>Ga0265338_10009989_pt1 | contig 11222 bp, 13 predicted proteins | sample 42126metaG_FD_193579 | JGI IMG/M metagenome (GOLD analysis project Ga0265338, IMG submission 193579) | Rhizosphere microbial communities from Carex aquatilis grown in University of Washington, Seatle, WA, United States - 4-21-26 metaG | ecosystem: Host-associated > Plants > Roots > Rhizosphere... | reverse complement strand
CCCGCCTTCCACCTCATCGGCAAAGACGGGCAGCCCGACCTCGCCACCGGCGAAGTGACCCCGACGCACCGCAAATGGCCGGTTCGCATGGGTCTCCGCCGGGTCCGCATCATCGCTGGGACGCTCTACGCCGACGCCGAAGCCGAGACCATCGACATCCCCTTCGGCAAGACGGTCAATATCCCGATCCCCTTCACTCCCTACGGCCAGGGCGAACCCGAGCGGTTGGAACCATTGCAGGAAGCGTACAACGACGCGCTCACGGATAACGTGATGAGCGGGCGGCACTCCGCGTTCCCCGCCAAGCTCGTGCTCGCCTCGGTCGCCAAAGACAATCCCGACCTAGCCAAGAACGCCTACACCCGCGTCAACGTCACCGCGAAGGTCGATGACAAGGTGGCGGCGCAGGCCGGGGGGCTGGACAAGACGGTGATGTACGCCAAGGCCCCGGAGTTGCCAGCCGACTCATGGAAACGGCTGGATATGCTTGATCAGGCCTTCGACAAGGAATCCGATCAGGCCAACGTATTGCGCGGCCAGACGCCGGGGCGCTCGAGCATGAACCCCGACACCGTGGGTCAACTTCAGAGCGCCGCCAAAACCTCGATCACCTTCAAGGCCGCGGGCATCGAATCCATGCTCGAATACACCGGCCGCATCCGCCTGGCCAATTACGTGCTCCGCCTCACCCCCGTCCAACTGGCCGCCAAGATTCGCAAGTACCCCGCGTGCGTGTGGGCGGAACTCCACCGCCGGATCAAGGGTGACAAGGCCAGCGGGCTCAAGCCGGGCTATCTGGAATGCGACATCGGGTTTGCCGTTGCCTCTGGGGCGAGTGGGGCCAACGCCTCCGAGACCGCCCAGATGGTCGCCGAGTCCGGCGGGAAGGTGCCGTGGAGTCCGCAGACGTTAATCGAACGACGGGGAGGCGATCCCGAGTTGGAGATGCAGCAGATGGCCCAGTGGCAGCGGGACCAGGCCGCCGCGGTCCAGGCGCAGCAGACTACCGGCGTCGCCGTTGCCCCACCGCCCGGCCAGGCCGCCACGCAAGAGCAGGCCGCCCCCGCCAGCGCCCCGTATGTGACCGGCAACGCGCCCCCGGACACGCGGCCGTTTCAGCCTGTCGGAGCCACCGTATGACGACGACGTTGGAATCCCCGCCCGCCCTCGGTGAAACGTTGGTAAACTTCGGCAGCGACATCCGGGGTCGCATGGCCGAAGATCGGGACCGTGTACGCCATACCCGCGTCTGCACCGCCATCAGCGATGACAAGGTCTATTACCGCATCGACGGCAAACCGCGGGAGCACGGATGCCCGGCGATCGTCTGGAAACTCTGGAGGGAATCGCAATGTCCGTCCTGACCATAGACCTCGGTGCTCTGTACGCGGCCCGGACCTTCAAACAGAATGTCCACGATTTCCTGATGGAACGGGTCAAGCTCCACAAGGGGACCGACACGCTGGTCATCCGTTGCGACCGCCAGCAGTTCGCCCGTGAGGATGTGGCACGATTGGCCGAAGTGTTCGCCACGTTCGATGAGGTCCTGAAGGAACTTACCCAGCCACCCTCCCCATCCACCTGAAACCATCCCCGAAAACCGGAATAAAGAGCAGAGTAGGACCGCCCCGCAGTGGGGCGATCCGCCGCACGCTTCTGACCGGCAGACCTCTGCCGCCACGTCGAGCCTTTTGTGGGCAGACCTCTGGTGGAACGTCAAGCCTGATGAGGATGAGTCACATGGCTGATACCGCTGTTGCTACGGAGACCAAGATCGCTGATCCCACGCCCAATCCCCAGCCCGAACCGGCCCCCTTCGACTACGCCGCCCTCGGCAAGGAACTTGACGACAAAGTGGAGGCCGGTGCTGTTGCCGCCAAGGAACCTGTCAAGGCTCCCGAGACGACGGGAACCAAACCGGAAGACGCGGCGGACGCGGGGACCAAAGCCCCCGAGAAGCCCGCCGAAGGGACGCCCGACAAGGAGATCCAGAAGCTCGCCCAGCGCCAGACCTCGATCGACCAGCGCTTCGACAAGATCGAGAAGCTCATCGAGGCTCAGGGCGGAAAGCCCACTGCGGCGCAGGTCGAGAAGATCGCCGAACTGAAGCAGGAACAGGACGAGATCGCCAACCTGCTCAAGGAAGGCTATGCGATCGACCCCTACACCGACACCACCAAGATCGTCAAGGCGGTCAAGGGCGTTCGCGACGAGCAGGCCGGGGCCAAGAAGGAGTTGGAGGAACTCCGGGCAACCGTCCAGGAACTCCAGGCCGAAAAGGTCTGGCTGGGCGAAGAGAAGAAGTTCGAGGGCGTCAACGTCCGCGACGTGTGGGCGAAAGCCCAGGACGATGCGATCACCGAGATCTCCGAGGAACACGCCGCCGCCGGGATCAAGTTGCCCGACGAGCAGGCCCAGCGGGTCATTCAGGCCCGCGCCACCAAGCTCTACAACGCCCGCTGCGATGCGGCCGTTAAGAGCAAATCAGCCAAAGGACCATCCAAAGCTCCGGTTTCCACAACTGACCACGGACCCGCCCACACGACTGCCGGCGGAGCCACCGTGAGCGTTGAAAACCGCAGTCTCAACACCGCAGCTACGGAAGTGGACCCGACTAAGAGTCTGGACTTCTACCGCGAGCTGGGGCGGCAGATGGCCGGTGCCTGACCGCCGCCTAACCAGGAGATAGATCATGCCATACCCCGTTTCTGGAATCACTACCCTTTCCCAGGCCCGCATCAGTTCCACCATCGCCCCCCAGGGCTATGCCAAGTCGGGGCTTCTGTATGCGTTGGGCGGCTTCAACCGTTCCAACGGCAACCCGCTGGAAATCGGCCGGCCGAAGAGTCCCATCATCCTCTCCGGCGCGGATATCCCCGTCGCCGAGAAAATGAACCTGCGCAACATGAGCAGCTACGAGCCGCGTATCCAGTCGGCCAAGACCAACAACACCCTCGTGCGCTCGGCCCGCGGTTCGATGCCCCGTGTCGGCAACTCCACCACCACCAGCCAGGGCCAGGTCGTGCAGAATGCGGCCAAGTTCTACTGGTTCTACTGCCTCACCACTCCAATGCAGATTTGGCAGTATGACCTCGACATGGCCATGTCCGGCGCCGGCTCGGACGAACAGCGCGGCCTCACGATGGGCAAGCTCACCGAAGACGCCACCAACATCGGCATCGAAGAGCACATGGACCAGCTCGCTTCCCGCCTGCTGTACGGCTCGCCCACCTACCAGTCCGTCGCCCCCAACGACGACCTTCAGGGTGCCATCCTCGCGGCGACTCCCAACGTGTTCTACGGCCAGGCCGACCGCTCCACGCTCGGTGCCGATGATCCGTGGCAGGGCGTCACCGTCTCCACGTCGGTAGCGCTGGACATCTACGAGATCCACCAGAACGCCCAGATCAAACAGAAGATGAACGTCTTCGCCGGCGGCATCAACCTGTGGCTGTGCGGCGGCGATAACTACTCCACGTTCAAGCGCCAGATTCTTGCCCGCGACAAGGACCGCGGGGTACTGCCCCAGGGCCTCCCGACGATGGCTAAGTACGGCATCGAGCGCGAAGTGCTGCGGGTGGACAACGCCTACGTCATCCACGAGCCCTTCCTCGACACCTGCTACGCCCAGCAATCGACGTTGCTGGAAGACGGCACCGCCAACCCCAACGCCGGAAACGTGCTCTACACCGCTCAGCCCAGCCTCGTGCTCGGCTTCAACCTCAAGCTGTGGAAGCTGATGCTGCACCCCAAATACAACGCCGCGCAGCGCGGCTGGAAGGACATCAGCGAGACCGCCGTCGGCAACCCCGCCGCCCTCATCAACTTCATCGAAACCGCGGCCATCCTATCCTGCGACCGGCCGCGCGTGGGTGTCGTGGCCTATAGCAACCTGTCGTAATCACTCGGCCTTTGCGGGGGCGCCGGCACACGTCGGCGCTCCCCTTCTTTTACCTTCGGAGGTTCCTATGGCTACGGCCATTTTCGATACCGGCTACAACATCGGCAGTTCGGCCGCCGCGCCGTTCCTGGGCAATCTGAATATCGACAGCGGGCGGGAGGTAGCCTTCGGCACCGCCCACTTCACCACCACCGCCACCACCTGCACCATCCCCACTCGCTCCGGCCTAAAAGTCTCCGGCGTGCTTTTGACCGCTGCGACCGCCGGAGTGGTGGGTCTGTCCTGGTCCGTGGACTCTGCCGGTACGGTAACGATCACGCGCACCGACACCACCAGCAACGGCAAATTCACGTTCCTGATTGTGTACGGTTAAAACCCTTCTCAGGGCCGCGCCGGGCGTTATCCTTTCACCCGGCGTGGCCTATTCTTGGGTGCCGTTCGGCCCGACAATTCACGGAGGATGTAGTGCCAGACCCCAATCAAAACGGCCTCGAATCCCGTGTCTCATCGCTGGAGACCTCGGTCGACGCGATTCACAGCGACGTGGCCGACATCAAAAAAATTGTCACCACCAGCCAGCGGACGAATTGGTCCGTCGTGATTGCCGGTGCGGGATTGGTGGGAGCGATGTGGCTGGCGATGATCCAGCCGCTTCAGGATAAATTTTCTCGCTCGGAGACCGACCGCGCCACGCTGGCCGACGCGGTGCTGCGGCAGAATCAGCGGATCAGCCTCCTGGAAATGAGCAATGCAAAATCCGATAGCCTACTGTCGTCATCGCGGGACCGCGTGGACGAAATCGATCGCTCGGGCACGCGCGGCTCGACGATCGCGGTGACGCGGCTGGAATTGTTGGAGCAGCTCCGTTCTGAGGGGCGGCTGAAGGATGGCGGAAAGTGAGGCGGGCATGACGGAACGGCAGTACATCCGTGTTTTGTGGCGGACGATGATTCTGGTTTTCATCTTGGGCATCATCGCGGCGGGCGTGTGGCTGTGGGCGTTTGTGAGAGGGCAGTGATGAGCCGGGAATTTCAGGACATGATCAGGCGGTTCGACCGGGCGATTCGGAAGCTCCAGCGGGATGCGAAGCGGGCCATGTGACCGCGCCGGAGCGGATCGTGACGCCGCTGATGAGTTTGCGGAAACACTGACTTTTTTCGGAGGACGTGATGAAGACGAAGGCCCTTGAATTTGCGGCGACGCTGCTGTCCATGCTGGCCCTGGCGATGCTGGCGGGATGCCCGCCGGTGAATCCTGCCGATCCGCTCGCCGGCGCCAAGCAGCAGATCGCCCAGGCCCGTACCGTGGTGGGCGCCGCGGAGTTGGCCCAGCAGTTTTACGCTCAGTTCGGGAATCCTCCCCCAGGCGAGGTGGCGGCGTTCGCGGCTGCCGACAAGGCCGCACAGGCCGCTATCGTGCAGGCCCAGGCTGACGTGGATGCAGGCAAGCAGCCGAGTCTGGACGTGCTCGCGGCGGTGCTGAATGCGTTGACCACGGTGGCGCAACCGGCGACGGCGTACCGCGATGCGAACCCGCAGAAGTTCGCGGCGTTCCGGGCGACGATGAAGGGGAAGTGATGTTGGAATTTCGGCCATGTCACAAGTGCGGCCAGCCCCGACAAGTCGGATTGCTTGGACCGTGCCCGCATTGTGGAGATGGGTCTGGAGTTTCGTTTCCTGCCGCCGATGAAGCGACGGCTGATATTTTGAGGCTTTTTGAAAGAGGAAAACAGATGAACGCGACACGATGCAAGGTGCGGCTGGTTTCAATCAGCGGCGGCTATTACGGCACCGACAACGGCCGGTCGGTGGAGTTTCGCGTGGTCGATGGCAGCAGCGAAGAAAATAAGCGGTTCTTCAAGTCCACCCCCAGTGGTGAGTTCAAGCTCGGTCTGTCGGCGGAAGCGTCGCAGGCGCTGGGACTGGATGTCGGGAAGATCGGCAGTGAGTTCTACGTTGATTTCACGCCAGTGCAGAACTGATGCTAACACGATGCCGTGCCGCGTCGTCGGCCAGAATTGGCCAAAGGCTTCGTGACTGACGGTTTACCGCACAACGGATGCCGAATTCCAAGCCAGTGCGAGGCTGGCGAAGAAGTGAACGATGAAACGGAAGCGTAAAACCAAACGCCTGACCAGCAAGCAGATCGACACGGCGATCCGCAAGGCCACGCGGGAACCGGGAATTGGCGTCTCGCAGGTGGTGCAGGGGAATTGGATTTATTGGGCGCCGGTTCCCCAGAAGTCCGCGAACACGTGAACCACTGGCCGGGTGCGGTCCTTGACCTGTCGCATCTGGTTTTTTTGGGGTACAGAAATGGCGATTTTACAATACCGGCTCGGCAAACTTCCCGCCCGCGTGGATCGGAGAACGCTCCGGCTCGAGCGCTACGCCCTCGACCTCCCCACGCCTCCGGCATCGGTGGACTACACCCCCTCCGTGCTGGCGCTGGGCGGCTTTCCAATGCTCCTGAACGACCAACTTGGTGACTGTGCGATTGCCGGGCCGGGGCACCTGGAGCAGACCTGGAGCGATAACGCGGGAGTGCCATTCGCTCCCGCCGATGCGCAAATTCTCGCCGCCTACGAAGCCATCGGCGGATACGACCCCACCAATCCCGGCAGTGATCAGGGGTGCAACCTGCTGGACGTGATGAACGCCTGGCGGCAGACCGGGATTGCTGGCAACGTCATCACCGCCTACGCGCAGGCTCGCCCCTCCGATCAAGCCGAAATGAAAAACGTCATCTGTCTTTTCGGCGGCGCGATGCTGGGCGTTCAGTTGCCAGATTCGGTTTGCCAGGGGGACCTGCTGGCGAATCCGTGGGACGACACCGTGACCGATCCGCCGTCGCCCTACAACGGCCATTGCGTGGTCGTGGTGGGATACACGCAGGCCGGTTTGTCGGTGGTGACGTGGGGTGCGGTGAAGTTTATGAGTTGGAAATTTTTGGCGGCCTACGCCGACGAAGCGTACGCGGTTCTCTCCCCGCAGTGGTTCAACCCTACCAGCGGCAAAGACCCTGCCGGGCTGGACCTGCCTTCGTTGTTGTCGGATTTGCAGGCGGTGACGGCATGACGAGACTTCCCACTCTCCCCCACGACCCTCGCGCGTTCCCATCCTCCGGGCCGCGCGGGGGATTTTTGAAACGGTGACGGCATGATCTGGATTTTAAAATTCCTCCACGTCCTCGCGTCCCTGATCCTCTGGCGTGGCCGTCGTGAGAAAATGTTGGGCGTGCCGGAGCGCGGTTTTGCGCAGCGACTGATGGGTTTGCCGTTGGCGCCGTGGGACGCCGTAATCTGCGTCAATGGCATATTCGGCAGCAGTCCCGGCTGGGAAACCGAAGTGGCGCAATGGTTCACGAACAACACGCAGATCGTCGGCAGCTATTTCTACTACTGGTGCGGCCTGTTCAAGTGGGGCCAAGCCGCGCACGCGGCCGCGCTGGCGCAGATGATCGACGATCTGCGGGCGAAGGGGGCGCGAAAGGTCCACGTCATCGCGCACTCGAATGGTTGCCAGCTCATCCGCATGGCGCTGCAGATTTCAGGGACGGCGGCGGTGGACGTGTGTGTGCTCGTCGCGGCGGCGGATAAAGAGGATTGCGGGCCGGCTGGAAATGGATGGAACGCCCTTCTTTCCGCACTGCCGGCCGCGGTGCAACGCCTCATCATCACGCAATCGAGCGGCGACACCGTGCTGGCATGGAACTGGCTCACGCCCAGCTTCTGGGGCTGCCAACTCGGGCTCAACGGGCCGAAGAACGCAGCACCGTTGCCGCTGGTCTGTGCATTCGCCGCCCTGCCGACGCAGCCCGCAGAGCTCTACACCGTCGGGTTTGACAATTCTCAAGACCATCTGGATTGGCTCGGGAAGAATCAAGCCGCGACCGTGGCGACGCTTGCGGCAGTTTTGGAGGCCTTATGAAACGTTTCTGGCTATTACTCGCGATCCTGCTGACCGGCTGCATGGCCGTTGCCGCGCCGTCCGCCAAGCGGCTGCGCCTGACGGCGCCGACGCCCACCAATCTCATCACCGTCTACAGCGACGGCTCGGTACTGGTGACGCCGGCCACACCGCCCGCCACGCAGCCTACCCCGGCGCTCCAGTCCCTCCCGGCCTACAGCGCTACACACTCGCTCAACATTACAGCTCAATCCAGCCCAGCCATCAAGCAGGGCGGCTACCGCATCAACCTGATCTCCCCCAATTTGGCGATCGTCGATAAACACTGTTTCACCGGCGTTCCGTACTACGTGGACAGTTTCATTACTTGGGTCGGCGTGCAATATGACTTCACCGGCACCGATGGGATGACGTACCGCACCACCACGACGCAATCGCTCGTGGTTGGTAATTCTGACATTCTGTTGCTATCGCTCAATCCGCCCCTGCCCGCGACTGTGATGCCGATGAACCTCCCGCCCACGAACCTCTCCGCCTACCTGCCGGCCGGTTCAGTCGGCTATTGGGCAGACCAGTACCGGGCGGTGTACGCGGGCGCGATCAACTATGCTTCGACCAACAACGGTGGGACAGGACCCGGTGGAGACGCACTGCTATCGGCGACTAACGGCCGTACCTTCAAGACCCCAGTCGGAGGGGACTCAGGCTCGCCGATCGGCATTCCATATCTGGAGTCCGATGGCTCTGCGGCCTCGATGCTGGTCGCGACGGTGTACGGCTACATCGGCCCCATGGGCGTCGGGCCGAGTACTGCCTACTGGCAGAGTCGCATCATGACTGGCGTCAAGGAAATTCAGGCCAATGACTCCACGATCATTGCTCCCAGAATCGCCAATTTGGCCGCTTACTCGCACAACTGACAGGAGAAAACATGGCCCGTTCACTACAAGCCCGTGAGATGTGCATCCCCGCTACGCCGGGGTACGTCGATTCGTTGTCTTCTGGCACGCTCGGCGCTTTCAGCGCGGTCAGCGGCACTCTGGCGCGGCGGCCCTATGGATCGTGGATCACGGCCAGCGCTTCTGCGCCGGGATTTAGCTGCGCGGTGGCTGGGGCACTGGGCGGCTCGGGTGGTTGGGGAAACTCGGGGACATTCAGCAATGCTATCCAGTATAACTCCGGGCAGAGTCAGACGAGCGCTTTGGTTTACATCAGCAAGCAGACCAGCAACCATCCCGTGTACATTGGGGGGTTTTTCGATTCCAGTGGACGCCCCACGGCGGCTTTCTCGATCAATGCGGGGAATCTTTGCTACGCCATCTACACCGGCGGTTTCCAGTCCAGCACGATCATCATGGCGGTCCCGATGGACACCTGGGTATACCTCTCCGTTGCAGCGGCGCAGCCCACCAGTCTGTCGGCAGATTTCTATTACCAGCGTTTGGGAATCGACAACTCGCCGGTCAAAATTTCCGTCTCGGGAATCGGCGGCCAATTCGCATGGGCCGATCGCGCCGTGTGGGGCAACATCATCGCCACGGGAGGTGGTGGTGGTGTCGGAGATTCGGAGTGGTTCGGCCGCATCGCGCAGATGGAATGGGCGACACTGGGGGCACTCTCCGACGCGACGCGGGACGCTGATACGACCGACCCGCAGACAGCGTCCCCGGTGTGGTACTACAACTCCGCGGCACCGGCAAACGCTGACGGCACCAGCGCGGCCAAGGGCTGGAATAGCCCGGCGAGATTGTGGGCTGAGTTCAATAACTATTGTTTCTTGACGCGCAGCGGTGCAGCGCTGGGAGGCGGTGATGTGCTGAGTCAAGCCAGTGATTACGTTGCGACCGCGGCGCTGCCGATGCTGCCGTTCTACCGCGCGGGAATGCACTGGATCGACAACGGATTCAAAACGATCCTCGCGCTCGTGTCTGCTGGTTCGGACTGGAGCACTACCAGCACTAGTGAGGTCTACAAGACGGCTAATCGTGCGGCAAAATCAATCCTGCATGAAGTTGTGAGTGGCAACTACCGCACTTCCAAGTTCTTCAACCGCAACACTACATCCGTCGCCAGCATGGCCCGCGGTGATCAATACGACGATGGCACCTATCTGTACGTAAGATGCTGGGACGGTTCGAGCCCCATCACCAATGGCCGCGTCTACTACGCGTCACTCTATGGCGACGGGACGGTCGGCCAAAACAACTGTTCCATTGGGATCGGCGCGAACGTCCAGTGGACAAATACCGGAATCATCTTCGGCGGCGGGTGCGTGGATGGCACGACTGCGGCGCTGGTGTCGCTCGCGCCGGGTTACACTGGCGGGGCGTTCCTGATTGAGGGCGGCGGCACGTGGAATGGCACGCCCGCCAATGTAGGCACCTTCAATGTTGGCGGGACGTTCCTCGGTGGCTCGGCCCACACCCTTGAGTTCACCATCGGCAGCGCCAGCGGGGTAACACAGACCAGCACCGGGCTACTCATCGGCAAAACGCATGATGGCTCGACTATTGTGAATCACTCCGGCAGTTCTGCCAGCGGCACGAACCTCGGCGTGTGGACCGATTGCTTAATTGAATCGTGCAGTTTCAGCACCAGCACCGGCGTGCCGGTCATGGAAGGCAACGGGCTATGTCATGGTCAAGTCGATGGGTGGACATCACTCACGTTCACTCGCACCTACATGGGTGGAGAGTTTAACCAGGGTGATGCCAACACCTATCCGGTCAACATGACGGACTCTGCGTGCAACCGCTATGCGGTCAACGGCATATCGACCATCACACGCTGCTGGGCGCACGGTAAGGGGGCGCCGCAGAATGGCGCGGCGATGGGCGGATTCTGTGCCGCACTCGGCATGACTAAAATCGACACGCGCGAAGATTTTATGGCGGGCGATTTAAACATCGTCGGCGGCGGTCAGATATCGCTGGCGGGAACACAGACATGGACGAATTGCACGATCAATGCCAGCAAGACTACCAACGGAAACGCCTCCGCTGCGTCGCTTTACAAGGTCGCATCCGGGGCTGTCATGCAAATCTCTGGTTGCGCGATCAACTCCGCAGGCACCTCCACTTCGGGTATGTTTCCGTGGGGAATATCTGGGGCGCTCGGCGGTGGCACGTCCTTCGGCCACAACGCCTACCAGCTTCACTCCAACGGCGAGGTCGCGAACGTGTCGGGCGCGGCCAAATCTCTCGCTCAGTGGCAGGGGCTTGGTTACGACACTACCTCTGTCGCAGGCAACCTGCTGTTAGACGTCAACGACAACAACACGGCCGGCGGCCCAACTCTGGGGCTCGCCGTGAATCGGGTCAACGCCCCCGACATCACCGGCACGGTCTTCGCCAATCGAAACGACGCTGGTTGTTATGAGTCGATGTTTGACACTTCGCCGTACACTCTCAATA
>Ga0265338_10009986_pt1 | contig 11224 bp, 9 predicted proteins | sample 42126metaG_FD_193579 | JGI IMG/M metagenome (GOLD analysis project Ga0265338, IMG submission 193579) | Rhizosphere microbial communities from Carex aquatilis grown in University of Washington, Seatle, WA, United States - 4-21-26 metaG | ecosystem: Host-associated > Plants > Roots > Rhizosphere >... | reverse complement strand
CTTCGAGGTCGACAACATCCTCCTGGTGCCCACGCTGGATCTCGGCGGCGGTGCGGGCTTGAACCCGATCGTGGTGTCCGTGTCCGTGGTGCCCGAGGACGACCCCACGGCGCCGCCCATCATGCACATCGCCCACCTGGCGGCCGGCTACCCGCTCAAGGGCATCAAGAGCCCGCCCGACGGCGTGCTCCCGGTGGACATGACCCAATTCGTTCGCTTCCTGCAGTAGCGCTACACTCGTTGGCCCTCGCGCTGCCGCCGGAGCAGCGCGTCCTGCGACCTCCGGAACCTGACCATGCGCCGCCTCCTCGTCCTGTTCTCCGTCGTCGCGCTCGCCGCGGCGTGTGGCAAATCCCCGACCCCCACCCCCGACGCGGGCAACAACAACCCGCCGGATGACGGCTGCCACAGCCAGGCCGAGGCCCTCTCGGGCGCCAAGTGCCAGCTCGCCCTCGGCGACGGCGGCATCACCGCGTTCATCTTCCCGGCGGGCGATCACGAGTGGTTCCACATCCCCGTGACCGACGTGCCGCCGCGCGCGCTGCTGGTGGTGACGGCGCAGTACAACACGCCCGAGACGCCGGTGAATCTCCAGCTCAACGTGCTCAGCTCGGCCGGCGCGAGCCTGGGGCTGCAAACCGACAGCAAGCCCCGCGGTCAGCCTGGTCCGGTGACGGTGGTGGCGCGCATCTCCCAGCCCGGCGACTACTTCGTGCTCGCCCAGGATGATCCCTCGCAAGAGGACGATCCCAGCCACGCCAACGCCGACGCGCGGCATGCGTTCACCATCACCGCGAACGTGCTCAGCGACCCGGACACCAACGAGCCCAACGACACCGAAGCCACCGCCACGCCCATCACCCTCACCAACAATCAAGGAAGCTCGACGGGCGTGCTGGCTACCACGGGCGACGTCGACGTGTACTCGCTCGACATCCCCAACCCGAGCGGCCGCGAGATCCTCTACATCAACATCGACGCGCCGGCGCTCACGCCCGCCTCGCAGATCCGCCTCGCGTACACGCTGGTGCAAGACGGCCCCGACGGCGGCTCGCTCATCGCCGGCGGCCAGTCGCTCAGCCCGGTGGGCGAGCAGCAGTTCTCCACCGCGCGCCTCGTGCCTGCGGGCGGGAAGTACTACATCACCGTCGAGCCGTACCGGCAGCACCCGGACACCGACCCCTTCCCGCCCGGCGATCCGCGGCTCACGTACACGGTGACTGCGCAGCTCTGGCCGGACCTCGACACCAACGAGCCCAACGACACGCCTGCTCAAGCCGACGCGAACCCGGTGAACCTCTCGCTCGGCGGCAGCGTGACCCTCACCGGCCGCATCAGCGAGATCCCGGATCCAGACTGGTTCGCGGTCAACATCTCCGGCACCAGCCAGAACTCGCGCCTGCGCTACGCGGTGCAGTTCAACGACAGCGCTGCCAACGACAAGCGCTTCCCGGCGGCGGGCAACCCGCAGCAGGACAACACCGTCTTCGTGAGCAAGCTCGAGCCCGATCCGGGCAGCTGCCAGACCGACTGCCTCGGCGATCCGTACTGGGTGGGCCAGGGCTGCGGCCAGGCCACGCCGGAGTGCATCTACAGCTACCGCCTGGTCGATCCCACCAACGGCACGCTCAACAACTTCCAGGGCGAGGTGCCGATCCCCGGGGGTTCGTCGGGCAACTACTACGTGCTCTTCGAAGACCAGAGCAACGACCTCGCCGACGACCGCGAGTACCAGATCACCCTGAGCTGGGTGGCCGATGCCCCGGACGAGGTGAGCGCGTACCACGACACCTCCGCGAGCCCGCAGGGGACGATCTCGCCGTCGATCGGCTCCTACGCGGAGGATCCGGGCGCGGGCACCAACCCGGCCAAGGGCTACATCTCCTACGGCCACGGCATCCCGGTCGAGGACCAGGCCACCAACGACGCCACGCCGATCCCCATCTACAGCGAGGTCACGCAGGACCAGTTCCAGAACAACATCTACACGGAGATCGACTACGACGCGCTCAACGATGGCGATCTCTTCCAGATCAACCTGCCCGCGCAGACGCTCTTCCCCGACGGTGGCGGCGCGCAGCCGCTGGCGTGGTCCACGGGCTGGTCGATCGACCCGGCCTCCAGCCAGGGCTCGGGCGCGCGCGCGTACGACCTGTTGATGACCTACTTCTTCTGCGACCAGAGCGAGAACCCCAGCTGCGATCCGCTCGGCAAGTGGGAAGCCATCCCGCTCACGTACCACTCGGGCACCGTGGCCAGCTGGGTGGGCAACACCGGCGACGGCTTCGGCGTGAATGGCAACCGCATCTACGCCAAGTCGGGCGCGTGCTTCTGCGTCGAGTCGCGCTTTGCCACGAGCGGCGTGGCCTACTTGAACGTCTCGGGCGTGAACCGCACCACCTACGACGACGCGCAATACGAGGTGGACACCGCGTTCTCCGCCTACCCGCAAGCGAGCTGCCCGGGCCCGAACATGGCCGACGGCGGCAGCGACACCTGCCGCTTCTGCGACCAGCAGTTCGGCAACGGCTGCCAGACCGTCACCGGCTTGAGCCTCAACAGCCTCGGGCCCGGCAACTGAGCGAATGGAAGTGAGCGGCAGCGCGGGCCGGGGTTGACCGACCGGGAGCGCTGCCGCAAGCTCGACCTCTCCATGGCGCATGCGCTCCAGGCCCGTCTGCGCGGGCTCTACGCGATCGCGGACAGCGGGTTTCGACCCGAGGTCCCGGTGCTGGAGAAGGTGCGCGCGCTGCTCGCCGGCGGCGCGAAGGTGGTGCAGCTGCGGCTCAAGCGCGAGGGCGGACGCGAGGCGCTGGCTTTGGCGCGCGAGGCGGTGCCGCTCTGCCGCGCGCACGACGCGCTCTGCATCATCAACGACCGCACCGACGTGGCTTTGCTCTCGGGCGCGGACGGCGTGCACCTCGGCGCCGACGATCTCCCGGTCGACGAGGCCAAGCGCATCGCGCCGAACCTGCTCCTGGGCGCGACGGTGCGCGATCTCGCGGGCGCGCAGGCCGCGGCCGCGCTCGGCGCCGATTACGTGGGCTACGGACCCGTCTTCGGCACCAGGACCAAGAAGCTCGACGTGCCGCCGCGCGGGCTCGAGGCCCTGGCCGACGTCGCGCGCGCGAGCCCGTTGCCGGTGGTCGCCATCGGCGGGATCGATCTGTCGCGGATGGGCGAGGTGGCGAAGGCGGGCGCGTCGATGGCCGCGGTCGTGGCTGCGGCGCTCGGTGCGCCCGAGGTGCCGGTGGCGGTGCGCGAGCTCTCGAAGGCGTTCGCGTCGGGAGCGGGCCGATGACGAAGAAGAAGCCGACCATCGCCATGAAGCGCCGCCCGTTCATCGGCGTGACCGCGGACCTCGCGCTGCCGCCCGGGCCAAACACGCTCCCCCGCTACGAGCTCAAGCGCGCGTACACCGACGCCGTCATCGACGCGGGTGGGCTGCCCCTCGTGCTCGCGTACACGAAGGACGAGTCGGTGCTCGAGGGTTACCTCGGGCTCATCGAAGGGCTCGTGGTCACCGGCGGCGCGTTCGATGTGCCGCCCGAGCTCTACGGCGAGAAGCCCAAGCCCGGCCTGGGCACGCTCAACCCCGCGCGGACCGAGTTCGAGATGGCGCTGCTCGAGGAAGTGCTCGATCGCGACATGCCCGTGCTCGGCATCTGCGGCGGCATGCAGCTCATGAACGTGGCCTTCGGCGGCACGCTCTACCAGGACCTCGGCCGCGAGCTGCCCAGCGCGCAGGTCCACGAGATGAAGGGCGATCGACGCGTGCCCGCGCACGAGGTCTCGGTCACCGCGGGCACGCTGCTCGCGTCCGCGACCGGGCCGGGCTCGCTGATGGTGAACAGCACGCATCACCAAGCCGTGAAGAAGCTCGGCGGCGGCCTGGTGGCCTCGGCGATCTCCGGCGACGGCGTCATCGAAGCCATCGAGGCGCCCGAGCTGCGGTTCGCGCTCGGCGTGCAGTGGCATCCCGAGCTGCTCTCCAAGAGCGTGCCCATCAACCGCGGCCTGTATCGCGGGCTGGTGCGCGCGGCCGGCGAGCGGCTGGCCAAGACGAAGGCGTCCGGATGAGCGCGCGCGTGGTGGTGGTGGCGGGGCTGGAGCCGACGGGGAAGGCGGGGTTGCTCGCCGATGTCCACGCGGTGCAAGCGTGCGGCGGACGCGCGCTGGCCTGCGCGAGCGCGCTCACCGCGCAGCCGACGGGCGGCGAGGTCTTCGTCAGTCCCGCTTCGGTCGAGGCCGTCACCAAGCAGCTCGACGCGTGTCTCGTGGAAGGCGCGCCAGCGTCGGTGAAGCTGGGCATGCTGGCGCGGCCGGAGGTGGCGAGCGCGGTGGTGGAGCGGCTGACGCGCTTGCCGGTGATGCCGGTGGTCGTCGATCCCGTTCTTGCGACGAGCACCGGCGCGGCGCTGTTTTCCGGCGGCTCGCGGCGCGCGTCGTATCGCGAGGTGGCGCGGCTGCGTCCAGTGTTCACGCCGAACTTGCCCGAGCTCGCCATTCTCACGGGGAGTGAACCCGCGACGGACGAGGCCTCGGTGCTGCGCCAGGCCGAGCACCTGCTAGCGTGGGGCGCGACGGCGGTGCTGGTGAAGGGCGGTCACGGCGAAGGAAACATCGTTCGGGACTTGCTGCTCGACGTCGATGGCAACGAGTCGCACTACGAGTCGCCGCGGATCCAGACGGGCGCTCGAGGGAAGGGTTGTCGGCTCGCGTCGGCGCTGGCGACCTTTCTGGCGCAAGGTGAGCCGCTCGCGCGTGCGGTGGATCGGGCGCGGGCGTACGTGCGCGCGCACCTGCAAGCGGTGCCCGGATAGGCGTCGAAGTGCCCGCTCACTTGAATTGACGCGGGCCAGACCCTCTGTCAGCTTCCGCCCATCTTGGACGCCGCCCGCCGCATGTCCGCACGCACCCTCGCGTTGATCGTGGCGGGCGTGGGGCTCTTCGCGATCTTCCCCTACGTGCCCAAGACGCGCTCGCCCAACGAGCTCTGTCGGCTCGCGCAGACGCGCTCGCTCTGGGATTTCCACACCGTGGAGATCAACCAGGTGCTGATGCAGCTCGGGCCGGTGGGCGATCTGTCGCGCTTCGACACCTACGAGCTCGGCCGCGCGGTTCGCCACTACTACCCGTCGAAGGCGCCGCTGCTGAGCTACGCGGCGGTGCCCGTGTACGCGATCCTCGAGGCGGTGCACGGCAACGGCGGGCTGCACGCGGTGCCGGAGATGGAGCTCGTCTTCTTCGGACGCGTGATCTGCACGCTCCTGCCCGCGCTGCTGGTGCTGTTTCCGCTGCGGAAGTTTCTCGAGGCGTACCTCGAGCCGCAGCTCTCGGCGGCGCTGCTCGTCGCCTACGCGCTGGGGACGGTGTGCTTTCCGTATGCCGAGCTCTTCATGAGCCACGGGCTCACGGCCGTCGAGCTGTTCCTCGTGTTCTACGTGCTCTGGCGACACCGGCGTGGCGAGATGGGCACGCCGATGGCGTTCGGGCTCGCGGGCCTGCTCGCGGGGATCTCCGTCGCGACCGAGTACACCGCGGCCCTCGCGCTGCCGCCGCTCGCGATCTATGGACTGCTGACGACGCAGAAGGATGCGCGGATCCGCGCGGCGATTCTGGGCGTCGTGGGCGTGTTGCCCGCGGCGATCTTTCTCGGCTGGTACCACTGGCGCTGTTTCGGCTCGCCGCTCGAGACCGGCTACAAGCACCTCAACAACGCCGGCTACCAGCACTGGCACGTGGGCGGCTTCCTCGGGATCGGGCTGCCGGAGTGGAACGCGTTCTGGCGCTCGTACGCGGATCCGCTGCGCGGGCTGTTCGTCGTCTCGCCGTTCCTGGCGCTCGCGCTGCCCGGACTGTGGCTGATGCGCGGCAAGCCGGAGCTGAAGCCGGAGCTGTGGCTCTTCGCGGCGCTGCTCGCGCTGTACACGTACTTCACCTCGAGCTTCGCCTACGACTCCTGGGGCTGGACCACCGGCCCGCGCCACATGACGCCGCTCGCCGCGTTCTTGCTGCTGCCGGTGGGCGTCGCGTGTCAGCGCGCGCGCGAAAAGGGCGCGATCTGGGCGGGCGCTGCGGGCGGATTGCTGGCGCTGTCGATCATCAACACCGGCTTGCTCACGCAGGTGAACTACATCTCCGATTGCTTGCGGAACGGGTTGCACCGCCTCGCTGTCCCGCTGGTGCTGAGCGGGCATCTGCCGAACTCGCCGCTGTCGATCATCGGCGTGCCCAATCCCTGGGCCTGGCTGCCTGAGGCCCTGGCGCTCGGGGGAGGAATGGCGCTCTGCATCTGGGCGTTGGTCCGGACGCTGAAGGGGCCCGTCGGTTCGCTCGCGGCCGTCGGCGTGTGCCTGGGGCTGTTCTTGATTCACAGCCAGGTGCCCTACGGGCCGAACACCGAGTGCGAGGACGTCACCTTGCGCAACATGGGCAACGACTTCGATCCCCAGCCGGGACAAGCGACGACCGACTTCGAGGCCCATCGATGAGCGCCGAGACGCCCGCCGCCGCTGCGCCGAACGACGCGTCCGCGCTGCCGCGCACCTACGCGAGCTTTGCGATCTTTGCGCTCTCGCTGGTGCTGGCGCTGGCCTTCGTCTTTGGTCACCAGCAGGGCGGCGCCGCGCGCTTCACGCCGGACAAGTGGCTCAACAAGGACGGCACGTTCTACTACCTCACGCTGCGCACGCTCGTGGATCACCACACGCTCGCGCAGGACAACACCCAGCCGCGCTCCTGGTACGAGCAGGAGCTGCGCTGGAACCACACGCTGAACGCGGATTGGTCGGACGTGGCGGTGGGCCGCGATGGCCACTGGTATCCGAAGCATCCCATCTTGCTGCCGCTGGTGACGGTGCCGCTCTGGTACGCCTTCGACGCGTACGGCGCGCTGATCTTGAACCTGCTCTGCCTCGCGCTCTTGCCGCTGCTCGCGTATCGGATCGCGCTGAAGATGGCGCCCTGGGGCGCGGCGCTCGCGGCGGCGGCGCTGTTCGGCTCGAGCGCGTTTCTCACCGAGCAGGCCTACGGCTATTCGAACGATCTGTTTTACGGCGTGCTGGTGCTGCTCGCGTTCGAGCGCGCGTTTTCCGAGAAGCCGATCTCGTCGGGGTTCTGGTTCTCGCTGGCCGTGTTCGCCAAGGCCACGAACGCCATCCTGCTCATTCCGCTCGCGCTGGTGTGGCTGCTCAAGAAGGACGTGCGCGGCGTGATCCGCTTCGCCGTCGGCGCTGCGCCGGGGATCCTGCTGTTCGCGGGGCTGAACTGGTGGATGTACGGCGCGCCGTGGCACACGGGCTACAACCACATCCTCGTTCGGCAGAACGGCGTGCAGGGCTTCCACGATCACGCGCAGGACTTCGACTGGGCGCATTGGTGGCAGTGGGTGAAGGCGCGCCTGGTCGCGCCGAACGGCAGCAACACCTTCAACATGTGGGACCGCGCGGCGTTCTGGTTCCTGGCCGCGCCGGGCGCGCTCGTGGCGCTCGTCCGCGCGCCGAAGATCGCCATTCCGCTGTTGCTGGCGATCGTGATGCCCATCGCGCTGCTCGCGCCGTTCCAGTTCTTCCGCGTGGAGTTCCTGAACGGCCAGGTCGGGCTGTCGGTTGCGTTCATCGCCGCGCTGCTCGTGCCCTGGGTGAAGGCGCCGAAGCCGGAGCCCGCGCGCGTGTCGAAGGTGCGCTGGGATCGACTCGGGCCGGTGATCGCGATCCTGGTGCTGCTGGTGGCGTCGGGGATTCGCATGGCGCTGCCCAAGCCCGGCGACTTCTTCGTGAAGCACCTCGCCGACGCGAAGGTCACGCTCGGCCCGGTTCCCTGCGACTACTTCAACTGGCAAGGCCAGCGCTGGGAGTGCTCCAACTTCGATCGCGGCCAGGACGACTTGATGACCGGCTTGAGCCTGAACGGCTTGCCGCAGTTTGGCGGGCAGCCGTTCGCGTCGGTGTCGCTGGCGCCGCACCCCATGCGCGCCCCGCGGCGGATCGCGTACGACATGCCGCTCTCGCAGAAGCTGGAAGTGCGCTACGGCCTGCGCGATGGAACGCAGCCGCGCGGTCATGAGCAACTTAACCTTCTGGTTAACGGTCAGCCGACCGAGTTGCCGCTCTCGCCGCCGGGTGTGATCGCCACGCAGACCATCGATACGAGCGCGCTCGCGGGCAAGAACGCGGAGATCGCGCTCGAGGTGAGCTCCGACGCCGGCGGCGACGCGCCCATCTACTTCGACGGCAAGCCGCTCTAAGCCGCCGTTCTAGGCCTCCTCCCGATCCGCAAGCGCGTGAACCGGTCGGCCCCGTCTTTTAGCTTCAGAAGTGGGTCGGGCTCCGCTTTTGGCTTCAGAAACCGGTCGACCCACGATTTCTTGCTTCATGAGCGGCTCTGCCCCCCGTTTTTTGGCTTCAGAGACGGGTCCGCCCCCGTTTTTTAGGTTCAGAGACGGTCCGCCCCCGTTTTTTAGGTTCAGAGACGGGTCCGCCCCCGTTTTCTTGCCTCAAGAGCGGGTTCGGGTTCGACGGGTGATCAATTGGCGGTCACGCCCGATCGCGCGGCGATCACCTCAGGCCTGCGCCCCAACAAGTTCAAGCATCTGGGCGTTGGCGCGGCGAATGCTTTCACCGTGTCCCAGGAGGCGACCATGGGCCACACACTCGAGACGACTGAAGTGGATTTCAGCATCCTCGACAAGATGCAGGTGTCGAACGGAACGCTGAAGCGGGCCCGACACCTGAGGCTGGCGCTGATTGCCCTGGGCAACCCGGCGGCGCGCGACCGGCACGAGCGGCTCACACTGCTCGATGGAGCCTTTGTTCGGGCCATCACCGCTCGCTCGGCGATCAACCTCAATGACTCGAATCGCCGCGCGCAGCGCCTCGGAAAGTTCGTGTCGATGAGCGCCGACGGCATTGTGGCCGGCGTGGCTCTCACCGATCCCCAGCTGGCGCTGAATTTGCCGCAGAAGAGCAGCGCGGACTCAAGCTATCCAGTGGCCTACGCCGTGAAGGTGCTCCCCGTGCTCGAGCAAGGCGCCGAGGAGCACCAGGCCATGGCCAACGTTCTGCGCGGCGCCATCGATACGTTCTTCGCGGCACGGAAAGCCCATCAGCAGTCGCAGGAAGATCGCGCGGCGGCGGAGGTCGGTGCCGAGAATGCCCGCCTCGAGCTCGACGCGTACGTGAGCGACTGCCTCAAGTTCATCAACGACGCCGCGCCCAGGGGGCACGTGGCTCACGAGCTCAAAAAGCCCAAGCGGAAGTCCAAGGCCACGCAGGACGCGCCCGCCAAGACCGACGAGGCCCAGCCCGAGAGCTCGGCGCCAGCGCACGGAAGTGGTGCCATCCCCTGAGCCACGGCCAGGGTGGCGCCCCTCTCTTCTTAGCGAAGCGTCGCGCCCATGCCGAAGCTGACCTGGAACACGGTGCCGCTCGCGCCGGTGCCCACGGGTGTCAGCAGCTCGGCCTGAGGACAGAACACGAAGCTCGACGTCGAGAGTGCCACGCCGGCCACGCCGCCCGCGAGCAAGCCGAACGTGCCGCGGTTGAAGCCGGCTTCCTGCATCGGCGAGTCGAGTCCGACGGCGGCCCAGGCCGTCGGTCCGAGAAAGAAGTCCATGTCGTCGCTGGGGCGCACGCCGGCCACGAGCGAGACCGGCGCGTAAAGCGCGGTCGAGTGCGGCGCGTACGCAGTGAAAAAGCCAACGCCGCCCTCGGCCGCGAGCATGAAGGTGCCCTTCACCAGCTGGCGCTTCACGCGCGCTTCCGCGGTGGAGCCGCCGAGCAGCAGATCGAGCTCAGTCGCGTCGGTCAGGCCCACGCCGAGCGAGGCCAGGAGATCCGGCGAGGTGATGCGCTCGTCGCTGACGCGGAACTGGTCGTACTGCGCCGAGACGCCGAGCCGGATTCCGCCCGCAGGCAGCGTGTCGGGCTGGTTGAAGGCGCCGTAGGTCTGGCAGCCGCTGAGCAACAGCGCGAGGAGCGCCAGGCGCCTCATTGCGGGCTCGGGCAGCCGTTCGACGGCACGGAGCAGCGGCCCGTGTCGCAGACAGCCTGCTGGCAGGGGAGGTCGTTGCAGCTCGTCTCGCTCTCTGGCGGCCAACAGCCACGCAGTTGCTCGAACCCGACCTGTTCCGAGACCGCGATGCCGATGGGCGTGTTGCAGTCGCAGGTGAGCGAGTCTGCGATGCAGTCCTGATCTGTGCTGCACACCTGGAATGGCCGCGCGTCCTGGACGGTGAGGTCCGGCGTGCATCCCAGAAACAGCAGCGCTGCCACGAGCCCCAGCCGCGACATGGGACGCATGCTAGGGCCGGCTGCCGAGCGGAAGAGCGATTTTCTGCACGCCACCAGCGGAAGGGTTTACTTCCGCTTGCGAAGTGCCAGAATCGTCCCGAAGCTCGGCCCTTCGTGGGTCGGTTTCACCTCGATCTCCAGCTGGATCCGCTCCGGGTGACCCGCGGGTCCGGCTCGCGCTGTCTGGAAAGGTACCTGCGATGTCCAGGTTGATGGTTTTGGCCCTGGCGGTGGTCTCGGCCGGTCTCATCTACGTGGCAATCGGCAAGGCGGGGGATGTTCCGGCGGCGGCGCAGCAGGTGGCAGAGGCCCAGCTCCAGCAGTCGGCGCAGGGCCTGCTCGCCACGCTCGCCGCCCAGCAGGGGCATCAACGCGCCGTGGCCGCCGAAGTTACCCGCGACCCGGGCGTGCTGGGCGCGCTCGCGTCGGCCGCGGGAAAAGACGATGGCCCGTCGCTCGACGACGCCCCTGCGCTGAAGACCGCGCTCGAGGCCGCCCTGGCCAAGCTCCCCGAGGCCGATCGCGGCTACGCGGCCGCGGCGATGTCCACGGACAAGGGCGCGGTCGCGGTCGTCCCTGGACACGATGCGCTCGCGGCTGGCTCGTTCGCGTGGCTCGACGATGCCGCCAAGGCGGGCGGCAACGGCAAGCTCGCGGACGTCGCGGGCCACAAGGTTCAGGTCTTCGCGTTCCCGGCGATGGTGCTCAAGGGCGGCGACGCGCAGCAGCTGGGCACGCTCGCGGTGGCCTACGCACGCGACGGCGCGGCCATGACCAAGGCGCTCGAGGGCTTCCCCGGCGCGACGATCGCACTCGGCGGCAAGGTCCTCGCCACCACCGACGCGCCCCACGCGGAAGCCGAAGCCAAGCTCGCCTCGGGCGTGAAGGTGCTCTCCACCCAGCCTGGGAGCTTCGGCACCAAGGAAGCTACG
>Ga0265338_10009984_pt1 | contig 11226 bp, 8 predicted proteins | sample 42126metaG_FD_193579 | JGI IMG/M metagenome (GOLD analysis project Ga0265338, IMG submission 193579) | Rhizosphere microbial communities from Carex aquatilis grown in University of Washington, Seatle, WA, United States - 4-21-26 metaG | ecosystem: Host-associated > Plants > Roots > Rhizosphere >... | reverse complement strand
GGAGGTGCTGGCGGCGGTGCCCGGCGCGCTCGCCGCCGCCTGGGCCGCGGCGGTGGCGGCGGGCGGCGCCGACCCGGCCCGCTGGCGCTGGGGCGACCTGCACCGCGCGGCCCGGGTCCACCCGCTGGCGGGCGCGCTTGACGAGGTGCCGATGGGCGGGGACGCCGACACCATCCATGCGGCCGGGTACGGGTGGCGCCCTGGCACCCCGTTCACGGTGAGCAGCCTGTCGGTCTACCGCCAGGTGGTTGACTTCGGCGCGGCCCGGCCCGCCAGCTTCGTCATCCCCGGCGGCGCCTCCGGCGACCCGGCCAGCGCCCACTTCGGTGACCAGCTAGCCCGGTGGGCGGCGCACCAGCGGATCCCGATGACCGGCCCCCCGCCGCGGGCCTGAGCCCGGTTGCCGGCGCCCTGGTTCGTCCCGATGGCCGGCCGGGCGGCGGCAGGGACGAGGCGGGGCTAGAAGACCACGACCTCGGCCCCGATCGGCAGGTGCCGGTTGTAGTAGCGGGCGTTGGAGTCAGTCAGGTGGACGCAACCGTGCGACCACGCGGTCAGGCTGCCCCCGTGGAACGCGATGCCGCCGACCGCGAAGAAGGTCGCCCACGGCATCGGCTCGTGGTACTCGCTGCTCATGAAGGACGGCCCGGCCTTCCACGCGACGTGGAAAGTGCCCCGCGGCGTCTGGTGCTTGCCGCCCGGCTTGCCCGGCTCCATCTGGACCGGCCCGAAGGTGACCTTCCCGCTTGCCTGCATCCAGGTGATGTGCCTGGCCAGGTCCACGCACGCGACCGCCGCGGCCGGGCAGCCGCGGTGGTCGGCCGCGGTCAGCACCAGGGACACCGCCTGCGGGCTGGCCGGGGCGGACCAGACCGCGGGCGCCGTCGCCGGACGGGCCGGACGGGCCGGCTGGGCTGGCTGGACTGGCTGGGCCGGCTGGACTGGCTGGGCCGGCGCTGGCCGCGGGCCCGGGGCCGGGCGGCCGAGCGCCGGGACGCGCGAGGCGGCGGGCCGGACCGAGAGCACCGCGGCCACGATCGCGATCAGCGCCGCCAGGACCGCCACCGTGGCCGTCAGGCCGAGGCGCCCGGCCGAACTGGGCCTGGCCGAGCTTCCCCGAGCCTGGCTGGCACCGGCCTGGCTGGCACCGGCCAGGCCGGCACCGCGAGCCGCGCGCATTGAATTCCGCCCCGTGCTGTTCACGTCACCACTCCGTCCCGCCAGTGACCAGAAAGTGCATGATCAGTTACCAAGAGTTATCACACCACGTCCGCCTGCCCATGGCCGATGAGCTAATCCGGGCGCGTCAGCCAAACGGAAACGCACCTTCCGGCAGAGTGCGTACCCTTTGTCTGTGGCGGTGTTCTGGGATCGGCTGACCGCGGTGCAGGGCGCGCCCCCGGGCTGGGTGGTCGCCGTTAGCGCCGCCGTCGCGCTGCTGCTGGTGGCCAGTCCCCGGCTGTGGCGGCAGACCAGGATCGCGATCACCATCGCGCACGAGAGCGGCCACGCGGCCGCCTCGCTGCTCTCCGGGCGGCGGCTCGAGGGCATCCGGCTGCACGCGGACACCTCCGGTGAGACGGTCTCCCGTGGCAGGCGCAGCGGGCCCGGCGTCGTGCTCACCGCGCTGGCCGGGTACGTGACGCCGCCGCTGGTTGGCGCGGGCGCGGCGGCGCTGCTCGCCACCCGGCACGTCACCCTGCTGCTGTCGCTGCTCCTGCTGCTGCTCGCGGTGACGCTGCTGCTGGTGCGCAACTGGTACGGGATCCTGGCGGTGCTGGCCACCGGCGGCGCCCTGTTCGCGGTCATCACGCTGGCGGGGCCGTCGCTGCGGGCCGCCTTCGCCTACGCGGTGGCATGGTTCCTGCTGTTCGGCGGGGTGCGGCCGGTCGCCGAGCTCGCCCGCACCCGGCGGCGGGCGGTGCGCCGGCCACCCGGGCAGCGGCTCGCCAACGGCCGCCCGGGCCGTGGCCAGGCCGCCGGAACCTCGGACGCGGACCAGCTCGGGTGGCTGACGGGGATACCGGCCGGCCTCTGGGTGACGCTGTTCGGCCTGGTCGCGGTGGGCGCGCTGGTGCTCGGGGCGCGGCTGCTCGTCCCCTGGCCCGTCCACCTGCCGTCGCCGCCGTTTTCCGCCCACTGAGCGCCCGGCCGGGGCTCCGGGCGCGCGGCTAGGGCTCCGGCCACCAGCCGCGGGCGCGCAGCTCGGGCAGGGCGGGCGGGTCGGCGCCCGGGCGGGCACAGGTGAGCGCGGCGACCGCGGCGGCGACCGCCAGCCCGCGGCTGACCGGTTCCGGCTGCCGCAGTTCCGCCCGGCCCAGGCCGTGGGCCGTCCACCAGGCGAGGAAACCGCCGCCGAACGCGTCGCCCGCGCCGATCGTGTCGGCCACGGTGACCGGCGGTACCTCGGTGGCCAGCACCGCGTCCGGCAGGAAGGCGCGCGCCTGGCGCGGCCCGTCGGTGACCAGCACCAGCCGCGGGCCGGCGCCGAGGAGCGCCTTCGCCGCCGCCTCAGGCGACGTGCCCGGGTACAGGTAGGCAAGGTCCTCCGCGCTTGCCTTGACGATGTCGGCGCGCCGGGCGATGGCACCGACTCGCGACCGGTAGGCAGCGGGGCCGGGTACCGCGCCCGGGCGGCAGTTGGGGTCGAGCAGCACCAGGGCGCCGGGCGGCACGTCGGCGGCGACCAGCCGCTGCACGGCCGCGCCGGCCGGCTCCATGACCAGGCCGAGCGAGCCGACGTGGACCGCCGCGACGTCAGCCGCCAGCGCTGACCGCAGCACCTGGTACGGCACGTCGGCGGCGGCGGTGCCGTCGAGGTAGAAGCTGTACTCGGCCACCCCGGCCGGGTCGACGGCGGCGACCGCGAGGGTGCTCGGCCGGGGCGACGGCTCGGGCAGTCCGAGCACGACCCCCTCGGCCGCCAGCCGGCCGCGCAGCAGCCGGCCGAACCCGTCGTCGGCCAGCCGGCCGAGGAACGCGGCGGCCACGCCGAGCCGGGACAGGGTGCGGGCCGCGTTGTAGGGGCCGCCGCCGGGGCGCGCGTCAACCCGGCCGCTTACGCCGACGATCAGGTCAACCAGCGCCTCGCCGACGACCGCGATCATCGCCATCTCCCCGTCCCCCGGTCACGCCCCGGCGCCAGCGGCACCCGGCTTCCCTTACGGTAACGCCGCCTCGCGGCCGGCGGCCGGCCGCTGCCCCCGGTCCGCCCGAGGGGATATCCATAACGGGTGCGGCCGACTCGGACACCGGCCGCCGTTCCCGCCCGCTCCCGTGCGGCTGAATCGAAGATACTCAATATTGACCAGCAACGATCCAGGTGCCCGGCGGTGATCACGGCCAGGTTAATCTTCGAAAAAAAATAACCTCATCAGCCTCTTGCTCCCCTTGAGTGATCATTCGTGTCATCGTTAACGGACCGTGATTACTGTCCGTCTTCAATGGGATTGACCGTCGAGCGTTCTCCGGGTTCACTGATTAAGGGGTCGGCTCCGGGTCGCCGGCACGGGGCAGCGATGGGGAGTCACCGATGGTAGATCTGCCGCTCGTCGGCGAGGAGTTCGCCGGGTACCGGCTGGTTTCCGTGCTCGGCAAGGGCGGCATGAGCATCGTCTTCCGGGCAGAGAACCCACGCCTCGGAAACGTGATCGCGCTGAAGGTGCTCGACCCCTCGCTGGCCACCGACGACATCTTCCGCACCCGGTTCCTCGAGGAATCCCGGATCGCCGCGTCGATGAACCACCCCAACGTCATCCCCATCCACGACATGGGGGCGAGCGGCGGGCTGCTTTACATCGCGATGCGCTACGTGGACGGGACCGACCTGCGGCAGATGCTGAAGAAGCGCGGGCGGCTCCCCGCGGAGGCCGCGGTGTTCCTGCTCGGCCAGGCAGCCCGGGCGCTCGACGCCGCGCACCGGCGCGGCCTGGTGCACCGCGACGTCAAGCCGGGCAACCTGCTGGTCGAGCGGGGCAACGACGGGGCCGACCCGGAACACGTGTACCTGGCCGACTTCGGCATCACCAAGCACATGGGCGGCGCGCGGACCGGGCTCACCTCCAAGGGCGAGTTCCTCGGCACGATCGACTACGTGGCCCCCGAGCAGGTCCGCGGCATCTCGGTGCTCGGCCTGGCCGACCAGTACTCGCTCGGCTGCGTGCTCTACGAGTGCCTGACCGGCCGGGTGCCGTTCGAGAAGGACCTGGACGCGGCGATCATCTGGGCGCACGTCGAGGAGGCGCCGACCCAGCCCACCCGGCTCCGGCCGGACCTGCCGCCCGCCATCGACGAGGTGTTCGCCCGGGTGCTGGCCAAGAACCCGGGCGACCGTTACGAGACTTGCCGCGACTTCATGACCGCGGCCCGCGAGGCGCTCGGGCCGATGGCAGAACCACCGCCCGCCGGCAGCTCGCTGCAGGGGGTGCTCACCGGATCGGGGCCGATCAGTGGCCTGCGTCCAGGCGCGCAGCCCGGCACCAGCGGGCAGCCCGGCACCAGCGGGCAGCCCGGCACCAGCGGGCAGCCGGGCACCAGCGGGCAGCCGGGCGGCGCGGGCGGCTGGCCGGGGGCCAGGGTCTATCCGGGTGAGCCAGCGGCCGCGACCGGGCAGGCCTGGGAGACCGGGCAGGGCGGGCAGGCCTGGGATGCCGGGCAGGGCGGGCAGGGCGGGCCTGCTGGGCCAGGCAGCGGCTGGTTCGGGCCGGCGCCGTACCCGGTCGAGGAGCCCGCGCCCGAGCCCGCGGGTTACCCGGGCTACCAGGGCTATCCGGGCTACCCGGGCGAGGTCGCCCACGAAGCAGCAGCGGCCTACCAGCCGGACGGCACGGCCTACCGCGACGAGGCACCGACCGCGTCGTGGCCGGTGTCAGTGCCGGTGCCGCAACCGCTGGGCGGCCCCGGCGGCCCCGGCGGTCCTGGCGGCCCCGGCGGCCCCGGCGGCGGAGGCCGAGGTCCCGGGCGGCGGGAACGCCGGCGGCGCGGGCGCCGGACCGGGTGGCTGATTGCCGCGCTGGCGCTGCTGCTGGTGGCCGGGGCGGCCGCCGCGGTGACGAAAACGCTCACCGGCGGCAAGAAGACCCCCGCGGCGGCCGGCTCCCAGACGCCGACGTCGGGCATGTCGGGCATGTCGATGACCGCGTCCCCGGCCAGCTCCGGTACGGCCGCGCCAGCCGGCAACGCGCCCGCCCTCGCGGCGCCCACGGTGGCGGAGAAGTTCCAGGTCGGGCAGACGCCCAGCTTTATTGCGGTCGCGCCGAACGGCAAGTTCGCCTACATCGCCAGTCCGGGCGGGACGATCACCGTGCTCAACACGGTCACCGACCAGGCGGCCGGGAGCTTCAGTATCTCGCAGGGACCGCCCCAGTTCGTCTCGTTCTCGCCGGACAGCAAGACCGCCTATGTCAGCGTCTACACCACCAACGGCCGGGTGCACCTGATCGCGTTCGTCGACACCGCGACCCGCACCGTGACCGGCACCGTGGACGTAGACAACTTCACCCCGAGCCCCACGACGGTCAGCCCGGACGGACGGTTCCTGTACGTGCCGAACCACAACACGGCGATGAGCGGCGCCAACCAGAACGTGGTCGACGTGATCGACATCGCGCGCCAGAAGGTAGTCGGTGATATCGCCGTCAAGCCCAACCCGCACTGGGTGGCGTTCGACAAGAGCGGGCGGTTCTACACGTCGGACCACATGTCCGCCGCGGTCACCGTCGTCGACGCGAAAACCAACAAGGTCATCAGGAACATCGACACGGGCGAGACCCCGCACAGCGAGGCGATGTCGCCCGACGGCAAGACCCTGGCAGTCACCAGCTTCAACGGCAACCAGGTGTTCCTGATCGACACCGCGGCCCAGAAGCAGGTCGCGGCAATCCCGGTCGGCCGGATGCCGCTGAACGTCGCGTACTCGCCGGACGGGCGCTACCTGTTCACGACCAACAACGAGGACAACGACGTCTCCGTGATCAACGCCGCGACCAGGAGCGTCATCACCACGATCCCGACCGGGAAGGCTCCGACCAGCATCGCGGTGCTGCCCAACGGGCGCCAGGCGTACGTCACCGACGACGGCGACGGCAGCATCGAGATCCTGAACATCCCGCAGTAAGGCGGGCGCGGCGGTAAGGCGGCCGAGCGGTCAGCCGGCCGCCAGCAGGTGGTAGTTTCGCTTGCCCTTGCGCAGCAGCAGCCAGCGGCCGTACAGCAGGTCGGCGCCGGCCAGCGGGCGGTCCTCGGGCACCACGGTGCCGTTGACCGAGGCGGCGCCCTCGCGGATGGTGCGGCGGGCGTCCGACAGCGACGAGGCGAGCGGGGTGGCCGCGAGGGCGGCCGCCAGCGTCACCCCGGCGGTGAACGGCGAGGTCGGCACCTCGGTGGCGAGGAACTCCAGGGCCTTCCTTGACGCGCCCGCGGCGGAGCCGCCGAACAGGATCGCGCTCGCCTCCTCGGCCGCCTCGGCCGCGTCCAGGCCGTGCACCAGCCGGGTGACCTCCCGGGCGAGGCGGCGCTGGCCCGCGCGCTTGTGCGGGGCCTCGGCGTGCCCGGCCGCGACCGCCCGGGCCTCCTCCACCGGCAGCAGGGTGAGCTGCAGCAGGAACCGCTCGACGTCGGCGTCGGCCACGTTCATCCAGTACTGGAAGAACTGGTACGGGGACGTGCGGTCGGCCGCCAGCCACACCGCGCCGTCCTCCGACTTGCCGAACTTCTTGCCGTCCGCGCGGAGCAGCAGCGGCCAGGTGAACGCGTGCACGTGCCGGCCGTCGGCCCGGCGGATGAGGTCCACCCCGGCCAGCAGGTTGCCCCACTGGTCGGAGCCGCCGACCTGCAGCTCGACATCGTTCTTCCTGCTCAGGTGCAGGTAGTCGTTGGCCTGCAGCAGCTGGTAGCTGAACTCGGTGAACGAGATGCCGTTCTCGCTCTCCAGCCGGGCCTTCACCGCCTCCCGGGCGACCATCTGGTTCACGCTCGCGTGCTTGCCGATGTCCCGCAGGAAGTCCAGCAGCGTAAGCGACTCGGTCCAGTCCAGGTTGTTGACCAGCGCGACGCGGGAGATGCGCTCGAGCTGGGCGGCGATCCGGGTGGTGTTGCCGGCCAGGGTCCCGGCGTCCAGCAGGTTCCGCTCCTTCGACCGGCCGCCCGGGTCGCCGATCATCCCGGTGGCGCCGCCTGCCAGGGCCACCGCGTTGTGCCCGGCGTCGGCGAAGCGCCGCAGCACCAGCAGCCCGATCAGGTTGCCGACGTGGATCGAGTCCGCCGACGGGTCCACCCCGTAATAGACGCCGACCGGGCCAGCCTGGATCCGGGCGCGCAGCGCGTCGCGGTCGGTGCTGTCCTGGATGAGGCCCCTGGCCTCGAGGTCGGCGAGCAAGTCCATGGATGCCATGATCCCATAACGGCCGCGATGGCCTCACGGTGTTTCCCGGCCGCGAGCCGGCCGTTACTTTACGATCAGGAGTATGAAACCCCGCAAGCTCCGGACCTCGCGCTCGGCGGTCGCCGTCCTGGCGTCCGGGGCCTGTCTGGTCACGGCCTGCTCCGCCGGCAACGGCCCCGGTCCCGGCCAGCCCGCCAGCAGCTCCGGTCCGGCCGCCACCGCCACCGCGCCCACCGGTTCCGTCCCAGCCGGCGGGCGCGTATCGACCGCGCCGCCCGGCACCGAGGTATCCGGCACGCTCAGCAACGGCACCGCCTGGGTGGCCGAGTACCCGGCGGGATGGAACGGCACCCTGATCCTGTACAGCCACGGCTACGGCCCGCTGACCGCGGCCGACGCGCCCGACCCGGTGACGCAGCAGGCGCTGCTCGGCCGCGGGTACGCGCTGGCCGGGTCCTCCTACGACCCCAGTGGATCGGAGTGGGCACTGAACACCGCCGTCAGCGACCAGTTCGGCACGCTCGCCGCGGTCGGGTCCACCGTGCTGCCGCACAAGCCGGCCCACGTGATCGCGTTCGGCAGCTCGATGGGCGGCCTGGTCAGCGCACTGGAGGCGGAGCAGGGCCAGGGCCGGATCGACGGGGCCCTCACCACCTGCGGCGTGGTCGCAGGCGGGGTCAACCTCGACGGTTACCAGCTGGACGGCGAGTACGCGATCACACAGCTGGTCGGCGACCCGGCCACCCCGCTGGTCAGGCTGAACGACCGTACCGCCAAGAGCTCGGCGGCGGCACTGACCGCTGCCGCGGGCAACGCCCAGTCCACTCCCGCCGGGCGGGCCCGGCTCGCCCTGGCGATGGCATTCCTGAACCTGCCGACCTGGCAGCCAAACGCCCCCGCACCCGCACCTTACGGCCAGCCCGCTGCGGCCGAGGCCGCCCAGTACCAGGCCCTCACCAGCGGTCCCTACACCGCCATCGACTTCATGATGGACGGCCGCCTCTCGATCGAGCAGTCCGCCGGCGGCCAGCCGGTGGCGAACGCCGGCGCCAACTTCGCCCAGGCGCTGGCCAACTCGCCGTACCGAGCCGAGGTCGCGAGCCTCTACCGGGCAGCCGGGCTGAACCTGACCGCCGACCTGGCCGCGCTCACCGCGCACGCGACGACTAAGGCAGACCCGGCGGCGCTGGCGAAGCTGCGCGCCACCTCCTCCCCGACCGGCAAGCTGACCGTGCCCGAGCTCGACCTGCACACCATCGGCGACAACCTGGTCCCGGTGCAGCAGGAGAACTCCTACGCCCAGCTGGTCGGGCAGGCCGGCGGCAGCCTGCTCCGCCAGGCGTACACGGGAACCGCGGGCCACTGCGACTTCAGCGTGTCCGAGCAGGTCGCGGGCATCGAGGCGGTGCTGCAGCGGGTGACCACCGGGCAATGGGGCAACGTCGCGACCGCGGCCAGCCTGCAGCAGGCGGCCAGCGCCCTGCAGCTGGGCCCGGCCCGCTTCAGGAGCTACACCCCCGACGGGCTGACCGGGGCCGCCCCCGGCTGACCGGCCGGTATCCGCCCGCCGCGCCCGGCCAGATCCCTCGCCGCTGACGGCAACCGCTGGTCGGGGGTAGTAATCTCGGCACATGCCGAGGAGCGAGTCCGTCCCGCCGCTGCTGCTGTACCTGAACAAGCAGGTGGAGCTGGCCGTCCGCGCGCGCCTGGACGAGATGCTCCGGCCCGCGGGACTGACCGTCAGCCAGTACACGGCGCTCACCGTGCTCGAGCGGGACGAGGACATGTCCTCGGCCCAGCTGGCCCGGCTGTCGTTCGTCACCGCCCAGTCGATGGCCGACCTGATCACCGCGCTCGAAGGGCGCGGCCTGATCGAGCGGCACCGCGACCGGGCCGACCGCCGGCGCCTGGTGGTCGCGCTCACCGCCGAGGGACGGGTGCTGCTCGACCGCTACCGCGGCGAGGTCGCCGCCCTCGAGGAGACCATGCTGGCCGGGCTGTCCAGCCAGGAGGTCGCCATGCTGCGCTCGGTGCTCAGCCGGTGCTACGGCAACCTGTCCCACGCCCAGCCCCGCCCGCCGCTGCGGGAAGCGGGCCGGGCGGCAGGGTAAGGCCCGCCGCCCGTTCGCCCGTCCTGACCTTCGGCCCTGTTAGATAGCGCGCTCAGCTGGCAAAATGCCAGACTATGGAAACGCCGCTGTCTCCGCTTGAGTTCGCCCGTCGTACCCGCCGCCTGCACGGCGCCCGCGAAGCCGTCGTCGACGGCTCGCTGCGGCTCACTTACGAGGAGTTCTTCGACCGCTGCGACCGCTGGTCAGCCGCCTTGCAGCGGCTCGGCGTGCGGCCGGGCGACCGGGTGGCCACCATCGCGCCGAACACCCACGCGCAGCTTGAGTCGTTCTACGCGGTGCCGCAGCTCGGCGCGGTGCTGGTGCCGATGAACTACCGGCTCACCCCCGACGATTTCGCCTACCTGGCCAACCACTCCGGCGCCACTGTGCTCTGCGTGCACAGCGACTACCTGGACGCGATCGACGGGGTGCGCGACCAGCTGCCCGGCGTGCGGCACTTCGTCGCGTTCGAGGGCGGCGCCGGGCGGGACGGCTGGCTCGACTACGAGGCGCAGGTCGCAGCGGCCGAGCCCGTTTTCACCCGGCCCGAGATCGGCGAACGCGACCTGCTGACCATCAACTACACCAGCGGCACGACGGCCCGGCCCAAGGGCGTGATGATCACCCACCGCAACGCGGCCATGAACACCATCGGCACGCTGCTGCACCTGCCGCTCGGCGTCGGCGACCGCTACCTGTGGACACTGCCCATGTTCCACGCCAACGGGTGGACCTTCACCTGGACGGTGACCGCGGCCGGCGGGACCCACGTGTGCCTCCGCAAGGTCGACCCTGCCCAGGTCTTCGCGCTGATCTCCGAAGAGCGCGTGGGCTGGCTGTGCGCCGCCCCGACGGTGCTGATCTCGCTCGCCAACGCCCCCGCGGCGGTGCGCGGCGACGTCCCGGCCGGGGTGCGGGTGGTCACCGCGGGCGCACCGCCCGCCGCCGCCACCATCGAGCGGCTGGAAGGCGACTTCGGCTGGGAGGTCACCCAGGTGTACGGGCTGACCGAGACCGCCCCGTTCATCACCGTGTGCGCCCCGCTGCCGGAGCACGCGGGCTTGTCCCCGGCCGACCGCGCGGTCGTCAAGGCCCGGCAGGGGGTCGAGCTGATCACCTCGGGCGAGCTGCGGGTGGTGGACGAGGCCGGGGCCGAGGTCCCGGCCGACGGCACGACGCTGGGCGAGATCACCGTGCGCGGGAACGTCGTCATGGACGGGTACTACAACGACCCCGAGGCGACCAAGAAGGCGATGGGCGACGGCTGGTTTCACAGCGGCGACGCGGCGGTGGTGCACCCGGACGGCTACGTGGAGATCCGCGACCGGATCAAGGACGTGATCATCAGCGGCGGCGAGAACATCTCCTCGGTCGAGGTCGAGGGCACCCTGCTGCGCCACCCGGCGGTGGGCGAGGCGGTCGTGGTCGGGCTGCCGAGCGAGCGCTGGGGCGAGACCCCGCACGCCTTCGTCGTGCTGCTGGCGGGGCAGTCGGCGACCGAGGAGGAGCTGATCGGCTTCGTCCGGGAGCGGATGGCGCACTTCAAGGCGCCGCGCGGGGTCACCTTCGTCGCTGACCTGCCGAAGACCGCCACCGGCAAGATCCAGAAGTACGTGCTGCGCGGCGGCGCCGCCGGAATCTCCCGGCAGTAAGCGCCAGCAGGTGGGCTAGCCGGCGCCGTGGTTGTGGCAACCAGGGGCCCAGAGCGCCCAGGTTGCCACAACCACCCGCAGC
>Ga0265338_10009983_pt1 | contig 11226 bp, 16 predicted proteins | sample 42126metaG_FD_193579 | JGI IMG/M metagenome (GOLD analysis project Ga0265338, IMG submission 193579) | Rhizosphere microbial communities from Carex aquatilis grown in University of Washington, Seatle, WA, United States - 4-21-26 metaG | ecosystem: Host-associated > Plants > Roots > Rhizosphere... | reverse complement strand
CGCCAAGCAGTGATGGCTTTGCGACACGCGGCGTTCATCAGTTGCCAATGCCTGCGAAGAACAACCGCAGATCCTTCGCTACGCTCAGGATGACAACCTGATGAGAAGGTGCGTTATTCGGAAACGACCAGCAGTTCTACATGCCGCCGGAATTGCCGGAGCGGACCAGCGAGAGGAACTCCCCGCGCGTTTCCTTCTTCTGAAACACGCCCACCATGGCGGATGTAACCGTCGACGAGTTCTGCTTTTCGATGCCGCGCATCATCATGCAGAGGTGGCGCGCCTCGATTACTACGCCCACGCCCTGCGGGGCGATGGCTTCCTGGATGGCGTCGGCGATCTCGCGGGTCATTCGCTCCTGGATCTGAAGGCGGCGCGCGAAGACCTCGACAAGGCGCGCGATTTTGCTTAAGCCGATGACCTTGCCCTTGGGGATGTAAGCCACGTGCACCTTGCCGAAGAAGGGAAGCATGTGGTGCTCGCAGAGCGAATACATTTCAACGTCCTTGACGATGACCATCTCGTCGTAATCCACCTCAAAGAGCGCGCCGCGGAGGATCTCATTGGGGTCTTCGCGGTAGCCCTTGGTGAGGTACGCCATGGCCTTCTCCACGCGGCCGGGCGTGGCGATGAGGCCGTCGCGGTCGGGGTCCTCGCCGATGCGGGCAATGATTTCGCGGTAGAGGTCCTGTGTGCTGAAGCCCTTCAGCGATCCCTTGTCCATCAACGCGTTAAAGATGGGCCTTGTCATGGGCACGGTCTTTGCCATGCAGTGTTCCTTTCCAAGTTCGATGCTGTCTGCGCTGCGGATTCTGTCAGCAGTCCTTGTGCTTTCGATTCAACGGCGCGCGCGGAGGTTACACATTGTTGCACTCAAAAAAGTTGTTTTCTGTTTCTTCCACGCGGACGTATTCCAGCTTTCCCGCGGAAAGGTTATCGCTTACCAGGCGAAATACCTCCCTGCACAGATTCTCCGTTGTAGGAACTTGAGTCGTAAACAGCGGATCGAGGTTGAGATTGGTGTGATCGAAACGGTCGAGGACTTGTGTGCGCACAATCGCATCCAGATCGACGAGATTGATGACCATGCCGGTTTCGCGATCGACCGGGCCGCCGACAAGAACTTCAATGACGTAGTTGTGTCCGTGGCCATGCGGGTTATTGCATTTGCCGTAGACGGCGCCGTTCTGCTCCGGCGTGAGCGCATCGCAGTGCAGGCGATGGCTGGCGCTGAGCGTGTAGCGGCGGCCGAAGTATGTAGTCACGGATGCGCCTCCCCGCGATATTCGGCGAAGATTTCAGGGGTTTCGTAAACGCGAATGCGGCTGAGACGCGCGCCCTGCGCCGCTGCAATCGCCGGCTCAAGGCGGCGCCATGCGGCAATGGCGATGTTCTCAGTGGTGGGAATGGTGGAGGCGAACTCGGGCACTTCAAGGTTGAGGTGACGATGGTCCCACGCGGACATGATGCGCTCTTCAATAACGTCCTTCAGCCACTTGAGGTCGACCACGAAGCCGGTAACGGCATCGGGCTCGCCGGCAACGGTCACTTCAAGCGTGTAATTGTGGCCGTGGCCATTGCGGTTGGCGCAGCGGCCGAAAACCGCGCGGTTCTTCTCCTCCGTCCACTCCGGATTCCAGTAATAGTGCGAAGCGGAGAAGGTGGCGCGCCGGGTGAGGAAGATCATCGAGGCCTCTGAAGGAGTGGATGAACGAACGCGGGCAAGCGGTTCATGCTGTTGCCTTGCTCTCTCTCATGGTAGGGGAACCGGGCGGGGCGGCACCAGTTGTATTCGCCGTCTATTCGCCTATAATGGTCCTGTCATGTTCGACCCCAACGCAGGGATGCCCCGGCCAAATCGTGCGCTCATCTACTTTGGCGCGTGCATTGTTGCCGGCCTGCGCCTTGCCCGCGAGCGGCAGGTGGATGCGCGCGTAATCCCCACCAGCCACGCCATCGAGGAGTCGATTGACGTGGCGCACGAAATCTTCAATCGCGTTTTCCGGCGAGTGCCTGAGAAGATGGAAAAGATTGGAGGCGATTGATGTGCGGACGGTACGGGCGGCGGGCAGACAAGCAGCGCATTGCGGAGTGGATGCAGACCCACAATACAGACGTGTTTGACGAGTCGTATTTTGCGCCGACGTACAACGCGGCGCCGCAGAGCTGGCAGCCGGTGGTGCGGCTGAACTTTGAGACCGGCGAAAGGGAACTGACGGTGATGCGCTGGGGCCTGGTGCCGTTCTGGGCCAAAGACCCGAAGATGGCTTTCTCAACGATCAACGCCAAGGCGGAGACCGTCGCCACCAGCCCCGCATTCCGCGAGGCGATGAAGCGGAGGCGCTGCCTGGTGCCTGCCGAGTGGTTCTACGAGTGGCAGAAGATGGATGCGAAGTCGAAGCAGCCATACGCCATCGCCATGAAGGATCGTTCGCTGTTTGCCTTCGCCGGCCTGTGGGATTCGTGGAAAGACAAGGCCACCGGCAAAACGCTGGAGACATACACCGTGATCACGACCGATCCTAATGAGGTGATGCAGCCGCTGCATAAGCGCATGCCGGTCATCGTGAAGCGCGAGGATTACGGGCGTTGGCTGGAGCCGGGCGAACCTTCGCGCCTTCCGATTGACCTGCTGCGGCCATTCGACGCCGATGCCATGACGGCTTGGAAGGTGAACGCGCGCGTGGGCAATGTGCGCAACAACGATCCGGAGTGCGTGGAAGCGATGTAGAGCCAGTAGCCAGTAGCTTGTAGCCTGTAGCTTTTAGATCCTTGCTTTTAGGTACTGGCTACCGGCCCGGAGTCTTGACCTTTCGATGGAAGCTTCCTCGCCCCTCACTGCGCGTAGCTGCGGCCTTTCCAACTCACCTGCTTCAACACCCGGTGCTGGAACCAGATTCGATAAAGCAGAAAAATAAAAAGCGGCAGGCCGAGCGGCGAAAGTGCGCAATCGACCAATGGGAAATTCGATTTCGCCACGCGGCGGTAGAAGCGGAAGAGGGTGCGCGCCCACAGCAGCGCCAGGATCCATCCGGCGCCGAGCCACTCCAGGGCGTGCGTGTTGAAGCGCGCGCTCCACAGCTCAACCGCGAGGATGGGCAGGCAGAAGAGGAGCAGGAGGTCAATGGCGCGCCATACCGCGAGCGGCAGCGCGTTGGCAAAGAGCAGGGCGAGGTTCTTGGTCCAGCCCTCAATCATTGCGCCGGTGCTGCGAAACATGCGCGTGGCAACCGCATCATCGGCATAACGGAAGCGCAGGCCCACGCGGCGGCGCTTGGCGATGAAAGCGAGTTCCACATCTTCAAGCACGCGATCGTGCACAGCGGCGTGGCCGCCGATGCGGCGATAAGCGCCGCGCTCAACGAGCAGGTACTGGCCGTTGGCCGCGGCCACGCGCTCAGCGGGATCAGAGACTTTGGCCGGCGGATAGGCGATGGCAAGTTCGCAGAAGATGAGGGGCATGAGCGCGCGTTGCGCGAACCCGGAGACGATCTGGCGCGGCGAGTAGCTCAGCATACCGGCTTTGTGCAGCGTGGCCTCGTCGATGCCGTGACGCAGCGAGCCTGGCTCGTGAACCGTGTCGGCGTCAGTAAACAGGAGCCAGCGGCCACGCGCCTTGCGGGCCGCGGTGGAAACGGCGTTCGCTTTGCCCGTCCAGCCGGGCTTGAGCTTGTCGGCGTTCATTACGGTTACGCCGGAGAAGCCGCGAGCAATCTCCGAGGTGCGATCCGTAGATGCATCGTCGACAACTATCAACTCCCAATCCCGGCCGAGCTCAAAAATCTCCTCCGACTGCGCGACGAGAGACTGGAGGCAGGCGCCAAGCGAGGCCTCCTCATTGCGTGCGGGAACAATGACGGTGAGCTCGATGAGCGGATCGGGCTCGGGCTGATCGAAGAGGGAACCGGCGTGGGCAGGGCGCTGGTGGGCCTCCGGAGGCTCGTTGGAGAGCCCGAGGACGGGCGTGTATTCTGACGGCGCGGAGCTTTCGGGCAGATCGTCTGAATCTTTCGTCATCGTGTCAGTCACAGTTCATGGTTCACAGCAGGCCTGTCCTGCAGGAGGTGTGACGGATGACATTCCGCCGCGGCCCTCCCGCTTCGTATTATATGAATGTGCAGCAACGCAAAATCCTCAACCTGATTGCAACCGCATCCCTGGCATCGTTCCTCCTTCTCCAGGGTTGCAACCGTGGCGACCACCCCGTACAGGTCGGCAAGAAAGCCCCCGACTTCACCGTCAGCGACGGGACCAACACCATTCACCTCGGCAGCTACAGCGGGAAAGTGGTCTTGCTCAACTTCTGGTGGAGTCAATGCGCGCCCTGCATCCAGGAGACGCCGGCGCTGGAGCAGTTGCACCATGATCGGCCTGACCTCGCAATCATCGGGGTGAGCATCGATTCCGATCCGGATTCCTACCATCGGTTTCTGACCCGTTACCACGTGGACATCCCCACCGTGATGGATCCGGAGCAGAACGCCCCCAAGCTTTACCACACCGAGGGATGGCCGGAAACCTACATTATTGATCGCAAGGGAATCATCCGGCGGAAGGTTGTGGGCGACCCGGACTGGTCAAACCCGGAGATGCGGGCGTTTCTCAAGAGCATGTAAGCAGTTCTCAGTTTTCAGTTGTCAGTTACCCTCCCCAGCGATCAAGCTTGCAGCCCTCAGCCATCAGCTCTCAGGCATCTGCCCATTCTTCCCGAAAACACCTGTTGACAAGATTCCGTTCCAGTGTACTATTTGTCTAGTACATTGAGTTTGCGATGAGTCGAACCGCCAATCCGCCCTTTCGCTTTCACCTGGACCAGAACAGCGGCGTTCCTGTCTATAGGCAGATCGTCGACCAGGTGCGCGGCGGGGTGGCATCGGGTGCACTGGCGGAGGGCCATCAGCTGCCCACGGTCCGGCAGCTTGCCGTGGACCTTGAGATCAATCCCAACACGGTAGTGCGCGCCTATCGCGAGCTGGAGCTGGGCGGATTGCTGGAAACGCAGCAGGGGACGGGAACGTTCATCAGCGCGAAGAAGGTGGCCCGCGCGGACGCGCACCGAGATCGGCAGTTGAGCCAGATTGTGGCCGACTGCATGGCGCGCGCGGGAGCTGCGGGATTCACCGTTGCGGATTTGCTAGAAGAGCTGCGGCAGTGGGAAATGCCGCGCAGGAGGTAAGACGATGCTGATTATTGAAACACAAAGATTCAATCGGGTCGCAGTGGCCGCATGTATCTTCTGTACGGCGGCCGGAGCCATTCCCAGCATCCTGACAACAAAACCATGGTTTGGCATCGCCGGCGTGCTGGTCGGGCTGTATCTTTTGTTCGCCCTCAAGGTGGTGCAACAGTGGGAGAAGGGCGTCAAGCTGCGCCTGGGCCGCTACGTCGGACTGCGCGGGCCGGGACTGTTCGTAATTGTGCCGGTGCTCGAGACGCTGAGCATGTTTGTGGACCAGCGTGTCCGCGTGACCAGCGTAACGGCGGAGTCGACGTTGACGCGTGACACGGTGCCGGTGGACGTGAACGCGATTGTGTTCTGGCTGGTATGGAACGCGGAGAAGGCGATCCTGGAGGTGGAGAACTACCTTGAGGCGATCACCATGAGCGCTCAGTCGGCGCTGCGCGAGTCAATCGGGCGCCACGAGCTGGCGCAGATGATTACGGACCGCGAGGCGCTGGGACGCGAGTTGCAGAAGATCCTGGATGAAAAGACAACGCCGTGGGGAATCACCGTGCAGTCGGTGGAGATTCGCGACGTCAAGATTCCGCAGGCGCTGGAAGACGCGATGTCGCGGCAGGCGCAGGCAGAGCGCGAGCGGCAGGCGCGCATCATCCTGGGACAGGCGGAGACGGAGATCTCGAACAGCTTTGTGCAGGCGGCCAGCGCGTACGCGGAGAACCCCATAGCGCTGCATCTGCGCGCCATGAACATGCTCTACGAAGCCATTAAGGAAAAGGGATAGATGGTGATTGTGCCGTCATCGGCCGTGGAAACCATGGGACTGGGCGGATCGCTGGCCACGATGGCCGTGGCTAAAACCCAGAGTTAAAGGAAGCATGGAGGTCATGATGAAAATCAGAACCATTGCGACATTGCTGGCGCTGCTTCTGGGCGCCAGCGTCGGCTTCGCGCAGAAAACCCAGCCGGCAACGTCCCCTCTCACGGGCGTATGGCGAGGCCAGATGGACAACATGCCCGCGGTGACGATCACCATCGCCGATGAAGGAGGAAAGCTGTCCGGGGCGATACTATTTTTCCTCCACGTGCGGGCTACGGTGAACGATCCCTGGACGTCTCAGCCCGCCACCGCGGCGGAGCCCATCCTCAACCCCGTGTTCGACGGCAAGACACTGACCTTCATGGTGAGCCATAAGCGCGCGCATCCGCCGCGCACGCTGAATGACCCTCCGTCGCACTTCCATCTCACTCTCACGGGTCCGAACCAGGCAGGCTTTGTGAATGAGACTGAAGCGGGCTCGGCAGATCAGGGGCCTGGCTTGCCAATGGTGCGCAGCGACTACTGACGCATGCGTGTGACTGCTATCCTGATTGCATGACCAACGTGGACATTCTGTTCCGGTATGCCACGCAGCCGACCGAGGCGGCCTTGTCTGCGCTGGGCGAGGCCCGCGACGTGTACGGCATCCGCAAGATTGCTTTTGACCGCGAGGCGAAGACGGTGCGCGTGGAGTACGACGCGACGCGGCTGAATGCAGGCACGGTGACGGGACTGCTGCGGCGCGCGGGGTTGGAAATCCTGGAGGAACTTTCGCTGATTCCGCCGCCCGCGCCGGCGCCCGAGGCTGTCGCCGCAGTGCCCGCCAAAGCGTAGGCCAACTCTCGCAGGGTGCCGCGCCGCCCCCTGGTTGCGCAATTGCATGCGCGGTCGATCCTTGATACTCTACTTGAGGTTCATTCTGAACCCGCGTGCGCCCGTAGCTCAGCTGGATAGAGCGACTGACTACGAATCAGTAGGCCGGGAGTTCGAATCTCTCCGGGCGCACCATAATTCCAGAAAATTCAAAAAGCCTGTCGCGGAGAATCGCTACCGTTTGCGCGCCTTTGTGCCCGAAAGTTCCTTGTAGCGGAAGCACTTCACATCGTGGTCGTTGACCATGCCTACGGCTTGCATGAATGCATAGCAGATGGTGGAGCCCACAAACTTGAAACCGCGCTTGAGCAGGTCCTTGCTCATCAAATCCGACTCCTTGCTCCGCGCCTGGATGTCCTTCATTGAAGCCACACTGTTCTGGATCGGCGTGCCGCCCACGGACTGCCAGATGTAGCTGTCGAAGGAGCCGAACTCCTTCTGCACCTGGAGAAACGCCTTCGCGTTCTGGACGGTGGCCGCCACCTTGAGCCGGTTGCGGACAATGCCCGCATCGCCAAGCAGGCGCGCCGCGTCCGCATCGGTGTAGCGTGCGATCTTCCTTGGGTCGAAGCGGTGAAACGCCTTGCGGTAGTTCTCGCGCTTGTTCAGGATCGTCGACCAGGACAGCCCGGCCTGCGCGCCTTCAAGGATCAGGAACTCGAAGAGGATGCGATCGTCATGCACAGGCACGCCCCACTCCGCGTCATGATAGACGGCCATCTGCGGTGTACCAGCGGCCCAGGCGCAGCGGAACGGTTCAGGTGGTGTGGGCATATCACTCTCGGGTTTCGGGCAGGATCACAAGGTCGATGCCGGCCTCGGCGAAGATGGTGCGGGTGATTTCAAAGCTCTCCGCCCAGCGCTCGTTGTTGTTCTCCACCGTGACCACGCGCTTGATGCCGGCCTGCACAATCACCGCGCCACAATTGGAGCAGGGCATGAAGGGCACCACGTACAGCGTGCAGCCTTCCAGCGGCTGCCGCGCAGAGAGGATGGCGTTGAGCTCGGCGTGGATGATGGTGCGGTATTTCATCTCGCGGTCGTGGAGGCGCGCGGTGGAGTCCTCAACGCCAGAGGGATGACCGTTGAAGCCGAGCGAGATTACGAATTTGCCCCGCGTGATGACGGCGCCGACCTTGGTGCTGGGGTCTTTGCTCCAGGTGGAGACCAGCGCAGCCATTGCCAGAAAACGACGGTCCCAATCGCTCATTCTATTTCCATCCTCGCGCGCTTTCGCGAAGTACAGGGTAACAGGATGCGCTGGCTCGGAATCCTTCTAAGTCCGGTTCGCGCTCCCCGCACTCACCCACGCCAGCGCCAGGCAAACTGCAATCACGGCCTCCATGCCCGCCGCAAGCGCGAAGAAATACGTTGCCGACACCACCGCAAACGCGGCATACCCCACGGCGAAGATCGCCAGGATCGGCCGCAGCCGCTTCCCATCCGTCTTCGCCAGCGAGCCCAGCAGCCAGAACAGGATTGCGTCCACGGTGAGGAAGATGGTCGCTGCCAGCCCCAGTCCGCGCTGGAAATCCCAGTACGTGCGCGTGGCGCCCATAAACACAAATTGGTTGGCCTGCATGGCGGCCACAGCCACGCTTGCCGCCCCGGGAGGCGTCTTGCCAAAGACGCCTCCAATGGTGTGCAGGATGGAGTGGATCAGCGTGAGCACCGCAGCAATCCGAAGCCAGATCGTCGCTTTCATATCGCCTGCTTTCAGTTTTTTCAATTCAATTTGTACCAGCATGCCATGGCCTTCGCGCCTCGCGCAATCGGCCTGTAGCCGGTAGCTATCCCGCGCGTATCACCGTTGAAGCTACCGGCTACAAGCTACAGGCTCTCTACTCCCTGCTCCCCGCATTCTGCTACCATTCCTCCATCCGGCCCGCACGCCGGCAAATCCCCAGGAGGTCCCGCATGAACGGTTACTCGCGTCGCGATTTTCTCAAGACCGGCATCGCCGCCGGCACTCTCGCCAGCGTCGGCGCTCCTCTGCTGCAGGCAGAAAAGCAGACCGCGTTTTCCAAGGTGACTCTGGGCAAGTCCGGCATCCAATGCACTCGTCTCGCCTTTGGCACCGGCACTGACAACGGCTACGTCCAGGCCAAGCTTGGACAGAAGGCCTTCTCCGATCTGGTGGCCTACGCCTACGACCGCGGCATCCGCTTCTTTGAGACCGCCGAATCCTACGTGACTCCGGCCATGCTCGGAGAAGCGCTCAAGCCCTATCCGCGCGACAGCTACGTGCTTATGACCAAGGTGACCACCGATCCCGGCGTCGACCCCCACAAGCGCTTCGACGAGATGCTGCGCACCTCCAAGACGGACTACTTCGACATCATGCTACTGCACTGGCAGCACACCGGCGGCTGGGTGGAAGCCACCAAGCCCTGGCAGGACGGCGTCGACCACTTCCAGGCGAAGAAGACCATCCTGTCCCGCGGCGCCAGCGTTCACGGACTGCCTGCCCTGCGCAAGATGCCGGGCAATCCGTGGCTTCAGGTGGCCATGATCCGCGTGAACCACAACGGCACGCGCATGGACGGCGCCAACGGCCTGGACGATACCAATCATCCCCAGGACGTTGCCGAAGTTGTCCAGCACGTCCACCAGGTGAAGCAGGACGGCATGGGCGTCATCAGCATGAAGCTCTGCGGCAACGGCCTCTTTACCCAGCACTCTGACCGTGTGGAAGCCATGCGCTTCGCCTTTCAGAAAGCCCAGGTTGATGCTGTCACTGTGGGCTTCAAGAACCGCCAGGAGATCGACGAAGCGATCGATAATCTGAACCTGGCGTTGACGTAGCTTAAAGCGGACAGCAGACAGCGGACAACTCGCCGCCGGATGCCCCAGGCTTCCTCTGACCAGGGGACGGCCTCGGTCACGCTGCTTGGGCCGGGGAGCGTGGGATGGAACCGCACCTCATTCTTGGGATCGGCGAGCTGTTGTGGGACCTGCTGCCGGAGGGCGCACGGCTGGGCGGCGCTCCGGCAAACTTCGCCGTGATGGCTGGGCGTCTGGGCGCGCATGCGGCCATTCTGAGCCGGATTGGGCGCGACGAGCTGGGGCGGCGGGCGGTGGAGGTGCTTGAACCGTTGCCTGCGGACACCCAGTTCCTGCAGGTGGATCCAGCGCACGAGACTGGCCGGGTGACGGTGGCGCTCAAAGACGGCCAGCCCGAATACACCATCCACGAACCCGCGGCATGGGACTCGATGGAGCTGACGGACGACTGGGTGCAGTTGGCGGAGCGCGCGGACGGCCTCTGCTTCGGCTCGCTGGCGCAGCGGGCGGTGGAGTCGCGGCAGACCATCCAGACACTGGCGGCGCAGGCGCGGGCCGGCTGCGTGCGAGTCTTCGATGTGAACCTGAGGGCGCCGTTTTATTCAGGCGAGGTGATCCAGGAGTCGCTGGAGCTGGCCAGCGTGGTGAAGATGAATGACGCCGAGGCGCCGGTGCTGCTGGGGCTGCTGGGTTTGCCGGAGGGGGAGACGCTTCGGGCGGCATGCGAGCGGCTGCTGGCGGAGTTTCCCGCCCTGAAACTGGCGGCGGTGACGCGCGGAGGGCAGGGAAGTTTGCTGGTGAGCCGCGAGGGGTGGCATGAGCACCCAGGCTTTCCGGTGAAGGTGGTGGACACGATTGGCGCGGGCGATGCGTTTACGGCGGCCATGACGCACACGCTGCTGGAGGGCGCGGGACTGGATACGGCGGGGCTGGCGCGGCTGAATGAGGCGGGAAACCGTTGGGGGGCGTGGGTGGCGAGCCGGCAGGGAGCGATGCCGGAGGGCGGGCCGGAGGGCGGGAGCTGGTAGCCGGTAGCTTGTAGCTTGTAGCTTGTAGCTTCTGGCTTCTGGCTTCTGGCTGAGGGGATGGTTGGTTGTAAGTTGGTTTATTGTCAAGTAGATAGGTGATTACTTGATTTTTGTGGGGATGTCGCGTGTTTCGTGTTGTCGCTTGGTCGAGCGGGGCCTTGGGGGGTGTTTTCCTGGCTCTCCTGCTGCGCTTCTGGGGCGACTTCTGGGCTCGTTGGCCCGGAATTTTGGGTCAGGCGGCCTGGGTCGGGTTCTGCAGGGGGGCCTGAGCGGGTTCGGGCGGGGCTGAAGACGCGGACGAGGCGGCGGCCGCCAGGCGGCTTCTCCTGAACCAGCGTTCCGTCTCTACGAAGTGGAGGGCGGCGTAAGGCTCGTTGCGTAGCTCCTCGTCAGGGGACACTTCAACGCCACGCTTCCTAAGCGATTTAAATAGAGCCTTTTGCGTTTCCCAGTCGGGGAGCTTGCCGGAGGCGTAGAGGCTCTCGAGGTCCGGATGCCGGCTCACTTCCTCCTCCGGATGGTTACCATTGGTAGGGGGGGTG
>Ga0265338_10009982_pt1 | contig 11227 bp, 13 predicted proteins | sample 42126metaG_FD_193579 | JGI IMG/M metagenome (GOLD analysis project Ga0265338, IMG submission 193579) | Rhizosphere microbial communities from Carex aquatilis grown in University of Washington, Seatle, WA, United States - 4-21-26 metaG | ecosystem: Host-associated > Plants > Roots > Rhizosphere... | reverse complement strand
CCGCGCCGACGCGGAGCTCCAGATCGAAGCGCAGACCGCGCTCTCCGTGAAGGCGGTCGCGGCGGCACGGGCCCGCGTCGACCTCGAGGACAAGGCGATCGAGGTCGCCGAGGAGAACGTCCGCACCGAGCGCGCGCAGTTCCTGGTCGCCAAGACCACCAACTACAACGTCATGCAGCGCCAGAGCGAGCTGATCGATGCGCGCCTCAAGCGCGGTCGCGCGGTCGCCGATTACCACATTGCCGTCGGGCAGTTGCAGTACCTGAGCGGCCTCCTGCTCGCCCAGTACGGCATCGACGTGAAGACCCACCAGCGGAGCGACTGAGCGATCGCATCCCCAGGGAGACAACCTGCGGTCCCCACCCCTGCCGTTCTCCACCCAACTCACGAGATCCACACCGAAGCCCCCATGGCACGCCGTCTGCTGAAGGAGACAGTCATGAGCACCACCACCACCACCGCCCTGCTCGCCTCGATGCTGTTCATCGGCTGCGCGCCGATCGGCGAACCCGGCCGCGCGCGTACGACGGACGCCGGCTCGGGTAGCGGCAGCGGCTCCGACCTGACCTGCGACACCGTCGCCACCGAGACGATGGACATCGACTTCACGTCGACCGGGTCGGCCTCGATCCCGACCGGGTGCTGGAAGCTCGACGGCAAGCTGACGATCGGTGGCTCGGTCACGTCGCTCGCGAAGCTCGGCGACCTCCGCGGCGTGACGGACCTCGTCATCAACGCCAGCCAGCTGACGGCGCTCGACACGCCGAACCCGATCGCGGTGACCAACTCGATCACCATCGAGAACAACACCAAGCTCACGGACCTCACGAACCTCTCGGTCCCGACCGACACCTCGTGTAGCGCGTACCTCGCCTCGGTCTCGGTGACCGGCAATACGATGCTCACCGACCTCGGCGCGGTGAGCCAGATCGCCTGCATCAGCGGCGCGACGACGATCCAGAACAACGCCCAGCTCGCGACGATCGACCTCGCGAACGCGACGCGGCTCGAAGGCGGCCTGACGATCGAGAGCAACGCCATGCTGACCTCCATCGAGCTGCCGATGCTCACGTCGGTCACCGAGGGCATCACGATCAAGGGCAACGCGCTGCTCACCAGCCTCGGCGCCTGGAGTCAGCTGATGTTCGTGCACGGCTCGCTCACGATCGACACCAACGCGGCGCTCACCACGCTCGAGGGCGTGATGCCGACGACCAGCATCATGATCGAGGGCGCGCTGACCATCACGAATAACGCCAAGCTCACGGAGGTCGGCGAGTTCGACCACCTCACCGGCGCCGAGACGATCGACGTCTCGAACAACGCGTCCCTCGATTATTGCGAGGCCCGCGAGATCGGCTGCTGCGTCCCCGACAGCGACCCGCAGAACGTCGCGACGGCGCAGATCGCCGCCAACAAGACCACCACCTGCACCGGTGCGTCGTCGTGGTGCTACGCGCCCGACGGCAACAAGTGCCACAACGACTACACCGGCTACACGGGCACCCTCTAGCTCGCTCGCTCTCCAGATCCAGAGGAGTCGACCAATGCGCACCCTTCACCAGATCCTGTTTGCCGTCGCGACGCTCGCCGCCGCGGCCACCACCGCGGACGCGAAGCCTCGCCGCCTCGTCATCCTCGACTTCGACGGCCCGCGCCTGCTGGCCGACAGCGGTCGAGCCGCGGTGCTGAACGTCCTGGGCGACGAGTACGACGTCGTCTCGACGAAGCGCTGGGAAGCCGCGAAGGCGCAAGCGGTCGGCCGCGGCCCGCAGCAGTGGTCGGTCGCCGCGAAGAGCTCGGGCGTCGACGCGGTCATCGAAGGCTGGGTCGATCCCGAGGGGATGCGCACCCACACGATGACCCTCACGGTGCGCGAAGCCTCCACCAACCGCGAGATCGACTCGTTCACCGTGAAGATCGGCGACAAGGGCATCAGCGACGACGCGCAGCGCAAGCTGACGGCCGGGTTCGACGACATCCTGTCGTGGGTCGACGGCGATCCGACCGCGGCGCAGGCGGGCGCGAACCTCCCCGACATCCGCACGATGCGCCCGACGCTCGGCACGCACGTCGACAAGCCCGACACCGCGGGCGACGACGACGACGACGACGACGACGCGTCGGACGATCGGACGCGCCGCCACCACCACCACTATCGCCGCGACGACGATCGCCCCCGCCACCACCGCCACGGCGACGACCGCCGCGAGGCTCGCGACGACGATCGGCGCGACGCGCGCGACTCGCGCGACGCGCGCGACTCGCACGACGACTCGAAGGACGACTCGTCGAAGGACAAGGATTCGTCGAAGGACGCCGCCAAGGACGACAGCACCAAGCCGGCCGAGAAGCAGGTCGCGACCGCCGATCCGCCGGGCGTCTCGCCCGACACGAAGGCGCTCCTCGACATCTTCGGCCCCGACAGCCGCGAAGCCGACACCGTGCTCGACCGGACGCCGGCCAAGGTCGTGCGCCCCTCGCCGCGGTTCGCGATCTCCGGCGGCGCGTTCGTCGCCTCGCGCGGCATGAACTTCACGCAGAACCCGCCCGACTTCCCGGCCGATCCACCGTCGTATCCGGCGTCGGGCCTCTACGGCATGACGTTCGAAGCGTCGGTGTACCCTTGGCCGCGTACCAAGTACGGCAACGACCTCACCGGGCTCGGCTTCACGTTCGGGCTGCAACAGTCGGTCGGCGCCCAGCTCGACGCGAACGACACGGTCGAGGATACGTACGGCTCGTACGACCTCACCTACACGCAATACGAGGGCGCGATTCACTACCGCTATCCGCTCGGCATGGTGCTGCTCGACGGCCAGGTCAACTACGGCCGGGACTCGTGGACCCTCGAAGGCGACTTCCCGGCGAGCGTCCAGATCCCCGACACCAGCTACACGTACATCGGCGCCGGCGGCGACATCGAGCTCGCGGTCACGGACCGCACGCGCGTCGGCTTCGGCGGCCGCTACATGTACATCCTGTCGGCCGGCGACGTGAGCGACGAGACCTGGTACGGCTCCGGCGACGCTGCGGGCCTCGAGCTGAACGTGAACTTCACGATCCCGCTCGGCGACCTGCTGTATCTCAAGGGCATGGTCGAGTACCGCCGCATCTCGATGGACTTCGAGGGCTCCGGCAACCTCTCGGTGCCCGACTCGAGCGTCGACGGATCGCTCGGAGTGTCGAACATCGTCGACAGCTCCATCGGCGGCAGCGCGCAGATCGGCGTCAAGTTCTAACCGCGCGTCTCCGACGAGGATCGGCCGGCTTCGCGCCGGCCGATTGCGTTTTCGGAGGGCCGGATCGCGCGTGTCTCCCGATGGCGACGATCCGAGGAGTGAGAACCCGGAGCGCACGCCTCACGCGGTCGGCATATCCGCATCTTCAGAGACTCGGGGCGCTGGCACGACCGATGCTCTAGTACCGATCGCATCCAACCTCCACCAAGGAAGCAGTCATGTCGAACCACCAGGACCCGTTCGTTTCGATCGATTCGCAGGATCTCACTGTCGTCAGCGGCGGCGCGGCTCGCGTCGCGGCGGGCGGCGGCGACTCCACGACCACCGACGAGATGATGCAGATGATGCAGCAGATCAGTACGTCGATTCAGTCGCTCGGTCAGCAGAACCAGGGCATGGACCCCACGACGATGATGATGATGATGATGATGATGGGCGGTGGAGGTGCTGGCGCGGCCGCGCCCGCGGGCTACGCCGCCTCGGCGACGCCGACCTACGTCCAGGTCAACGCGTCGGGCCTCGGCGGCTGCGGCTGCGGCGGCAAGTGCTACTAGCTCGCGTCCAGAACGGGTCTTCGACCACCGGCGCCGCAGCACGGCGCCGGTGCCGTTTTCGGCGGTCGTCCACTCGAAGCAGCGCGGTGCATCCTGCGGGTGATGGAGTTGCGACTACCGGACGAGACATTTCCCCGGGTTCGCCGCGGCACGTGCGCTGCAGTACCTCCGAGCATGGTCCACACGGAAACGTTCGCGACGATCAACGTCGAGCAGCTCGTCACGGCGACGGATCGGCTGCTGTTCGGCACGCTGAAGCGCTACGAGCCGAAGCTCTTCGCGCACGGCACGTCCCCGAACATCGCGATCGAGGCTCCCACCGTGGTGATGCGCGAGCAGCCCGCGGCGCCCTATCGCTCGTCCGTCGTCATTCTCGGCGTCGCCGCCGCGATCACGTGGCTCGCCGTTGTTTTCATCTGTCTACTCGCCTAGACGCGGCGCGGGTGCGATGCGCGGCGAGCGCCGCGAAATCGCTCGAACCGCCCGCTGGCACGCTCGATGCTCTTCTCTGGCAGCGACTCCCAACCATCCACCGAGGAATCCCATGAGCAACACCAAGTTTTCGTCGATCAATGCAAGCGAGCTGGCCCGCGTTTGCGGCGGCGTCGTCTCCGGCTCGTCGTCGAGCTCCGACCAGGAGATCCAGATGATGATGCAGCAGATGCAGCAGTCCATCCAGCAGGCTGCGTCCGCCAACCAGAACAACAGCAGCTCGTCGATGATGCCGATGATGATGGCGATGATGATGGGCGGCGGTGGTGGTGGTGCGGCTGCGGCCGCGGCCGCGCCGGCACCCGCGCCGGCGCCGGCGCCGGCGGCCAACGTCGTCCGCGTCAACGTGCGCGCGTGATGCCATGACCTGCGAACCTTTCGTCGCGATCGATGGCGCTGCGCTCGAGGCGGTGACCGGTGGACGCCTCGAGCACGGGCCGCAGACGGTCTATCCCAGCGTGCTGCAGGGCATGCAGCAGATGGCGCAGGCGGTCCAGAGCGTCGGCCAGAACCTGACGCAGGCGAAGCAGGCCAACGCACAGCAGTCGATGCAGATGGTCCAGCAGATGATGCAGTCGCGAGCTGGCTGAGGAGTCGCTCGTCGCGGTCACGGATCGTCGTCGGCGAGGGGCAACCCGAGCTGCGGCGATGCATCCAAGGGAGCGGCGTCGTCGAAGCGGACGGCGCCGCTTTCGTCCGTGTAGTTCGCCGCGAGCCGCTGCGCCGCGACGGCGTCGACGTTGCGCAGCCGGTCGAGCGCGAGCGTGACGATGTCGCTCCACGCGACCGACTTGCGGCCGCTGTCGACGAGCGTCGCTTCGATGTCGCGCGCGATGCGGCGCAGATCGTCGTCGGTCACGCCCGAGCGGTGCGCGGCGATCCGGCGCAGCGCGTGGAACAGCTTGTCGCCGTCGAACGGCTCGAGCTCGCCGGCGCGCTTCGCGACCTTGAGGCTCGGGGCGCCGAGCTTCTCGTAGGTCGTGAAGCGGCGCTTGCACGCGGTGCAGACGCGGCGCCGGCGCAGCCCGTCGGCGGTGACCCGCGTCTCGGTCACGCTCGAATCGCCGCTGCAATACGGGCACTGCACCTTCGAAGTCTACTCGGCGCGCGCCGGGCAGCGAAATTTCGCCATCAAGCTCGGGGCGCCGCCGGTATCCGACATGCGGTAGAAGACGTCGCCGCGCACGGCGAGCACCTCCGGGAAACCGGTTCCGATCGCGGCGAACGGCACGGCGACGCCGCGGTCGATGCGGAAGACCTCGGACAGCCCGAACAGGTTGTCGCCGGCCCACAGCGCGCCGTCGTCCCCGTAAGCGCAGTCGGCGAGCCGCCCGGGGCGATCGACGGCGATCGCTCCGTCGCGCCGGACGGCGAGGCGGCCCTTCGCGTCGGCGGCGACGCAGTAGAGGTGGCCGTCGGCCTTCGCGGCGACGTAGCCCGCGCAGCCGGCCGCGTCGGGGTGCGCGGCGAGGCACAGCCCCTCGTAGTTGCGGCCGCAGTTGACGCCGTGAGCGTCGCAGACCATCCCGTCGCCGGCCGGCGGCTTGTCGCCGAGCCCGCCCTCGGGCGGCAGGTCCACCGGGCCGAGCGCGTACGGCCCGTCGACGAGCTCGAAGCCGAGATTCGCGCGGCGCCAGACGTAGATCCAGCCCGGCGACACGATGCCGTAGATGGCTCCGTCGTGCGCCGCGACGCCCTCGAGGTCGTCGGAGGAGTTGCCGAGCTGCAACGCGCCCAGCTCGAGCGTGGCGCCGGTGTCCGCGTCGACGATGCCGTACGCGCCGCGGTTGCCGCTGTCGCCGACGACGAGCAGCGCGGGCCTCCCGGCGAGCTCGACCCAGGCCGCGCCGGAGGCTTCCGGGACGGGCGTCGACGTCGCGAACGGCAGCTGGGTGCAGCCCGCGGCCGAGCCCGCCGAGCCGGCCGAGCCGGCCGAGCCGGCCGAGCCGGCGGGCGGCACGCCGTTCGAGCACGCCGCGAGTAGCGCGAGAGTTACGCCGGTCCGCACGGGCGCGCTATAGCATTAGCGGCGCTGCGATGCCCGGCACGTACCTCGTCAAGGAGCTGTTCGGCCCGACGCTGCAGGGCGAGGGCGCGCACGCCGGCCGCGCGTGCGTGTTCCTGCGCTTCGCCGCGTGCAACCTCGCGTGCACGTGGTGCGACACGGACTTCGCCGCCGAGGGCGCCGTGAAGCGAACCGCGACCGAGCTCGTCGCGGCGCTCGTCGAGCTCGATCGCCATGCCTCGCGCATGGTCGTGGTCACCGGCGGCGAGCCCACGCTGCAGTACGACGCGCCGCTCGCGGCCGCGCTCGCGACCGCCGGCTTCCGCGTGCACATGGAGTCGAACGGGACGCGCGCGCCGGCCGCGCCGGTCGACTGGTTGACGATCTCGCCCAAGCCGCAGTTTCACCCGGCGTCGCTCGGGCTCGCGGCGCTCCGCGCGAGCGAGGTCAAGGTCGTCGTCGACGACACCGTCGACGAGGCGACGCTCGCCGGGTACGAAGCTCGCTACCCGTGCGAGCATTACTTCGCGCAGCCGTGCATGACCGCCGACTACGACCGCAGCCTCGCGCGCACGCTCGCGCTCGTGCAGTCGCGCCCGCGCTGGCGGCTGTCGCTGCAGCTCCACAAGCTCCTCGGAGTGCCCTGAGGTGACGGCGCTCGTCGCGCGCATGGTCGGCGAGACGTTCCACCGCGACGCGGAGGATCGCCCGCTGCGCGAGGGCCGCACTCCGCCCGAGTATCTGCGCGCGGGCGACATCGAGTACCGGCCGTGCCCGTACGCGGGTGGGCGGCACCAGCACGCGAAGCCGATGAACGTCTCCGCGCTGCGCCAGACGTCGGCGCACTGGGACGAGATCCTCGACGCGCTCGCGGTCCTGCGCGGCGGCTACGCGCGGGCGCGCACGGGTGGCTCGCCGGCCGCGTTTCAGCCCGACCTCATGGATCTGTGGCGCGTGAGCCAGCTCGGCGCGGCGCTGCCGTGGTTCTGCTTGTTCCGCGACGGCGCCGTGCCCGCCTACGCCGCGGCGCTCGCGAAGGCGACGCAGGGCGTCGGGATCTGGGCGCAGCGCATGCTGGTGCGCACGCTGACGTCGGCCTGGCGCCCGAGCGCGTTCACCGCCGCGTCGATCGCCGAGCTCGCCGAGGAGAGCGGCACGCTGATCGGCGCGAGCGAGGTCTGCGCCGGCTCCGAGAAGATGCTGGGGCGCTTCTTCGAGGTCTACGTCGACGGCTCGCCCGGCGGCGGCGAGCTCGCGGCGCGGCAGGCCGAGTTGCTCGCGTTCGGTGCGCACTACCAGAGCTTCAAGCTGCTCGTCTGGCTCTACTACCTCGCGCGCCGCTACCTGCTGCACGACCTGGGCACGCCCGCGGCGAACGCGCTGCTCGCGCAGCCGTGCGAGCCCGCCGACTTCTTCGTCCTCGAAGCGCCCGGCGCCGCCGCGGTGCCGCCGTTCGCGCGCGCGCGGTGGCTCCAGCCGCTCGCCGCGCTCGTCGTTCCGTTCGCGCCCGATCGCAGCGACGTGCCGCACGCGCTCGCGGCGCTCCAGCTCGCGCTCGGGATCGGGCTGCCCGGCACGCCGGCCGAATCGTTCGCGCGGCTCGACGAGATCTTCGGCGCCGCGGTCGCCCGCGTCGAAGCCGGGTTCGGCGGCGACGCGAGCGCGATCACGCAGGAGGTGCGCGACTCCCTGATCGCCCGCGGCACGCGCGCGGCGTTTCAGTCGTCTCGGTAGCGCTCGTGGATCATCGCGAGCGCGACGACCGCGACGACCTGCACGAGCGGGATGATCAGCGCGATGCCGAGCCCGATGCCCAGCTGCTTGCGGATCGTCGGCGCGCCGAACAACGTCACGGTCGCGAACACGGCGAGGATCGACACGAGCAGCGACCACGCGGGGCGCGACCCGCGCAGCGAGTAGGGCGTCATCGCGAGCAGCAGGCCGCCGATCGCGATGAGCGTGATGCTCATCGCGCCCGGCAAGCCCTTCACCATCGCGGTGATGCCGGCGACGATCGCGAGCACGCCGACGAGGACGGCGATCGCGTGGCCGACGAGCCGAGCGTCGATTCCGGCGGGCTGTTGCGGGGTGGCCATCGCTGCAGTCTACTTCTTTCGCCGGAACAGCGAGCCCCAGAACCCCCGCGGCTTCTCGTCGCTGGGCTCGGAGCCCTGGGCCGTCGGCGGCACCTCGGCATCGCCGGCGTCGGAGTCGTCGGAGAGCTCGCTGAGCTCGATCCGCGGCTCGGTCGGCGTCTCGATCTGCCCCGACGAGATCCGCTGGATGTAGCCGGCCCGCGCGGGCTCGGCGTCGAGCGCCTGCTGGGTCTCCTCGAGCTCGCGCGCGTACTCCTTGCGGAACAGCTGGCGCACGAACTGGCGGAGCTCCTTCGGGTCGAAGCGATAGCCGGCGATCAGCGCGTCGAGATCGGCGGCGAGCTGCGCGGCGTTCTGGTAGCGGTCGGCGACGTCGCGCGCGAGTGCGCGCAAGCTGATCGCGTCGAGCTCCGGCGTGACCCGGCGGTTGAAGCCCGACGGCGGCGCGACCTCGGCCTTGCGCACCTTCTCCATCAGCGCGAACTCGGTGTCGCCGCGGAACAGCTTCTCGGTCGTCAACATCTCGTGCAGGATGATGCCGGCGGAGAACACGTCCGTGCGCGCGTCGAGCGGCATGCCGCGGATCTGCTCGGGCGACATGTAGCTGAACTTGCCCTTGAGCACCCCGATCTCGCTCGTGAACTTCATCAGCGCCTGGGCGATGCCGAAGTCGAGCAGCTTCACGTCGCCGTCGTAGGACAGGCGGACGTTCGACGGCGACACGTCGCGGTTGACGATGTTGAGCAGGCGCCCGTCGGGACCCGCGAGCGTGTGCGCGAAGTGCAGGCCCTCGGCGATCCGCGCCGCGATGTAGACCGCGTGCGGCACCGGGATCCGCTGCTGCGTCTCCTGGCAGCGCCGCAAGACCTGCGTCAGATCGCGGCCGCCGATGTACTCCATCGCGATGTAGTGGCGCCCGTCCGACTCGCCGACCGTGCACGTCTCGACGATGCAGCGGTTCTTCAACATCATCGCGAGCTTGCCCTCGCGGTGGAACATGTCGATGAAGCGCGCCTCGCGCGCGAGCTGCGGGCGCATCACCTTGACGGCGAACAGGCGCTGTTCGCCGGACTGCGGGCGCGCTCGATACACCTCGGCCATCCCGCCGCGCGCGATCAGCCCGAGCAAATAGTACGGCCCGAAGGCGACCGGATCATTCGGTGCCCCCGGCGACAGCTTGCCCTCTTGCGATGGTCGCTCGGAGACCACGGTCGCGGGACCTTACCACGTCACGACGAGCCGCTGCCCGGGCTCGAGCTGGACCGAGCGCTCCTCGGTGCGGAGCCCGGAGTCGTCCTTGAGGACCATCTTGAGCTTGCGCCCGTCGGCGGGGACGGCGACGCCGACCTCCGGCGAGGTGATCCCGAGATCGATCATCACGCCGGGCGATTTCGGGTTTTCGAGCGCGATCCGGCCGAGCGGATCCTCGAGCTTGTTGGCGACGATCGCCCACCGAAACGTCATGTTCGCGGGCTTGCCCGCCTCGACGGTGGCGTACTCGAACAGCGCCATCTCGTACTTCGGGTTGAAGCACAGGCCCTTGTAGCTGCCGGGGGCGACCACGAGGCCCTTGTCGGGGAGCTTGCCGACGATGCGCTCGCGGTTCACCCACAGCTCGGTGCACGGCAAGCTCGACGACACCAGCAACGTGCCCAGCGTGTCCTTGCCGTCCTTCGCGAGCTCCGCGCGCACGACGTCGGCGTTCGCGCCGAACGGCCGCTGGACGAGGTAACGGCGGTAGAACTCGCGCTTGGGGTCGGTCGCGCCGAGCTTGTCGTAGGTCGCGCCGAGCTCGCGCAGGAACCCGGGCAGATCGGGGGCGAGCACGGCGCCGATGTGAAAGTCGACGAGCGCGTCGCCGTAGAGCTTCGCGGCGAACGCCGCGCGGCCGGCCGCGAACGCCTGCTTCGCCTCGGCGGCGGCGGGTGCGAGCACGAGCTTGTCGGCGAACGGATCGGGCGTCGCGGAGAGCCGCGTGGCCTCGGCGGTGGCTTCGTCGCGCTCGTGCGCGTCTTGCGTCGCGGCGGCGAACGTCGCCCATGCCTCGGCGGCGTCCGAGCTCTGGCCGGCGAGCGTCCACAAGGTGGCGAGCTCCTTCTGCTCGGCGCTGCCGGGGCCGCGCGCGGCGGCGAGCGCCTGGTAGAGCGGAATCGCCCGCGCCCAGTCGCGCGCCTTCGCCGCCTTCTCCGCGGGCTTCACGAGAAACGCCGACAGCTCCGCGCGCGACTGCTTCGTCGCGACGGTCCGAGCCAGCTCGGGCGCGTCCGCCGGCCCGGCTCCCGCCGAGGCGACTGAGACGACCACGAGCACGGCGGCGAGCGGCGCCCTCATTCATCGAACCGTAGCGCGGTTTCATCGCACCTCGCACTTCAGCATCCGACAGCCAGTGTAGGCCGGGCCACCGCCGTTACGAATTCGCGTTTCGAGACAGTGGTTTGCCACGACGCAGCCGATGGTATGGTGGCATTGGGGCATGCACGCGGTAATTCTCGAACGCAGCAAGCTCGTCGGCCGCAAGGTCGCCCGCTGGTTCGTGGCCGCCGGGCTGACCGCGACCGCGGTCGAGGAGCCGAGCCAGCTCGGCGCCGCGCTCGACGAGGCCGACCTCGTGTGCGCCGATGTCTTCGACGCCGACTTCGTCGCCGAGCAGGTGCGCGCCCGCAAGGGCTTGCGCGGCGTGCTGTGGACGGCCGAGCCGCTCCGGCGCGCGCTGCGGTATCTGCTCGAGACGCCGCGCATCGATCACGTGCTCGCGCGCAAGGACTTCGAGTCCGCGCCGCGCGCGTGGGAGATCGTGATGATCGCGCGCCGGCTCGCGACCCGCGAGCGGCCGGCGCT
>Ga0265338_10009981_pt1 | contig 11227 bp, 13 predicted proteins | sample 42126metaG_FD_193579 | JGI IMG/M metagenome (GOLD analysis project Ga0265338, IMG submission 193579) | Rhizosphere microbial communities from Carex aquatilis grown in University of Washington, Seatle, WA, United States - 4-21-26 metaG | ecosystem: Host-associated > Plants > Roots > Rhizosphere... | reverse complement strand
ATGGTCGGTCATACGTCTCCCGGGATGCAGGAGAATCTTCTGAAACTGCTCCTGGCCGTCAGCGAGGGCGAAAGCGATGAAGCTGCCGATATCGCGGTGCGCATCAGCGATCCCAGCTTGGATTTTCAGGAATCCGACTTTCGCCATAAGATCGGGCAACTCGTCACGGAGCAGAGAAACGCCACCTTGAGTGAGATGGACATCGGAAAAATGATTTTAAATGTGGGCCGGGCCGCGGCGAAAACCGGGCTTTTTGTGCCGCCCGAATTATCGCTGCTTGGAAAGACTTTGCTGCAATTGGACGAAGTAGGCCGCATCCTGGATCCGGAGTTCGATCCCAACGAATCAGTGCGTCGCAACGCCGGCGAGATTCTCAATCAACGTCTGAAGTCGTCAATTACCGAAGGGAAGATCCTTTCGACTCTGCTTGAAGCGAGAGAATTCCTGGGCGGGCTCCCAACTCGGATGAACAAAATCCTTGATGCCGTTGGAAATGCGGAACTGAAGGTCAATGTCCAACCCGGCGAAACGGAGTTTCTGGTCGATAGCGCTCGCAAAGTCGCCAATCGGATCACCTCCGGGCTGATCCTCGCCTCATTGATCGTAGGGGCGGCCCTGTTGATGCGGGTGCCGACCGCGTTTCAGATCCTTGGTTACCCAGGGCTGGCCATGCTCTGTTTTATGGCGGCGGCCGGCGGCGGGCTCTGGTTGGTACTCTCCAGCGTCTGGCAGGACCATAAGAGCAAACAGAAAAGCCAAAGGCAAAGATTCTAATCGGCCGGTCCTGCCCTTCGCCATGCGCCAAATGTGCGACTTACCGCACAAGTTTTTTGAGCGGGAAACGCATTGCTAATTTGGTTGCAAAATACGATGGCGGTTCGGTCAAAACCCTCAAACCGCTACGACCTCTGTTCGGGACGAAGTACGATGACAAAAGAGGGCGTAACAATTATGCGGTGGTCAGCAAAGCGATTGTGCGGCTGGAGCATCGCTCGCGAACAGACCCGCAACTGTGCGAGCAATTGGCCAGTGTTCAATTACCAAAGCAGTCGGCCATTCCCCGCCTGGAGGATGCGGGTTAATGAACGCACCGAATCCTTTTGCGCGATTACGCCAGGTTCTTCAACAGCAGGAATGCGAGGGACGAGCCATCGCATTCCGTAACTTCGCTTAATCGCCATCAATGGTGTGACGTAGCACCATTCAATTCGTCGTGCAGATCGGGGTGCGATTGATGCTCAAGCTGATCGAGTTTGGCCTTCTGGTCGTCGTTCAGCATCTTTCGCAGATCTTTGTCAGCCTTCTGCCGCAGAGGTCTGACCTTCTCCAACTTCTCTTCGTGCGAAAGAGCGTCATCCTGCGCGATTTTCTGTACGGCGTTATCCATTTCCTGGATGATAGGCCTGACTTTGGCTTGCTGGGCTTCGGTGAGACCGAGCCTCTTCGACGTAAACACGGGCGGCTAATTCTGTACAGTTGGGATGCGAGCGGCTAGGTCGACAAAGAATTCTTTCGACCAAAGCTCAACTTCCCGTGCATCGTGCAGAAACACGCGAACCTCGTCAGCCGCTTCCTGGAAATTAACCTCGGCAAATCGTTTCTTGAGCAGGCGGGCGAGCGTTTCGGCCGTAATTGATTCTCCGCTCCAATGGCGAGACTGCCGCATGCGTGCATCAAGGTGTCGTAGGTTGGGTGTAATCTTTCGGCCAACGTACCAAACGAAGTCATAGAAATCCCGGCCCTTGATTCGGTTCTTCCATCCTCGGCAAAGCACCGCGTGCAATTTGCCCGCAAAAAGGCTGCTGAGGTCGTAAAGCTGCACTTGGTAGGGAGTCGGCAGTACCTGGGCCCGGACCTCGGTGGTTGCATGTGGTGGGGGCTGTAGGTCCATCTCCAGCTTAATCTTGAGCTTCTGACCCGATGGCAAGCGTCTCGCCAGATCCGGAGGAGTCCCGATGTGAAGCAGGTTGAGTTGAGTGTTGCCTTTCAGAAATGCCGACTCAATGCCTGTTCGACCACCAGACGAACGGGTTTCCACTTCGAAGGTGAACCCCCAAGACGTCAATTCAGTAGCAATGGCTGACAGGTAACGGTCAAGCCTGATGTCAGGGCCTTAAGCCAAAAGCGTGAAATCAAGACCCTCCGAGAAACGGCGGAGCCCATGAAATATTCTCAAAGCAGTGCCGCCGTAAAAAGCGGCGTGTGAGAAAAAACCTCCGCGCCACAGGCCCAGCAGCGCTATCTCCTGCACCACCTCACGAGCCGCGTTCTGATAATCCACTGGATTCCTTGGATGATAGGCATCCAGCATGCCTTTCAGGGCCGAGTTCGTTCAACGAGACCTCTCTTCAATGCGAATTGCCGAAGCAATCGGACTGCGGGGCTACGATAATTATCCGCGCACAGCTCCAGTTCCGTGGTATCCAACCCCTTTTCCAGATCAACCCTCATGCCATCAAGCCATTGTGAGACATCAACCATCGAGCGAAACCCCGGCTCGCGGGCGATCCGATCGCACAGGGCCTTAGTGGCGCTCGCAAGAAGGAACGGCAGGTCGGAATCGGTAATACGCTGAATCCCGACGGGGTAAACCGCCTCCGGAATTTGGAAGTATCGGAAGCGTCCGAAAACGTTCTCGAAGTCTACCACCCGCTTCGACGTTGCGGAAAGAATTTCGGTCACCGCTTCCGGAATCATTCCGTGCCACGCCAGTGCCGTCTCAAAGCTGACATAAGATGGTCCATAGATGGAGCCCGCCAAACAGCGGGCGTCAACGTTCCGGCGACTTGCATACAGACCGCGGCGAAGCTGAATTAGATCGTCGGACTTCAACATCCTCGCGATCTTCCCCCTCACATCCGAAGTATCACGCAGCAAATGCCGCATCCGCACCATATCCACGATCAGGTCTTGGTCGGTCTCGATTTTCCCTTGAATACGCATGTTTTAATCTAGATAGTTGCACTGCAAGCAACTTTCTTGCACTAAACAAGCATAGTTTCTGGTTTGCCATCCCAAAAGCCCTCAACTTTCTAAGGAAGCGAATTTTCGCTAAAGAGCAGAAGAATTGTGCGTTAAGTCGCAAAATGAGCTGTGAACGCATTCTTAAGGAATGCCAGACTCACACCTGCGCCGGATTGGTCCAGTCTCTATTTCGTGCGAGCAAATTTATGGAGGTGACCGAACTGGCTCCACTCGCTCACCAGGAGGTTGCCGTCCTTGTCAATTGAACCGCCGTGCGGCGAGTTGCACACACCGTCCTTCCACTGGTCGGTCGGAAGGCCAAAATTCGCGCGTTGCTTTTCGTTGGGGTTGTCTCCGACTTGGGCGACAATATTCCCGTCCTTATCCAAGAGGGTGACGCGGCCTTGCAACTCCGGAAACAGAGCGTAGTCGCCCCGGATGTGCACGGCAGCGGGCATTCGCAAGTCCTTTCGAATGACCTTCACAAAATTGCCGTCCAGATCCCAATACTCCACCCGATTGTTGTTGCGATTGCAAATGAGCAACAGGGGTTTGCCCTGCCGCGTGTCCAAAGCAATGCCGTGGCAGGTGTTGAATTTTCCTTCCTCCGGACCCGGACCGCCAAAGGCCTTTACGAATTTCCGCTCCGCATCGAACTTGAGAACATAGTTTTTCCCGTAGCCATCGGCCACAAAAATTGAACCATCGGGACCGACGGTGACGGCACAGGGCTTGAATTCATCGGCGTCTTTGTAGATGCCCGCCTCTTTCGGATAGTGGATAGCCCACTCAGCCTCGCCGTCGAGCTTAAGCTTGACGACTTCGTGATCGGACGGACGCGCGCCGTAAATGTATTCCACACCCTTCTCTTCGCGTATTTCCAATCCGTGAAGCCGAGTCGGGCCGCAGGCTCGCAGATATTTGCCATCGGGGGAAAAAACCACGATGCCCCGAGGTGTATCCGTGCTGACGTAAATACGACCTTCTTTATCAATCAACAAGCCCCCGTGACACGGACCCAGCGGTAGGTTGCCGGGATTTTGATCGAAAAAGTTCGGCACCACTGAGTAACCCTGCTCTTCCGCCCACGCTGGAGTTGAGCCCAGGGCCAGTAACCCCACCAGAATTCGTGCAATACGCGTTGTCATGCTTTTCGAAACATTGCCTTCCAGGTGTCCAGGCATCGCTTGGCCGTTTCAAATTCAGAGAATCGGCTGCCTTCCTGCTCGATCAGAAAATATTCGATACCCCCCACGGATTCCGCAGCAGCTAGAAGTTCTTTCCACGGCGTCACGCCTTCGGCGAAAAGAACATGATAACCTTTGTCGGGCGCCCAGTCTTTGAGGTGCATGGTTTTGATACGCCCAGGGTTGGCCTTGACCCACGCGACCGGATCCGCACCCGCTTCCTCGCAGGTCCCAACATCCAGTTGCAACACAAACTCCTTGGGGGTGTTGGCGGCGATGACTTCAATGATGCGCTGGCCGCCGTCCAATTTGGCCCACTCGGCCTGATGATTGTGGTACCCGGCGCCCAGTCCATGCGTTTTCAGCTGTTCGACGGCGGCGGTTAGCTGTTCGCACAAATGCTTCCATCCATCAAGATCCTTTGCGCTGCCGCTGGCCAGCACGATGTAACGCGTGCCGAGAATCTGGTTCAGTTCGATGGCGTGGGCCATGTTCTCTGCCGAAGAGAACGACTCAAACCCGTTGTGAGTCGAATAGCAGCGAAGCCCGAGATCGTCCATTTGCGCACGGACGTCTTTGGCGTAGACTGGCGTCCACTTAAAATATGGGGAGTAGAACTCAACCACTTCATAGCCGAGCTTGGCCACCGTCTTGAGTGTGGCGGGAAGGTCTCGATCCAATTCGCCGCGTACGGAATAAAGTTCCAAACCGATGGGGCGCTTCTTGGCTTCAGCGACCGTCGCCCCGGCCGAATCGACAGTATCAGAGACCGCCCGCGCCGCGACGGCAGCGGGAATCGCCCCTGCGATAGTGAGAAAGGTTCGACGGGAACAAGACGGGTCAGTAGAAAACGAATGTTTCATAATTACCGGAAGATCACCAACAGTGTTTCATCTGCGGTGACCTGTGCGGAGGGTATTCGTTTAAAAACCGTTTGCCAAGCCCTGGGTTGACAGCCCTGGGTTGACAGCCCTGGGTTGACAGCCCTGGGTTGACAGCCCTGGGTGACAACGGGTGACAACGTTGCGTGACAACCGTTTGGCGTGAGCCGCAAAGCCTACTACTGGAAGGGAAAGCGAAGGTTGAGGGCCGTTTTACCGCAGGAAGGAAAATGTTGCCAAATCTAACCGCGTCACACGTTAACAACAGGCGGCCAGCAACAAGGCCCCAACGATGCATAGGCGCAGCACGCATCGATCGCCGATTAATTGGTCCATGTTTTTAATCGGGTTAAACTGGGCGTAGATGGCGGCTTTCATTTCGTTTTATTCTGTTAGCATTCTCGCACACCCCGCAGGTTTGAGGCAACCCTGGGAAGGTCTGGAAAGGATCCCGGGGAATCACTGGGATTGGCTTGGTCTCTGCGATTATCGCCACGATTATCGCGCCTGGCCCGTGATGAATGAGACAACCCTTCGGAGTAGTGAAACGTCCGTTGCCGGCATGGACCTGACTGCTGCCGACTGGATTCTGGCGACGGAACAGGACCAAGATTCAGAGCAGCGTGGTTGTCTCACCTTGCCAATGCCGCTCGATAGAAACGAGAAGAAAAAGCAGCCGGGGTGGCGTCGTTGAACTCCGCCAGTCCATTAACTGCGATGTTCGTCGCCAATGGGGTCCACTGGAGAGCGGCAACGTTGGTTTGCGCTTCGAGACGGTACTCGCGCCCGCTCGTGCCAACCAATTGGACACGGGCTCCTGAGTTTGTTCTGACGACCGACGTTATTTGCGGTGGCACGGCAATGGTCAGCACACCGTTGGAGGAATACGCAAGCACCTGGTTTGCTTGCAAGGTGGACACGACGACATTCGACAACGTTAATGCCTCGTCGTGATCGGGTGCATTGGTCGCGATGGTAAATGGCACAAAAGCGAGCACTCCATTGGTTAGGAGCGCGTTCGAGAAAGAGAAAATCAAGACTCGTCTTACGCCCGGGGCAGGTTCGCTGGAAGCAACCTGATGATCGGCCAAAGCATCGCCACCGGTAGGTGTGCCGGTGGCGAGATAATTCGTGGCATAGAGGAGATCAAACTGCAGAGACGGCGCGTTGGTGTCGGTAGTGTATCGGACGGCCACCTGCACCGTGCTTCCCGGGATAGCCGCGGTAGAATTCACGGACAGCACCGGGGCGGCGGTCGCCCCAGCGCTCACAACCAGAACCGCCAGCAACAGCGAGATATTGCTCATATTCGGTGACACTATCCTACGCCGGACGCTTCCTCAATAAACTGGGTTGCGTTTGTTGCGTTTCGAGTTCGACCTCGAGCGAAAGGGTCATAAGTCTCAACAAAACCTGGACTTTTGATGTGCAGCCAGCTCACCGGCGGTCCAGGCCGAGGAGGATATCAATCCGCCCAAGCGCCCCCAGCGGTCTAGGATTTGGGCCAAGGGATGCCACTGAGTGTCCAAATCTAGAGCACGAAGAAGTCCTGGCCTCGCACAATGTCACGGGGATGAAGTCTTGTAAAACCACGCGAAGCTCGAATCCGGCCATGACCTCTCCTAAGCAAGCAATTTGGCTTAAATAGAACCCTATAGCCCTATATTATGAGCCGCGAAGCTCTATTAGTAGAGCCGTGTAGCACTATATTGGCACTGTTAATGCTTTTGCAAGAACCAGCACGCCACCGTGTTGGTTCCCGGCATGCGTGCAATTCAAGCTACGACGACGCCCGCCCCGTCACCCGACGGGGTGGGCTTTTTTTAGTGGGCCAGCCGGACAATAACTACTGCACCACGGACCCTTAGGATCAGTCTTTCAGTGGACAAACAGTATCTCGTCGCCCTCTGAACTCTGAACGGCTCTGCTGTGCCTCAGCAAACGAAAACCCAGGGCCAAGCGTTCGCCGGGACCTGGGTCGATTCGGAAATCTATTTGCCGGAGGAAAGGTCAGACATTGGGAGGAGGTGAGGAGGACACGACCTCGAGCGAATACCCCTGCACGCGGAACGAACCCTCCAGGATCAAGGCCGCCCCATTCTCGTCTCCCCATCCGGAGACACCCGCGTCCAGTTCCGTGCGAGTGGCCGTGTTCGGACCAGTCGTCGAAGTTTCAACGGCGATGCCTTGAACGTCGAAATGCAGACTCAACGCAGGGTTACCGGCGGAATCAACGAGGGCCAGGCGTTGGATGCTATAATCGGTGCTGCTGGATCGGCCCGTCTTCAGATTTGATTCCGAGCTGGTAACGAATCCGCTTTTGACTTCGTAAACAAAAAACGAACTCACATCGACGGAGGTATTTCCATCGCGGATAGCAATAGCCGAAGTTCCACTGGGCAGGGGCGTCACGACGACGAGGTTCGCTTTATCGGAGAAGCTGTTGCCGGTGGCCGTCCCCAGTTGCTTGATCACGGCGGCAGTACCGACTCGGACGGAGCTCGTGGTCGTAGTCGTTACATTCCTGCTGGTTTGGGTTGGACCCTGCGTGATCCCTCCAAGTCTAATATTCAGATCCTGCACCAAATTGGTCTGACCGGCCTTGCTTTGCACGATCCCCAAGATAAGCAATGCTGCTGCTGCTGAGACCTTAACGTGTTGATTCATTTCCTTTTTTCTTTCTGTTGTGTTTTGTACTTCTTTTCCCTTGCGAACGTCTCAATCATGGATGAGAAGAGCAACACTTGTGCCGTATTTTAAGACGATGAAAAACCTCACTCATGCAAATCGACTTAAAAACAATCACCACCTTGCCTTTGATCCAACAGAATCAGGACGCAACTCTCCCCTTCACCCGGCAGACCTTTCCGATGATTAGATCAAATCATATTGCCACCAACGCCGCGACGATTGCGACAGAAAGCAACGATTCTACCTGATGGAGTTCCCTGCTTGCTGAGACGAGAGTTCCTTCTCCGAGAATGAGGCCGCGGTCCACAGATTGCCATGAAGAAACGGCAATTTCATCGCCCGAACCTGGTCACAGTTTGTCTGATAATGGAGAGATATGCAGCTGGCCACTCGCATCGCTGCCACGAAAAGTGAGCATGACCGTGCTCAGCTGCTGACGAGCCGCTTCGAACTTTTCCGGGTTGCAGATCAGGCTGAATTCCAGGACTGCGGACCGCGAGGGTATGAAGGCAATTTCGGCACGGCGACTCGATCCGGCCGGGCCTGGAAACTCTACCTCGTATGCCGGCCCTCGGCGGCTGTCCGCAAAAGCGGAGAACGTCTTGATGATCTTCGCTCCGGGGTGCTCTTCAAGCAACCGGGCAGAATAATCGTCTGGGTTCAAATCGCTCCCCTCCGGAGGCAGAGGCCCCGCGAGACGCATGGTTATTTGGGAACTATAATCGCGAGTGACAAGCGCAACCAGGTGTTCATTCCAGGTCTCAAGCTTGAGGCCAGCCGGAACTAGAAAGGCAAACTTGTTGGTGCCAGCCATTACGTAAGCGCGATCGGCTGGCAAAAGCCCGGGGCCCTCTTCATGACGAACCTCAGCAGCCAGGGCCGGGGCGTTGGTTTCAATACCGAGCCCCAGTTCGTAAGCGGGCGCGCCGAAGAGCGCACCGCTTGTCGATGACAGCCACACCAGAGCACGAACAAAGGTCTTAATTTCCCGCATAACTCGTTACGTTCGGAGGCGGGACCGCCCATTTGCTGCGCAGGATGGCTCCAAGAATCGGGGTCCCTGGTGGAATTTTGGCCTGGTTCATAAAATTCAGATCAAAACTGAATAGCCGCGTTGGCGCATAGTAATAAACGCCGGGAGATTGAAATTGCGAGATCGCCCGTGTACTGCTGAACAAGTTCACCATTGAGGTATTGACAGACAGAACGACCGACGCACTGCCGTTGCCCCAATCCTCCAGGAGCCGAGGCAGATTCATCACTCCGCCGCTGTAGGAGTTCACATCCGAGCCGGTCGACGGCACGTTGCCGGCTAATATCGCCGCGTTGATGGTAGTGCTCACTGCGCTGTTCTTGCTGCCGCTGCCGAGACTTAAGGAGCTTTGAGAATCCACCCAGTTCCTTGAAAGCACCGTCAAAGCATCCGAGATGAGCGACGCGGGGAAGGTACGGCTTGTATCGGTTGAGTTCTCAGCACCGTTGGGATCGTTGTAATCGCCCTTTACATACAGAGGATTTGGTGTGGCTACTGTGAATCCGGTGGCTTGGCCCGAAGGAGACATGTTGGTTGGAATGATTCCTCCATTGAGCAACCGCACCGCAGGCAGGATAGTACTGCTCGAAGGACGGTTATCGGCCACGTACATAATATTCGGAAATGCTCCATTGTTGTAGATGCCGGCGGTGTTCGGGAATTTCGTATTGACCAGGGAATTTGTCACGAGCCACGTCTTCAGGCGACTGACGTCAATGTCCGTGGCGGTCACGGTCTTACTCTCCCGTTGATCCGTGAACGTGTTTGTGATGCTCAGGAAAGGGAAATTGCTCGATACCTGCGAGTAATTAGTCGAATTGTACGCGGCCACAATCGTTGTGGGCGACGCATCGCTGGAGGACGTTTTCAAGATCCCGGTGACGACCGAATTGCTGATCAGCAGCGTGACCTCGGCCTTGTTGAAGTACCGCTGCTGCCCCATGGCCGAGTTTGGATCCTCTCCCGAAGGGGGCATGGCGATGATCTGGGCGACGGCGCTAGGTGAGTTATTCGTGCCGATCGGCAGGGTGAGGGTCTGGACGTTGGTACTGTAACCAGGCGTCCCATTGAAATTGATTGCCCCGGTGTATTGCCCCGGAGTTTTGCCAAACCACGCCGGTTTTGAAATCGTACCTGCGCTCGTGACCGTGCTGTTGAAAGTAAGGTCCGCCGAAGATCCGTCGTATATATTAGTATTCGAATGAGTGCGGCCATTAACGATGAAGGGAGCGCACCACGTAAACTCAAGCAAGCCGTTATAGAAAATCGCGAATTGAAAGACCGGAATTCCATAAAGTTGAATATCCTGTTGAACCGCCCCGAACGGATTATTGGCAGAATCTGACTGCCGTGCGTTTGACAAGACCCGATAGGTGGTGACCCAACCGTTCAGTCCTGAGTATTGAGATCCGAGCGAACTCCAACTGGTGTTTGAAATGCACTGCACATAGGTCTGGTTGTTATGACCTTGGGCGTCGCTAAAAGTGAAATTGTTCCAATAGGAGTTGTCCGAAGACGATGGCGCCGTCGTCCGATACGTCGTCAAGTCGTTGGTGATGTAAGTCATGTTTCCCGCGAGGTAATCGTACTTCATCCTCGAAATGACCTTTTCGGTCGCGGCCTCGGCCGCATATTGACTCGCAACGAATACATTATTTCGATTGTTCAGTTTCTCCACGGTCGTGGTCCTCCCGAACGTGGCGATCAATGCCGTTAGAAACGCGCTCATCACGACCATCACCATAAGAAGCGAGTAACCAGCCGCGGCGGCCTTTTTCGGGCGAGAGGTCGTTGTCATACTCAGTTGAAATTGTGAGAGGCGACTTTCAATTGCATCTTGTAGTAATTGTAAAAATAATTCGGGCCGACTTTCGTCAAAGGATACTGGTACTGGCAGAATTCCATAATCGCAACAATGACATATTTGAACTGGAGATCGGTTAGGGTTGAGCCGTCGTACCGCTCGGCGTGAAAACTCATACTGGTCCCGCTGACATTGGTAAGTCCGTTGACGATTAGTTTGCTGGTAGACATTCCGTTGGTATAGCGGTAGAGCGAGGACGCATTCGTATCGAAGTAATAGATTACAAATGAATTTGTATCCGTGCTGTAATGAACCTTGAGGGCGTTCCCCTGTTGATTGGTAGCATTCCCACACGGACTGAAACTCGATTGGCTCCCGGTGCCGATATACCACATTTTCGCGGAGCGAATGTCCCCGCTGAGCAGGTCGAATCCGCGACGCGCGGAATCACTGGCTCCGGCCTTGCTGTTCGCGAGCTCATCGAGACGGAAACAGAACATGCCTGTATAAACCACGCCGATAACGAGGAGGCTGAAAACAGCCATCGTGATCATCGTCTCAGCCAATGTGAAGCCGAGTTCGCGTCGGACTTTCGTCAATCCGCTGACGTTGGCGGGATTCGAAGTGTTCATCTTTTTCAGTCAGGGGCAAAAAGGCCCGCCACCGA
>Ga0265338_10009980_pt1 | contig 11227 bp, 9 predicted proteins | sample 42126metaG_FD_193579 | JGI IMG/M metagenome (GOLD analysis project Ga0265338, IMG submission 193579) | Rhizosphere microbial communities from Carex aquatilis grown in University of Washington, Seatle, WA, United States - 4-21-26 metaG | ecosystem: Host-associated > Plants > Roots > Rhizosphere >... | reverse complement strand
CTCGTGCACGCAAGGAGGCGGCTGTAGCGGACACTGGACCGACGGGACGAGCCACCTGGTGAATGCTAATTACTCTCCGTTCTGGCAGCAGAACATTCGGCAGTACGGAAATAATCCGGCGGGGACGAGCGTTATCCCGGGGCTGCCGCTGTCGGGATGCAGTGTGACGCAGGCGGATCAGCATCAGAATTGGACCAACGTGGATCTCGGAGACACGTTTCCGCTATTCACATCGACGGCCGCGGTGGGAGCGAATGCGCAAGTCCCGGGTTCTTATAACTGCGCGTGGGTGAACGAGGTGATGGGGATTTCTCCGGTGAGTGGAGCGACTTACAGATTCGCGCATACGAACGCTACGGGAAGGAACTGGAACTTCGAGGGAGAGTACGCCATTGGAGGGGAGTCGCAGGATGGACGATTTTACGCGTTCACTTCGGACTGGCAGCGAACGCTGGGGACTGAGGGCGGCGTGAATGGGACTTGTACAGATTCGCCGAACAGCTCTACGGCGTGCCGGAACGATGTGTTCGTGGTGGCGACGGCGGCGCATCCGAACCTGTATGTGATTCAGGTGCCATACTCCACCATCAGCAACTCATGGTGGACGGATGTGCAGACGTATCTTTATCCAGCGAGTTCTGCCGCAGCGGGCGCCTCGATCATTGTGCAGTGGGCGGACTTTGACAATGGGTCTTCAGGAACGGTTGCGGTTACGAACGGGAGCACAGCGGCTACGGTGACCTGCTCGACGGGGTGCACCAATCAGGCCGCGTGGACGGGGATGATGATTGCGGGAAAGTGGTACGAGGTTGCAGCGATCAGCGGCAACAGCGTGACCCTGGCGCGCGCATTTGCGGAGAGCACGAGCTCGGCGACTGCGTTTAACGCCTACGATTTCAGCACGAATGACCCGCTGATTGCTGCGTGGAATAACGCAGGCAAGAGAGCAAACATCATCGTGTGGGCCGTGCAGGATGGTACGAAGAGTACGGGATGCGCGAACTACTCGCAGAGCGGAGTGGTAGCGTGCGCAACCCCGGCCTATGTATGGACAGCGCTGGGACCTTCGAACTATGCGACGTGCTGGGAGCAATCTGGCGGGCCGGCCACGCAGCAGATTCCGAATTTTCTGAGTTCGGTATTTCAAACGAACTATCAGAATGCGATGGCGGCACTGGTGGCGCACTATCAGGAGAACCCGAGGATTGGGTATATCCGCTTCGGCCTGGGGCGGGGAGGAGAAACGTTTCCGGCCATGGGTTGGGACAACGTTTTAGATCCACCTTGTTACAACGCCTTTCAGAGCTGGGGGTTCACGTCAGCTGGCAAGACAGCACTTTGGGAAAGTTACTTATCAACGATGCTGACGTACGAGGCGTCCCTGCACTCGGCGAAGCAATTGATGGTTGCGATTAACGGAGTGAACCCACCGAGCAATACGGTTCCTGACTATCTAGCGCCGATCGCGGCGTCACTAGGGATCGGATTCGGAAGTCAAGGTTGGCAGGCGGCCGACATCGATGACTGCACCGGAGGAGAAGCCGACTGGTGCGACCTGTTTGAGGCGTACAAGGGCCAGGTCCCGCTGGAATTGCAGACGGCGACGAAGAGTTGCACGGCGGAGATGGCGTGTACGAATAACGCGGTCACGGGTCCCTTGCCGCCTCTTCTGGTGTGGGCGGCAGCTCATCACACCAATGTTTTTGAAATCTATTGGCAGGATTGGCTGATCGCTTATGACGCAGCGTACCGCGCTTCGGTGGGAGTAAGTCCGGAGACTGGAATGAGTTACTTGCAGGCGTTGCAGGCGACGGCGAATGGAGGGTATTCGCAGTAGTTCGAACTGATTGGGTTTGGAGTTTTGGCGAGACGGGCACGGGGAATCCGTGCCTTTTGTTTTGCGCGCTTTTGGGTGGCGACGGGGAATTCAAATTCATTGGGAGGAGTTATGAAGAAGATCAGGAGTTCGGCGAAGGCGACGGTGGCAGTGGTGCTGTGCGGGATGATGATGTGGACCGGGTGCTCGACGAGTTGGATCGCACAGGCGGAGCAAATTGTGGCGGCGCTGATTCCGGCGGCGGCAAACATTGTGGCGCTGGTGGCGGCGCTCGAGGGCAGAAGCGTATCAACGGCCGACTTGCAATTGATCCAGAACGGGGGGGCACAGGCAGGGGCTGACTTGCAGATTATCCAGGCACTGATCGTGGCCTATCAGAAGGCGGATGATGCGGCGAAGCCGGGGATCCTGAACCAGATTCAGAGCGCGATTGGTGCGGTGCAGGGCAATCTGCAGGCACTGTTGCCGGCACTTCATATAAAGGATGCGGCGACCCAGACGAAGATTACAGCTGTAGTGGGGATTCTGCTTTCAGAAGTGGAATCGCTGGCGGCGATTTTGCCAGTGGTGAGTGCAGCGTCTCCGACTCCAGGCGCAAAGAGTGCGGCAAAGATGGGGCGCGTGAAACCTCCGCTGACGGCCAGTGAGTTTGTGGCTTCTTACAATGCGACGCTAACGGCGAAGACTGGGAATGCGGATCTCGACCGGACAACTGCGGGATTGCAGATTCATTTGCATGGGAAGACTGCACGGTGGGCCTCGGCGGGGGTGCTGAAGTAAGGGTGGCACTTCTCTGGGTCGAAGGGCGAGCTAACCACAGAGGACCCAGGGAGCATAGAGGAAAATCAAGGACCTGGGCACCTGTCGACATTTGGGGAAATGGAATGATGTGGACTGATCTTCGGTTGGTGGAACAATTCGGGCCGTTTCTGGATCAGCGGTTGGGAGAGCAGACGGTGCGGGACCGGCTGATCAGCGGGCTGTTGCGGATCCGGACCAAGAAGACAGGGGTCCGCTATCTGCAGTTGAACCGGGCGCAGCAGGAGTATTCGAGGCAATGCGGGAAACGGAATATTGTGCTGAAGGCGCGGCAAGTGGGGGTCACGACTTACATTGCGGCACGGTATTTTCTGCAGACGATCACACGGCCGGGGACGTTGACGGTCCAGGTAGCGCACAGCGACGAGTCGGCGCAGGCGCTGTTTAACATCGTGCACCGGTTCTGGGAGAACCTGCCTAACGAGCGGGTGCACAGAGGAGCGCTGGTAAAGTCGCGGTCTAATATCCGGCAAATCGTTTTCCCGAAACTCGACAGCGAGTATCGAGTGGAAACGGCGGACGACAACGCGGGGCGCGGGATGACCATCCATAACTTGCATTGCTCGGAGGTCTCCCGCTGGCCCCGCGATGGGCGGGAAACACTGGCGTCGCTACGGGCGGCGGTGGTGCCTGATGGCGAGATAGTGCTGGAGTCTACGGCGCACGGGGCTTCGGGAATTTTTTATGAGGAATGGGAGAAGGCGGAAGAGACCGGCTACACGAAGCACTTTTTTCCGTGGTGGTATGAGCCGTCTTACAGACAGGAGGTAAAGCAGGGGTCAGTGTATCCGCTGTCGGACGAGGAGAAGGACCTGGTAGCGAGGAACGGTCTGAGTGAAGAGCAGATCGCGTGGCGGCGGACACGGTGGGGAGTCTTGCGGGGACTGGCGGCGCAGGAGTATGCGGAGGATCCGGTGTCGTGCTTCCTGGCGTCGGGGGACTGCGTGTTTGACATGGCAGCGATCGAGCAGGCGGCAGCGCATGCGGGACGGCCAACGGAATCACAAGAGAATGGAAGGACGATGGTGTGGCTTCCGCCAAATCGCGGTGGACAGTGGCAATACATCATTGGAGTGGACGCTGCGGGTGGGGGGTCCGACGGGGATTATGCGTGTGCGCAGGTGATTGAGCGGCACATGGGATTACAGTGTGCGGAGTTGCATGGGCACTATTCTCCGTATGAACTGGCGCGGCGCGTGGTGGCGCTGGGGCGGATGTACGAGAATGCGCTGGTCGCGGTGGAGCGGAACAACCATGGATACGGAGTGCTGGCGCACTTGAAAGACCTTTGCTACGAGAATCTTTTTCAGCAGGGTGGGCAGGAGGGATGGCTGACGTCGGTGGTGACGCGGCCGTCGATGATCGAGAACCTGGCGGCGGTGCTGATGGCGCAACCGGAGTTATTTCGTAGTCCGCGGTTGTTGGGAGAGTTGAAGACCTTTGTGCGGCATGCCGATGGGCATGGGGCGGCTGCCGAGGGGGCGCATGACGATTGCGTGATGGCGATGGCGATTGCGCAGGCGGTGCGGAGGGAAGATGCGGGACGAGTGCGGCGGAGACCGATGGGGATGTCGAGTTTGAGTGTGGGGTAGGGGGACAGTAGGACGGCGGACTTCAGACCCTGGACTTGAACATTGGATTGATGATTGCGTGGTGAATTTTGACCGACTTGCGGTGATGTTCACATGTCACATCGGGAATTGGGCGGTTTGAGGTAAGATGGCGAACCTTGTGGTGAGGGTAAGTCGAGCCACGCTCGACCCTTCGGCTTCGCTCAGGGCAAGCTAGCCGAGGGCGGCTGTCCCCACATGGTTTTGGCTCATGAATCACCTTTCTATCTTCATCAGATATGGTGGAAGCGGTCCAACACGTGCGGCGGATGCGGGGCGGGGCGCAGGGACATTTGATGCGCTGTTCGGATGGGAATTTCTATGTGGTGAAGTTTCGAAATAATCCGCAACACTTACGCGTGCTTGCGAATGAGATGTTGGCGACGCGGTTGGCGGAACGCGTGGATTTGCCGGTTCCGGCGACTGAAGTGGTCGAGGTTGGGGAGTGGTTGGTAGAGCATACGCCGGAGCTGAGTATTCAACTGGCGCATAATACGATCCGGTGCCAGGCGGGACTACAATTCGGATCGCGGTATGTGGTGAATCCGCTGGAGGGGCAGGTGTTTGATTATCTTCCGACGGAAATGCTGGGGTTGGTGCGCAATCTGGAGACGTTTGCCGGAATGTTAGTCCTGGATAAATGGACTGGGAATGCGAACGGGAGGCAGGCGGCATTTTGGAGGAAGTCGCGGGAGAAGAAGTACACGGCATCGTTTATCGATCAGGGATATTGTTTTAACGCGGGGGAGTGGACGTTTCCGGATTATCCGCTGCGCGGGGTGTATGCGCGGAATGAAGTGTATGAGAGCGTGCGGGGGTGGGAGTCGTTTGAGCCGTGGCTCTCGCGTGTAGAGAAACTGGAAGAAGACGCTGTGTGGAGCCTGGCGAGTGAGATTCCTCCGGAATGGTACGGCGGCGAGTGGGAGGAGTTGGAGAAGCTGGCGCGGACTTTGATCTCGCGGCGGGGAACGGTGCGGGAGTTGATTGCGGCGTTTCGGATTTCCCCACGGCGGCCTTTTCCGGAGTGGCGGGAGCAGGCTTAGACGCGAGAGCTTAACCACAGAGGACAGTGAGGACACGGAGTCAAAGGCAGTAGCCCCCAAAGGACACTATAAGGTTCACGAAGGAAGGCTTTGGCTGAGCGACGACAACTTGAATTCTTCTTACTGCGGTATGTGCCGGACGTGGTGAAGGGGGAGTTTGTGAATTTTGGGCTGGCGATGATTGAAACTTCGTCCAGTGGGGGCAGCTTTGCCGATGTGAGGTTCACGCGGGATTGGAGGCGTGTGCTGTGTTTCGATCCACAGGCCGATATCGAAATATTGCAGGCGCTGGAGGCGGACATCCGAAAACGGGTCATTGAGGTCAGAAACTGTGAAGAAATCATGCGGGTGCTGAACGATTCCTTTTCGAATGCGATTCAGTTCACGGAGGCGACGGGGTGCCTGAGTGACGATCCGACCAAAGAGATCGAGGAGATGGCCAAGATTTACCTGGAGTCCCCACGAGCGCGAGGCGCACGCGAACTGAGCGGGCGTGAACGGATCGTAGTATCGATGCGAGACGCATGGGAATCTGCTGGAGTGTTGGGACTTATCAAACCGTTTCCGGTTGCGCAGTACACGGGGCCGGGTGATTCGTTTGCATTTGATTTTGCGTACTTACTGGGGAAACAGATCAAACTTTTTCATGCGGTGTCGCTAGGGGCGAGAGTGGATTCGGCCGTGACGCTCGCAGCCAGGTATCCGAAGATCGCGGACGGGATGAAGAATGCCTTGCACTTTCCACTGACGCCTCAGCTTACGGTTGTTGTCGACGACGACCTCGATATGAAGCAGATCGAGATTGGGTTTGCGCTGGGGATGATGAGAGACAGTGGAATTCGGGTGTCCGAAGTCAGGGAGATGCCGAGGATTGCGGCAGTGGCTCGGGAGGAGTTGGGGGCGTGAAGACCACTGAGAACACAATCGCTACTGTGCTCGTCCTTGTCATTCGTCTCGCTCGGACGACACTGGCGATGTGGTGAATTGACACGGTTGTAAGTCTGGGATGAAGGAACGACGCTCCGCTGCGGCGGGGCTTTTTTGTTGGGGTGGTTCATCGCTCGTGGATAGAGTTCGCGGGCGGGGCGCCCGCGCCACATAATCTTCGGTCGAGCCTGGCTCGATGGACGGACGAATGCGTCCGTCCCGACATGAGTTCAAGTAGAGAAAAACAACTATGAAAATTACAGAGACTTTGCGCGGCGCCTGGCGCCGGGTGGCGGGAGTGTCGGCGGCTGGGGTGTCAAACACTCAGTCGGCGAAACAGCGGCGAACTTCGGGACTGCCGTCGATTTTCAACTCTTACGGACCGCTGAGCGAGGCGATGCCCAAACCTACGCCATACAACTTGCGGCGGTTTTCGGAGACGCCGATTGCGCGGCGAGCGATCAACTGCATTAAGGATCGGATTGCGGGGATGCGGTGGCGAGTGCAACCACGCCAGGGGCTTGCGTTGGATGCGCTGCCGGATGGGGCTGCACGGGTGCGGCTTTTGACGGACAACTTTGACGCTCCGAATCCGGACGATTCGTTCCGGTCTTTAGCGGAGCAGGTTTTGGAAGACATCATTGTGGGCGGGTTCGGGGCGATCGAGGTGCAGGAATCGGGTGATCCGGCGCGCCCCCTGGTGTTGTGGCCGGTGGATGGGGCGTCGATCCGGATGAATGTGGAGTGGGATGGATCGCCGCATTCGCAGCGGTATATGCAGGTGACGAATCAGTCGGGCGCGAACTCGCAGATCAAGCTGGATGACGATGAATTGATTTACATCCGGTTGAATGCACGGACGCACACGCCGTTCGGACTGGGCCGGCTGGAGGTGGCGTTTGAGACGATCAACGCGTTCCTGGGGGCGCATCGATATGCGTCGCGGTTGGCTTCGAACACCGTGGTGCAATATGCGCTTTGGTTGCAGGATTTGACGCCGGAGCATCACGAGCGGTTGATCCGGTGGTGGCAAGACGAGATTGAGGGTACGGGGAAGGTGCCCATCCTATCGGTCGAGAGCAAACCGGAGGTGCTGAGGTTCGGTGGAGGCACCGATGCAGACTTGCGATTGCAGTGGCAGGAATTTCTGCTACGAATCGTCGCCGATGCTTTCGACCTTCCTCCGTTTTACCTGGGGGTGGAGCGGGACGTGAACCGTTCCACCGCGGAGGAACTGAATGAACTGGCGTTCCGGCAAGCGATTGTGCCCACGGCGCGGTTGCTGGCGGAGTCGCTGACGCGCGATGCGATTGCGAAAAAGTTGGGATGGAGCGATCTGGAGTTTGTGTTTGCAGATGTGGAGGCGACCGATCCGCTGGAGGAGGCGCAGATTCAGCAGATCCTGTTGCAGAACGGAGTGCTGAGCGTGAACGAAGTGAGACGGATGCGGGGACTACCGGTGCAGGGGTAGGGCCTGCAACGGTCAAGCGCTTCACCACAGAGGACACGGAGGAAATCTCGACTGCGGCGGGTGTTGTCCAGGGCAGGACACTGCATGAGAATTCCTTGCCGCAGCGGCGATCAGGAGAAGAGGTTAGGGATCCGTCGACTGCGCAAACGAGTCGCGGCGCGGCTCATTTGGGTCGCTCAGGATGACACGACGGAAGAATAGGAATCGGGGGCGTGATGACGATTGCTTTGGAAAGTATGGCGGTGGCGATGCCGGAGGTGGAGGGGCATCCGAACCGGGCGGCATTTCGAGGAGTGTTGACAGTGGTGGACATGCCTTCCCAGAGGGCACCATCAGGGTCGAAGGGGCGTCGGGTAGTTCTGACACGAGCAGCGGCGGAGACGGCACTGCCTTCGCTGTTAGGGATGGCGCTGGACTATGCTCCGACGTTTGACCGGCACGATGCAAGGCGCAAGGTCGGCGTGATTACTAGCGCAGAGATTGTCGGGCGGAATCTGGAGGTGGGTGGATATCTGTATGGGAAAGATTTTCCGGAGATCGTGGAGGAGATCGGGAAGTTGGGACGACGGCCAGCGGACGTCAGACACCGAACCCCAGGCATGGGGCTTGAGGGCGCGGCGCGATCGGGAGAAGGAGCCAGATTGCGAGCATCGTTGGCAAGTGCAGTGGGGCGGCTTCGCAGTTTGACGGCGGCGATCCGAGGGAAGAAACCAGCTGACGCTGAGTTAGCCCCCTTACGAGCCGAGGCGCAGGGGCCGCCGTCGAGCGGGCTGGGTATGTCGTATGAGGTCACGGATGTGCGGTTGGCGGATCCGCGCGCGCGCCTATGGACGTTGACTGGAGTGACGTTTACGGGAGCAGCGATTTTGCGGAAGGACAAGGCGGCATATCAGGACACCTGGATTGAGCTGTCGTCTTAGTACGTGTGGTGAGCTTCGAAAATCATAATCACAAAGGACACTGAGGACACAGAGATCTTAGAAAGTGTTTCTTGGACCGGAGGAGAAAGTGCATGAATGAAGAGATGATGCAGCAGTTGATGGCGACGGCGGAACGGCTGGCGAGTGCGGCTGAATCGTTGGATCGCGTGTTGGGACGGCTGGATGCGCAGCAGGACGCGTTGAGCGTGAAAGTTGACCGAATTGTGGCGGCGGTGGACGAACATGCGTCGTTTGAACCTGAGCATGGGGCGGCGACGCGGCAACTGCAAGATCGGGTTGCTGAATTGGAAAAGTCCAACGCTGATCTGAAGGCGCAAGCGGCTCGGATGGTGCGGAAGACGCTTCCTCCGATGGCGTCGGCGATTCTGGCAAAGAGCGGGACGGACTCGGGGGAGGAAAGGATCGAGAAGGGAGTGCTGGATAAGACTCTGCAGAGTCTGAGCGTGGAGCAGCGGATTGCGGTGAAAGCGGAGTTGGCGCGGGCGGGGATGATCGAGTAGGTAAGGAAGCTTCTAGCTTCTGGCTTCTGGCTTCTGGCTTTTGGCTTTTGGCTTTTGGCTTTTGGCGGGCACGACATTCGTCGTGCCTTTTGTTTTGGGTGGACCGCGTGTTACGCCACCAGGAAACGGGTCCTTCGACTCCGGAATTGCTTCACTTCGTGAAGCAGTTCCTACGCTCAGGATGACAGCGGTTAGGGTTCGGGTAACAGACGTGATTGCAGGGAAGGAAAAATCAAGCTAGGAGAAGACATGAGAGCAGACTTTTTGGATTTGTATGCAGCAGCGGACTATCTCGTCGGGCCGGGCGCAGCGGAGGTGAACCGTTACCAGACGGAAATCTTCGACATCGTTCGTCGGCGGGGTGCATTTGGACAGAGGATCAAGCAGGTGCCGGCAACCGGGCATCCTTCGCGGTTCTTTCAGGAGACGGCGATTGCGTCTCCGACAGCGGCGCAGGCGTTTGTCGATCCACGCGCCATCGCTCCGACTGCGCAGCAGCCGACACGCGTCGAATTGTCGGTGCCGCTGAAAGCGCTGGTTTCGCAGATCAACTACAACCTGTTCGACCTGGAAGTGACGGCACAGCAGAGCCAGTTTGCCTATCTGCAAGCGAAGGACCTGGCGGACGCTGTGGATGGCCTGATGCGCACTCACGATGTGGCGTTGTGGAACGGCACAGACACGTCCCTGAGTGCTCCGACTACGTCGCAGTATTACGGCGTGGTTGGGCAGATCCACGGCGGCGGAAACACGGTAACGATCGCTTTGGGAGCGAGCATTGTGGACGGCATCAAGAGCGCGGTGGCGCAGATGGTGGCGAATTCGTCATACCAGGCGCGGCCAACTGCGATCTATGCCAATCCGGTCTTGCTCGACCTCATCGATCGCGAAATGAAGACAGAGTTCAACGTTGTGCTGAACACGGTGGAAATCACCGCGGGGTACAAGGTGAAAGCTCTGTCGACGCAAGCGGGAGAGTTGCCCCTGATCCCGGAGTGGGCGCTGGGGTATACGGGAACGCTGGGATCGGGATCGGCAGTCCTGCCCGCGTACATCGTGAGCGAGGACTTGATCGAGTACCACTGGCTGACCGATCCGAATCCGCGCGTATTCCAGCTTGGATTGCCCAATTCTCTGAACCAGCAGCAAGTGGTGGTGAAGTTCGGTGCTCCAGTAGTGAAGGGAGCAAGCTTCGCGCATTACGAGGTGAAGGTACTCAACTAGAAAATCAGTTCTCAGTTCTCAGTTGGCAGTTATCGGTTACGAGTCTTGAGTGGAGACGCGCGACGGAGATGCTGGACTGAGAACTGAGAGCCGAGAACTGAGAACTCACTATGAATTATCTGGAAACTACGGAGTACCTGACTTACGGGTTGGAGGCAGCGACGGATCCGTCGTGGGTGACGGCGGCCTCGGCCATTATCGACGCTCACTGCCGAAGGGCCACGCTGGGAGTGTCCCAATACGAAGAGCGGTTGAAGATGCCACCGGAACTGAACACCGTGCGGTTGAGTTATCTGCCGTTGGTGGCGGTGACGCCGGCTACGACGCCGATTGTTTCATTGCAGGCGCGGTATGCGCTTCCACGGCGCGGAGAATCGGCATTCCCGGACTTGAGTACGGAATTTGCGCTGGTGTTCTCTCTGCCAGGATCGTGGACGACGGTGGATCCGGCGACGATTGACATTTGGGCGGAGGCTGGGGAGTTGACGTTTCCGGTGAATGCCCTGGGACTTTTCTTCAACGAAGTCTCTGTGGTGTACAACGCGGGGCTGGAAACGATTCCGAGCGGACTGAAAGTGGCGTGCGCACAGATTGTGAAGAACGCGCAGGTCACACCGGGCCTGAATGTGAAGTCAGGGAAACTCGATCGCATGCGACTGGATTACTTCGGCGACACGCTTTTGGACGACACGGTGCGGAGTCTTTTGGAACCGTATGTGGCGCGCAAGGGAGCGTAGGGGAACAGTTCTCAGTTCTCAGTTCTCAGTTCTCAGTTCTCAGTTCTCAGTTCTCAGTTCTCAGTTCTCAGTTCTCAGTTCTCAGTCGTTGTGGCGAGGGCGGTTCGGGAATGGGCGA
>Ga0265338_10009979_pt1 | contig 11227 bp, 5 predicted proteins | sample 42126metaG_FD_193579 | JGI IMG/M metagenome (GOLD analysis project Ga0265338, IMG submission 193579) | Rhizosphere microbial communities from Carex aquatilis grown in University of Washington, Seatle, WA, United States - 4-21-26 metaG | ecosystem: Host-associated > Plants > Roots > Rhizosphere >... | reverse complement strand
TCTTTACGCGTCACAATGGCGTCAATCAGGCCATGGTCGAGCAGGAATTCCGCAGTCTGGAAATCCGGCGGCAATTCGGCCTGGGTTGTGTCCTTGATGACACGGGGTCCGGCGAAGCCGATCATCGCCCCCGGCTCGGCCAGAATGAGGTCACCCAGGCTGGCGTAACTGGCCATGACACCGGCGGTGGTCGGATGGGTGAGCACGCTCAGGTAGGGCAGGCGGCTTTGCGCGTGATAGGCGAGCGCGGCGGAAGTTTTGGCCATCTGCATGAGGCTGAGCATCCCTTCCTGCATGCGCGCACCGCCGCTGGTGGAAATGATAATCACCGGCAACTCCTTTTCCGTCGCGCGTTCGATCAGGCGCGTGAGTTTTTCGCCTACCACGGAACCGAGCGACGCCGCAATGAAACTAAAATCCATCACGCCGAGCGCAACGCGGTGGCCGCCAATCTTGCAAAGACCGGTCAGGACGGCGTCTTTCAGACCGGTCGCCGCCTGATGGTCCAGAACGCGCTTGGGGTAGGGCGTTTTGTCAACGAATTTGAGCGGATCCACGCTCGTCATCTCGGCGTCCATCTCTTCAAAGGTGCACGTCTCGACGAGCGAGTGGATGCGCTCGCGCGCGCTGATGGGAAAGTGAAATTCGCACTTCGGGCAAACCTTCAGGTTTTCGTCCAGTTCCTTGTCAAAAACCATCGTTTCGCACTTCGGGCACTTCGTCCAAAGGCCCTCGGGAATGTCCCGTTTCTTGGATTTCCCCGCGCCTAGCTTGGGCTTTTTGGCGAAATTCGTTTGGGCCCCCTTGGCCGGCGGGGTTACTGCCGGCTCGGTCGATTCCAGTCCGAGCGATTTTTTCGTGAAAGTGGTTGTGGCCATTAACACCTCAATACTACTAAAGCCCACGGGCAACTGTCCAGACACAAACGTCACCTGCTCCGGCGGCCCGCAACATCTGTGCGCACGCACTCGTTGTCGCGCCGGTCGTAAAAACGTCATCCACCAAAACCACGCGTTCGCCGTCCAAACCGACGCCGGGACGAACCATAAATGCCCCGCGCATGTTCGTTGCGCGTTGCTGGCGCGTCAGCAGGGTTTGGGTCGCCGTGGGTCTGATCCGCCAAAGCAACCCCGGGTTCAGGGGGATTTGCGTGGCGACGCTCAGATGCGCGGCCAGCCGTTCGGCCTGGTTGAACTCCCGCTCGCGTTGTTTTACCGAATGTAATGGGACGGGCACGATGAAATCCCAATCTTGTCCGCGCAACGCCGGCGCGGCTTCGCGTAAAAACAAATCGGCGAGAAACGGTTCGAACCAGAGCGCGCGTTGATATTTATAGCGATGAACCGCTTCCCGCACGATAGTGTGCGCGACCACCGCCGAACGCGCGGAGGTGAAGTGCAGTTCCATCTCGCGGCAGTTTGCGCATTCAAATGGCGTGGTGATGTCGCCGGGGCAGGGCAGGCCGCAACGTTCGCAAAACGGCGGTTTGATGAAGTGGACCTGCGACCGGCAATGCCGGCAAACGAAACCGTCTTTGGCCGTCGCGCGCTCCGTCCGGCAAATCTGACACGTTTCGGGATATAAAAAGGCGAGGCCGACGTTGAGGCGGTCTCGAAATTGTTCGGCCAACGCGGTCATTACGGAATGGTGAACGGTTCAGTTTTACGTCCCAGCGGCAGGAATTTGAACAGGATGAGAACGGAGACCAGGACAATCAACGCCAGCCAGCCATCAATCATTTTGTTGGTGCCCCAAAACCACGTCGCGGCGCGTGGTACCGTGATGGTGAACGCACCGTAAGTCTTCAGCCAGAAAACCCAGCCCGCGTGGAGGCCAATGGAAAAATAAAGATTGCCGGTACGCTGATAGGCAAGGCCAAGGAGTATCCCTACAAGTGTAAGATTGAAAAATCCGGGCACGAGTGCCTGGAAATCCATAAAACCGGCCAGCATTCGGGGCAGGACAACCAAACCGGAGTGCCAGTTGACCGCGCCCACAAAATCCGCGCGCTGCAGGAAATGCACAATCGCATAGATCATGCTGCTGATGATGAGCGCGAGTGGCCAGTAAAAGAATTTCCGCAACCCGCCGAACAGTCCGCCACGATACAAAATTTCCTCCATCACTGCTACCACGGTGGCGGTGCCGATGGCGCTGAAAACGGCCGCCACCACTTCATGGGCGGTGGCGGTCCGGTTTAAAACGCGGTTGCCGCAGAAAATGGCCATTCCGGCGACAAGCGCCAGTGAAAGGAAACCGACCACCAGGCCGCCCAGCAATTTATTCCACTGGCCATGGGGTCGTATCAGGCCGGCTTCGCGCCAGGAAGTCACTCCCAGCGCGCGCAATAACGGCCACAATCCCGCCAGCGCAAGAAAAAGGAGGGACCGGTTGACAAAACGATTGAACGGTTCGGCGGCGATTTTGGGAAACGAATGCGCGAACGCCTGGGCGAGCCAGTAAAGCCACGGCGCCAACAACGCGCCGCCGACAAACACCACCACGATGTAAATGACCAGCGCGCGCAGAGGCCGCATGGCCCGATGATAAATCTCCCGATATTTCAAGCCAAGCGCTAATTCGCCGCACTTTTGGAAATTTGTTTCTTCATTTTTTAACTTTTCCTCATCGAACAGCGTCTAAGACATTATAGACAGGAGATTTTATTCGCACCATCGGATGAGGCGTGATATAAAATGAACACCATGGCGAGCGAGTTGGAAACTATGACGGGGATGGAATCGGGGCAAAAGCAGTTCGGACGATATTATCTTCAGGAATTGCTGAACAATGGCGGGATGGCTGAAATCTGGCTGGTGACGGATGGACGCAGCCGGCCGTTTGCGTTGAGGAAATTACGCGCCGAATTGCGTTTTAACTTTCTGGCCCGGCGGCGTTTCCTGCACGGCTGCCGGGTGCTGTCACAGATCAACCAAAGCGAGTTTATTGTCGGTTATGTCGAACACGGCAAGGCGGAAGGGGTTCCTTACCTGGTCATGGACTACATAGAAGCGGCTAATTTGAAGGAATTATTCGGGCGACAAGACCCGGTGCTGACCGAAAACGTGGCGCAGATTCTCATTGATATGGCCGCCGGTTTGAATCACGTGCACGAAAGCGGATTCATGCACCTCGATTTCAAGCCGGAAAACGTCCTCGTGACGCGCAACGGCAACGTGCAAATCATAGACTTTGACCTCGCCCAGCCGATTCCCGAAAAACCCAGGAAAATGTCAAAAAATCCGGGAACGCCTGCTTACATGGCGCCGGAACAATTGCAACGGCAACCGATTGATCCGCGCGCGGACATTTTTGCCTATGGCGTCGCCGCCTACGAACTGTTGACAAACCAAAAACCTTTCCCCGGCGAGAATCCCGGTGAAATTCTGGCCCGTCAACTGGATCCTTCCGGCCCGCTGCCGCCGCGCCAACACAATGCCGACATTCCCCCCGCGCTGGAAAAAGTCATCCTCCGGTGCATCGCGCGCGAGCCCGAGCGGCGTTATCCCTTCATGGGAGTGGTCGTGCGCGACTTGCAAAGCGCGCTCTACGTGTAAATAGGCGCCACTACGCCAGTCCTCGGTGAAGGTATATAGCGTTTGAAGTAACGCTGAATTATTTTTTTTGCACAATCTTTGCTTGCTTTTGGAGGACAGATTCTGCTTTAGTCTAATCGTTCTGAAAAGAGTCACCGTGTAACCCGGGAAAACGAATTTGTCGTGGCTTCGGCTACGGTCTAATAGACAACCGCGAATTTTCCAAACAGAGGACTATCCGAGCACGCGCCCCATCGGGTGCGGTTTGCGTGCTTCTCGTGAAAGGCGCTTCGCGATGCCTCTCGTGAGGGCGCGTTGAGTCCGTACCCTTGTTTTTTGGTTTTGGCCAGATAGAGGAATACGATGAAAATTCTAAACAACCACCACAAACAGTTGGCAACCGGTCTGTGTTGTATTCTGGCTGCATTTGCCACCACCACGGAGGCTGAAGATATTCCAACGCTGAATGCCATCGTGTCTAATGTCGCCAAAGCAACCATGCCTTCGCGGAACTATTCCGCGACCGTCCATCAGAAAGTATTCCAAGCAAACGTGCTGGCTTCACCGACCGCAAAGACAAGTTCCGCATTCGCGCTTTCGGCATCCACCAATGAAATAGAAGAAGCTGATTTCACGGTGAACGGCGAAACCACCGGAGCGTTTCGTGTGACAAAGGGCGTCTCCTTGAAGTGGATGGTGCAAAGCACCAATGCTGTTTCAAAAGCAGCCGCACCGACGCAAAACATGCGCCTGATGCTTACCGTGAATCCGATGAATGCTTTGCGGCATATCGAAAAATTGAATTCAGCTACAATCACGAACGATTTGTATCAGGGCATTCCGTGCTACAAAATTTCCGCAACGGATGACCGGTTTGGTTTCGTGGTGTGGGTGAACAAGACTAATTGGGCGGTCTGCCACCAAATGATTCTTCAAGATTCCAGCACGCTACTTGAGACGGATTTTGAGTATGAAAAATGGAACGGATTCCTTGTTCCTACGCATACGACGATTTTCAAGCCATCGAACAGCACGCGAGTAGATCAAGAGTTTTCAGGGCTCTCATATTGAAGGGAACAATATGAATCCTACCAAAAAGATTATGCGTCTGGCGATTTTCGCCACGGTTTTTGTGTTCATCTCGCCGGTTGCCTTCGCGGGAACGGTTACGGTTCAACATGGAACCCTGTCCGCAACATTGGGAGCGCCGGTAAACTTCTCCTACACCCCCGATTGGTATGTTGTCAATGACCCGACGCACATCATCGGTTTGGGATTGCAGCCATACGCAACGCTGGGCAGCACGATGGCTAGTGTTCAATGTCAAGGTTCTGCAAATCTTTCGGTGAGCCAGAATCCAGGCTGGAATACGCTATCGCTGGCTCCAAGTTCAGGGACAGCGACGATGAATCTTGGGTTAACCGCGGGGTTGAATATTGAACTCATTGCTTTTGGCCATACGCTTCAAGGCAGTCTTAACAACACACCAAATTGGGGATTCTATGACAACCAGAATTTTTCATCCTATCTGCTTAATAATCCGGTTACACTGTCGGGGCAGATTTCACAAAACTTGGTGTCGCTCAATACCCTGGATGCCTTGACACTTGAGTTCGGCGTCGTCATACCAAGTTGGCTTGCCGAGATTAACCTGAACATCAATGCCGTGGCAAACTTGGATCAGACGATACAGGGAGCCAACATCAGCACTTCGGCCGGGGCAATCTCGTCGGAAGGTCAATTGCTCAACGTCTATACGAGCGGAACGAGTTACCAATTACAGAACGTGCAAGAAACATGGTCAGACTCGGCCACTCTTTCCCTTGGCTTGGGTGCGGATATGAGTGCTGATTTACTGGATGGTGTTTTGTCCGTGCAATTGGTGGATTTTGGTAATGTAACCCTGATTTCAGCGTCGCAAACTTACCAGTTGCAATCGTCCGCGATTTCAACAGTTTCATTCGACTTGTCAACAAGTGGCGGTTCCACCGCTCCGGTGATCAGCACGGTTTCTCCATCCACAATGACCGGACTGCCAACCGGCCAGACGCAGCTTATCCGCATCATTGGTTCTGGCTTCACCAGTACTTCAACACTGACATTCAACGATGGGGTGAATCCGTCATACACTGGCCGGGTGCCATTTTCTTGGAACGCAAACGAACTTGATTACAACATTTCCGTTGGCACAAATCAGGCAAATTGGACGGCACAAGTCGTCAATGGCAGCCAGACATCGAACTTGGGATATTTTACTGTCAATGCGCCGCCGACCTCACCAACAGGTTCTTTGGTCGTGAATCTAGCTCCATCGGCAGCAACTTCCGCCGGGGCGCAGTGGCAGGTTGATGGAACGGGCTACAATGTCAGCGGACAGGTGATTGGCTACATCACGCCCGGGTCGCACACGATTTCTTTCAAACCGGTATCCGGTTACACAACACCCGCCAGCCAAATTATTACCATCACGGCGAATGCGCAAACTACTGCCAGCGCCACTTACACAACCGTTGCCCCAAGCACCTATACACTGGCCTTAAATTACAATAATACGCAGGGAGGGGCTTCGGCCTCACCGTCAGCCAACGGCAACAATTATACCGCTGGAGCAATCGTGCAACTCTATGCCAGCGCGAGTTCCGGTTATCACTTCACTGGCTGGAGCGGGGATACCAGTAGCACGGCCAATCCGACTACCATCACGATGACCGGCAATAAAAACATTACGGCCAACTTTGCTTCCGGCGATCCGACCATGGGAACCGTGATTGTTACCATTCAACCTCAAGCAGCGGCAACGGCGGGCGTAACGTGGGGATTCAACGCAAATGATTATCGCGCCAGCGGCAGCAGCTACACGACATTCCCTCTCACGTATATTCTGACGATTCATCCGGTGGACGGATGGCTTGGTCTTTCGAGCGTAGTTGCCACATTAACAGCAGGACAAACAACAAATATCACAGTCTCTTTCACGCAAGACACAACGCCGGGGTTGCTCACGGTTACACTCTCGCCACCAAATGTTACGGCAGCGGGTGCGCATTGGCATGTCAATGGCGGTGCTGGACAAGGCAGCGGTGCAACCGTCCAACTCGCTCCCGGCAGCGGATACACTATTACATTCGATTCCATTCCCGGCTGGACGGTTCCATCCGGCCAGACGGTTACGATCCAACGCGCACAAACGACAGTCGTTTCTGGAAATTACACTCCGCCTGTCGGTCAGCCGGTAATTGCGACGGTTCATCCAAGCTTTGGCGCGCTAGCAGGCGGCACGGCATTGACCATCGAAGGAGTCAATTTTACTACTCCTGCCAGCGTGTTCATCGGTGGCAAGCTTGCTAGCAACATCACGGTGTTGAATCCGTCACAGATTGCTTGTCTCACGCCGTCGAATTCTGTTTATGGCACTGTGCCAGTGGTTGTGCAAACCGAGACTGGAAACGCGACGAATGCTAACGGATTCACCTACGGCGTCGAGCGTGGGAATGGAATCGAGCTTGTGAGCGCAATCGGGGGTGAAGACACCAGTGTTGCCGTGCAAGGCAATTACGCTTACATCGGAGAAGGAAGTTCGTTCGTGGTGGCAGATATTTCAAATCCCTCCAGCCCGTCGCCGGTTGGCCGACTGGCGATGCCGGGCATGATGCAGGATGTTGCGATCTTCGGGCAGTATGCTTTCGCCGCCAACAACGATGCTGGTTTGCAGGTCGTTGATGTCAGCACACCGTCAGTTCCGAAGCTTGTTGGGTTCTATTACACGCCAAGAATTGCCGAAGGGGTTGCCGTGTCGGGAACAAACGCATTTGTGGTGGATGGAACCGGCAGCTTCCTTGTTTTTGATATTACGACTCCGAAGTCGCCGGTGTTGCTTGCCTCAACGAATCTCGGCGGGTTCGCGTGGGATGTCGCGGTGAGCGGAAATTTCGCGTATGTGATCGCGAACGGGAAGCTGGTAATTGTTGACGTGACAAATCCAAGTTCGCCAAACGTGAGAGGGCAGCTTTCAATTCCTTATTATGCGGAATGCTTGGCGGTCAGTGGTAATCGTGTCTTTGTGGCAGGGGGCATGGACGGTTTGAGGATGATTGATGTCTCCAATCCAGATTCGCCAAATGATGTTGGTAGCGCGCCGGGGGTGGGGTTTCCTTACTCTGTAGCGACAAGCGGCAATCTGGTTTTCACCGCCGGAACGGTCAAATTCGCTGTATCCAGCTATTCCGCCGGAACTATGACTTTCTTGGGTGCGAACAACAGTATTGTTTCAGGCAGCTATAACCTGGCGGCGTCCGGCAATCGAGCTTACATGCCAGCCGGAGCAAATGGTTTCTCGATTGTTGACGCTTCCACCCCGTCAAGCCCAACGCTGTTAGGCTCGTTGTCGGCTGTGTCTGGTGATTACGGATCGATTTCGATATCTGGGAATTACCTTTATTCGAGCGTCTATGCTGGTGTGAACGGACTGAAAATATTTGATATCACCAATCCGGCTTTGCCAATACAAGTTGGCCAGTATAGCGGGGTTGGTGGAAGTCAAGGCAACGTTCTGGTAACTAATGGTGTTGCCTACCTAAATGGCAGCGGCACAGAAACTAGAATTTTGAGTGTCGCCAATCCCGCAGCGCCAACGCTTTTGAGCAGCATTCCAGTCACGACCGTTTATGCGCTGAAGAAGGCGTTGTCAGGGAACACGCTTTTCATTGCGGGATTCGATTCGAGTGACAACGGCAAGTTCATCGCTTTTGATGTGAGCATTCCCTCGTCACCAACCCAACGCGGTCAAATCGATTTCACATCTGCCAATCAGCAGGCAATTTCAGTGGCCGTGATGGGAAATAAAGCAGTGGTTGGTTTGAATTCTGGAGAGATAAAGATTGTGGACGTTTCCAATGTCAACTCTCCGTCCGTTAGTGGTGGTTTGGGCAGTATGGGTCATCCGGGCGACGTTGCGATCTCGGCGGACGCGCACTATGCGTTTGTCGCTGATGGAAACGGAAACACATTGCGCGTTGTGGACATTGGAACTCCATCAAGTCCCGTCCAGACAGCGAGTGTGCTTCTCGCGTCACGCCCCACGAGTCTTTGCGTGCGCAGTAATTTTGTCTATGTGGTCGGCGGTGGTGGTGTGTTGGTTTTTGACGTGAGTGTTCCATCATCTCCAGTCTTGGCGCGCTTTTACGCAGCGCCAAGCACTGTGTGGAGCTATGATTACGGTATTGCGGTTGTCAGAGATTTAGCCCGTAACAGCGACACAATTTACATTGGCGATTACTTTGCTGGTCTTGTCGTGCTGCAAACCAAAGACACGGAAGTTCCCAACATTCAAATCACTTCCCCGACTGCCTCGCGGTCTTACACAAATACGACTGGCAGCTTGAATCTTACTGGCAGTGCTTCCGACAACGGCGGCGTCACGCGGGTTACTTGGTCGAACGACCGAGGTGGTGCTGGCGACGCAACGGGCACAACGAATTGGTCTGTCACCGGAATCTTACTTCAACCCGGCACGAACGTTCTTACCGCCACGGCCTTTGACCAAGCAGGTAACAGCAGCAACGCAACCCTGACGGTCGTTTATCAAACGACAAACCAAAACCAGACCATCACCTTTCCGGTCATTGCGGATCACACTTTTAGCGACCCGCCAATCCAGCTTGTCGCGGCGGCCAGTTCCGGTTTGCCCGTCACTTTCAGTGTTATTTCAGGCCCAGCTACTTTGTCGAGTCGTAATGTGCTTACGTTTACGGGTGCAGGCGCAGTGACTGTAGAAGCCAATCAGTCTGGTAATGGTTCATTCTATTCGGCTACGCCGGTGGATATGAATTTCAATATCACAAGAGCAAATCAATCCATCGCATTTGCTCCGATTCCCAATCATTCAGCGGGCGATCCGCCCTTTGCGTTATCGGCGACTACAAGCTCTGGTTTGCCGGTTTATTTTAACGTGTTGTCAGGACCGGCAGCATTAAATTCGAGCAATTATATCACATTGTTGGGGGCAGGGACGGTGAATGTTCTCGCCTGGCAACCGGGCAATTCTAATTTCAACGCGGCGGCGACGGTTCAGCAAAGCATCAATGTCAGTCAGATACCGCAATCCATTACATTTGGCGCCCTGAGCCAGCAGAGGGCCGGCGACGCGCCTTTTCCGATTAGCGCAACGGCAAGTTCGGGTCTGCCTGTAAGTTTTTCGATTCTTTCCGGCCCGGCTCAATTGAGCGGCAATATCCTGTTGCTCATCGGTTCGGGAACGGTCACTGTGCGCGCCTCGCAACCGGGCAACAGTGTTTATGCGTCAGCGGCGAATGTGGATCAGTCGCTGACTGTGCTTCCGCCCAACAATACCATTGGGGCCGCGCAATTCACCAACGGCGGATTTCAACTCGCGTTTTACGGCACGGTGGGAAGCAATTACACGTTGCAAGCCTCGTCGGACTTGGTGAATTGGACATCGCTCTTTAATTTCACCTGCACCAACACGCCGACGATCGTGGTGGATACCCAGGCGAAGAATTACAGCAAGCGGTTTTATCGTGTCGCGCAAGGAACGGTTGTTTTCCCCGTCACCCTCGGTTTTGATTCGACGAAGCCGTGAATGACGAATGGGCTTGCCTTAATACTGCAAGGCCCGGTAGGGTCCAATTACGTAATCCAAGCCTCAACCGATCTGGTCAACTGGCAACCCATTACAAATTTCGCCACCACAAACTCGCTATTCTATTTCAACGATCCAGCGGCGACAAATTTCCAACAGCGGTTTTATCGGGCAGTGATGCCGTAATAAAAAGCTTAATTAAAGGAGAAGCGCGCCTCAAATCTTGTTGTGTGCACGCTGAATTCACTTTACTTGGAATGACTCCGGGCTATCCTCCCTTTTCTGAATTTTTCGAATTCAGGACAAATTTATGGCAAAATTGACGGTTCGAGATTTGGATGTCCGCGGCCAGCGGGTTTTTATGCGCGTGGATTACAACGTGCCGTTGGAAGAAAAGGACGGCAAAATGGTCATCACCGATGCGACACGCATCGTCGAGACGCTGCCCACACTCAAGCTTTTGATGGAAAAAGGTGGCAAGCTGATTCTGACCGCGCACCTTGGCCGTCCGAAAGGCAAGCGCGAAACCACGATGTCGCTCCAGCCGGTGGCGGATAAGCTGTCCGAACTGCTCGGCAAACCCGTCACCTTTGTGGACGATTGCATCGGCGAAAAGGTGGAGAAGGCCGTTGCCGCCATGAAAAACGGTGACGTGGTGCTGCTCGAAAATGTCCGCTATTACAACGAGGAAGAAAAGAACGACCCGGCGTTTGCTGAAAAGCTGGCAAAGGTCGCCGATGTTTATGTGAATGACGCGTTCGGCGCGGCCCATCGGGCCCACGCTTCCACGGAAGGCGTTGCCCGTGTGGTTGCCAAACGTGGCGGCAAATGCGCGGCGGGTTTATTGATGGAACGTGAACTGAAGTTCCTCGGCGATGAATTGGAAAAGCCGGCGCATCCCTTTGTGGTCATTCTCGGTGGCGCAAAAGTTTCGGATAAAATCAAAGTCATTGACCGGCTGCTGGAAAAGGCCGACACGATTTTAATTGGCGGTGCGATGGCTTATACGTTCAAGCTGGCGCACGGCGAAAAAACCGGCAAATCGCTGATTGAGCCGGATCACAAACAGACCGCGCTCGATGCCGAGGCCAAG
>Ga0265338_10009978_pt1 | contig 11228 bp, 8 predicted proteins | sample 42126metaG_FD_193579 | JGI IMG/M metagenome (GOLD analysis project Ga0265338, IMG submission 193579) | Rhizosphere microbial communities from Carex aquatilis grown in University of Washington, Seatle, WA, United States - 4-21-26 metaG | ecosystem: Host-associated > Plants > Roots > Rhizosphere >... | reverse complement strand
TTTATATGGCCTGGCGCCTTTCGTTATCCTGGTAGGAGTGCTCCTTGGACTCGTCCTGCTGGAAAACGACATGGGCACAGCAATTATTATTGCTGGTATTGCGATTGCAATGTTTTTTACCGCAGGCGCCAATATCGCGCAGTTTTTACTGGCCCTGGCCTGTGGCGGATTGATCTTTTTGAAAGAGGCTCTGAAAGGGTACCGTTATTACCGGATCGCCGGTTTTCTCAGTCCCTTCCAGAATGTCACCAGCATTAATTTGCAATTGTACCAGGGTTTGCTGGCTCTGGGTTCAGGCAACTGGTTTGGTCTGGGCCTGGGGGCAAGTCGGCAAAAGACAGGCTATCTGCCTTTTCCTTTTACCGATTCGATTTTTCCGATCATCGGTGAGGAACTGGGTTTTGTCGGTTGTGCTCTGATCGTCGTACTCTTTCTGGGCCTGGCTTTTCGGGGGTTCCGACTGGCCCGGCGCACCCAGGATCTCTACGGAGCCTTGCTCGCAACGGGTTTAACGACCTGGCTGATTTTGCAGGCATTTATTAACATTGGTGCGAATACGGCGACGGTGCCCTATACGGGCGTGCCGTTACCCTTTATCAGCTTTGGTGGCTCTTCGATTATTGTTTCGCTTGCAGCGGTAGGTATTTTGCTGAATATCTCGCGTTACATTCAGGAACCTGCGCTGCCAGCCTTAAAGCGTTATACAGTGAATCTTCGCAAAAAGCGTAGTAGTCTCTAGTAGGAATCATATGCGAATAGTTGTTTCAGGCGGCGGCACCGGTGGGCATATTTATCCGGCCCTGGCGGTGGCAACGCAGTTACGTGCACAATATCAGGCTGAAATTCTCTTTCTGGGCAGTGATGATGGCCTGGAGACACAGCTTGTACCGGAAGCAGGGTTTCGTCTGGTGACGATCAAAGCTGGCAAGGTACGCCGCTATGTCTCATGGCAAACGGTGAAGGGTGTGATACGTATTCCCGTCGGGGTGATGCAGGCGGTCGATATTGTGCGCAGGTTCCACGCGGACGCGGCTTTTACCAGTGGAGGGTATGTCGCGGTCCCAGCCGGTATGGCGGCTTACCTTAATCATGTACCGCTCTTGATGCATCAGCAGGATGTGCCACCGAATCTGTCAAATAAACAGGTAGCGCCGGTGGCTACACGCATCTCGGTAGCTTTTGAGGATTCACTGGCATACTTTCCGTCGCATAAGACCTTTCAACTGGGCAACCCGATTCGTCAGGAGATTCTGGATATTCGCCGGGTGGGTCCGATGGTCGCGCGCGGTCGGCTCGGCCTGGTTGCGGATCAGCCGCTTTTGCTGGTCACAGGAGGAAGTCAGGGGGCCAGGCGTCTGAATCAGGTGGTCAGCCAGGCTCTGCCCGAACTGCTACCGATCTGTCAGGTGTTACAGATCAGCGGCAAAGATCTGTATAACGAAACGTTGGAGGGGTCGAATAACGTACTAGCAGGTGTAAGTTCCACGTTGCGATCGCGTTATCGTCTGGTGCCTTATCTGAGCGATGAGATGCCAGCCGCTTTGCAGGCCGCGGACCTGGTGCTCTGTCGTTCGGGTGCTTCGACCTTGAGCGAACTGGCAACGTTGGGCAAGCCCTCGCTGTTGATTCCCTTGCCCCCGGCCATCGGAAAGTCACCACAGGAAGCGAACGCGGCTATGTTTGAGCGCAAGCGAGCCAGCCTGGTCATCAAAAATGCTGATCTGGAACCGGGTATTCTTGCTGAACGAGTAAAATATATTATGGCATCGCCCGACCTGTTAGCCGCAATGGGTGAGGCTACGAGCGCGCTGGCAAAGCCAGAGGCAACGCAGAATATTGTCAATGAACTTATCAAGCTGGCCAGGGTTAAGATAGCAAAATGAGAGAGACAGGATACCGACAACTAAAAAAGATGCGCCTGCATTTCATGGGAATCGGCGGTCAGGGCATTTCGGCAGTGGCCCAGATGGCTCTGCGGGCCGGAGCTACGGTCAGCGGCTGCGATCAGGCCAGTTCAGCAACAACAAAGATGCTGGCAAAACTGGGCATCCCGATTGAAATTGGGCATAATCCCGCGCACCTGGCTGAGTCAGACGCATTGATATATGTGCCTGCTGCGGTGGCATATAACCCGCGTAATCCTGAATTGCTGGCTGCCAGAGATCGGGGTTTGCTGGTTATGACCTGGCAGGAGATGCTGGGTCAGTGGTTAGATGGGTACTGCCTGCTCTCCGTCAGTGGAGTACATGGGAAAGGCACCACAACGGCCATGCTTTCTCTGGCCTTGGTGGATGCCGGTCTGGACCCGACCTGCGAAATAGGGGCGGTTGTGCCGCGCTTCGGGTCAAATTATCGGATTGGTCAGAGCAGCTACTTTGTCAACGAGGCCGATGAGTTCAATAATAATTTCTGGCATTATCATCCGCGCCTGGCGGTGGTGACTTCGATTGAATTTGAGCACCCGGAGTTTTTTGCCAACTATGGCGAATACCTGGACTCGTTTGAGCACTTTGTACGCGGCATGGATACCGAGGGCGACTGGCCCTTTCCACCAACCTTGATCCTGAATGCCGGGAGTCCCGGTTGTGATGAACTGCGGGCGAGGATCGCTGACTGGCCGGGACGCATGCTGACCTATGCTGTCGAAGATGGAGCGCGTATGATGGACGCTGATTATGTCGCGAACTGTTTGCAACTGGATGGTCAGACCAGCTTTAAGATCCGTACCAGGAGCGGCCAGAGCGGTCTGGAGGGGCGTGCTGTTGATCTACGTCTTCCAGGTGCTATGAATATAGAGAACGCGCTGGCAGCGCTGGTAGCGGCCACGGTGATAGGCGTTGATGCCTCGGTAGCCGTTGAGTCGATCGAAGGCTTTGGAGGGACGCGGCGACGTTTTGAGATCCGTAACTCAGGACCGTTGCGCATTGCTGGTGAGGAGCGCGATGTCATTCTGGTGGATGATTACGCGCATCATCCTACAGCCATTGCCAGAACGCTCAGCGCGGCCCGGCGGCGTTATCCAGGACGACGCATCGTCGCAGTTTATCAGCCGCATATGTATAGTCGAACAAAGACCTTTTTTGCGCAATTTCTCACGTCCTTTGACGAGGCAGACGAGATCATTATCGTCGATATCTATCCAGGACGTGAACATGATACGGGCCTGGTGCATGCACGCGACCTCGTAGAGGCGTTACGGCTGAAGCCGCATGTAGCGCGAGCCGGTATCCAGGCGATCTATGGCGGCAGTGTCCCGGAGACAGCCGAATTGTTACGTAAGACCGTGCGCGATGGTGATCTGGTGATTATCATGGGTGCTGGCAATATCTATCAGGCAACCGAAGAATTATTAGCAGACAGTAGCAGGAGCTAGAGGATAGGGGAGATGATCCATGACATTTGACGCAGAGCAAGTCTATCAAGAGCTATACCAGCGCTATCCGGGACATGTGCGCCGTAACGAGCCACTCTCCCGCCATGGCACGTTCGGCGTGGGTGGCCCCGCCGATGTGTGGGTTACGCTCGAAACGTCAGAAGAACTCCTGGATCTGGTGGGACGCTGCATGGCCGAGGGCTGGCCGCTGTTACTGGTGGGCAATGGCACCAACGTGTTGTACGCCGATAGTGGAGCCAGGGGCGTTGTGGCACGTATCGCATTAAATACTTATACACTTGAAGAGCAGGGCGAGGAGAGTGCGCTACTGATAGCCGGGGCCGGAATAAGCTGGCCTCGTCTGCTCAATGAACTGGCCCCGCTGGGTTGGGGAGGGTTGGAATTTGGGCCGGGCATTCCGGGTACGCTGGGTGGGGGAGTGATCTCAAACGCCGGGGCGCATTTTGGCAACCTGGGCTCTGTGCTGGAATGGGTGGATGTCGTAGACGCGCGCCCTAACGCAGAGCATGTGCCTGTAGTCTGTCACTATGAGCATGCTGAACTGGATATGAGTTATCGCCATAGTCGCTTTCGTTCGCAGCGACGCATCGCCTTCGATGATGATGGTTTACCAGTTGTGGCACCTCGTGAGTTGATTGAGCCAGCCGAGATTATTACGCGCCTGGGTATCCGCCTGCACCGGGCAGAACCCCAGGAGCTGCGAGCCAGGATTGAAGAGTTTAAACAACATCGTAAGCGGACACAACCGCCGCAGCAAAGCGCCGGTTCAGTTTTTAAAAACCCGGAGGGTGATTACGCGGCCCGTTTGATTGAACAGGCCGGTTTGAAGGGCACAGCCCATGGCAATGCGCGCTTTTCTGAGCGCCATGCAAATTTTATCGTCAACTCAGGCGGAGCCAGCGCGAGTGATGTGACAGCGCTGATCGTTGAAGCACGCCGACGCGTAAAGGACCAGTTTGGAGTGGAATTGGAGTTGGAAGTTGAATTACGCGGCGCATGGGAAAGAGCATCACCATGACAGAAAAACAGCCAGAAGGGCAGGATACCCGACGCTATAGATATCGCGCGACCGCTTCCGTGTCGCGCCCGGTTGTTCGTCGTACTGAGATAATTCAGCGTGGAGCACGTGGGGTGGTTCGGATGCAAGAAATGCCGAAGACGCGGGGCGAACAGCCTGTCGCAAAAAGACGCACCGTGACCACGCCCCACGAGGCCATCCAGCCATTGTCGTGGGCTGAACGCCAGCAGCGTTTTCGCCATCCACAGACGGAGTTGTCTGGACATGGAAAAATGGTCGCGCGTACATTTTCGCAGACAGGTCGCGCCGCGCCAGTGGGTCCCGTGCGTGCCAGCAGGCCGTTACCGCGTCAGCATTCCCGCACGCCAATTCCAGTGCGGAGCGGACAGCGCAAGCGCAGTAGCTCGTTCTGGCGGCGGATGCTGGCCTTCCTGACGCTGCTGGCAATTCTCGTCGGTGGAATCAGCTTTGCCCTGTTCAGCCCTACCTTTCATGTGCAGCAGGTACAGATCAACGGCACGCAGAACCGGGCGTTGATTTACACCATTCAACATATGGGGATTCAGGGGCAGGACGTTTTTCTGCTGAACCAGGCTGCCCTGATCAAGCGCCTGGAGACCCTGCCGCTGGTGGCGACAGCCAGCTTGAGCGTACAGTTGCCGAATAGTCTCCTGGTCGTGCTACAGGAACGCACGCCAGTGCTCCTCTGGCAAAGTAAGGGGAAAACCTTCGGTGTGGCTCAAGACGGGACAATTATTGCTCCGGCGAGCGAACTGAGCGGAATAGATCACCTGACGATAGTGGTTGATAAAAGTACGACTGCGGTACAGGCTGGAGACCATTTTAGCGCGGCGAATATTCTCTTTGCGCAACAGGCGCTTCAGCAATTGCCAGAGGTTGCTGGCATCGGGTCTTTTGCTTTGCAATATATCGATCGCATTGTGGAGGGTACACAAACGGTACCGGCGAACCAGGCGGGCAGTGGATCATTTATCGTAGCCAGTGCGCAGGGCTGGCTGGCCTATCTGGGGGATGCCGAGAATAGCAATTCGCTGACTAATCGTCTCTTAGAGTTGCAGGAAATTCTCGGTCTGGCTCAGAAACAACATGTGACACTGGCCACCATCGATCTGCGTTTTGGTTTGCGTCCGACTTATACGTTAAAATCGTAAAACAGGTGTTGTACATTTTTCAGGTTGTTGCATAGTTGTCCACTGTATAAATTTTCAAAGTATCAGAGCTGCATACAGGCTGTTGCTCTCCATTCCAGGTTGAAGCTGTGCAAGTGGAGACAACCCTGGCACCCGGATCGCCCCACAGGAGCGGCAGGATGCGTGCCTGGGGAATCATTTGCAGTGCGAGAGTACCTCTAAAGTACTCGGACAACCGCCCATTAGGAGCGTGTATCGTGCAAGAGCGGGTGATCGTCGGAATCGACGTTGGAACAACAAAAATCTGTGTTCTCGTTGGCGAATTAGATCGTGACGGGAAGCTGAATATTGTTGGCGTTGGCACCTGCCCTTCACAGGGTTTGCGCCGTGGGGTGGTGGTGAACATTGAGGAAACTGTCACTTCCATTGCAGCGGCGCTGGATCGTGCTGAACGCCTTTCTGGAAAAACAATTACCTCTGCCTATGTTGGTATTGCTGGCAGCCATATCGAGTCGGACAATAGCAAGGGCTTTGTTGCGATCTCGCCCAGCCATCGTGATATTGTGCAGAACGACATTAGCCGGGCCATCGAGGTGGCACGAGCCATCGCGATCCCGGCTAATCGCGAGGTTGTACATGTCATTCCGCGCGGTTATGTAGTCGATGGGCAGGAAGGGATCAAGAATCCGATCGGCATGTCGGGTTTTCGTCTGGAGGTTGAGGCGCACATTATTACTGGTTCAGTCTCATCAATCCATAACTTGATCAAGTGTGTCCATAAGACGCGCGTTGAGATCGAGGACCTGGTTCTGGAGCCACTGGCTTCCAGCGAGGCTGTGCTGGCCGAGGGTGAGACCGATCTCGGCGTGGCCCTGGTTGATATTGGCGGAGGTACCACAGATATCGCGGTCTTTACCGATGGTGCTATCTGGCAAACGGTCGTGCTGCCAATCGGTGGTAACCTGATTACCAGCGATATTGCAATCGGTCTGCGTTTGCCTTTTGGGGTAGCTGAGGAATTAAAGGTGACTTACGGTCACTGCGATCCCTCGACTATTGGCGAAGATGATATGATTGACCTGGCACACTTTATGCCTGATTGCAACGACCTGGTCCCACGCAAATTGTTGGCTGAGATCATTGAGGCACGCGTCGAAGAGCTATTCGAGATGATCCACGAGGAAATTAAGAAGTCTGGCTATGATGGGCTCCTGCCTGCCGGGGTTGTGGTCACGGGCGGAACAGCGGAACTTCCGGGTATTCTGGACGTAGCCGGTCAGATTCTGGATCTCCCGGCGCGCCTGGGAACACCGCTGGGTCTGCACGGCCTGGCGGATACCATCAGTCGTCCGGCTTATGCGACCTCGGTAGGTCTGTTACTGTGGGGCTTGCGCCATACCTCGTTGATGCTTGATGAGGAGGAGGAAGAGGAAGAAGTGACAACACGAGGCACGATTTCTCGTCTGGGCCGCTGGTTGCGTGCGTTTATTCCATGAGGATAAAAGAATAGAGTAGTAGCGTTTTTGTAGGGATGCGGTGCGTAACGCCCGCCATGATTGCCGTCTCTTGTTTGTCGTTGGGACGGAGTCAGGACTGTCAGGAGCACGTCCCGACTACAAACAGGCAAAGGAGGCCACGGAGAAATGTTACCATTGGGAAATCATCAAGTCGAAGGCTTCGCCCAGATCCGCGTCATTGGTGTTGGCGGCGGAGGGAGCAACGCGGTCAACCGCATGATTCAGGCCAGCATGATGGGCATCGAATTTATTGCGGTCAACACGGATGCTCAAGCCCTCCTGCTGACGCAGGCACCAACGTATATCCGTATTGGGGATAAGCTGACGCGTGGCCTGGGTGCGGGTGGCAATCCCGGCGTGGGTGCAAAGGCAGCGGAGGAAAATGCCGAGGAACTCTATGAGCGTTTGAAGGGTTCTGACATGGTGTTTATTACCGCTGGTATGGGCGGTGGTACTGGCACTGGCGCGAGTCCTGTCATCGCCCAGATCGCGCGCGAAGTCGGTGCGCTGACCGTTGGGGTAGTTACCAAGCCCTTTGCTTTTGAGGGCTCACGCCGCCGGCTGGCCGCCGAAGAGGGGATCGCGAACCTGAAGCAGCATGTAGATACGCTAATTACGGTGCCAAACGATCGTCTTTTGCAAGTAGCTGATAAAAAAATGCCCTTGAAAGAGGCGTTCCGCCTGGCTGACGATGTACTTCGTCAGGGCATTCAGGGTATCAGCGATCTGATTACGGTGCCAGGCTTGATCAACCTGGACTTCGCGGACGTAAAAACTATTATGTCGGCGGCAGGCTCCGCGTTGATGGCCATTGGTGAGGCCAGTGGCGAGTCGCGAGCGATCGACGCCGCGCACATGGCGATCTCCAGTCCCTTGCTGGATATCGATATCAATGGCGCGCGTGGTGTGCTCTTTAATATCACCGGTGGTCTGGATCTGACGCTTTACGAAGTCAATGAGGCGGCTGATATCATCAGCAAAGCAGCACACCCGGAGGCCAATATTATCTTTGGCGCGGTTCAGGATGCCAACTATGATGGGAAGGTCAAGATCACCGTCATTGCCACTGGCTTTGACGAGCAAGGCCAGAACCTGGGGCGTGGGCATCAGCAGCCTGGGCGGATTGAGTACAATCGAACCGGATTCTATCAGCCGAATCCACAGCCTACGAATGCGAACCTGCCCGCATATACAGTGCGTTCTGCACCAGCAAATGCTGGCGCGGGCCAGTACAATCCCTCGCAAGCGGGATCGGGCGCGGGCCAGTATAACCAGGCGCAACCAGGCTCTGGAGCGGGCCAGTACAATCCCTCGCAAGCGGGATCAGGTGCAGGTCAGTATAACCAGGCACAACCAAGCGCTGGAGCCGGTCAGTACAATCCTTCGCCAGCGGGATCGGGAGTTGGCCAGTATAACCCTTTGCCGGTCACACCTACACCGGCGAATGTTTCACGCCAGCCAGCGGACCCATTGTCCAATGGAACTGGACGCATGCCAGCTCCGCCATCATCGCGTATGGATGCGGGCGGGTATAACGATCTCCCGGATGATTTTGATGATGATATGATCGATGAGCCAGAGACGTTGCCACCCACGCGTTTACCGGTACCGGAGCCAGAGGCGCAGCCCTTGCAACGTCCGGCTGCGGCATCTGAGCAACAGCGCGGCCAACGTCCCCAGCGCCCGATTCGCGGTATGGACCCCAAGGCGCTGGATCTCCCGCGCGGAAGTCGCAACACACCGCAAGGTGATGCAATCGACATTCCCGCGTTTCTGCGTAAACGCTAAAGGATTCTGGAAGCGATATAAAAAAAACCAACCTGGCAATGCCGGGCTGGTTTTTTTTTATGTCGCTGCTACCGATTAATAGTTTTGCCAAGATTACCTGGAATATCCTTGTTCAGCCCGATATGGTTAATCACCACGCGAGCCCCAGGTACACTGGAAATTTCACGCTCCAGTAGATACTTCATTGAAGGATTTGGCACCTCGCCATACAAACTCACAATGCCGTTTTCAACCAGCACGGAGAGGTCTGTCGCGCCCTCGATTTTACCAGAAGCCCTGAGTCTCTCGATGGCAGCATTCACAGCGCCAAGCAGTTCATCTTCGGCAACCAGGAAATTCAGCACATCCAGCACACCAGGAACCTGGCGAATAGCCGCTTCAACTTCCTGTTTTTGCGCTTCCAGTTCAACCTTACCGTAGAGTGAAAGCACCACACCTTCGCGTTCTACATAAACCTTCACCGGGTGAGCGCTCCAGGCGGTACTACTGATCGTTACCGTCTCTTCGATGACAGCTTCAGCCTGATCCAGAACCTGTTCAGCAAAAACCGTCGGTTTCCCGGTCAGGGCAGCATCAGCGAACGAAGTCGCACGACTGCCGCCGTGTGCATGTGCGCCGTGTGCATGCGCGTCAGGATTTTCCAACGCCCAGCCCATAATACCAATAAGTACGCAAGGAAGACCAATAAAGATAAACCAGGGTGCAAGCCCTGATACCTGGTTGCTTTGCGCGGTGCCAATCATAAGGATGCCAAGGAATACAAGCACAACGGCTACAGCTAAAAGCGCTGGCCACAGGCTCGGCCCTGGCAAATGAATATGGGCTTCCTCTTCTTCTAAAGATTCTTCCTCGATGCTGCTATCAGAAGCGATCAGCTCTTCCTCAGTCAGACTGGAACTTTTAAGAGGAGTATTCATCAAATATCGCTTTCCTTTGAAATAGTTCACGATCTGTCGGGACAGTATTCCCAGAGAGTGTCCCTTTTTATAAGCATACCAGGAATGCTTTCTTTTGACAAGTTTCACTCTAGAGCTTACAGGGAATGTTTCATACTCTCTGCGAGGTTTTCGCCCCCTTACAGGCAGAGATTTTTTAGCCGGTGCTCTTCTGCTTTGCCAGATCACCCCGCCCCATTTATATAAAAAGGGTAGCAAGGGTGTATGAGGCAGCAAGCTGCCTCATACACCCTTGCTACCCTTTTTATAAGTTCATTCCTGAAGCAAAATGTTTAGATCGCTGGTCAGTTGCTCAGACGTAAAATCCCCATCAAAAAAGATGCGCTCGCGGCCCTGTTTATCAATCACATAGACCGCCGTCGTATGATTTGCGGTAGCCTGGCCAGCAATGCTATACGCATCCCAGATAGGGGACAGTTGACTCTGGGTGCCAAGCAAATAATGCCAGTTGCTGGTCAACTTATGAACCTGAGAGAAGTTCCTGGCAGTGGCCTGGGTATCGCCAACGGGATCAATACTCACTGCCAGCATCATCACTTTTGCCGCGTTTTTGCCCAGCTGGGTCTGGGTGACAGACAGTTTGTTAGCGGTCAAAGGGCACGCAGTGGGACAATGAGTGTAGAGAAAGGTCAGGACTACAGGTTCCCCATGGAATTGGGAGAGCGAGATAGGCTTGCCAAATTGATCGTTCAAGTGAAAATCAGGCGCGACCTCACTGCCCAGATCGGTGCCTTGCAAACCCGATTGGCTTGTGCTCGGTGTCGTAGTAGCCGAAGCTCCATTCGTACCACCACGAAGCCCCCAGAGTGCGACAACCACTACCACCAGAAGCGCCAGGGTAATCACGGAGAAGCGTGAAGCTAAACGCCAGCTCATTCTCATAGTTTTGCCTTTAAAGTTTAGTGAATGACTCTATCCAGGACCATGACTGCAAAGATGAGCGCCAGATAGCAGTTTGAATACCAGAAAATCGTGCGTGCCCATTTTCTTGTCGTATCAAGGAGCAGGCGAATTGACATATATACGAGTATACCACCCAGGACAACGGCGCCGACCAGGTAAAAATATCCCATGGTCTGCATCGCAAAGAGAATCAGTGTGACCGCAACAAGGATCAGTGAGTAGAGTAGAATCTGTTTCTTTGTCTCGCGCTCTCCCATCACTACTGGTAGCATCGGTACATTTGCGCGGGCATAATCTTTCTCAATCAGCAGCGAAAGCGCCCAGAAATGCGGAGGGGTCCAGTAGAAAATAATCGCGAATAACCAGATCGCGGGCAGGGTAATCGAGTTTGTCGCGGCAGCCCAACCAACCAGAACCGGCACCGCGCCAGCCGCGCCTCCAATAACGATGTTCTGTGTAGACGAGCGTTTCAGCCAGAGCGTATAGATAAAGACATAGAAG
>Ga0265338_10009977_pt1 | contig 11229 bp, 12 predicted proteins | sample 42126metaG_FD_193579 | JGI IMG/M metagenome (GOLD analysis project Ga0265338, IMG submission 193579) | Rhizosphere microbial communities from Carex aquatilis grown in University of Washington, Seatle, WA, United States - 4-21-26 metaG | ecosystem: Host-associated > Plants > Roots > Rhizosphere... | reverse complement strand
CGTCGTAGAGCCGGTGGGCCTGCAGCCGGTCGAGCAGGCGGATCAGCGGCCGCATGGGATTGGCGGCGCGGTGCGGATAGGCCACGTGGCCCTGGCGTCCGAAGGCCGTGATCTCGGCGTTCAGGCTGCCGCGGCGGCCGATCTTGATCATGTCGCCCAGGACTTCGGCCGAGGACGGCTCGCCGACCACGCAGGCGTCGACGCCCTCGCCCTCGGCCATCAGCGCCTCGACCACCATGCGGGTGCCGTGGGTGGCGACCCCCTCTTCGTCGCCGGTGATCAGGAGCGACAGCGAGCCTTTGGGCGGCCCGGCGGCCAGGACCTCGGACGCCGCGGCGATGAAGGCGGCGATGCCGCCCTTCATGTCGGCCGCCCCCCGGCCATAGAGCACGCCCTCGCGGACCTCGCCCTCGAACGGCCCCGAGCTCCAGGCCTCCTCCTCGCCCGGAGGCACCACGTCGGTGTGGCCGGCGAAACAGAGGTTGGGGCCTTGGGTCCCCAGCCGCGCGTAGAGATTCTCGATCTCGCCGAAGCGCAGGCGCCGGCACGCGAACCCCAAGTCCTCCAGCGCCTGCTGCACCACGTCCATGGCGCCTTCGTCGCGCGGCGTGACGGACGGCCGGCGGATCAGCGCCTTGGCGAGCTCGACCGGATCGATGACAGCCATGGCCGCGAGTAGCGCGCCAAGGTCAGGCTGGCAATTCCGCGGGGCTACAGCAGCAAGGCCGGTGAAGACGAAGGCCTTCGCTCGCGGCATGTTCGCGGCATGAGTGGACTGGACTCCCACCGCAACACCCTGGCCTTGATCGAAGGCCGCCTGGACGAGCCGCTGAGCCTGGCCGACATCGCCGGCGCCTCGGGGCTTTCGGCGTTCCACTTCTCGCGCCTGTTCACCGCCCTGCATGGCGAGAGCGTCATGGCCTATGTGCGCCGCCGGCGCCTGGCCAGGGCCGCCCGGCGGCTGAGCGACGAGGAGGGCGTCTCCTTGGTGGAGCTGGCGCTGGAGAGCGGCTTCGAGTCCCAGCAGGCCTTCACCCGCGCCTTCACCCGCCTAGTGTCCCGGTTCCGAAGTTCGCCAGTGTGGTTGCGGCTCCGAGGCGAACTTCGGAACCGACGAGGACACTAGGAATGTTATGATTTCTAGTGTGGTTTACGAATCTGAAGTTCGCATCAGCGCCGCCGCGATCATCTTGCGAACTTCAGATTCACCACACTAGCCGGGGTCTCGCCCGGCCGCTTCCGCAGTCCCGGACGCTATCCCCGCTTCCAGCCCGGAGACCCCGTCATGAGCGACCCCGCCAACATCGCCCTGGAGCGTGTCGGTCCGCCGACCGCCCGTGGCGGCTTCCGCGCCGCCGGCTTGAAGAGCCGCTTCGACCGCGACAGCCTGCACGCCATCCCGGCCCTGTGGGATCAGCTGGACGCGCACCTGCCGGTGGCGGGCGGCAAGCACGGCGCGCTCGGCCTCTGCGTCCCGGGCGCGCCGGGGACGGGCGACTTCGACTACATGGCCGGGGTGGAGATGGACGAGGGCGCGCCGGCGCCGGAGGGGCTGGATCTGATCGACGTGCCGGCCCAGACCTATGCGGTCTACCGGCTCACCGCCAACGGCGAGGCGCTGCACCCCCAGATGCAGGCCGCCCTCCGCGACATTTGGGGCAGAAGGCTGGCGGCCGAGGGACTGAAGCCGTCCGGCGGCCCGGACTTCGAACTCTATCCGCCCTGCTTCACCGGCCGCAAGGCGGGGGAGACGGTGGAGTTCTGGATCCCGGTGCAGACCTGACCCCGGGATGACAATCGGAGCGACGCTCCCTAACCTCGGCGCCGACGCTTCGGGGAAGGCTGCATGCGCAGGACACTGGCCACGATCGCCCTGGCCTGCGCCCTCGCCGGTCCGGCCCTGGCGGGGATCCCCAGCGAGGGCCTGCGCGCCAAGGATGTCGCCGACTGGCTGAAGCACCAGCGCCTGGAGGCCGAGGTCGATCCGGCCAAGGCCGGGAGCGCCGAGACGGTGGTCCGCGTCGCCGGCGGGGCGCCCTTCGCCATCTATCTCTACGACTGCCGGAAGGACCGTTGCGCCTCGATGCAGTACGTGGCCGCCGTCGACAGGCCCCAGGGCATGACCACCGCCCGGGTCAACGCCTGGAACCGGCAGAGCCGCTACGTCCGCGCCTATCTCGACGCCTCCGGCCGGTTGTACGGGGAGTATGACCTCGATATCGCGCCCGGCCTGGACCAGAAGGCCCTGGACCACAGCCTGAGGCGCTGGCTGAGCGCCCTGCAGCGCTTCCGCCTGTTCACCAGCCTGCCCTGAGCCCCCTCTTCACCCGCTCACCCCGGCGAAGGCGGGTCCAGGCGCCTTCAGCCCCGGAAATCCAGCTTGGGTCGCCTGCCTGGAGCGGGCGAGGACGGCGGGGACGGCGGCTATCGCGCCAGTTCCAGCACAGCCCTCAGGCCCGGGTCGTTGTCCTCCAGCAGCAGGCGGCCATTGTGCAGCTTGGCGCAGGCCGCGGCGATGGCCAGGCCGAGGCCCGAGCCCGGGGTCGAGCGGGCGGCGTCCAGGCGCACGAAGCGCTGTTGCACCCGGCCGCGCTGGTCCTCGGGCACCCCCGGGCCGTCGTCGGCCACGATCAGACGCACCAGGGCGGGCTCGACCTGCAGCCCCAGCTCCACCTTTGCGCCGCGGCCGGCGTGGCGGACGGCGTTGTGCAGCAGATTGCCCAGGGCCTGGCGCAGCAGCAGTTCGTGGGCGTTCACCACCACCGGCCCAGGGGGCACGACCAGGCGAAGGCTCTGGCCCTCGTCCTCCAGCATCGGCCCGAACAGCTCGCCGATGTCCGCCAGCAGGGCGGTGACCTCCACCGGCGCCATGGCCTCGCGCGAGACGCCGGATTCGGCCCGGGCGATGTCGAGCAGGGCGGTGAAGGTGGCCAGCGCCGCGTCGGTCTCGCGATGGGCATGCTCCAGGGCGTCCAGCCTCGCCTCCTCCGGCGCGCCGGGCTCCATGGCGCGGGAGAGCGCGCCCCTCAGCCGGGTCAGGGGCGAGCGCAGGTCGTGGGCCACGCTGTCGGTGACGGTCCTGAGCCCGGTCATCAGCTCGTCGATGCGGGTCAGCATGGCGTTGAGCGAGACGGCCAGGCGGTCGAACACATCGCCGGTGTCGCCCACCGGGGCGCGGGCGGAGAGATCGCCGGCGGCGATCTGGTCGGCGGCGTCGGCGATGCCCTTGGCCCGCCTCAGCATCAGCCCGTTCAGCCACAGGCTGGCGGCCGAGACGGCGGCCAGGGCCGCCAGCAGGGCCACGCCGGACGACAGCACGATGGCCTGGCGGAAGGCGTCCTGCTCGGCCAGGTCCTGGTAGATCACCAGAATGCCGCCGATCGAGAGGGGCTGCACCAGCACCTCGTAGGTGCGTCCGTCCGAGGCGCGGACCACGGCCAGGCCCGGGGCCGGCAGCTGCTCGGCGGCGAGCAGCCTGGCTCCGCCCAGCAGCCGGCCGTCGGACGCGAACAGGGCGTAGTGGAAGGCGCCGTAGGGATGCCGCTCGTGGCGGTCGAGCGCGCGGGCCAGGGGGACCAGGCCCTCCTCGTGGGCGAAGGCGACGAAGTAGTCGCGGGCGGTCTCCTCCACCAGCCGCTGGCGGGCGTCCATGACCTGCTCGCCGATGCGGTCCACCGCGATCAGGCCGACACCCAGCGCCAACAGCGCCACCACCGCCAGCATCGCCGCCAGGGTGCGCCCGCGGAGCCCGAAGCCGACCTCGGTCACGCTGTCTTCTGCCGATGGGAGAGGAGAGCCGTCACGGAGTCTCCGACAGGCGGTAGCCAGAGCCGCGGATGGTGTGCAGCAGCGGCCGGTCGAAGCCGTCGTCGATCTTCTTGCGCAGGCGGCTGATGTGGGTGTCGATCAGGCTGGTGTGGGGATCGAAGCGGTAGTCCCAGACCTCCTCCAGCAGCATGGTGCGGGTGACCACCCGGTGCTTGTGGCGCAGCAGGTACTCGAGCAGCTTCTGCTCGCGGGGCAGCAGGTCCAGGGTGCGGCCGGCGCGGGTGACCTTGCGCGAGAGCAGGTCCATGTGGAGCTCGCCGCAGCTCAGCTCCGTCTCCACCGGCCGGGACTTGCCCCGGCGCATCAGGTTCTCCAGCCGCGCCGACAGCTCGGAAAAGCCGAAGGGCTTGGTGAGGTAGTCGTCGCCGCCGGCCCGGAGGCCCTTCACCCGCTCGTCCAGGTGCGACAGGGCCGAGAGGATCAGGATGGGGGTCTCGACCCCCGCCGCCCTCAGCGCCTTGACCACCAGGAGGCCGTCCATGCCCGGGACCATGCGATCCATGACGATGGCGTCGAAGCCGGAGGAACTGGCGAGATAGAGGCCGTCGCGGCCGTCGGCGGCATGCTCGGCGGTGAAGCCCTCTTCGCGAAGGCCCTTGAGGATGTAGTCGGCGGTGTCGGCGTCATCCTCGACGACCAGGACGCGGCGGCTCATGAGTCAGGTCCCCTAGGCCGGATCCGGACGGGCTTCAAATCAGCCGTGACGCACGCAGGCGCGGACGAAGGCGCGGTGCGAGCCCTTCTTGATCCTGAGGGCCGCCCAGGCGCGCTCGCAATCAACGGCCTTGGCGGGGTCGGCCTTGGACTTGGCCGGCGCCGCAGCGGCAGGCTTGGCGGCCGGCGAGCTGTCCGCCGCGCCGGCGACGGCGGCATCCTGGGCGAGGACGAGCACGCAGGCGGCCAGCAGGATCGGCGAAGATCGCGACATGGCGCCCAGAGACCACGGCCCGCCCACAGCCGCCCGGCGCCCATCTCGCAAATCTGTAAGGCGCGGAGGTGTCCGGCTTGCAAACTTGTAAGACTGCGGTCGCGTGGCGTTGAGGCGCCCCTGAGAGCTTGGCCCACGAACGGGCGATGACCGTTCCCAAAGACATCAAGGAGCAACGCTCATGAACCTCAAAGCCCTCGTCGGCGCCGCCGCCCTCACGGCCCTGGTCGCGTCTGGCGCGGCCGTCGCCTATGCCCAGGACGCCCCGGCGCCCGGGACCATGGCCCCGATCCCCAATCCGCCGGAGACGCCCAAGGCCTCGCACCATCACCACGCCAAGCACATGAAGGCGCACGGCAAGCATCACAAGGCCGGCAAGTCCTCCAAGGCCAAGACCGCCCCCGCCAAGTAACCAGCACAAGGAGACATTCGTCCGAACCGTTGCGCGGCCGGGGACCCCTCCGGCCGCGTATGCGTTGCGCGCGAGGCGGAGGCGGAACCTCCGACGTCGATCCGGCTTCTTTTCCCAGGCTGGGCGACGCGCCCCTGCGGCGCCGCCGCGCCGGCCGGGCTTAAGTCCGACGGAGGAAACGGATGAGCATTATCGCGTGGCTCGTGGTGGGCCTGGTCGCCGGCTGGATCGGCAGCATGATCGTCAATCGCCGGGGTGAAGGCTTCATCGGCGACATCATCCTGGGCGCGGTCGGCGCCTTCGTCGGCGGGTTCCTGTTCCACCTGCTCGGCCATTCCGGCGTGAGCGGCATCAACATCTACAGCATCTTCGTCGCGGCCATCGGCGCCGTGGTCGTGCTGGTCATCTGGCACGCCCTGGTAGGCCGGCGCGGGGTCTAGACGCCCTGCGTCCTTCGAGACGCCCGCTGCGCGGGCTCCTCGGCATGACGAATCGGCGGATGACCGAAGCGTCGTCTTGGTGAGGAGCAGCCGCCGGCGGCGTCTCGAACACGCCGCGGCTTTAGGCGTCGATCACGCGTCTCAGGATGTCCCAGCCGTCGCCGGCCCGGCGGGCGTGGACGCGGACGCGGTCGGAGCCCTGCATCACCATCTCCAGCGTCAGGGTTTCATTGAGGCCGAGCTGCAGCGGCTCGGGCTCGGAGCCGTCCTCGGGCGCAAGCAGCCAGTGGGCGTCGGGTGTGCTGGGCCGGATCAGGGTCACAATCATGCCTGCACGAACGGCGCGAGGCGCCTGGACGTTCCGCATCTTGAGGCCGGCGGCGGATTTCGCCTCCGGCCGGCTTGCCCGCTCCCGGCGCGTGAACGAATCCTCGATTGCGGCGTTGACGCCGTGGGCGCCCCTGCGTCGCTAGCAGGAGCGCCCTTTTTCATGGCCGCTGGGCGGGGCCTGGGCTAAGGTCCGGCCGCCCAATGGCTCCAGCCGCAAAGGAGGGCGACACATGGATGCTGTCTCGACCTCCCGCCTTCGCAGGCGCGCGCGTACGGCTGGCTAGCATCCCGCTCCGGCTCCAGGCGCGCGCCCCAGGGCGCGACAGCCGAATGGTCTTGCGGATTCGGCGACCGTCACGCCCTGGATTCGAGCCTCTGGCACACGTCCGGGCGGCGAAACCGCGCACACCTTCGCCTGACGTGCTCCAGCGCCCTTCGGACTTCCGACCGGAGCCCCTGAATTGACCTACGACCTCAACGAGCTCGGGTGGACGCCCGCGCTCGCCGCCGCCTTCGCCGCCCTCGGCGAGGCGGACCTGATCCCCGCCCGCGTGGCGGCCCAGCACCGCGACCGCTACGTCCTCTATGTGGAGGCCGGCGAGACCGGCGCCGTCCCTTCCGGCCGCCTGCGCCACGAGGCGGGCCCGGGCGGTTTCCCCGCCGTCGGCGACTGGGTCGCCGCGCGCCCATCGCCGGACATGGCGCTGATCGAGAAGGTGCTGCCCCGCCGCGGCGCCTTCACCCGCTCGGCCGCCGATCCCAACCGACCGGACGCGGTCGGCAAGACCGAGGTGCTGGCCGCCAACGCCGACCTGGTGCTGATCGTCACCGCCGCGCACCTGGACCTCAACTTCCGCCGGCTGGAGCGCTTCCTGGCCGCCGGCTGGGAAGGCGGGGCCGAACCCGTCGTGGTGCTGACCAAGATCGACCTGGTCCCAGACGCCGGCCGGCTGATCGAGCTGATCGGCCAGGTCGCCGCCGGAGCGCGGGTGGTCGGCGTCTGCAATCCCACCGGCGAGGGGGTGGAGCGGGTGCGGGCCCTGATCGCGCCCGGCCGCACGGCGGCCCTGCTCGGGACCTCGGGCGTGGGCAAGTCGACCCTGATCAACCGGCTGCTGGGCGAAGACCGGCAGGCCACCTCGGACGTACGGGGGGATGGCCGGGGACGTCACACCACCACCCGGCGCGAGCTGATCCTGCTCCCCGGCGGCGGCCTGGTGCTCGACACGCCCGGCATGCGCCTGCTCACCCCCGCCAGCGACGCGGGCCTGGACGCCGCCTTCGCCGACATCGAGAGCCTGGCCACGCATTGCCGCTTCGGCGACTGCCGGCACGAGGCCGAGCCCGGCTGCGCGGTCGCCGCCGCCGTGAAGGCCGGGGTGCTGGCGCCTGACCGGCTGGCCGGTTTCCACAAGCTCAGACGGGAGCTCGAACACCACGAGCGCGGCGCCGATCCCCTCGCCCAGGCCGACCAGCGGCGGAAGTGGCGCGCCATCCACAAGGGCGTGCGCGTGCACGCCAAGCGCAAGCGCGGGGACTGGGGCGGTTGATCGAAATCATTCTGGCCCGGCTTGATCCGGGGCTGCATGGCCGCCTATTCGTCCGTGCCGCAAGACAGGAAGCCTGACATGGCCAAGTTCCCCAACACCCCGAGCTATACCGGCGTGTTCGAGCCGATCCGCATCGAGGCCGACGTCACCGACCTGGACATCGAGGGCGAGGTCCCCTCAGACCTCGACGGCGCCTTCTTCCGGGTGCAGCCCGATCCCAAGCATCCGCCGCTGCTGGGCGACGACATCGCCTTCAACGGCGACGGCATGATCGCCCAGTTCCGCTTCAAGGGCGGCCGGGTCGACCTCAAGCAGCGCTACGTCCGCACCGACAAATATGTGCTGGAGGAGAAGGCCGGCCGCGCCCTGTTCGGCGCCTATCGCAACCCGCTGGGCGACGACCCCTCGGTGAAGGGCCGCTACCGGGGCACCGCCAACACCAATGCCTATTTCCACGGCGGCTATCTGTTCGGGCTGAAGGAGGATTCCCCCGCGGTGGCGATGGACGCCAACACCCTGGAAACCTTCGGCTATCACGACTTCGATGGCCAGATCACCTCGCCGACCTTCACCGCCCACCCCAAGATCGACCCCGAGACCGGCGACATGTGCTGCTTCAGCTATGCGTCCAAGGGGCTGCTGACGCGCGACATGGTCTATTGGGAGATCACGCCCGAGGGGAAGAAGACCCGCGAGGTCGAGTTCCAGATCCCCTACTACGCCATGATGCACGACTTCGGGCTGACCCGGGATTACGCCATCTTCCACGTGGTCCCGATCACCTCGTCCTGGGAGCGGCTGGAGGCGGGCCTGCCGCACTTCGGCTTCGACACCACCATGCCGGTCTATCTGGTGGTGCTGCCGAGGAACGGCGACGCCAAGGACATCAAGACCTTCACCGCGCCGAACCTGTTCGCCAGCCACGTCATGAACGCCTTCAACGACGGGACGAGGATCTACTTCGACACCCCCGAGGCGAAGAACAACATGTTCCCCTTCTTCCCGGACATCCACGGCGCCCCGTTCAACGGACCGGAGTCCGCCTCCTTCCTGACCCGCTGGACCGTCGACATGGACTCCAACTCCGGCGAGTTCGAGAGCCGCGAGCGCCTGTGCGACTTCGTCGGCGAGTTCCCGCGCATCGACGAGCGCTACAACGCCGAGGCCTACCGGCACGGCTGGATGCTGGGCATGGGCATGGGACCGGGCTCGCGGGCGTCGCTGGGGCACGTGGATACATCGACCGGCAAGGCCAAGGTCTGGCAGGCGGGTCCCGCCCGCGCCCTGCAAGAGCCCTGCTTCATCCCCAAGTCCAAGGATGCGCCGGAGGGCGAGGGCTACATCGTGCAGATTCAGCAACATCATGACGACGGCAAGTCCGACCTCTTGCTGTTCGACGCCCAGCACGTGGACGAGGGCCCGATGGCGACCATCCACGCGCCCCTGCGCATGCGCTTCGGCCTGCACGGGAACTGGGTCCCGGGGGATGACCTGGCCAAGGCGAAGCGGAAGACCCCGGAGCCGGTGGCGGCATAGCTTCCCTCCCCCCTCGAGGGGGAGGGGAACTAGAGTTCCGCTCCCAACGCCTCGGCCAAGCCCCCGCGCTTTTCCACGCGGATGTCTGGGAGCCCCAGCCACCCCGCCATCAGCCGCAGTTCCGACGCCAGCCGCGCCGGCGTCTCGGCGGTGACGCCCGGCTCCGCATGCGACGCCTGCACCAGCAGCACCCCGGCCTTGCGGTCGGCCTTCAGGTCCACCCGCGCGGTGATGGCGTCTCCCTCCAGGAACGGCAGCACATAGTAGCCGTGCTCGCGCAGGTGGGCGGGGGTGTAGATGCCGATGCGGTAGCGCAGGCCGAACAGGCGTTCGGTGCGGTCGCGGAACCAGATCAGGTTGTCGAAGGGCGAGAGCAAACCCTGGCCGGCGGCGCGGCGCGGGCGGCGGGCGGCGGGATCCAGGTAGGCCGGCCCGCGCCAGCCCTTCACCGTCACGGGCATGAGTTCGCCGGCCTCCACCAGCTCGGCCAACCGCGCCTTGAAGCCCTCGACCGGCATGCGGAAGTAGTCCTTGAGGTCGAGCTCGGTGGCCACGCCCATGGCGCCCGCCGCAAAGCGGATCAGCTGGCGCTGGGCCTCCTCGCGCGGCGGGGTGGGCGCCTCGTGCACGGCGCGCGGCAGCACCTTCTCAGGCAGACCATAGACCCGCTCGAAGGTCCCCCGCCGGGTGGCGGTGGTCAGCTCGCCGGCCCAGAACAGGCATTCCAGCGCCCGCTTGGCGTCGCTCCAGCCCCACCAGCCGCCCTGGCGCTTTTCGCCCAGCTCCAGTTCGCCCGCCGAGATGGGGCCGCGGTCCCGCACCTCCGCCAAGGCCCGGTCCACCAGGTCGCGCCGCTCGCGCAGGAAGCTGGCCACGCCCTTCCAGGTCCCGACGCCCCGGCGTGCGTCCTGCATCCGCCAGCGGAACAGGGGATGGCGCTCCACCGGGATCAGGGCCGCCTCGTGGGCCCAGTATTCGGCCACGCGCTTGGGCCGGCCCCAGAGGGTCTGGTCCAGCAGCTCGCGCGGATAGGCGCCCAGGCGCGAGAAGAACGGCAGGTAGTGGGTGCGCGACACCACGTTGACGGAATCGATCTGCACCACGCCCAGGCGCGCCAGGGTCCTGAGCAGCTGCGCCCGTCCGACCGCGCCCCCCGGCCGCGGGCCGGAAAGCCCCTGGGCGGCCAGAGCGATGCGCCGCGCCTCCCCCGCCGACAGACTGTCCGAAGCCCTCGCCACGCCACCTCCGAATCCGAGCGCCCAGCTTGGCCCGGCGCTGGCGGCCTCGTGAAGACGCAGCGGCTATCCAGGGGGTGAATTTCCAGCCTAGGATCGCCTCGCCAAGGGAGGAAACCGTGGCGAGCATAACAGACGCCGGCGATGGACCGGTCGCGGCGGCCGAATCCCGGCCGGCGTACTCGCGCGGCTACCTCGGCTGGCTGCTGGGGCTGCTGGTCGCGATCTATGCCTCGAGTTTCCTGGACCGGGTGATCATCTCCACCGTCGGCCCGGCGATCATCGCCGACCTCAGGATCTCCGACACCCTGTTCGGGCTGCTGACCGGACCCGCCTTCGCCGTCTTCTATGTGGTTCTGGGCATACCGATCGCGCGGGCCGCGGAACGGTCGAGCCGGATCAACATCATCTCCATCTGCATCGCCCTGTGGTCGCTGATGACCGTGCTCTGCGGCATGGCCAGCTCCTTCGTACCGCTCTTGCTGTTCCGCATGGGCGTGGGGGTGGGCGAAGGCGGTTGCAGTCCGGCGGCGCACTCGCTGCTGTCGGACCATTTCACGCCCCGGCGCCGGGCCACGGCCCTGGCGGTCTATTTCGCCGGCGTGCCCTTCGGGATCATGCTCGGCGCCATCCTCGGCGGCTGGCTGGCGACAGCCTTCAACTGGCGCACGGCCTTCATGGTGCTGGGCGTGCCGGGCGTGCTGCTGGCTCTGCTGGCCAAGCTGACGCTCAGGGAGCCGCCCCGGGGTCACTCCGACGGCGCCGCCCCGCCCGCCGATGCGCCCTCGCTGGGCGCGGTGCTGAAGCGGCTGCTCACCAACCCGACGGTCGTGCTGCTGGTCTGCGGCCTGGTGGCGGCCAACTTCGGCGGCAGCGCCATGGCCGCCTTCACCCAGATCTATCTGGTGCGGGCCTTCCATCTCAGCCTCGCGGCGGTGGGGCTGCTCTACGGCGTCGTGATCGGCACCGC
>Ga0265338_10009976_pt1 | contig 11229 bp, 8 predicted proteins | sample 42126metaG_FD_193579 | JGI IMG/M metagenome (GOLD analysis project Ga0265338, IMG submission 193579) | Rhizosphere microbial communities from Carex aquatilis grown in University of Washington, Seatle, WA, United States - 4-21-26 metaG | ecosystem: Host-associated > Plants > Roots > Rhizosphere >... | reverse complement strand
CATATCAGCTTTCAATACCGGCAACCGTTGGCAAAGAAGTTGATTCTGGAATTTACGAGTTGGTAGCAAAAAGGACTTTTTCTATCACTGATAAAACACTCCACGAAGTCGTCTCCAACACGTTACAAGTGCAGATAAAATGAGTTGGCCTTGCCACGGTGTGGCGGATGGACAAACGACTACCTTCGCCCGTCATACCACAAGTGTGCTGCCTCGCGATTACCCAGTGCGCGACCGTTGCTCAAAATGATTTTGGCCAGATAGCTTAAATGCTCCCGCATGGTGTAAAGCCGCATCTTCCGCGCGGAGGTCACGAGCGGATGCCGGTGCAAAATGACGATTCCCCTGCCCTGCTCCCGCGCGAATTGTTTCAGCCGCTTGCTCAATTCCAGTTCCTCCGCCACGAATAGTTCGTTGCTGAACCCGCCGACTTTGCGGAACACCGCCGTCTCGACGAAAATAAACGAGCCGGCCAGCAGCTTGAGAGACCGGCTGGCGCAGTTCCACAGCCTGGTGATGCCGCCAGCCACGAAAAGTTTCTCGTCCAGCCGCACCGTCACGCCACCCGCAAGACATTTGCCGGATTTGATTTGTTCCGCCACATCCGCGAACAATTCGGCGTTCGGATGCGAGTCCGCATCCACAAAAATCAGCCAGTCGCCTGTGGCCGCCGCCGCGCCAGCATTTCGCGCGCGGGCAATCTGGTTGACCGGCTCAAACACGACCGTCGCACCCGCCGCTCGCGCGATTTCCGCCGTCCGGTCGGTGGAATTGTTGTCACAGACAATCAATTCGGTTTCCCAGCCGATGCGGTTGAACGCCCCGGCGGCGATTTCGATTTGGGCGAGCGATGCCCCCAGCAGCCGCTCTTCATTGAACGCCGGAACGACAATTGAAATTTTCACCTCCCAACAGTAGCAGTGAACGTGAGTTCGCTCAAACAATCGTGGTGGCAGGCATCCCTGCCTGCCGTGGAGCCGGGCTTCCAGCCCGGCGAACCATGCTGCAAGGAAGCCGAAATGGTTCACACGCTCCAACTTGCGCAACGTTTCATTCCGGGCGGCAAGATGCCGTCCTCTACGGCAGCCAGGATGGCTGCCGCCACATCGTGCATTGATTTTTTATCGTGCTTTTTCCGGCAAAAGGTTTTAATTGTGGGCATGACCATTTGGATTCTTGCTTTGTTGCTGCTGGCCGCAGGGGCCGGAATGGGGCTTCGGCAAGGCGCGATTCGCGTGGCCATCTCGTTTGTCGGCATCATTCTTTCCTCGCTGCTGGCCTGGCCGTTGTCCGGCATCATCCGGCCCGTGCTGCCCCACATCGGCTTTCACAATCCGGTCGTGATCTGGCTGCTACCGCCGCTTTTGGTTTTTCTCATTTCATTGAGCGCGTTCAAGTCCCTTGGATTGCTGGTGCATCACAAGGCAAACGTTTATTACAAATACAAGACGGACGACCTTCATAGGATTTTGTGGGAGCGGGTGAACAAGCGGCTTGGACTTGGCCTCGGCTTGCTGAACGGGCTAGTCTATTTCGTCCTGGTTTCATTCGTCATTTACGATTTCAGCTACTGGACGTTGCAGGTGGCGTCGTCGGACGAAGAAAGGCTGCCGGTAAGGATGTTGAACCGGATGGGTCTGGACTTGCAGGACACGGGCGTGATCCGGACGGCGCGGGCGATTGACCCGATGCCGGAGATTTATTTCAAGACCGCCGACCTCGCGGGGCTGCTTTATCAAAACCCGCAACTGCTCGACCGGTTGTCGGCTTATCCGGCGTTTCTTTCGCTGTCGGAACGCGACGACTTCAAACAGCTCGGCCAGAACGCGGATTTTCAGGCGGCGTGGAAAAATCATTCTCCTTTCAGCCAACTGTGGAACAATCCGCAGGTTGCAAATATCCGTCAGAACGTGGACACCTCCGGCATGGTGTGGAACCTCGTTCTCACCAATCTGGACGATTTGCCAACCTACCTGCAGACCGGCCGGTCGGCGAAATACGAGAAGGAACCCATCCTTGGCCGCTGGGATTTCAACGTCATGGCGTCGTTGGCTGCCTTCGCTCAAACGCAGGCCAATCTTCCGTCCAGCGAGATGGCGGCCATGCGGGCGTTATGGCTACCGGCTTACGCCAAAACGGTGTTTGTCGCCGGCGCGGACGGCCAGGCCTTCCTGAAAAATCTGCCGCAACATTTCAAGTCGCAACCCGACAAGCCGACCACCTATGATACGGTCACATGCCAGGGCCAATGGAAAAATGGCGGAAACAGTTATGATGTGACGCTTGCTTGCAGCGGAGCCGGCAAATCCGGCAACGCCACGATTGACGGCTCACGCCTCACAATCAAAACGGATAGCGACACGTGGATTTTCGACCGAGAATAAATAGGGGTGTCTGGATTTTAGACAGTGCGGGGCGGCGACAGACAATAAAGAGCCCCCGGTTTCTTTGGTTTTTCATCACAATTTGAAGCGGCCTGAAAATTGCTATTTTTCGGGCATGGGTTTATCACACATTGCAGTCATTGCGGCCATCAGCCTTGGCGGGCTCTGGCCGTCAAGTTGTTCCAAGACGCCGGCATCGCCGCAGCGCGCGCAGGTGACTGTGACGAATGCTCCCGCCAAACCGTCGAAAACCACGGACTTGGGCGTGATTCAACTGACCAACCATTACGAAACCAAGATTGACCTGGGCAAAGGTCAAAGCTGCACCATCACTCCCCAACTACTTGACAGCCACGGCCTGCAACTCACCCTGTCTATTGGAACCCAAAACGCCGATGGAAGACCGACCGGTCTTTGCGTCACGCGGGTGGTTGCCCAACCCGACAAGCCTTTCGACATCACCATTAATGACACGGATCTGGCTTTTACGCCAAAGCTGGCGGAATAAAAATGGTCGGGACGGTGAGATTTGAACTCACGACCTCTTGCACCCCAAGCAAGCGCGCTACCAAGCTACGCTACGTCCCGAACCATTGGAGCAGAGAGTCTATCCGGCTTCTTCCCGTTTTCAATCACGAAGATTTTCACTGCGCTTCTTTGAAATCGTGTGTGTCGCGTGGCCATAAAAAGCCTCGGCGCATTCCATGATTGTCTCGGACAACGTCGGATGCGCGTGAACCGTCAGCGCAATGTCTTCCGCCGTCGCGCCCATTTCCATGGCCAGCGTCGCCTCGCCTATCAGTTCGCCCGCGCCCGCGCCCACGATGCCCACGCCCAGCACGCGGCCGGATTCCGGGTCCATCAACATTTTCGTCATGCCGTCCACGCGGTCGAATGACAATGCGCGGCCGGAAGCCGACCACGGAAATTTGGAAACCTCGAACTTCACGCCTTTTTCTTTGGCCTCCGCCTCCGTCAGACCGCACCATGCCAGTTCCGGGTCGGTGAACACGACGGCGGGAATGACGCTTTCAAAAACCGTGTTCTCGCCGTGGATGTTCTCGACGGCGATGCGCGCCTCCTTGTGGGCCTTGTGCGCCAGCAAGATGCCGCCCGCGATGTCGCCGATGGCGTAAATGGCCGGGTCGTCCGTCTGCTGCCGGTCGTTGACCTTGACGAAGCCCTTTTCGTCGAGCGTGACCTTGGTGTTTTCGAGGCCGAGGTCGGCGCTGTTCGGCACGCGCCCGACGGCCACGAGCACGCGGTCGTAAAGTTCCTCGATTTTCTTCCCGTCAAATTCCATCGCCACTTTGATTTGTTTCCCCGCGGTGGCCATTTTTGTTACGCGCGCCTTGAGCCGGATTTCCTTGAACGCCTTTTTCGCGTTTGTGACGACGTAACGCGCCAGGTCCGGGTCGGCGCCGGCAAGGACGCTGTCGAGCGCCTCGACCAGAACAATCTTGCTGCCGAGCGCGGCATACACGGTGCCGAGTTCCATACCGATGTAACCGCCGCCGACGACGAGCAGGTTTTCGGGAATGTCCTCGACTTCGAGCGCGCCGGTCGAGGTCATGATGCGCGGGTTGCCGAGGTCGAACGCCTTGGGCATCGCCGCAAGCGAGCCGACCGCCAGAATCGCCTGCTCGTATCCGATGAACTGCTGGCCTTTGTCAGTCTCGACGCGCAATTTTTGCGAGCCTTCAAAATAACCGCGTCCCTGAATCACCTGCACGTTGCGCATCTTCGCCAGCGACGCCACGCCGCCGCCGAGTTTGTCCAGTATGGATTCCTTCCACGTCCGCAGCTTGGCCACGTCCACCGACGGTTCTCCAAATGCGATGCCGCGATGCGCCGATTCGCGCGCGTTGACAATCTGGTGCGTCGCGTAAAGCAGCGCCTTGGACGGGATGCAACCGCGGTTCAGGCACACGCCGCCGAGCCGCTTCTCCCGCTCGACCAGAATGACCTTCTTGCCCAAATCCGCCGCGTAAAATGCCGCCGCGTAACCGCCCGGCCCGGAGCCAACAACCACGATCTCTGTTTTCGTCGAAGCCATAAATTATATTTTGACCGCCGCTTCCTTGAAATCCTGCAATGCCGCGACCAGGTCCACGATGAACCGCGCCGCTTCCGCGCCGTCAACGACCCGGTGATCGTAGCTCAAGCCCAGCGGCGTCATCATGCGGATGACCACCTTCTCGTCGCGCGCCACCGGCTTCATCGCGCCGCGGCCGAGACCGAGGATGGCCACCTCCGGCGTGTTGACGATGGGCGTGAAATGCGCCCCGCCAATCGCGCCCTGGTTGGAAATCGTGAACGTGCCGCCCTTCAATTCATCTGCGGAAATCTTCCGGTCACGCGCCTTGGCCGCGAGCTGTTCCAATTCCTTCGCCAGCTCGAGCACGCTCTTCTTGTCCACGTCGCGGATGACCGGCACGATCAACCCCTGCTCCGTGTCCACCGCAATGCCGATGTGATAATACTCCTTGAGGACGATTTGGTTCGCAGCCTCGTCGAGGCTGGAATTAAACAGCGGATGCTTCTTCAACGTCCCGGCCACCGCCTTGAGCACCAGCGGCGTGAGCGTCAGGCGCGCGCCCTTCTTCTCGTATTTGGCCGCGAACTTTTTCCGCAACTCGTTCAACCGTGTGAAATCCGCCTCGTCGAACTGCGTCACGCGCGGCACGCTGTTCCAGCTTTCGCCCATCCGACGCGCAATGACCTGCCGCAACGGCGACAGCGGCTTCTTGCTGACCGGACCCCACTTGGAGAAATCAATGCTCTCGGCGGTAGGGCGCGTCACTCCGTGCGCGCCGGCGGGCAGAGGACTGCCCGCCCTACCCTTCTCCGCCGCCGCCATCAAGCGTTGAATGTAATTTCGCAAATCGCCGGCAACAATCCGTCCGCCCGCCTCACTGCCGCGAACCTTTCGCAAATCAATGCCCAACTCTCGCGCCATTTTGCGCACCGACGGCGCGGCCACCGGCACAACCGTGGAAGCTGGTTCGTCCTGCTTCTCCTCCTCCTCGTGCTCGTTCCCGCTCTCGTCCTCGATTTTTTGAACTGCCGCTTTCACTTCCTTCGGCGCAGGCGCGGCGGTCGCCGGCTGCCCGGTTTCATTCAACGTCAGGATGCGCTGGCCGATGCTGATACGGTCGCCCGGTTTCACATAAATTTTGGCGACAACCCCCGCCCCCGTGGACGGAATCGAGGCCACGGCCTTTTCGTTCTCCAGTTCCAGAATGGCCTGGCCCTTGGCGACCGTGTCGCCTTCCTTCACGAAAAGGTTGACCACGACGCCAGAATCGGCGCCTTCGCCCAGCTTGGGAAGTTTAACATCCATAAATTAACGAACAGCCAGCTTGCAGGAAAAATCCCCCACTTTCCAGAAATAATTTTTCAAGACCAACCGCCTTATTGCGCGATGAGCCTGAAGAAACCGTTGCCATTGGTAACTGGAAGGCTGACCTGCTCCTGCAGGTTCGTAAGATTGAGCGCGGGCACATTTGTCAGCGATGCCCAATTGGCCGTGCTCAAATCCAAATTCTGCTCCAAAATAAAATTGGTCGAAGGCACAATCCATGAGAGCGCGAAATTGCCGTTTGTTGGCTGAAGATTCAATTGAGGGGATGGAGTGATTTGTCCGACCCAGATTCCCATGAAGAAGCGATTCACAGCCACCAATTTACAGCCGTCGGCGGACGATGCGACACCATACCACGACGACGGCACATTCGGCGCATTGTTTGTTGCCCACGTCATTCCCGAATCAGCAGAGGTCCAAATCTGATCGCCCGCGATAACCAACTTCGTTCCATCTGCCGAACACGCGATGGTTTGGCCGACTATGTTGGTCGTCGTCCAGGTGCCGCCGGAATTGGTGGAAATGTAGATTCCCACGTCATCCGTCGCAGCTAGTATTTTCCCGTTGCTGGAAGAACAAATGGACCGCCACGATTTGGTTGGAGCACCCGTCGCCGTCCAGTTCAATCCCGAATTGGTGGAAATATAAATCTTATCCCCCGTCGCGGCTGCGACAACTTGATTGCCGTCTGCGGATGAAGCGAGGGCTGTCCAGTGTTTACTGAGTGCAGTGTTGGTGTTCCACGTCGTGCCGGAATTGGTCGAAACATAAATGAAGCCGCCATAGATTGCGGCGACGAGCCTGGCTCCATCCGCCGAAGAGGCTACCGGCCACCAATCCCCATTTGGCAGGATGGTTTGTTTCCATGTGCTTCCCGTGTTGGTTGACACGAGAATGTAGGTTCCACTGTTTGTCCAAGCGTTCATGATCAGCTTCGTTCCATCGGCGGATGCGGCGATGGAAATATAGGCGGTCAGGTTGCCATTAGTGGTCCAGATCTTGCCGCCGTTGGTTGAGAGGAGCGCCGGTGTCCCCGAAGTGATGACGCAAACAATTTTTCCATCGGCGGATGTGGCAACGTTCAGCCATGATTTGTTTGTCGTTGCGCTGGTCTGCGTCCACGACGGCGTGAATCCCGCCACGAGTAGAACGAGAATCCCGAAAACCAAAACCACTTCCAGGAGTTTTGAACTCATTTTGAAAGTCTCTAAAAAACTTTTCATGTTGCAAGTATTAGACACCCTAGAAATTCCGCCATAGCCAATTCTGATGATTTGACCATCGCCAGTTCTGGCGATATGAACCGGCACGCAAATTGCCGTAACAAGGCACAAAGAATGCAAAACTTCAACCGCAAGGACTCACCACTGGACTCCCATCAATTGCTGCGTCATGTCCGAGATGTAATCTTTGAACTCCTACAAATTCGCGGCGTTTGGCGCTGATGGCCGGATGGCGCTTATCAATGGTGGCAGTCCACAAGGGCCTCAATGCTGCAAGGCTTGAATCAGGTTGTTGAGCTTGCACTGAATAACAGACTCAAACCAATTGCGGCTGGATTTTATCGGGGTTGACACCCAAATCTTTGATGGCCTTTTCGACGAGTTGCGGCTCGACAAGGCTCTTGGCCGCCAGCGCGTAGAGCGTGGCGATGACGGTGGATTCGGTGTCCACTTCGAAGAAGCGCCGGAGCCGCGCGCGGGTGTCGCTGCGGCCAAAGCCGTCCGTCCCCAGCGTGAACAATCCGCACGGAACCCACGGCGCAATCTGGTCGGGCACGGTGCGGATGTTATCAGAAACGGCCACGAATGCCCCCTGCTCTTTCGCCAGCAGATCTTCGACGTAGGATTTCTTCGGCGGTTCGGTCGGATGCAACATGTTCCAGCGCTGGCAGCGGATGGCGTCGGACCGCAGAAGTTTGTAGCCAGTTGCGCTCCAGACATCGGCGGAGACGCCGTAGCGTTCGGCCAGTATTTCCTGCGCCTTCAACGCGGATTGGATAATCGGCCCGCTGCCGAGAATGTGGGCTTTAATCTTCTTACCCTCCACGCCGGGCTTGAATCTATACAGACCTTTCAGGATGCCGTCCTCGACACCGGCGGGCATCGGCGGCATGGAATAATTTTCATTGTAGAGTGAGAGGTAATAGAAAATATCCTCGTTCTCGACGAACATGCGGCGCAAGCCGTCGGCGACGATGACGGCGAGTTCGTAGCCGAACGCCGGGTCGTAAGGCAGACATGTCGGGATGGTGCTGGCGTGCAGCAGGCTGTGGCCGTCTTGGTGCTGGAGTCCCTCGCCGTTGAGCGTGGTGCGGCCGGAGGTTGCGCCCAGCAAAAAGCCCTTCGCCCGGATGTCGCCCGCGAGCCAGAACAAATCGCCGACACGTTGCGGGCCGAACATCGAGTAATAAATGTAAAACGGAATCATCGGAACGCCGTGCGTGGCATAGCTCGTGCCCGCCGCTATGAACGACGCCATTGAGCCGGCCTCGGTGATGCCTTCCTCCAAAATCTGCCCGTCCTTCGCCTCGTGATAATAAAGCAGCGAGTTGCTGTCCACCGGTTCGTAAAGCTGGCCCTTGGACGAGTAAATTCCGATCTCGCGAAAAAACGCGTCCAGACCGAAAGTTCGCGCCTCGTCGGGAATAATCGGAACGATGTTCCGGCTGATGCCCTTTTGCCGCAGCAAAATCCTCAACACATTGCCGAAAGCTGTCGTGGTTGAAATCTCGGAGTTCGAGCCTTTCAAAAACTCGGCAAAGCAATCGAGCTTTGGCACATTCAGCGCGACTGGTGCGACTTTGCGCGCGGGCACGAACCCGCCGAGCACCTGGCGGCGTTCGAGCAAATATTTGGTTTCCGCGCTGTCCGGCGCGGGCCGGTAAAACGGCGTCTCGGCGATGACGTCGTCGCTGATGGGAATCTTGAAGCGCTCGCGGAATTCGCGAAGCTCCTTCTCGTTCATTTTCTTCTGCTGGTGCGAAATGTTTTTGCCCTCGCCGGCTTCGCCAAGTCCGTAACCCTTCACCGTCTTGGCCAGAATCACCGTCGGCTGGCCCTTGTGCTCCGAGGCGGCCTTGTAGGCGGCATAGACCTTGCGCGCATCATGACCGCCGCGCAGCAGCTTGCGGATCTGGTCATCGGTGAGATGGTTGACCAGTTCGAGGAGTTCAGGATATTTGCCGAAGAAATGTTTGCGCGTGTAGCTGCCCGGCTCGACGACGTATTTCTGGAAGTCGCCGTCCACACATTCCTCCATGCGCTTGATCAATAGGCCGGATTTGTCGCGTGCGATGATTTCATCCCATTGCGTTCCCCAAATGACCTTGATGACGTTCCAGCCCGCGCCGCGAAACAAACCCTCGAGTTCCTGGATGATTTTCCCGTTGCCGCGCACCGGGCCATCGAGCCGCTGGAGATTGCAATTCACCACCCAGATGATGTTGTCGAGGTTCTCGCGCGCCGCGAGCGTGATGGCGCCGAGCGATTCAGGCTCGTCCGATTCGCCGTCGCCGAGAAACGCCCAGACTTTCGGCTCCTCTTTCCAATTCGCCAAGCCGCGCGCCTGCAGGTAACGGTTGAATCGCGCCTGATACAGCGACATGATCGGGCCGAGGCCCATCGAGACGGTCGGGAATTGCCAGAAATCCGGCATCAAATACGGATGCGGATACGACGACAGCCCGCCGCCCTCGGCGAGTTCCTGCCGGAAGTTTTGCAAATGCCGCTCGTCGAGCCGGCCTTCGAGAAACGCCCGCGCATACATGCCCGGTGCCGCGTGACCCTGAAAATAAACGATGTCGCCGGGAAAATCCGTCGTGGCTCCGCGAAAGAAATGATTTTGCGCCACTTCGTAAAGCGTCGCCGATGACGCGAACGAAGCTATGTGGCCGCCGACGTTTGTCGTCGAGTTTGCCTTGACCACCATCGCCATGGCGTTCCAGCGTATGATGCTCTTGATGCGGCGCTCGATGTCGCGGTTGCCGGGATACGCCGGCTGTTGCTCCGCCGGAATCGTGTTGACGTAGGGCGTCGTCGCGCCGGCGGACGGGTGCGGCGCGGCGCGAAGCTGGCCGGCGAGTTGCTCCAGCAATTTGGCGGTGCGCTCCGGCCCCTGGTTTTCCAAGGCCAGTTCAAAAACCGATTGCAAAGATTCACCCCACTTGTCGCCATTCTGATTCTTGGGCGATTCGCCCCCCGCGCCACCGCGAGAACTGTAAATTTCTTTTTTATCAACGTTCACTATGTTACCTCTTTGGCACAAAAAAGTGCCCGAACAATAAACCTTAACTTGCCAGCCAACGCCAGCGAAATCACGATGCGCTATCTTGACCTGACACTCCCCTCGCCCGCCGAAAATCTCGCATGCGACGAGGCGCTACTCGATTGGTGCGAATCCGGCGATGGCGTGGAATGCCTGCGCTTTTGGGAATCACCGGAGCCGTTCGTCGTTGTCGGTTACGCGAACAAGGTCGCGACCGAGGTGAATGTGGCTGCGTGCGAAGCGCGGAAGATTCCGATTCTTCGACGCTGCTCCGGCGGCGGGACGGTGGTGCAAGGGCCCGGCTGTCTCAATTACACGCTGGTGCTGCCCATCACCAAGGACGGCCCGCTCCACAGCATCGTCGTTGCCAACCAGTTCATCATGCGCCGCAACCGCGCAGCGATTGACTCCGCACTCCGCACTCCGCACTCCGCAATTGCTGTGCGTGGCCACACCGATCTGGCGATTGGCGGACGCAAGTTCTCCGGCAACTCCCAGCGTCGCCGCAAACGCTTCCTGCTCTTTCACGGAACCGTCCTGCTCAATTTCGACCTCGCGCTCATCGGCGATTTGCTGCAAATGCCGTCCAAGCAACCTGATTACCGCGAAAGTCGCAAGCACGCCGATTTCCTGACGAACATCAAAGTTTCAGCAGAACAAGTGAAGGCTGCGCTACAAAAGGCGTGGGACGCTGACTCGCAACTGACCAATCCGCCTCTGGAGAAAATCGCAGCACTGTCAAAGGAGAAATACTTGACGAACGAGTGGAACTTTAAGTTCTAACTCGGTAGGGACAGCGCGCTGCGCTGTCCGGACGCCGCAGCGCGGTGTCCCTACCTTCATAACCGTTTTGCCAGTTCCGCCTGGCTCTTGGCGAAGATTTCCTTGTGCAGCGAATTGCCGTGGGCATCCATCGTCACCACCGCCGGAAAATCCTGCACCTCAAATTCCCAGATGGCCTCCGGCGCGCCGAACTGTTCCATCATGTGGACGCTGCGCACCTTCTTGATGCAATCGGCCAGCACCTGCGCCGCGCCGCCGACCGCGTGCAGATACACGCAGCCGAATTCCTTGCACGCCGCTAGCGTGCGGTCGCCCATGCCGCCCTTGCCTATGACGCCGCGGATGCCGAAGTCGCGGATGATTTGCGCCTGATACGGCTCCTCGCGGATGGACGTCGTCGGGCCGGCGGCGGTCGCCTTCCACGAGCCGTCG
>Ga0265338_10009973_pt1 | contig 11230 bp, 11 predicted proteins | sample 42126metaG_FD_193579 | JGI IMG/M metagenome (GOLD analysis project Ga0265338, IMG submission 193579) | Rhizosphere microbial communities from Carex aquatilis grown in University of Washington, Seatle, WA, United States - 4-21-26 metaG | ecosystem: Host-associated > Plants > Roots > Rhizosphere... | reverse complement strand
GCGCCCGGACATGCGACAAGGCTACGAGTTCCGCCGGAAGGGCGGATCTACAATCGTGCGTCTCCGTGCGCGCTCCTCTCCCTCTCAGTGCGATCGTCACGAGCCGGAACGAGGCGCGGTTGCTCGGCCGCTGCCTCGACGCCGTCGCGTTCTGCGACGAGCTGATCGTCATAGACGTCGAGTCGACCGACGAGACCGCTGCGGTCGCCGAGGCGCACGGTGCGCGCGTCGTGCGGCATCCATACGTCCCGATCGCCGAGGCGGCGCGGGTCACCGTCGCGCCGCAAGCTCGCCACGACTGGCTGCTCGTCGTCGATCCCGACGAGGAGGTGCCGCCTGCACTCGCGGACGAAGTCGCGGCTCTCCTCCCCGGGATCGGCGACGACGTCGCGGCCGTGGACGCGCCGCGCCAGTACTTCTTCGCCGGGCACCCGCTCCGCGGCACCGTCTGGGGCGGGCCGAACAAGCGGCGCCTGCTCGTTCGGCGGAGCGCCGTCACGCTCACGCCGGCGATCTGGGGCGGGATGACGATCCATCCGGGCTATCGCGTGCTCGAGCTTCCGTTCTCCCCCGAGACCGCGATCGCGCACCGCTGGGCGGAGACGTATCGCGAGCTCGTCGAGCGGCACCGCCGCTATCTCGAGCTCGAGCCGAAGGACCGCGCCGCCGCGGGCGAGATCACCGGCTACCGCGCGGTGCTGACGACGCCGTGGCGAAGCTTCCACCACAGCTTCGTCGTCGAGAAGGGCTACCGAGACGGCCTCACCGGTCTGGCACTGTCGCTGTTCTGGATGGTGTTCCGCACGCGCGGCGAGCTCGCGCTGCTGCGCCGTCTGCGGGCCGGGAGCGGGCAGACGCCGCCGCTATAGTCGCCGCGGTGTCCGACACGGACGGGACGCAGGACCTTCCGCTCGTCTCCATCGTGACGCCCTCCCTCGGGCAAGGGCGATTCATCGAGGATGCGATCCGCAGCGTGCTCGAGCAGGACTACCCCCGCGTCGAGCACATCGTCGTCGACGGTGGCTCGAAGGACGAGACCCTCGACGTGCTGAAGCGATATCCGCATCTGACGTGGGTCTCGGAGCACGACCGCGGTCAGGCCGATGCGGTGAACAAGGGCTTTCGCATGGCGCAGGGAGAGATCTTCGGCTGGCTCAACGCCGACGACATGTATCTCCCGGGCGCGGTGTCCACGGCGGTCGCTGCGCTGCGGCGGACGGGGGCAGGCCTCGTGCATGGCGGGTGGCGCCAGATCGACGAGGGCGGCGCGACGATCCGCGACATCGCTCCGGTGGCGTACGACCACGACGCGGAGCTGAACGACCGAAACGCCGTCTGCCAGCCCGGCGCGCTCTTCACGCGCGAGGCCTTCGAAGCGGTGGGCGGCCTCGACCCGAGTTATCACTATGCGATGGACTACGAGCTGTGGCTCAAGCTCGGCGCGCGCTTCCCTGTGACGCATGTCGACGCGGTTCTCGGCGCGTACCGTCTCCATCCCGCGTCGAAGACGGTCGCGGAGACCTCCGGCTTCTGGGCCGAGACCGTGCGCGCGAGCCGCGCCCACGGCGGCAGGCGCTTCTCGCGGATCTACGTCGACTGGTATCTCCCGCGGGCGCGGCCGTGGCTCTACCGCGTCGTGCGCGTGCTCCGCTTCGTTCGCTCGGGAGACATGCGCGGACTCGGCGGCCGTGTGGCTGTGCACGCGAAGACGATGGTCCCTGTCGGCGTGCGCCATACGCTGCGCGTCGAGAGGGACGTCCTCGGCACGCGCGGCGCGCGCTTCGCGGCACAGTGGAACCTTGCGCTCGTCGATGCGTGGACGCGCGACCGGCTGCGTCGCGGCCGGTATGCCCTCCTCGACGAGGCGCAGGTGCGCGCGGCCCGCCGGTCGGATCGTGTCTTCGTCTACGGCAGCGGCGCCTCGATGAACGACATCCCGGCGGACGACTGGGCCCGGATGGCCGAGCACGACACGTTCGGCTTCAACGCCTTCTACTGGCAGCAGTGGATCCGCGTCGACTTCCAGCTCTTCCGCGGCGGGACGTACGGGGTGCTGCGGCCCGTCGAGCGGGCGAAGGAGCTTGCCGCTGCGCTGCGCGCGAACCCGCGCTTCGCCGACACGGTCTACCTCATGCAGGACGACTTCCTCGGCCACTACGCGAACTTCGTCGTCGGAGGTGGGTACCTGCCGGCCCGCGCGCGCCTCTTTCGCTATCGCACGGCGCCCGGCGCCGGGCCGCCGACGCGCAGCTTCGCCGAGGGCGTCCGCCATGCGCCGGGGACGCTCGTTGACGCGGTCAACTGCGCGTACTGCCTCGGCTGGAAGGAGATCGTGCTCGTCGGCATCGACCTGTACGACAGCCGGTACTACTGGCTGCCGCCGGACAAGACGCTCACCTACGACCCCGTTGCGAACAGCGTGGTCGCGGGCGAGGTGAACTCGCAGCACGGCAATCGCGCCGGCGACACACACAACACCGTCACCGCGGGCATTGTGGGGCTGATGGGAGAGTGGCGACGTCTCCTCGAGGCCGACGGCGTGCAGCTCAGCGTCCACAACCCGAAGTCGCTCCTCGCCGACGTGCTGCCCGTGTTCGAGGCCGAGAAGGTGGCGAGGTGAGCGCTCGGGTGCAGGCGATCGTGCAGGCGCGCATGAGCTCCTCGCGCTTCCCCGGCAAGGTGCTGGCGCCGTTTCGCGGCGAGCCGATCGTCCTCCACGTCGTTCGCGCGGCTGCGCAGGCCGTCGGCGCCGACACCGTGGTCGTCGCGACGAGCGGCGAGGCGAGCGACGACCCGCTCGCCGCATATCTCGCGTCCCTCGGGATTGCCTGTTTCCGCGGCCCGAAGGACGACGTGCTCGAGCGCTTCCGTCTCTGCGCGACCGAATACCCGTCGGAGTGGGTGCTCCGTCTCTGCGCCGACAGCCCGCTTCTCGATCCCCACGTCATCCGCGCGGTGGTAGACGCCGCGTCCGACGACGTCGACGTTGTCACGACGGCGCTCGGAGGGTCTGCGCACGGGACGAACGCGGAGCTCGTGCGCTCCTCCGCGCTCCTCGGAGTCGGCCCCTCCGAGGCGACCGCCGAGGAGCGCGAGCACGTTATGCCCTTCTTCTACCGGCGCCCCGAGCGGTTCCGAATCCGCTCGATCGACGTCCCCGCTGCCGCGGCGGTCGACACGGTCGAGGACCTTCGTCGCCTCGAGGCGGGATCATGATCGGCGCTGCGGTGGTCGGGCTCGGCGTCGGCGAGGCGCACGCACACGCCTACGCGGGGGACCCTCGCACCGACCTGCGCTGGGTCCACGATCTCGACGCCGAACGCGCCCGGCGGGTCGCCGACGAGCTCGGCGCCCGCGTCGCGTCGAGCTACGAGGAGATCCTCTCCGATGCGGAAACGAGCGTCGTCTCGATCGCGTCGTTCGACGACGCGCACTTCGAGCAGACCATCGGTGCGCTCGAATCCGGCAAGCACGCGTTCGTCGAGAAGCCCCTCTGCCGCACTGTCGACGAGGCGCGGACAGTGAAGCGCGCATGGGAGGCCGCCGGGCGGCCGGCGCTCGCGTCGAACCTCGTCCTGCGCGGCGCACCGCTCTACGTGTGGCTGCGTGAGGAGGTCTCGGGCGGAGCACTCGGAGCGCCGTACGCCTTCGACGGCGACTACCTGTACGGGCGGCTGCACAAGATCACCGAAGGATGGCGCAGCGAGGTCGAGGACTACTCCGTCATGCTCGGCGGCGGCATCCACCTCGTCGACCTCATGCTCTGGCTGACGGGCCAACGTCCTGCCCGCGCGGCCGCGTCAGGCAACCGCATCTCGACCGACGGCACCGCGTTCCGTTACGACGACTTCGTCGCAGCGACGTTCGAGTTCGACTCGGGCCTCGTCGGCCGCGTCACCGCCAACTTCGGCTCCGTCCACGCGCATCGCCATGTCGTGCGGCTCTTCGGGACAGACGGGACGTTCATCACCGACGACGTCGGTGCGCGGCTGCACACGAGCCGCGAGCCCACCGAGCGGCCGCGGCCGATCGACCTCGCCGCAGAGCCGGAGGGGAAGGGCGGCCTGGTCGCCGGCTTCCTCGACGCGGTCGAGGCGAACGGTGACGCGGGCACGCAACACGAGCTCGACGTCGTCTGCGTCTGCGCGGCGGCCGACCGGGCTCTCGCCGAGCGGACGATCGTCGGTGTCGACTACGCCTGACGGGCCTTCCGCCCCCGCGGCTACCGTTGTGCCGATGGCAACGCCCGCGACGAGGGTGATCCCGTTCGGCAGGCCGTGGCTGAACGACGACGACCGGAAGGCCGTCGCCGACGTGCTCGAAGGGCCTATCCTCGCGCACGGCCCCGAAGGCAAGGCCTTCGAGGAGGACTTCGGGGCGTTCATGGGAGAGGGCGCGCACTGTGTCTCCGTGAGCTCGTGCGCGGCCGCGCTCCACCTCGCCTACGCGTTCTACGGCATCGGCCCGGGAGACGAGGTCGTCCTGCCGGCGGAGACGCACGCTGCGACCGCGAACACGGCCGAGTGGGTCGGCGCGACCTCCGTCTTCGTCGACTGCGACCCGGCAACGGGCAACGTCACTGCGGACGCGGTCCGCGCGGCAGTCACGCCGCGGACGAAGGCGATCACCATCGTCCACTTCGTCGGCATCCCGTGTGACCTGCCGGCGATCGCGGACGTCGCGCGGGAGCACGGCATCCCGCTGATCGAGGACTGCGCGCTCGCAGTCGGCGCGCGCATCGACGGGGTGCACGTCGGCCTCTTCGGCGATGTCGGCTGCTTCTCGTTCTACCCCGTCAAGCACATCACGACCGCGGAGGGCGGCATGTTCGTGTCGCGGCACCCCGAGGTCGCCGCGAGCGTCGCCCGCTTGCGCGCGCACGGGGTCGACCGCTCGCATGGGGAGCGCGCGGTCCCCGGCATGTACGACGTGCCGTCGATCGGGCTCAACTACCGCCTGAGCGAGCCGCTGGCCGCGCTCGGCCGCTCGCAGTTGCGGCGCATCGACGAGAACCTCGAGATCCGGCGCGCGAACTTCGAGCGCCTGCGCTCGCTCCTCGACGGGCGCGACGACCTGCACGTTCTCGACGGCCCCGGCAACAGCCACTACTGCTTGTCGGTCGTGCTGCACGCCGCCGCGGGCGGGCGCCGCGACGATGTGCTCCGCCGCCTCGGCGAGTCCGGCGTCGGCGCGAGCGTCTACTACCCGAAGCCGGTGCCGAGGATGACGTACTACCGCGACAAGTACGGCTACGACGCGAGCCGGTATCCCGGCGCCGAGGCGATCAGCGACCGCGGCATCGCGCTCCCGGTCGGCCCGCACCTCGAGGAGGGTGACCTCGACGCGATCGCGGCTGCCCTGCTCGCGGCGCTGGAGGAGGTCGCGTGAACGGCGGTCGCGTCGCCGTCATCGGCGGCGCAGGCTTCATCGGCCACCACCTGGCGCTCGAGCTGGCGGCGCGCAGCGTCGACGTTCACGTCGTCGACAGCCTGCAGGTGAACAACATGGTCGCCGTCGCGACCGACGAGCGGTACCGGCCTCACCGCGATCTGTACTCCCGCATCCTGCAGGAGCGGCTCGACCTGTTGCGCGAGGCGGACGTTCCCGTCCACATCCAGGACGCGCGCGACTACCACGCATTGTCACGTCTGCTCAGCGACATCGCACCGACGGTGATCGTCCACGCTGCGGCTGTTTCGCACGCCGGACAGTCGAACAAGGATCCCTACAACACGTTCGACCACAGCCTGCGGACGCTCGAGAACGCGCTCGACTGGTCGCGGACGGGTCTCGAGCACTTCATCTTCCTGTCGTCGAGCATGGTGTACGGCAACTTCCTCACGCCCGAGGTCGAGGAGACGCATCCACTCGAGCCGATCGGCATCTACGGCGCGCTCAAGGTCGCGGGCGAGAAGATCGTGATCGCGTACCAGCAGGTGTTCGACCTCCCGTTCACGATCATCCGCCCGTCGGCGCTCTACGGCCCGCGCTGCATCAGCAGGCGCGTGAGCCAGGTGTTCATCGAGAACGCGCTCGAGCACAGGCCGATCGTCATCGACGGCGACGGCTCCGAGCGGCTCGACTTCACCTACATCGACGATCTCGTGCGCGGCATCTGCCTCGCCATCGACTCGCCGGCGGCCCGCGGCGAGATCTTCAACATGACGTACGGAGAGGCCCGGTCGATCGCGGAGGTCGTCGACCTCGTGGGGCAGGCATTTCCCGGCCTCGAGGTGGAGCACGCGCAGCGCGACCGGCTCATGCCGGAGCGCGGAACCTTGGCCATCGCAAAGGCCCGTAAGCTGCTCGGCTACGCGCCGGACGTCCCGATCGACGCCGGCCTCCTCAAGTACATCGACTGGTACCGACAACTCGTCGGCAGTGCAACCGCCTGAGCCACTCCGGGACGCCTGGCTCTCGGACGTCCTCGGATTCGACGCGTACGGGGTGACCACGGCCTCGGCATCCGCGGCTCCCGCGAAGGGGCGCGCCCTGTACACGTGCCGCGTCCCGGCGGAGGACGTCGAGGCGGTCGAGGGCCTCGCCGACGCCGGCTTCCGGATCGTCGACGTGAACGTCACGCTCGAGCGCGAGGGCGACGGCGGGCTCTCCGGAACGTCGGTCGCTCCCGCCGCGGCGCACCAGTACGAGGCGCTGCTCGACATCGCCGGCTCGTGCTTCCGTTACTCGAGATTCCATCTCGATCCGCACATTCCGACCGAGCTCGCACATCGCGTGAAGCGCGAATGGGTGCGCAGCTACGTCGAAGGAAGGCGTGGGGTCGAGCTGCTCGCGGCGACGCACGACGGCGAGGCTGCCGGATTCCTCGCCGTGCTCGAGGCGCAGGACGGTGCGCAGGTCATCGACCTCATCGGCGTCGCCGCCGCAGTGCAAGGACGCGGCATCGGCGAGTCGCTCGTCGGCGCGTTCGCGCAGCGGCACGGCGACGGCGGCCGAACGCTGCGCGTCGGCACCCAGGTCGCCAACGTCCCGTCGCTCCGCCTGTACGAGAAGCTCGGCTTCCGCGTCGTCTCGGCGACGTACGTCCTCCACCGGCACGTGGGCGCCTGATGCACGTCGCCGGCTTCGACACCGACGAGCGCGTCCTCGTCGTCGCGGAGATCGGAAACAACCACGAGGGCGACGTCGGCATAGCGCGCGAGCTGGTCGCGGCCGCCGCCGACGCAGGTGCGGACGCGGTGAAGTTCCAGACCTTCCGGACGGAGCACTACGTCAGCCGCCTCGACGCGGAGCGCTTCGCGCGGCTCGAGCGGTTCCGCCTGACGTTCGAGGAGTTCGAGGAGCTCGCGGGGCTCGCGCGCGAGCGGGGGCTGCGCTTCATCTCGACCCCCTTCGACCTCGAGAGTGCCGCGTTCCTCGGCGGCATCGCAGATGCGATCAAGATCGCATCTGGGGACAACGACTTCGAGCCGCTGCTCGTGCGTGCCGCGCAGACACGCCTGCCGATGATCGTCTCCACCGGCCTCGCCGAGATCGGCGGCATTCGGAGCACGGTCGAGCTCGTCCGCCGCGAATGGGGCGGCGCCGACCCCGGCCTCGCCGTGCTCCACTGCGTGTCCGCCTATCCCGTCCCCGCCGGCGAGGCGCACCTGCGTGCGATCTCCGCTCTCGCCGCCGAGCTCGACTGCGTCGTCGGTTACTCCGACCACACCGCCGGCGTCGATGCTGCTCCGCTCGCGGTCGCGCTCGGTGCACGGGTGATCGAGAAGCACTTCACGCTCGACAAGCAGTACTCCGACTTCCGCGACCACCAGCTCTCCGCCGACCCGCCGGAGCTGGCCGAGCTCGTGCGGCGCATCCGGCTCGCCGAGGTGCTGCTCGGCGTGGCGGAGAAGCAGGTGCAGCCCTCGGAGCGGGACGGCGTCGTGGCGCTTCGCCGCTCGATCGCTACCGTCCGCGACCTCCCCGCCGGCCACGTGGTCGCCGCGGACGACCTGACGTGGATCCGCCCCGGCGGCGGGCTTCGCCCGGGCGAGGAGGCGCTGCTCCTCGGCCGCAGGCTCAGGCACGCGGTCGCCGCAGGAGAGCAGCTCGCCGCCGCCGACGTGGAGTGATTCGTGAACGTCGCGCTCCTCACCACCGACACGACGCACCACACGTACTTCGCGTGGAAGCTCGCCGAGCGGTTCCCGCTCGCCGCCGTCGTCCTCGAGCAGCGGGTTGCGCAACCGCCGTTCGAGACCTTCCACCCGTTCGAGGCCGACCGCGACGCGTACGAGCGCGACGTGCTCCTCGCCGGCTTCGACGGCGGCCTCGACACGATTGCGCCGGTACGCGCCGTGGACACTGTGAACGACGCGGGCCTGGTTCTGCGCGAGCTCGAACCGGACGTACTGCTCGTGTTCGGGACCGGACGCCTCCCGCCCGAGGCGATCGCGGCCGCGCCGGTGTGCCTGAACCTGCACGGCGGCAACCCCGAGGAGTATCGCGGGCTGGACACGCACCTCTGGGCGATCTATCACCGTGACTTCGACGGCCTCGTCACCGCCCTCCACGTCGTCGAGCCGGAGCTCGACACCGGCGACCTCGTCGACGTCGCTCCGATCCCGCTGTCTCGCGGCATGCACCTGTACGAGCTGCGGAGCCGGAACACGCAGGTCTGCGTCGGGCTCGCGCTGCGTGCACTCGAGCGGCTCGATGCGTCGGGGGCCGTGACGCGGAGCCCGCAGGCGCGCCGAGGCCGGTACTACTCGTTCATGCCCGCGGTGCTGAAGGACCGGTGCGTGCGGCAGTTCGAGCAACACACGGCGTCGCTGTGATCTCACCGGGCGCGCTCCTCGGGCCGCGGTCGGCCGTCGTCTTCCTCTTTCACGGCGTGCTGCGCGAGCCGCGCCACACCGGTGTGCGCAACTACACGGGGAAGCATCTGCCGCTCCCGGCATTCGAGGCGTTCCTCGACGAGCTCGCGGAGACGGGGACGCCGCTCTCGATCGCCGAGGTCGTCGACGGTGCGGCCGGCGTGACGGAGCTTCCCGAGCGCGGCTTCGCGGTCACGTTCGACGACGGCTTCGCGAACAACATTCAGGTCGCAGCACCCGCGCTCGAGCAGCGCGGGATTCCGGCCGCGTTCTACGTGACGACGGACTTCGTCGATCGCCAGGCGTGCTCCTGGATCGACCTGATCGAATACGCCGTCGATCTGGCAGCGCCCGGGTCGAGGGAGGAGAAGATCGCCGCGCTCGACACCATCCGCGCCCGCGGCAAGTCGGACCCGGAGCTCGATCCATACGCGCTCGCCGACGAAGTCTGGGGTCAGCTCGGCGTGCAGGAGCTCGTCCCCGACCACGAGCTCGACCGGAAGCTGACCTGGGACGAGGTGCGCGAGCTGGCGGCGCATCCGCTTTTCACCGTCGGCGGGCACGGGGCGACGCACCGGATCCTCTCGCACGTGCCGCCCCGTGAGCTCGAGCGCGAGGTCGACAGCGCGCTCGACCGGATCGAGGCCGAGACCGGCGAGCCGGTGCTGCATTTCTCGTATCCGGAGGGTGGACCGACGACGTATTCGGATGCGGTCGTCGACCGGCTGCGGCGGCGTGGGGTCGCGTCCGCCGTCGCCGTCGCCCCCGGTGCTGTCCGTGCGGGAGACGACCTGTTCGCCCTCAAGCGGACGCTCGTCGCATAGCGTGTCGAGCATGCTCGGGCCGGTGCACGACCTTGCGCGGATCGTCCGGCACGTGCGCGGCACGGACGCGCAGGCTCCCGTGGTTCACGGTCGCGACGACGTGCGAGAGCCGGTCGTCGCGCTCAGCTTCGACGACGGCCCGAGCGAGTGGACGGAACCCATCCTGGACCTGCTGCGGAGCGCCGGAGCCCGCGCGACGTTCTTCGTCATCGGCGAGGCCGTCCGCGGCAACGAAGGCATCCTCCGGCGCATCCACGCCGAAGGCCACGAGGTCGGCAACCACACGATGACTCACGTGCGGCTCGACACGGTCGGCAGGCTCAGGATTGCGCGCGAGCTCCGTCGTGGGAGCGCTGCGATCGAGCGCGTCCTCGGCTCGCGGCCGATCGTCTTCCGTCCTCCCGGCTTCCATTACACGGTCGCCGTCCTCGAGGTCGCCCGCGCGGCCGGCTTCGAGCGCGTCACGCTCGCGTCGGCGACCACCGACGACTACATCAGGGACAGTGGCGAGGAGATCGTCGAGGCGATCCTTCCGCGCGTCCGTCCGGGTGGCATCATCGACCTCCACGACGGCCGTCCTCCACGGGAGTCCGGGTCGCGTGCCGACCGCCGGCCGACGGTCGCAGCGGTCGAGCGGCTCCTCGCCGCGCTTCCGCAGCACTCCTTCGTCACCGTCTCGGAGCTCTTCGCGCGATGAGCGACGTCCTTCCGATGACGGCGATCGTCGCCAGTCACAACGAGGCGCACCTCCTGCAGCGGTGCCTCTCGGCGCTCGACTTCTGCGACGAGCTCATCGTCGTCGACATCGACTCGACCGACGACACCGCCGCCGTCGCGCGCGGCCTCGGCGCCAGGGTCATACCGCACCCGTATGTGACGATCGCCGACGAGCTGCGCCCCGAGGCGATCGCCGCGGCCACGCACGACTGGGTGCTCCTCCGCGACCCGGACGAGGTCGTGCCGCCCGCGCTGCGCGCGCAGATCGTTGAGATCTTTCGCGACCTCGATCCAGACGTAGGCCTGATCACGGGCCCGATCCAGTACTACTTCGGCAGGAGGCCGTTGCGCGGCACAGCTTGGGGTGGGGTGCGCACGGCGCGCGTCGCCGCGAGGCGCGACCTGATCGAGTTCCCGACCACCGTGCACGGGAAGCTCGTCCGGAGGCCCGGCTCGCGCGATCTCCCGATCGCGTTCACGGGGGACAACGCGATCGAGCACTACTGGGCGGCGGGCTATCGCGACGTCGTCGAGAAGCACCGGCGGTACCTGCGGCTCGAGGGAGCCGCGCGGGTGGACGCGGGCGAGACGACGAGCGTGCGGCGGATCCTCGCCACTCCGCTGACGGCGTTCACCGACTCGTTCATCTGTCAACGGGGCTACGCCGACGGCGTGCGCGGCGCCACGCTCAGCGTCGTCTGGAGCGTCTATCGGGCCGGGACCCAGGTCGCTCTGTGGCGCGAAACGCGTCGGCGCGGACGCGGTGATCGCGCGTGATCCGGCGGACGCTGGACGCGGTCGAGCGCGAAGTGCGCCGCCAGATGATGGGGCCGCTTCGCCTGCGTCGCCAGGTCTTCTCGCCGCGTCGCG
>Ga0265338_10009971_pt1 | contig 11231 bp, 9 predicted proteins | sample 42126metaG_FD_193579 | JGI IMG/M metagenome (GOLD analysis project Ga0265338, IMG submission 193579) | Rhizosphere microbial communities from Carex aquatilis grown in University of Washington, Seatle, WA, United States - 4-21-26 metaG | ecosystem: Host-associated > Plants > Roots > Rhizosphere >... | reverse complement strand
TCATTATCGGAAAAGCATCGAAACGATAATAAGAATAGCATAAAATCAGATATTAGTCTACTTTCTAAAGCTCGACCGGCAAAATTTTATTTTAAAATGTTACCATGAAAAAGTGGCTGTAGTTAAAGAGATGGTCGGAATTGAAACAAAGAAAATCCTGGCAGGCACCTGCCAAAACCTGAGTGTGCTTATAGCAGAAGCAAATCCAGCCCGGTCGGAATTGGATTTAGCATGAAAATGTTTGGATAGTATTTGATCCAGGCAGTTCTCTTTTGCTGATATACTTGCTGCGTGAGAAAGGAGCAACCTGTGTTTGATTCAACCTCTCCATCGAAGCTTTTCAAGCGGTTTCTACACGCCTACTTTGATACATTGACCCATGAAGAGTGGCGTGGCGGAGTTGATATACCATCCCTCTCGCTCCTTTCTGTTGAAGAGAGAAGCCTGCTGGAGGAGTTACTCTGCCAGCACCTGGAACTGGGCAGTACTGATCCCCGCATCATGGCCGGTCTCGGTGAACTCCGTGTGCAACGAGCAATACCAGCTCTCAAAAAACGTGTGCAGTCGTCGCTGAGAGAGAGAAGCGTACTGGAACCTGCACTGGCGTTATGGAAAATAGCCCACTCCCAGGAGGCACTGGCTGCACTTATAGAGGCACTTAACTGCCTGCCAGACGACCTGGGGAGAATGGATGCAGCGATCAACTTGCGCTGCTGTTTCTGTCAACAGGCTGCACAGGCATTACAACAGGCGCTCTTTGACAATGCGTACCTGGTGCGTTACCACGCGACGCACTCCTTGCTGATTATCTACTCTCTCTGGAAGGAGCAGAGTAAGAGTCACTCACTCGCAGTCAAAATGATGTCAGATGATCCTCAACAGCGCGAGAAGGCCGTTGCTCGCATTCAGAAGTTGATTGAAAAACGGTCTCTGCCTCTCTGTGAAAATGGAACGATGCAGAAAAATAGAGAAAAGTCACTGGATACTATTTAATCCAGGCATTTTCTATTCTCAGCATGGTATCACAGGATGTATGATTACTCTATGTAAAACCAATCTCCTTGTCAGTCAAAATCACTGTTTGTCAGTAGAGAACAGTCTACAATCATAGACAAAAGAAGGTATTTTGTATGCGCGCGCTTGTTTACCGGGATAATCAACTACGGCTTGAGGAGCGCTATCCCAGGCCATTTCTCCCTGAAGGGGAAGCGTTGATCAAAGTCACGCAGGTGGGGATCTGCAATACCGATCTGGAGATCACTCGTGGTTATATGGACTTCACGGGCGTGCCGGGTCACGAGTTTGTTGGAACAGTCGAAGAGGTTGCCCGCCAGCCAGGAGCTTCGACGCCGCACGCGCTTGTCGGCAAACGCGTGGTCGGTGAGATTAACGCCGCCTGCCGAAAAAGCAACTGCTGGTATTGCCAGCGCGGGATCTATTCGCAATGTCCAGAGCGCACTACGCTGGGCATTGGCGGGCGCGATGGCGCCTTTGCTGAATATCTCACCCTGCCTGTAGAGAACCTGCACCTGGTTCCCGATGAGGTCAGTGATGATGAGGCGGTTTTTGTCGAACCGCTGGCCGCTAATTTCGAGATCTTTGAACAGACCCATATCCGGCCAACTGATCGCATCGCGATCCTGGGCGATGGCAAATTGGGCCAGCTCGCCGCGCGCGTCCTTGCCCTGAGCGGCTGTGAAGTAACCCTGATAGGCAAGCATCCTGAGAAGCTGCTGCTGGTCGAAAGCCTTGGCATCAACGCCTGCCTGCTTGAAGAGGCCGATAAACTGACTTCCTCTGGCCGCCGTCGTTTCGACCTGATTGTTGAATGTAGCGGATCTGCTCAAGGATTGGAAACAGCTCTACGCCTGGTACGGGCCAGAGGAGTATTGGTCCTGAAAAGCACTGTGGCTGACAAAAGTTCTGTACATCTTGCTCCTATTGTCATAGACGAGATCCAGGTGCTGGGATCACGTTGCGGTCCTTTTGCTCCAGCTTTGCGCGCACTGCGCCAGAAACGCATCGATGTTCGCCCCCTGATCAGCGGGCGCTATAGCCTGGACAATGCCCTGATCGCCTTTGACTACGCGACTCAACCAGGCGTGCTGAAAGTGCTGGTGCATATCTAAACGGATCAACCTTTCTCTTTTTCTTCACTGCCGATGGGAATTATTGCTGAGAGATAGAGAATTCCAACACAATTGTATAAGGATAGCATTCATGCGTTAACATATGCTGTAGGATATCAGCAGCAATCCCAAAGTCCCGCCCATCCGAAAAACGCTTGTTGTAATCCCCAGCTTCGCACGCTATACTGGTCTGGCCCAATATACTCCAAAGAATCAGGTATTGGCACACTACATTCAAATAGAAGATTGGCGGGGATGATGAGCGACTACGATTTAATCGCACCATTTTATGATATAGAGCATGCACAGTTTGACGAAGATCTGGATATGTACCGAAATTTTGCCGAGTTGTGCGGCGGGAAAATTCTGGAACTGGCCTGTGGCAGCGGACGCCTGTTGCTACCTCTGGCTCAAGATGGTTATATGTTGACCGGGGTCGATACTTCGGAGGCGATGCTGGACATTGCCCGCCATGTGCTGACTGAGGCAAAGGTTATAGAACATTGCCAGCTTGTCCAACAAGATATCAGCACACTACAATTGTCAGAAAAATTTCGCCTGGGCATGGTCGCGCTGGGTTCATTCGGGCACCTTATCCAGCGCCAGCAACAACAGCAGGCATTAGCCGCGATTCGCCGTCATCTCAGCCTCGGGGCAACATTTATTCTGGACATCAGCAACGAAGATGCACGCTATATGGAAAATCTGAGCGGACATATGCTGCATCAGGGCACATGGGAGCAGGAAGATGGGTCGTATATCACCCATTTTATCAGTCCAGCGTCCTCAAATACCAGCCATCTGCTGGATTTAACCCACTTTTACGATGTCCATCGCCAGGGCGAGGCGGTTCGGCGCACCGTTTCACAGACCAGCCTCTATCTCTTTGAGCGTAATGAAGCGGAACTGCTACTGGAACAGGCAGGTTTTCGTGTAAAAAACATCTATGTGAACTATGATTTCTCTCCCTATGAGCACGAAAGCCCGCGTATGATTTTTATAACGGAAGCGCGGTGAGATATATGGTATTGCATGAATGGAACCTGCCAGTAGACGAGGCACGGGCCTTGCAACGCAAACTGGCAGAGCAAATTATCCTGGAAGACCAGTTCGGCGAGATTCGTTTTGTCGCTGGAGTCGATATGGCCATTAACGAAGAGACTGATATGGCGCGTGCAGCTGTAGTGCTCTTCAGTTTTCCCGAACTGGAAGTTCTGGAAAAGCATGTCTACGAGGAACCTGTGCGCATGGAATATATTCCAGGGTTGCTCTCGTTTCGCGAAATGCCCAGCCTGTTGGGCGCACTCGCCCAGTTAAAACAACGCCCTGACCTGGTGATGACTGATGGGCAGGGCATTGCTCATCCCAGGCGCCTGGGTATTGCCACCCACCTGGGACTATGGCTTGATACGCCAACCATCGGGTGTGCCAAGTCGATCCTGGTAGGCAAACATGAGCCGGTTGGAGAGCAGATTGGAGACTGGTCACCGCTCGTCTACTACGGCGAAACGATTGGAGCGGCCCTCCGTACACGTTCAGGAGCGCGAGTAAAACCCATGTTTATCTCGCAGGGCCACAGGATTAGCCTGGAAAGCAGCATTAAATATGTGCTGGCCTGCGGGCGCGGCTATCGCTTGCCCGAAACCACGCGCCAGGCTGACAAACTCTCAAAAGATAATGCCTGGCGCGAAGAGGTTTAGTCTGCTTCTTCATCCTGGCCGGTATAAAGCGGCGAGGTAAAATAAAAGGTCGTACCCTGCTGGGGTACGCTCTCAAACCAGATCTGACCACCATGCTGTTCTACAATCAGGCGGGCAATCGAGAGACCCAGACCATAACCGCCCATTTTAGATTGCTCGGCGTGGTTCGACTGGTAGAAACGCTCAAAGATATGGGGCTGATCATCAGGAGGAATACCATAGCCGGTATCAACAATCGAGAACAGCACCATATTATCCTGCTGAGGACGCACACGAATGGTTACGGTGCCATTGGGTGGGGTAAATTTAATCGCATTCGTCACCAGGTTGTTCAAGACCTGCTTCATGCGCTGGGGGTCCGCATACAGTAATGGCGTGGTATCAGGAATATCTTTTTCCAGAATCACCGCCGCCTTTAACGCCTGTAGACGCAGGCTGGTCACCACCTGCTTGGCAAGCACACGCGAATTGACATTCTGCAACTTCATCTCAAACTGGCCAGAATCAGAGCGTGTCATAAAGAGGATATCTTCGACAATCGCCATGAGTTGCTGCACACCCTCCTGCGCAAAACCCAGATACTTATGCTGCTCATCTGTCAAAGCGCCCATATGGCCCTGTATCAGTAAATCGACAAAGCCGTGGACCGAATTCAAAGGCGTACGCAACTCGTGTGAGACCATCGAAACAAAATTGGCACGCACCTGGTTCGCGACTTTGATGACGGAGAGATCGCGCGCGGCAAAGGCGACTGCAGGCTGAGATCCAATCATCGTTGGCACCACACTGACCGAGTATTCAGCGGAACTGGCCGGACGCGCCCCAAGAAAGAGCTCCTCATCAGCAATTACCTGATTATCCTGCAGGACCCGCACCAGCGGACAATTCGAGGTACCACACAGCAGGGTTCCATTTAAATTGCGGCACATCAGCACCTCTTTGCAAGGGCGTCCACAAGCCTCAGCAGCAGAAAAGCCGAGCATGGTCACAGCCGAGGGATTGAGGTCATGCACTTTGAATTGCTCCTCCACCGCAATCATCGCAGAAGGAGTGCGCTCATAGAAATTCGTTAGATAGCTCAGATCCACGCCAGAAGAGGCTGCGGCAATCAGAGTGTTCTCATCATGCCGCTCTGGTGGCTCTGATAACGAATTCGCCGGGAGCACCACATCCTCACGGTGCTTCTTGATTGCTGGTGGTTGGCGCTTGATATCCTTACGCACAGAACCTCCCTATTTCCCCAAAAACTTATAGCCAATACCACGAACAGAGATAATATACTGAGGATTTAACACATCCTCCTCCAACTTACGACGCAAACGACGAATATACACATCCACAATATTGCTACTATTCAGATCTTCGTTCCAGACCGAGGCCAGCAACTGGTTCCGGTCAACAGCTTGCCCGGAAGAGGCCATCAGTACGCGCAAAACCTGCATCTCGGTCCGCGTCAGATCAACAGCCGACTGACCACCGGGCAACATCACTTTGAGTTCAGCAGGAAAAAGTTCAACCTGGCCACAACGAATACTCGGATTGCCCTGGGCGCTATGCTTCTTAATGCGCCGCAAAACCGCCTGAACACGCGCTACCAGTTCCTGGTGATTATAGGGTTTACAAATGTAATCATCGGCTCCAATGTTAAAGCCATGCAGCTTTGATTCCAGACCATCCTGAGCGGTCATAAAAATAAGCGGGGTTTCATAGCCCTCAGCACGGAGTTTTTCCGAAAACTCAAACCCATTGAGATAAGGCATGGTTACATCGAGAAGGAGCAAATCTGGCTCGCGCCTTTGGATCATGAGCATCGCACCACGCGGATTATCGGTCGTTTCGACCTCATACCCTTCTTTATCAAGGGCAAATTTAACCAGCGCATTGGCGAAAAGATCGTCATCAACGACAAGAATGTACACAGTCTTTCCCCTCATTCAACTGCCAGAGCACCGGATGGCGTTTGTACGATAGTCACCCATTCAAGATGTTGCACCAGAGCAACAGACGGGCAGTCACTCTGTATCCAGAAGCAGCATGTAGAATGGAGAGACCGTCGTTGTCTCCGTCTCTGCCAGCATTAGCTCTCGTTTATCGCCTTAAAACACTCGCTTGCTATCGGTTTGCTGCTGACGCCATAACATGGGGGGGGAAAAACGTACAGGCCCAGCAAGTTTTGCATTAAGAGACTGCATTCTTCCATTTTTCCAAGGGTACAATGCTTGCGATAGATTGTCAAGCTTATACGCTGGTAATTGAACGCAGCTTTTCCAGATAGACCATCAGAATAGCCAGATCGGCAGGCGAGACACCTTCCACACGCGACGCCTGGCCAATGGTGCGCGGGCGCATATGGGCCAGTTTCTGGCGAGCCTGGGTACGCAGGTGAGGAATAGCAGCGTAATCCAATGTTTCAGGAATACGATGTTCTTCCAGGCGCCTGGTACGGTGGACCTGCTGTTCCTGTTTCCTGACATAATTCTCATATTTGACCTGCAACTCTACCTCCTCAGCCACCGTCTCCGGGAGCAGTGGGAGGGCAGCGTTAACGACAACCCCGCTGTCTTCAGTCAAAGCGACATCAGAAGCATTGGGCAAAGCACTGCCGCGTTGGGACAACTGCGCCACCTGCTGATAACCCACCCCTGGCCGGCGCAGAAGATCACGCGCGGAAAGCATCTGCCCAAAGGGCGCGATTCCCAGTTCCTGGGCATGCGCCTCGGTAACACGCGAAGTGGTAAAAAAGACCTTGTCTAGATGCTGCAACGTCCGCTGAATATCCACGCGTTTACGCAAAACTTCAGCATAACGTGCCTCATCAATCAAACCAAACGTATAGGCGTAGTCACTCAAGCGTAGATCAGCGCTTTCGGGGCGCAGAAGCAAACGGTACTCGGCTTGCGAGGTATGCAAACGGTACGGCTCGCTCAGCGCACGTGTCACCAGATCGTCAATCAACACACCGATATACGCTTCATGACGCCCAAGCACAAAGGGTTCCTGCCCACGCACAGCCAGGGCAGCATTGATGCCTGCCATCAGACCCTGCGCAGCCGCCTCTTCATAGCCCGAAGTTCCGTTGATCTGGCCTGCCAGAAACAGCCCGGCGACAGCCTTGGTTGCCATGTTCGCAAAGAGTTGATCGGACGGAACATAGTCATATTCGACAGCATAACCAACGCGCATCATCTCCACATGAGCCAGTGCCGGAATACTGCGCAACATGGTAAGTTGTACATCCTCTGGCAGACTGGTATTCATACCCTGAACATAGATCTCACCAGTGCGCCAGCCCTCTGGCTCAAGAAAAATCTGATGGCGCGTCTTATCAGCAAAGCGCACTATTTTATCCTCAATCGAAGGACAATAGCGCGGACCAATACCCTCGATCACTCCGTTATAGAGGGGCGAACGATGGAGATTAGCACGAATGGCCTGGTGGGTCTGCTCATTGGTGTGCACCAGGTAACAGGGAAGCTGAGGCCGCCAACCATGCAGATCCTCGTCCGTCACTGGATAGAGTGGATTGGGACGCGTCCCAGGCAACTGCACATCTTCACGAGCAGTCTGGTCCTGGGAAAAGAACAGCGGGACACGGCTGCCTGGCTGTGGATCAGTCAGACTGAAATCAACAGTACGAGCATCAATACGCGGAGGTGTTCCGGTCTTAAAACGGCGCAGGGTCAGACCCAGGTCGCTCAGGGAAGTTGAGATACCAAGCGCTGGACCTTCTCCGGCACGCCCACCAGGCTGGGTCTGATCACCGACAACCAGACGACCATTGATAAATGTGCCGGTGGTCATCACTACTGCGCTGGCCTCGTAACGCCAACCGTTGCTGGTCAGAACTCCGACTATCATCGGACGACCGTCCGGGCCGCGCTGGCTGAGCAAACCGGTAATGGTAGCTTGCTTGAGATCCAGATTTGACTGGCTCTCCAGCACAAACTTCATAGACAGACGATATGCTTGCTTGTCACACTGAGCACGCAATGCCTGCACTGCCGGGCCTTTACTGGTATTTAACAAGCGAACCTGAATAAATGTACGGTCTGTATTGCGACCAATCTCGCCTCCCAGAGCATCGATCTCTTTGATCAAATGCCCTTTGGCGGGACCACCCATCGAAGGATTGCAGGGCATCAGGGCCACACTATCCAGGTTCATGGTGAGAAGCAGAGTCTTACGGCCCATGCGTGCCGAAGCCAGGGCAGCCTCACAACCAGCATGACCCGCGCCGATAACAATAACTTCATATACCCCGCGCAGGCTGCTCTCTGTCGAGGACAACTCGGTGCTGCTTTCTGTTTCGTTACTCATGGTACAATGATCTTATCTCTCGCTTTGACTGATATCTGTGAATGATTCTTCATAAAACTCTCTCTGTCCTCGTATTATGACTCAGTTATATTCATACGTCAAGAGAATGAGAAAATCGTATACATTTGTACGCACAATACACGATAAATGTACATGCTTTCATTATATTCCATAAGAGCTTTTTTCTACACAGGATCAGAAGATAGTATTAATCAAGCAAGCTGCGTTTATTTTTTGTGTGCGGATCGGCATTGTGCTACTATGAGAGAAAGTGATAAACAAACGGAAACGAAACGAGGAGCTTTCCCGTGGCTGATACATTTACCCTGCTCTACTCACCTTTACTGAAAGAAGTTTTTACTGCACAGGCTCACCAACAAATTGCCCAGGGTGCTGACGCGTCAGAGACTGCGCGCCAGTACGCAGAACTTGGCAAACCTGACTTTACGCTCGCCTTTCTGCTCCTGGTTGAGCAAACCGAGGAAGAGAAACGCGAGATGCTGGCCCATGCCTATGAACGCCGCGCCGCGCTGGCCGAGGAAAAGGCCCGCGAATATACCACACAATTTCATAGACCATTTCCACTGATGAAGCTGGAAGCGCGCAAAGACCTGCTGGCGGCTCGAACGATTCGCGCCGGACAGCCGTTGCAGGTACAGGAGCATCGCGTTCCTCCACAATAAACGACGAACCCTGGAACTCTGGTTGCTCGTCTGTCGATGGAGTCCAGGCATATCCCCTGGTTTTCTCTTCTTTGACAAAGATGTAATCAACGGATTACATCGATCGTATATATACAAGAAGGCTCAACTTTGTGAACTATTTCATAGTTCCGATCCTTCTTTTCTGGTAAGCTAAGGAGGGTACGTCCTGGCTTGCGGCAGTAACTGACATTATCTCTTATTTTCTATTTGCACAACATAGTGAAGGGCGATGTTTCCCGGCTCGCCTGGAAACATCGTATTTTTTGTTATCGTATGCCACGCTGTTTAAATCCAAAAAAATCACATGAGAATCGCAGCTTGTTTGCCCGGACCGTTTCATCCAGCGCGACAGTAGCGCTTTCCGAGACACAAGACAGCGCAGAAGCAGAGCAAGATGAGGAACAGGTCGCCTGCCAGTTTTGCAAATATTTGCTGGAAGGTGCGTTGCTTGGTGATTGCCGAATCATCCGTTGGATTGGCTCTGGTTCCTTTGGCGATGTCTATGAAGCGGAACAACTGCCGCCTCTCAATCGACGTGTAGCAATCAAAGTTATGTCGATTGAGCGCGTTGTCGATGGCCAATCTGCGGAATTGTTTGCGCGTGAGGTCAGTACCATTGCAGCGCTTGACCATCCAAATATTTTGCCTGTGTTGCGCGCCGGGATGATTGAGGACGGTCGGTCATACCTGGTGATGAAATACGCGGCGCGGGGTTCACTCCAACAATTTTGCCAACCACCCGCGTTCGTGCCCTCCCTTTTACCGACCATGAATCAGGAAACGCCGCTTGAGACTCTGGCTATTGCAGCCATCGAGACGCTCAATATCGCTGATGAACAGGGTATTACGGCCCATCCTATTCCGCGCACAGAATCTGAGACACCTGCGGCTCCAGGCGACAACGAAACTGGGGAACAGATGCCGCCTCCACTTGAGTCAGCAGAAGTGGCAAAAACCCACACTCAGCAGGCCGAAGAGCCACAGGAAGTCCCCCAGGACGCTGAAGAGTCCACCTCTGTGGAGATAGCGGAGGAGTCGGAAGAGATGCTCAGAGGTCTGAGCAATCCCCGGCAAAAAGCTGTCGAGCCGATAGCATCCAGTGAGAACCAGGAGCCGCCAGACGCCTGTAGCTCACCGGAAAGCAAGACGGAGCATACTGCGCGCCAGACATCCAATGAGGAAGCAGTTCAAGCAATCAGCGAAACTGAAGAAACCCTGGTTGTAGCCTCAGAGATCTTTGTGGAACAGGTAGCTACCATTGTACAGCAACAGAACGCCAGCTCCATGGTGCGTACGGCTGCTTACCTGCCACAATCCAGCAGAGCAACCATGCTTTCAGCACAGCAAGTATTACAGTATGTTGAAGAGGCGGCAGCCGCATTACACTATGCCCATGAACATGGGTTGATTCATCTGGATGTCAAACCGGCAAACCTGCTGCTGGATGCGCAGGGACGCCTGTTACTGGCCGATTTCGGTGTCTCGGTCTTGCTGGATGGTTACACACATGCCTCGTTGCACTATTATGTCGGTACACCGCTCTACACCGCGCCTGAACAATGGTTAGAACAACCACGCGCGGCCAGCGACCAGTACGCGCTGGCGGTAACATGTTACCAGTTGTTGACGGGACGCCCACCTTTTACTGGCAATCTGTATGCTGTTATGCATGGCCATCTCCAGGCTCCTCCACCCTCGATGAGCGAGCTGAACCCATTAATCTCACAGGAAATAGAAGCGGTACTACAACGCGCGCTGGTCAAAGATCCTACTGCGCGTTATCCCGATATTCTGGCTTTTGCCCATGCCTATCGCGAAGCTCTGGAAAACGCTGCCAGTGCTGATACTGATACTCAGATGCAAAAACGTGCCAGGTTGCTGCTGGAGCAGATGGCAACGCCACAGGTGGAGGAACCCGAGACTCCTCTGGCCGCGTTTACCCTGGAAGAAACAGGAGAACTGGCGCTGGAGGTCACAGAGACCGGGTCTGCTGAAGCTGGCACGTTTAAAAAACAGAAAACCAGCGGAACGGAATGGGAAGCACCGGGCGATAGACTGGCACCCAACAGAAACCACTGGTTGCGCAATCTGGTGCTTCTGTTGCTCTCCCTGCTCTTAATTAGCGGCGGCAGTCTGGGCTTTGTGCGACGATCAGACCCTGCTGGCTTGGCATCTGTCCAGGCATTGAACTGAGCACCAGTTCCATAAACTTTACGAATGACGAAACGCAGAAGATTAAAATTACCAACACTGGCAATAGCGATCTCAACTGGACCGCCTGGCTGGTCACTCCTTACACCTGGCTCAAGCTCACTCCAACGAGTGGAACCATAGCGCCAGGCCAATCCGGCTCTTTGACTGTCAGCACGGAGGTTGACTCG
>Ga0265338_10009969_pt1 | contig 11232 bp, 8 predicted proteins | sample 42126metaG_FD_193579 | JGI IMG/M metagenome (GOLD analysis project Ga0265338, IMG submission 193579) | Rhizosphere microbial communities from Carex aquatilis grown in University of Washington, Seatle, WA, United States - 4-21-26 metaG | ecosystem: Host-associated > Plants > Roots > Rhizosphere >... | reverse complement strand
GTGCTGCGCAACCCGCACTACCGCGCGACGCACATGAACTGAAGCGGCGGCGGCTGCAGCGGCCGGATACGAAGAACGCTGCAGTCGCCATCTGCTTCCGATCGATAGCCGATGCGGGACCCGGCGATGTCTCCAATAGATCGAGATTTCCATTCGTGCGCCGCGGCGCCGATCGTCCGCCAATGCTATGTCAAACCGAAACCGCCGACCCGGTGTTGCCGGCGGAGCATGGACGTGAGTTGGCTGGCCGGGACCTCCGCCGGATTGTCGCGGCCGACTGTCCGCGCATGATCGCCGCGACGATTGGACTGTATCTGGCCGCGGCGGACGGATTCTCAGGACGCTGCGGTCGCCACCTGCTTCCAACCGGTGACCAACGCGGCCAACCCGACTGCGTCAGCAGGTGGCCCGTTGCCACGCCACGCGATATGCAGGTCGGGACGCAACAGGAATACCGCAGCCCCGTAGACGTCTCGCACGCGAGTCTCGTCGAGATGAAGCACCTTGAGTGGTGCTCCAAGAGTGCGGAACGCTGCCTCGAGCGGAGCGGCGTCGCAATCGCCACGAAGGTCGAGCAATGTGTAGTCGTCCCCGAGCACGTCTTGCATCGCGCGCCCGTCCTTTAGCCACATATGCGGGATGCGGACGCCGGGACGCGCATGGGGGATGTAGCTGCTGGTTTCCCATTCCGCGACATTGCCCGGTTCGTCGGCGATCAACGGCGAACCGGCGTAGGAATATGCTGCCTCCACCCCGACCATGCCGTGCATGCGCCGATGGTTGACGTCGAAGGACGCTGCAAGCTCGCGACGCAGCGACTCTCCCTCGGGTGTGGCGTCATACACGGCGGGCGTGACCAGCGCCCGCCAGATCGGCACGCCCGCCGCGGCCCATCCGGCCGCTGCGACATTGCGTATTCCGATCGGCCTGCGTTCCAGCTCGTAGCTGTCGAGTAAGCCGGGACCGCCCCAACTCTTGAGCACGCCGGCGAGTTTCCACGACAGGTCAAATGCATCGCCGACGCCGGTGTTCATGCCGAGACCGCCGGTCGGAATGACCAGATGGATCGAATCTCCTGCGAGAAAGACGCGCTGATCGCGATACCGCTCCGCGACCAGCAGGTGATGGCGCCACGGAATGACGTGACGAATTTCGAAATCGCAGGGAAAGCCAATCAGGTCGCGAATGATCGGCGCAAAATCGGTATCCGGCGGCAGCGACGAATGCAGAGTGAATTCCTTGCGATCGCCCTGCGCGACCATGCTGGAGCTCGCCGCGTCGGCAAATTGGTAGTGGCGTCCCTTGCCGGTCACAATGCGCTCGTACAGGGTATCCGACCAGAAGATGACCTGAACGAGGTCGCGGATGCCGCCTCGGCCTTCGAGCTTGATGCCGAGTTTCTTCCGGACGGTGCTGGTACCGCCGTCACAGCCGGCGAGATAGTCGCAGCGCAGCTCTGCGTCGCTTCCGTCCGCGGCATGGGTCTGAACCGTGACGCCCGTCCCGTCCTGGGTGAAATCCACCAGCTCACAGCCATAGCGCACGGTAACGTTGGGTGTCCCCTCAGCCACTTCCTTGAGCAGTGGTTCGAGTTTGTTCTGCGAGACGAGCTGATACGGTTCCAATAAATAAGAACCGTTGGGTGATTCGGCGATCTGTTTGCGGCGTTCCGCAACCGATGGGTACTTCAGCACCGCGATCGGCTTGTCGCTGAGCCGGGTCGTCAGAAACACATCCATCGGGTTGTCGGGGGGATAGCCAAGTGCCCGCACCCGATCGACGATCCCGATGCGGCGATAGAATTCCATTGTGCGCGCGTTTGAACGATCCATTTTCGGCCACGGCAAGGTGGTCGGATGACGCTCCAGCAGCAAGCACCTGACGCCGCGCCGGCCGAGATCGATGGCGAGAGTCAAACCGACCGGACCGGCTCCGGCAACGATTACGTCATAGTCTGTGGCCGCAGAACCCGACGCCATTTCTCTCACCTGGTGCCCCACAATAGGACGCGCTAGGGCAACCGCCTTCACGCGCAGGCTCCGTCCCCAGCCGGCGCGGCGGGCTCAGGGCGGTGGCGCAATCAGAAAGACCTTCGACGAATTGAAGATCCAGGTATCGACGAACCCAGTCACCTGTGGCTTGCGCTCAAGCGCGCTGAGCGCCCCTGCCAGGCACATCCAGTTGAGGAGTTCTTGCTGTCCACTGTCCTCGACCGAACGCGTCGTATAGCTACGCCACGCCTTGTAGTTGCCGGCGCGGAGATGCTCGTACATCTGCCAATCCGACGGCGTGTCGGGGTAAAGAAAGTGATTTTTGGCGGTGAGGAAGGCGTGCGACCAACCGGACGACGCCAGCAGAGCCACGCGGTAAGGAGACTCTGCAAGAATCCGCGCCGTCGCGGCGCCAAGGTCGAATAGCCGCCAGGGCGAGGGTGACGGCGGGTCCAGATCGGCGTCGACAACCGTCTCGTCGAACTTGGGAACTCCGCCACGCTGAGAGACGACCTTGCGGCCGTAGCAGTTTATCGCGAAGGGCACGATCGGGTAGCCGAAGCCTTTGCGATCGTAATCGAGGTAGTAGATCGCGTTGGTAAAGGCGTGCCCGAGCGAGTGGTGCAGCGGCTTGTAGGCATATGCGGTATCGAACCCCTGCTCGAGCAGGCGGCTCGCCAGCAGCTTCGCCGCGTCGCGATTTCCAGCCAGCTCATAGGTCTTGTCGGTCTCACCCCAGACATTGTCGGGCGGCGGCGAGAAGGTGAATTTGTCATATGCGCTGATGCAGTACGGCGGGATGATGTCCTCGCGGAAGTTCTCGTACTGATCGTCGCCCCACATCAGGACGAAATCCGGGTTGAACGCGTCGAGCGCCGCCCGCACCTGCTTCGTCCAGCCAATCAGGTCCGCGCGATGACGGGCCGCCGATGTGGTGCCCTGGTCATCGCCCCACTCCGCCTGCATCGCCTTCGGCCACCCCTCCGGGGTTCGCAGGTTCGCCGGCAGCTTCGGGTTCTGCAACATTCGTCGCAGAATTCCCGCCATTCGATCATCACGCCCAGTCAGTGGCGGATAATGCGATATTCCAAGCGCCAAAATCTCGGCCATTGTTTCCTCGTTGCTGAACAGCGGCGCAGGCGGGCTGTCGCCAAATAGCCGATTGACGGCATTCGGCCAAGCAATATCCCCCCGCAGTGCAGCACTCGTGACATGGCACAATCAGGCCTGTCTCGCTCCAGTTCGGTCGCTGCGGACGATCCGACGGCACTGCCTCCTTTCAGGTTGGCTGTGGTGCGGTCCCATTGGAATCCAATTCTTGTAGGCTACAGCGGCCCTATACTGTGACAGGAACAAGCGACGGTGCCGGTAAGGTGGCACCTTCGCCCGTGCCAATCGAAGTTACCGACCGCCAGGCCGCTCGGTATCACCCGATTTTCTCTGCGCGCCGTCACACCGCGATCTGGTCGAGATCCTTGCGCGCATGTTCCGGGCTGTAGAACCAGATGATCGCTGCCATGGTCAACAGGATCAGCGGGATCAGCAGAAACGCCGCAGCGAAGGACCCGGTCGTTTCGCGCAGCCAGACCGAGACGAACGGCCACAGCACGGCGCCGATCAGAAATGCCACCGCCCAGGAGAAGCCGTTGCCGACGCCGCGTATCCGGGTTGGATACATCTCCGCGGTATAGGCCGTCACCGGCCCCCACACGCCGATGAAGCCCCAGGACCACGCCAGACCCAGCAGCCACAAGGCGAGCGTGTTCGTCGCGAAAATCCACAGTGTCATGAAGATCGCCGCCTCGATCAGCAGGGTTGCGAAGCCCAGCCGCCGGCCGAAGACGTCGATCATCCAGCCGCCGACCCAGAACCCGGTCGTGGCGAACAACGCCCAGCAGATATAGAAGCTGCCGTATTCAGCGGTAGACCAGTGATGCTGCTGCGCCAGGAACAACGGCATCCATAGACCGACCGTGCTGTACGACACCAACGCCATGCTGGCGACAAACGTCGCCATGACGGTGTTGCGCAGCAGGTCGGGCAGGAACAATTGCCGCCAACCCGGCTTGTCTGCCTTGTCAATCCACGCCCGGTCATCGGCGGACAGTGCGAGGTCGGTGGCCAAGCGTTCCTGAATGCGTCGCCGGCGATCCTGCGTGCGCACCCAATAGGGCGTTCAGGGCACATCAGCCGGACATAGACCGCAAGGACAGCGACAACGATCGGCAGCAGGAAAGCCGCCCGCCATCCCCACACCGTCACTACGAACGTTACGATGGTGCCGGCAAGCGCCGCGCCTAGGCCCCACGCCGAACGGTCCACACTCAGTACCAGGCCACGCAGCCGCGCCGGCCAGGTTTCCGCGACCAGCATCGAACCCACGGCCCATTCGCCGTTCAGAGCGAAGCGCACGAGCGTGTAGAACGCAACGAAACTACCCCAGCCCGGCGACAGCGCCACCAACGGCATCGCCAGTGAGTACATCGCGATGTTCAGCGCGAGGATATTCCGCCGCCCGTATCGGTCGGCCAGCCAGGGCCACAGATACAATCCGATGATGCTGATCAGCGAGGCGACCTGCACGCCGCTTCGATAGGTACCAAGCCCGATCGAAAACTCCTTCATCAGCATCGGCGCGACGAGCGCAAGGATCGCGCCGTCCATGCCGTCGAACCCCCAACCAAGCCCATTGGCCCAGGCGATGTGCCAATGCGTCGAGGTGACCCTGCTTGTATCGGCAGCGTTCCGATATAGTCGCGATCCGAGATGGTGCGCCTCTAGCGGGCCGACGATCGCGCTGACGTCCGCATCCGGCGTGGTGGCCAAAGCATCCGACATGGTCGTTTCCTCCGGGTTGTGGGGCCGGCACCATGACGCGACCTGCCGCGTGGAGGTGCTCAGCCGATCTTGCAAGTTGGCAAACCGTGCTTCGCTTTCATAAATCTCCTGTTGTTGCCGACGTCGCGTTACGCCGTGCGGGCCACCGCCAGGCCGCCCAGCGCCTCCACAAGGTGGCCGCGAAACCAGGGAGGATTGGCCAACCTGCGCCTCGAGCACGCTGCTCAGTGCCACCGCCGCATCGCCGATGCGGGCGACCGCCAAGGCGACGGCGTCGAGGCCAGCCACCGGCACCTCGCGCTGTCCTGCCAGCATTTTTGCTCCCTTCAGCGGCCACAGAAAAGGGGCCGGTAGATACGCCTTGATGAAGCAAGCCTGCCTCCCCGGATCGAGCTTGCGCGACACGGTCTTTGGCTTGCGATGCTCCATGCCGAAGTGGTGCAACAGCGCGACGGGGACAGAACGGCCCTGGTACTCGATGCCGCATGTTTGCTCGATCCATGCGCCGTCCTGACGCGTCGTTCGCGGCAAAGTCTCGGTGACCCGGACATGCAGCCTGCCCTGCTGCTCGTCGCACGGTTGGCACGCACCGCCTTCGTAGACGAAGCCAGCCCGGCTGGCCGGACGCTCCTGATCGCGGTTCGGCGGGCGCGGGATGTCCCCCGCCGGCGGCTGAAGTAGTCGCCGGAAAGCGCCGCCGGCAGAATCCGCCTACTTCACCGCGCCCAACGTCAAACCCTGCACGAGATATCGCTGCAACGCCGCGAACACCACCGCCACCGGCAGCGTTGCCAGCAAGGTCGCTGCCATCACCTGATTCCACTCAACGGTGTAGCGGCCGGCCACGAGGTTGACGATCTTCAACGGCAAGGTCAGACGCGACGGATCGCGCAGCATTGTCAGAGCCACCACAAATTCGTTCCAACTGCCAACAAACGTAACAATCCCAGTCACCGCGATCGCCGGCAGCGACAGTGGCAGGAAGATGCGCACCACCGATTGCAGCCGGTTAGCGCCGTCGATCCAGGCGGCTTCCTCCAACTCGATCGGAATGGTGCCAAAATACGCTGCCAGCATCCACACTGCGAACGCAATATTGAATGTGGCGTAGATCACCACGACGATGATCCGCGTGTCGACCAGCGTGGCGTCACCAATATGGATCGAAGCCGCCATGCGGAACAGGCCGAGCACCAGCAGGATAGGCGACAGCATCTTGGTCATCAGCAGAAATTGCCGGTACTGCGCGACGCCGCGGAACTGCAACCGGCTCATCGCATAACCGGCCGGCACCGACACCAGGATGGTCAGCAAGGTCGCCGTCAGGCTAACGAACAGGCTGTTCGCGACACCCGTGCCGAAATCGACGGTATTCCACATATCGACAAAATTTCCCCACTCCAGCCGCGATGGCAGCCAGTGCGGCGGGAATGCCGTCACATCGGACAGCGGCTTGAGCGCGGTCGACAACATCACCGCGAAAGGGAGCAGTGCCAGCACCAGCAGCGGCGACAACACCAGCCAGCTTAGTGCCGAGCGGCGCAGCATGCGGCGCGTGATCATGTCTCCTCCGGCACGCGCAGGCGCAGATACACGAACGTAAATGCGAACACGATGGCAAGCATGGCCAGCGACACGGTCGCCGCCTGTCCAGGCCGGCCAAGCCGGAACGACAACTCGTAGAGATAGGTCACCAGGATATGCGTGGAGTTGTCCGGCCCGCCCTGTGTCATCACCCAGATGATCGGAAACGAATTGAACACGCTGATCACGTTCAGCACGATGGCAATGTTGATGAAGGGGGCGAGTAGCGGCAGCGTGATGTGCCGGAAACTTTGCAGCCGATGCGCGCCGTCGATCTCGGCGGCCTCGTACACTTCACCGGGAATCGAGGACAGCCCGCCGAGCAAGATCGTCGAGGTGAACGGGATCGAGACAATGATGCCGATCAGGACTTCGACCGGAAAGGCAGTCTCCGGCCACGCCATCCACTGCACCGAGGTTCGCAGCACGCCGAATTGCAGAAGTGTCGCATTGATCATGCCGTAATCGGCGTTGAACGCCCAAAGCCAGACGATCGCGGCCATCGCCAGCGAAATCGACCACGGCAGCATGATCAGCGTGCGCGCCAGGCCACGGCCAATGAAATCCTGCCGCAACACCAGCGCGACCGGGATCGAGGCTACGATGGTTCCGCCGACCACGCCCACGGTCCAGGTCAGCGTCCGTTGCAGCGCATCGCGGAAAATTGGGTCAGCGAACACGGTGCGGAAGTTGGCCAGACCGGCATAGCCGCGCACCAACCCGAACCGTGACACATCGGAGACCGACAGGCGCACGATTTCGTAGAACGGATAGCCGATGACGGTTAGCGCCAGCACCAGGCTCGGCAGGATCAGCAGCCAGGGGGCGAGCGTGACGCGCACCCGGCCGGCGGTGCCGCTGGGTGCGCTGATCGAAAGGCTCATCTGCCCAGGGCGAGGTTCGCCCGATCGGCCGCCTGTTTCAGCGCCGCTTCCGGCGTGGCCTTGTCGAGATAGACCGATTGCACCGCATCGCTGACCGCCTTCGCCGTGTCCTCCCATCCCGTCACTGTCGGGGCGAAATGTGCCGACGGCAGCAAGTCCACGAACACTTTCAGGCGCGTGTTCTGGGTGAAATACGGCTCTGTGGCTTCTGCCAGCGTGGTCGGCAGGAAGCCCTCGCCGGTGGTGAATTCGACCCTGGGTTGCCTGGTGAACAGGAAATCGAGGAATTTCCAGGCGGCCTGTTTGACCTTCGAATTGGAGAACATGATGATCGAATCGGTCACCGAATAGGTCGATTGCACCGTGCCTGTGGGCACCGGCACGATGCCGTAGTCGAGGTTCGGTACTTGCTTGGCGATCTGGTTGATCATGAACGGCAGGCTGATGATCATCCCGACGCGGCCCTGCTTGAACAATTCCTGCAGATCGGTGCGCGTATAGTTGGTGACCCCGTCCTGCGTCAGGCCCTGATCGACCAGCGACTTGTACAGCGTCAGCGCCTTGATCCCGGCTGGCGAGTCAAACGCGGCCTTGCCGTCGGGGCCGACCACGTCGCCGCCGTAGCTCCACAGCGCGTAGTAGTAATACACGTCGACCTCGGTACCCTTTGCCATCAGCCCGAACCCGGCAGATCCCGCCGCCTTTATTTTCTGCGCCGCGGCGACGACGTCGTCCCATGTCTTCGGGCCGTCAGGGAAGCCCGCCTGCGTCAACATCGTCTTGTTGTAGAACATGGCCCGCGCCGACGCAGCGATCGGCAAGCCATAGGTCTTACCGTCGATCTGGCTGGGTTTGAGGAACTGGCCGATGAAGCGGCTCTTGAACTCGGGCGACATGTAGCCGTCGAGCGGTTCGGCCAGACCGTCGCGGACGAAGTCCAGCAGAGAGCGGGTGCCGAGAATGGAGATGTCCGAGTTCACGCCACCGGAGATGTCGGTGCGAAGTTTCTGCAGCAGGCTGTCCCAGTTCACCACCTCGATTTTGACATCGATGCCAGGGTTGGCGGCATGGAAGGCGGCTGCCATCTTCTCGAAATATGGCCCGGTGGCCGCGGAGTAGTAGGAGACTGTCACGCGCACCGTCTCGGCGCGGGCAGGCACGGTTGCGGCCAGCCCGCACAGGGCCAGCGCCAGAACAGCCCAGCGCCATAGGCGCATCAGGTCACGGCTCATTTCATACACCCATCGGCTACACCGCAGGCGATGTTAGCTGACTGCGATGGACGAAGGAACGCGCAGTCTTCAGATCGTTACCGGTCGGGCGATTGGCTATACGGCAGGGCGGGCGCGCATCTCATCGGCCACCTTGCGTGGCAGAAACTGGCCATCGTGCGGCTCACCGAAGAACTGCCCACGCTCCACCATGATCTTGCCGCGCAGCACTGTCACGCTCGGCCACGCCGTCACCACGTGTCCCTCCCACGGGGTGTAGTCGGTCTCATGCAGGTCCGCGACGCGGATGGTTTTCTCGATGCCGGTATCAAGCACAACGATGTCGGCGTCCGAGCCCACTGCCAGGGCGCCCTTGCGCGGGTACATGCCCATGATCTTTGCCGCGTTGGTCGAGACCATGCCTGCGAAGTGCTCCAGCGCGTAGCCTCGCTCGGTTACCATCTGGGTGTACATCAACGACAGCCGCGGTTCGACGCCGGAGTTGCCACCGGTCGTGTCATCGATGCGTGAGCCTTGCAGCTTGACGCGCAGCGGACAGCACAACTCATCCGTGGCGATCACCTGGATGGCGCCATGATTGGTTGCCTCCCACAGTGCCCGCTGATCGTCGGGAAATTTCAGCGACGGGTAGGTATGATACATCTGGCCGCCGGGCTTCTTATAGTCCTCCGCCGAGTACATCAGGTATTGGTGCAAGGTCTCGCCGTACATCGGGAAACCTTTGGCGCGCGATGCGGCCAGCGCCGCAACGCCCGTTGCGGCCGACACATGCACCATATAGAGCGCCGCTCCTTCCACGCGTTCCGCCAGGCGGATCACGCGGTTGAACGATAATTCCTCCGACAGCGTGTTGTGCACCTCCGCCATATGCTCGAATCCCACGCGGTTCTCCCGCATGAGCTTCTCGTACATGAACATGACGATGTCGTTGTCCTCGGCGTGGATCGCGGCAACGCCGCCGGCATTGGCGACGGTCTTCAGCGCCTCCCAGATGTCGCCGTACTGCACCATCCGCCCGGTGTTGCCGGGGCGAATGTCGGTGGTGAAGATCTTGATACTGGCGTGCCCGGCCTGCATCGCCTCGGCCAGTTCATCGAACTGGCCGACCGGAATCTTGCCCATCAGCGTGAGATGAAACCCGTAGTCGCAGTAGCACGCGCCTTTCCAGTTCGCGTCGGTCTGTTCGATCGCCGTCTGAATCGAGCGGTCATGGGTGCACTGCACGAAATCGATCAGCGACGTGGTGCCGCCGAACAATGCGGCGCGGCTGACCTGCGCCGGAGGATCGGTGTATTTCGGCTCAGCCTCGCCGGGAAAGCGGATCGGCGACAGGCAGTGGATATGCGGATCGATGCCGCCCGGTATCACCACCTTGCCGCGCGCATCGACCGTTCGCGTTGCAGCACCCAAGGAATCCGGCGCTCCGATCACGGCAATCTTGCCGCCGGAGGCACCGATGTCAGCAGCGACGACGCCACTCGGCAACACGCAAGTGCCGCCCGATATCACGAGATCAAGCATCCTGGTCCCCTGTTGTTAGTCCGGTCGGAGCATCCACCATCGGGTCGCCGGCGGTAAAGCGATGCAGCAAGATGTCGGTGGCGATGTCGCGAACGATGAACACCAGGCGGCTACGGTGATCGGGGTCGGGCCAGGCGTCAAACCAGCGCGGCGGATACAGCGTGTGCTGAACGGCATGGATCGCCGCCGGCCCGGCGTCGCGGTCAGCGAACGCGACCAGACCTTTTACGCGCAGGAGGTCCTCGCCGTGCTCGCGCGCCAGCCCACCCAATGCCATGGCGAAATCGAGGCGCGACATCAGCCGGCGCAAAATCAGTGTCACGGCACGAATGCCGTGCGCATGCACGGCGGTTGCTACGAGATGCCGCCGCATATGCGCCACGTCAGCGGCGCCGAACAATACCGTCTCAGGCAAGATCGTCGCCGCATCGCTGATCGTGGCGGCCGGGTTCAGCGCTGCGAGCCGTTGTCGCAACGCATCCGACGGCGTCACGAGATCCGTCTTGGTGAGCAATATCCGGTCGGCGCAGGCAGCCTGCGCGGTCGCCTCTGGAAACCGGTCAAGCGTCGTGGCACCGACGACGCTATCGATCGCCGCCACAACGGCGTGCACCCGTAGCGATTGCTCCAGGAATGCGTCGGCCGACAGTGTGTAAAGGATCGGGCTCGGTTCCGCGAGGCCGCTGGTTTCCAGCACCAGGCGTTGGAACGGAGGCAGTTCGCCGGTCGCCCGGCGGCGCAGCAGGCGATACAGCGTCTCGGCGAGATCCTGTCGCACGGCGCAGCAAACACAGCCATTGGGTAACGCGACGATCTCCTGGTCGGCGACCTCCAGCAGCAAATGGTCGAGGCCGACGGCGCCAAACTCGTTGACGATCACTGCGGTGTCGGCCAGCCCCGGGCTGGCAAGGACGCGCGACAACAAGGTCGTCTTGCCGCTGCCGAGGAAGCCGGTCAGGACGGAGATCGGCAGTGGAGCCTCGGGCAGCGGCGGCGCGGGACGCTTCATGTCAGTTGGTGTATTGATGCTGACGGTTCGAGTCTGCGGCCAACCGTGTCATTGCGAGCGCAGCGAAGCAATCTCCCGCGATCGTTCGTGCGGTCTCTCGTGGGAGATTGCTTCGCTTCGCTAGCAAGAAACAAAGCACTCCCCCCTCCCCTTGTGGGAGGGGGTTGGGGGGA
>Ga0265338_10009967_pt1 | contig 11233 bp, 10 predicted proteins | sample 42126metaG_FD_193579 | JGI IMG/M metagenome (GOLD analysis project Ga0265338, IMG submission 193579) | Rhizosphere microbial communities from Carex aquatilis grown in University of Washington, Seatle, WA, United States - 4-21-26 metaG | ecosystem: Host-associated > Plants > Roots > Rhizosphere... | reverse complement strand
CGGCGGCGACGGAGAAACCGGGCGTGGTGCTGCGCCGGCCGGTGGGATCGAATGCGCCATTCGGCGAGAATCCCGGCCTGCCGCAGGTCCCGCACGCGCCGAAGAAGAAAGCCGCACCACCCAATAAAGCCGAACCACCCAATAGAAGCCGGGCCGCGAAAAAGGCTGCGCCGCCTCCCCCGCCCAAGCCCGACCGCAGCGCGGTGGACGCGGGCGAAAGAGCCCTCGCGAAAATCAAGGATGAGGAACAAAAAGCGCTCGCCGATCTGGCAAGACGCAGGGCTGCGCTGGACGATGAGGACCTGCGGACGCGCAACGCCTTCCGCGCCCGCCGCAAACGCGCGGAAGACGCGCTCGCGGCTGCGCGAAAGCATTACGACGCCGCGCTCAGGAAACGCTGAAGCGCGGTTGCCCGTTTTAATTGAACGTCTTGCTCAATGTAACGCGGAAAGCGCGCGGTTCGAGCGGATGGATGTGCAAATCGGCGACGCCCGCCGCCGGTTCGCCCGGCAACCGGTCGGTGTAATAATATTCCGCTGCGTCATCCTTGGAATCGAACAGGTTGAAAATCCCGAGCGTCGCCTTCAGCCCTTCCCCGAAGTCGTAGCCGATATTCATGTTCCATTCCTGGTCGCCCTCGGACTTGATGGAGTTCGTATCGTCCAGGGGATGCTGACCGAGATAGCGGAATTCCAACGCGCCGAACCAGGGGCCCGCATCGCGGATATAGATGCCGAGATTGCCGATCACTGACGGCGCATCCGGGATGTAATCCCCGGTGTGGGTCGAAGGATCGACCCCGGTATAGCGCGCATGGGTCATTGCGACGCTGCCGTAGAATTCGAGCCAATCGGTCGCCTGATAGGTGGTGTTGATCTCCAGGCCCGTTCGCTTGCTCGGCGGACCGGCGGAGGTCTGACCTGCTTCGGGGTCATAGGTGAGCTCGGAATTAAACACCATCTGGAACAGCGTGACGGTGGCCGTGAAGCCTTTGATCGGATTGGCGCGCACGCCGATTTCCGCGCCCTTGGAGGCCGTCAGGAACTGGCCTCCGCCCGGCACGCTGCGAAAATCATTGCTGTGAAAACCCCGGCCGGCGCTGACATAGAATTCATAATCGTCCAAGGGCGTGAAGATCAGGCTCCCTTTCGGCTGGAACAACGACTCGTTGCCCGTGCCCGTATTGGTGCCCTGATCCTTGCCGCTGAAATAATCGTCCCGGACGCCCACGACAGAGCGGAACCACTCCGCCCAATAATTGGTGACCTGCGCATATGCTCCGGCGCTGAATTCCTGAACCCTGTCGTCGATATCCGTCGCGAGGTAGACGCGCTTCTCGGTGAACAGGCGCTGCACATGGATGTCGTCATAACGCGTCACGACGCCGAAAACGGTTTCGGCATTGTGGCCGAACAGCATGCGGTAATCGGTGTAGCTGGCTGCTCCGCCATAGATCATACGCAGATCGTTCTGGGCTTCCTGGTCGCCGTGGATGGGGTCGTTCAGGAAATGCGTGAAATCGTTCCACAGCGTGAGATTGCTGTTGATGACAAAGGCGCTGGCATCGACGTGCCAGTCGAGCGTGCCATGCGAATAGATCGTCGAAAGGCTCATGCGCTGAGCCTGGCCTGCGTCGCTCGGATCGAGCGAGCCGAACCGGCCGATGGGCTGAAGGCCGAGCGTCGCCATATAGGCGGGGTCCATGGCGCGTTCCGGCTGATCGGTGGTCGCGTTCCAGAGGCCGCGGTAATACATCGCGGTGATGGAGTAGCCTTCGCGCGCCTCGCCCTCGCTGTAGCGCAGGACCGCGTTGATCTTGCGCACATTGTCGGGGTGCGTCCACGGACCGTCATAGTGGTTGAGTTCCAACCCGCCCATCACGCGCCCATCCATGAAATCACGCGTGCCCGCCGCGAACAGCCGCTCATAGGAGAAGCTTCCGCCGGTCACGCTGACCTGATCGTCGACTTCGTTCGCATAGGGGATATGGACGGCGGCAACCGAGGCGTAGTCGCCTTCGGCCGCGAAATAGGGCCCTTTTGTGTAATTGATGCCGCTCGCCAATTCGGGAATGAAGAAGTTGAGATCGGTGTAGCCCTGGCCATGGGCGTGGGTGCGCATGTTGATGGGCATCCCATCGACAAAGGTGGCCAAGTCGGTGCCGTGATCGAGATTGAATCCGCGCAGCAGGTACTGGTTGGCTTTGCCCTCGCCGCTATGAATGGTGACGACGAGGCCCGGCACGGTTTCAAGCAATTGCCCGGCGCGATAGACGGGAAGCTCCTGCAGTTCCTCCTTCAGGATGATGCCCTGGCTGGACGTGGTGGCGGTTCCCAAGAGTTCGAATCGCGGCGCGGTAATCATCACTTGCTCGGGCACCTGCTCCATTTCGAGCGGCATGACCACTGGCGGCTGCGATGCGGGCTGGGCTTGCGAAACCTGAACCGTTACCGGCTCGCCCTGGGCGAGGGTCACCGCGGCCATGGGCTGGCTTTGCGCGAACGCGGGCGACGCCACGCCCAGACAGGCCGACGAACACATGAAAACAGCCCGGAGGCCCAAACCCAACCTCCGATTGCATCCCCGAATTCGCAAAGATTTCCCCCGACGATTGGAATTGTTGAACAATCCCCTTACGCAGGCGGGGAACGCTTCCCTCAAGCCCGCTGGAATTTAGCGAGACCGGAACGGCGCGCATTGATATGGGTCAGGCGAGCATAAGGAGATTGAACGCCATGGATCTGAACCTCAAAGGACGCATCGCAGTCGTAACCGGTTCGACCGGCGGCATCGGCTACGGCACCGCGCGGGAGCTTGCCCGCCTGGGCGCCGCCGTCGCCGTGAACGGGCGCACGCAGTCCCGCGTCGATGCGGCGATCGCCAAACTGAGGACCGAGGTTCCGGCAGCGGAGTTCATGCCTGCGGCCGGCGACCTCGCAGGCAAGGACGGTGCCGATGACATCATCCGCGCCGTCCCGGATGCCGACATCCTGGTCAACAATGCCGGCATCTTCGAGCCCAAGCCGTTCTTCGAGATCAGCGATGCGGACTGGCTGCGTTTCTTTGAGGTGAATGTTCTTTCCGGCGTCCGTCTCGCACGCCATTACACGCCGGGCATGGTCAAGAAAGGTTGGGGCCGTGTTGTCTTCATCTCTTCCGAGTCCGGGCTGCACATTCCCGCCGAGATGGTCCATTACGGCATGACCAAGACGGCGCAAATCGCCGTCGCCCGCGGGCTCGCCGAGACGGTCTCCGGCAGCGGCGTAACGGTGAATTCGGTTCTCCCCGGCCCCACGCTCTCCGAAGGCGTCGAGACCTTCATGCGCCAGATGGCGGCAGGCCAGAGCAACCCCGACCTCGAACAGATGGGGCGGCACTTCATCAAAGCGCACCGGCCAACGTCCCTCTTAGGCCGCATGGCGACCGTGGAAGAGGTCGCCAACATGATCGCCTATGTCTGCAGCCCGGCGGCGAGCGCCACCAGCGGGGCCGCGCTGCGGGTCGATGGCGGCGTGGTGCGGGCAATTCCGTGACCTGGCCTTCCGTTGGATTGACTCCCTTTTTCAAACCCTTATGAAGACATCCGCCAAACTACACAGCGCCGGAGGGGGAATGGAAACGCCACATCTCTTGGTCCACGACAAAAAGGACAGCGTGGGCGTGGTCGTGGTCGAAGGCCTGAAAGCCGGGACCGACATGCTTTGCGTGGTGACCGCCGACAATTCCTCGTTCCGGCTGACCGCAAAGGCCGATGTCCCCATCGGCCACAAGATCGCGCTCGCCAATATCAAGGAAGGCGACACGGTCTGGAAATATGGCCACGACATCGGAAAGGCCGTCGCCAATATCGGCCAGGGCGAGCACGTCCATGTCCACAATCTCAAGACCAAGCGGTGGTGAGAATCATGGCGAAGAACGGAAACGGAAGCATTCATGGCTGGCGCCGCGAGAATGGCCGCGTCGGCGTGCGCAATCATGTCGTCATCCTGCCGCTCGACGATCTGTCGAATGCGGCCTGCGAATCGGTCGCCAACAACATCAAGGGCACCATGGCGCTGCCCCACGCCTATGGGCGGCTGCAATTCGGCGAGGATCTGGAGCTGTTCTTCCGGACGCTGATCGGCACGGGCGCCAATCCCAATGTCGCAGCCGTCGTGGTGATCGGCATCGAGGACGGCTGGACCAAGCGCGTGGTGGACGGGATCGCCAAAACCGGGAAACCGGTCGCCGGCTTCGGCATCGAAGGCACCGGCGACATCATGACGGTGGCCAAAGCCTCGCGTCAGGCCAAGGACTTCCTGCAATGGGCGACCGAGCTGCCGCGTGAAGAATGCGACATGAAAGAGCTGTGGGTGTCGGCCAAATGCGGCGAGAGCGACACCACCACCGGCCTCGCCTCATGTCCGACCGTCGGCAACATGTACGACAAGCTGATCCCGCAAGGGATCTACGGCGTGTTCGGCGAAACCTCGGAAATCACCGGCGCGGAGATGCTGGCCAAGGCCCGTGCCGCCACGCCCGAGATCGGCGAGAAATGGTACCGCGTCTGGCAGGCCTATCAGAACGACGTCATCGAAGCGCACAAGACCAACGATCTTTCCGAATCCCAGCCCACCAAGGGCAATATCGCAGGCGGCCTGACGACCATCGAGGAAAAGGCGCTCGGGAATCTCGAGAAGATCGGGCGCGAATGCACCTATATCGACGTGCTGGAGCCCGCCGAAGCGCCGGGAAAAGGTCCGGGGCTTTATTTCATGGACACCTCGTCAGCGGCGGCCGAGTGCGTGACGCTCATGGGCGCGGCCGGTTACGTGGTGCATTGCTTCCCCACCGGCCAGGGCAATGTGATCGGCAACCCGATTCTCCCTGTCATCAAGATCACCGGCAACCCCAAGACGGTGCGCACCATGTCGGAGCATGTCGATCTCGACATTTCCGGCATCATCCGCCGCGAGATCACCATCCCCGAGGCCGGCGACATGCTGATCGACATGATCCGCCGCACCGCCAACGGAAGGCTGACCGCGGCCGAAGCGCTCGGCCACCGCGAATATGTGCTGACCAAGCTGTACCGCAGCGCCTGATGGGAGATGCACAAAATTCGCCTCCCCCTAAAAGGGGGAGGACGAGCCGCTCGCGCGGCTCGGGTGGGGGTCATCCCGCTTCGACCAGAGGGATGATCCCTCCCCGAATCCGCCTCGCGCGCGCGCGCTTCGGCGGTTTCGACCCTCCCTTTTCAAGGGAGGGATAACGAAGTGCCGCAGCTCACGGTTTCAGATGCCGAAACCCTCGTTGCGGCCGCCCTTCAGCGCTGCCGCACGAGCACCGAAAACGCCGCGCTGGTGGCGCGGGCGCTGGTCCGTGCCGAGGCCGAAGGACTGAAAAGCCACGGCCTCTTGCGCGTGCCGATGTATGCGGCGCAGGCGAAAGTGGAAAAGGTCGATGGCTTCGCGGTGCCCTCGGTCGAGCGTCCGCGTCCGGCGCTCATCGCCATCGATGCCAAGCACGGTTTCGCCTATCCCGCGATGTACAAGGCGGTGGATTTGCTGCCCCAAATGGCGCGCGAATTCGGCATTGCGGCGGCCGCGATTCGCCGCTCTCATCATGTCGGCGTCGCCGGACATCCGGTGGAGGCGTTGGCGCAATTGGGCATGATGGCGATGATGTTCGCCAACGCACCGGCCGCGATGGCGCCATGGGGCGGCAACCGCGCCGTCTTCGGCACCGATCCGGTCGCCTTCGCCTGCCCCTTGCCGGACGCAGCACCCATCGTGGTCGATCTGTCGCTCTCGAAGGTCGCGCGGGGGCATATCCTGACCGCGATTCAGAAAGGCGAATCCATTCCCGAAGGCTGGGCGCTCGACGAGAGCGGCAACCCGACCACCGACGCCAAGGCAGCGCTCGCCGGCACCATGGTGCCTCTTGGCGACGCCAAGGGGACCGCGCTCGCGCTGATGGTGGAATTGCTCGCGGCAGGCTTGACGGGTGCGAACTTCGCGAGCGAAGCGTCATCGTTCCTCGACGCCGAGGGTCCGCCGCCTGGCACCGGGCAGTTGTTCATCGCCATCGACGCATCCGCATTCGGCAACGCGCTGCCGCGTTTCGCTGCCATGGCGCATGCAATCGAAGAACAGGAAGGCGCGCGCCTTCCCGGCTCACGCCGTCTCGCGTTGCGCGCCAAAGCCGAACGCGACGGGCTCTCCATCAGCGACTCGCTGCTTGCCGAAATCCAAGCATTGTAACTCAATTAAAACCCTCCCCTTGAGGGAGGGTCGGCCGAGACGACGCACATCCGCTGCGAGGCGTCTTAACTTTGCCATCAGCGAGTCGCTGCTCGCCGAAATCCAAGCATTGTAACTCAATTAATACCCTCCCCTTGAGGGAGGGTCGAACGGCCGAGCGCAGCGAAGCCGTTCGGGGAGGGGACAGGTTTCAGGCGCTGCATTCTCCCCTCCCCGAAATTTCTCATGCCTCGCCCTCGAAATTTCGACCCTCGCGGGGAGGATTGGGACGGAGCTTCAATCCCCGAACATTCTTGAAATCCCACCGTGCCGATCCGATGTGCAAATGTTGCGCTCTTTGAAAATTGAAATATGCGAACAGGATCAAACGCTGAAGCAGCGGCGGAGCATGCGTACCGTAATTGCACCTCAACGCACCGCAATTGCACTTTATTGCACCGGAATCCGCCCCGAATAAACCGCCCGATTCTTTCATCAAGCCTTTGGAATCGTTGCGATTCGTGCGGCTGGAATCCCCTGGAAAGGGGGAGGGGGGTAGCACGGATTGCCACGGGCCATCAGCCGCCTCTTCCGGCCACCCATGTCTGCAGCACGCGCACATCGGAAGGATCGAGCGCCACCATGTCGGCACGATAGCCGGCCGCAAGCCGCCCAAGCCGGTGTCCCAGCCCAAGGAATTCCGCGGGCGCGCGCGAGGCCATCCGCAGCGCCCGTTCCAGCGGCAACTCCAGCAGCGTCACGCAATTCCGGACCGCGCTCGCCATGTCGATGCCGGAACCGGCGAGCGTTCCCTCTCTCGTCTCGACGCGTCCGCGGTTCGCGACGATCTCGCGGCCGTAAAGCGAGAACGGCTTCCCGGTGCCGCCGACCGGCGGCATCGCGTCGGTGACCAGCATCGGCGAACCCAAGCCCCGCAACGCGAGCTTCAGCATCGCGGGCGCGACATGCACGCCATCCACGATCAGGCCGTACCAGCAGCCGGGCGTTTCCAGTGCCGCCGCAATGGGCCCCGGCTCGCGGGAGGCAAGCGGCCGCATCGCATTGAAGAGATGCGTGAAGCCGGACAGCCCTTCCGCGATCGCGGCCTTGGTTTCCTCATAGGTCGCCATGGAATGGCCGAGCGATACGCGCACCCCTTTTTCCGTCAGTGTACGAATGAATCCTTCCGGCACGCGCTCGGGCGCGAGCGTCACCAGCACGGCCGCACCGGGCAACGACGTCAGCAACTCCAAATCCCGCGCCTCGGGCGCACGCATCGAACCCGGATCGTGCACGCCGCATTTTTCGGGCGACAGAAACGGCCCCTCGAAATGGACGCCGAGCACGCCGGGTTGATCCCGCATCGCGGCGGCCACCGCGTTGCGTGCCGCGTGCATCCTCTCGTCCGTGCCGGTGATCAGTGTCGGCAGCAGCGCCGTCGTGCCGAACCGCCGATGCGCGGCGACGATTGCCCCAATCCCCTCCGGCGTGGGCACATCGTTGAACAGCACATCGCCGCCGCCGTTCACCTGCACATCGATGAAGCCGGGCGCGAGCCACGCCCCTTCCGGCAGATTGTGCAGGACAAGCCCGTCCGGCACATCGGCGCGCTCGACCACGGCAACGATGTCGGCGCCCTCGACGATCACCGCGCAATTCTGCCTGAGCGCGACGCCATCGAAGACTGCGTCGGCCGCAACCGCGAAGCTCACATCCGTCATCGCGTGCGTGTGACCTTCTCAAGATGGCGCGGCCGGTCCGCGTCGATGCCCCTCAGTTTCGCCAATTGCGGCAGCGCCGCATAGAAGCTTTGGATGGCGCAGATGGCATCGGCTTCCGGCTGTTCGGGCGGCAACGCCGGCAAGCGCCCCTCGCCCGCGCCGGGTTCGACCGTGAAAACGGCGGCGTGCTGGCGTTTCAAATCGGCCGCAAGCGCGACCAGAGCATCGGCTGCGGCATCGCCCGGCATGAACATCAGTATCGGATAATTCGGCGCCACCAGCGTGATGGGCCCGTGCCGGAATTCCGCACCGCTATAGCCTTCGGCGTGCAGATTGCACGTCTCCTTCAGTTTCAGGGCCGCCTCGCGTGCGATGGCCAAGGTCGGCCCCCGCCCAATGGTCATCAGGTTGGACGCGTGCGCCACCGTTCCGCACCAGCCGTTCCAATCGAGCAAAGCTGCGGCCGCCAACCGATCCGGCAAATGCAAGATCGCCGCCGCGAGGTTTGTGACTTCGCCCCATGCCGCGGTCAGCCGCAGGATCGCCGCCAATGTGGCGATGAAGGTCTTGGTCGCCGCGACGCTCCGTTCGGGGCCTGCGCAAATCGGCAGCACGATGTCGCTCGCCTGCGCCAGCGCGCTGTCCGTCACGTTGACCAGTGCGACCGTGCACGCGCCCGCCCGCTTGGCCGATTTCGTCTGCTCGATCAGATCGAAGCTGGCGCCCGATTGCGACACGGCAAGGAAGAGCTGGTCCTTGAGCTTGAGGTCGCGGTGGTAAACCGTGGCGATACTGGGCGCGGCCGCGGCCACCGGAATCCCCAGATGCCGCTCGATCGCGTGCTTGGCGAAGGCGGCTGCGTGCGCCGAGCTCCCCCGCGCGCAGGTCACCACGACCTGAGGCGGTTTGGCCTTCAGCCGCTCCACCAGCTCGTTCAGCGGCTGGGCCAGCGCCGTCTCCTGCCGCCGGACCGCCTCAGGCGCCTGCCGGATTTCCGCGGCAAGCTGGATAGACTCTTCCGCTCCCATATTTACCCTCTTGCCGGGTTGGGTTGGCTGGAACTTTGACACTATGTTTCAGCGTGAACGCGGCAAAGCCAAAAGGGCTTCCCGCGCGTTCCAAAAAGTAGAGGTGCAGTCATAGAAACCGAACGCCCAAGCCCCCGCTATTCGGCCATCGATCTGTGGGAACCCGCCGACGTGCTGGACGCCATGATCGAAGGCCAGTTTGCGGCCGTGGCGTCGGTGCGCGCCGCCCGCGGTTCCATCGAGCAGGCGGTCGCCACGATGGAACTGCGCCTGGCAGAAGGCGGGCGGCTCGTCTATGCGGGAGCGGGCACCTCCGGGCGGCTGGCCGTTCAGGACGGGGCCGAGCTGATGCCGACCTTTTCCTGGCCGGCCAACCGCCTGATCCTGCTGATTGCGGGCGGCAGCCAGGCGCTGCTCCAGGCGGTCGAGGGGGCAGAGGACGAAGCCGGGCAGGCGCTGGCGCTGGTCAGGGAGCACGGAATCGGCGCGGACGACGTGCTGATCGCCGCTGCTGCGAGCGGCACCACGCCCTTCACGCTCGCCTGCTTGCGCGGGGCCAAGGCGGCGGGCGCGCTCACCGTGGGGCTCGCCAACAATCCGGGCACGCCGCTCTTGGCTGAGGCGGATCACGCGATCTTCCTCGACACGGGTGCGGAACCCATCGCGGGCTCGACGCGCATGAAGGCCGGCACCGCGCAGCGAATCGCGCTGAGCCTCCTCTCGTCGCTGCTCATGATCCGGCTCGGCCGGGTCTATGAGGGTCTGATGGTGGACGTCCAGGCGACGAACCAGAAGCTCGCCCGCCGTAGCGAGGCCATACTGACCCATCTGACGGGCCGCAGCGGCGAGGAGGCGGCCGACGCTCTCACCCGCGCCGAGGGCAGCGTGAAGCTCGCCATGCTGCTGCTCCAGGGCTGCCGGCCAGAAGAGGGCAAGGCGCTGCTCGACCGCTGTGGCGGAAGACTCCGGACGGCACTTGCGGAACTTCGGCGGGCGGACGGCGCCTAAATTATTATTCGGCCGCGCCAAACAATCCCTTCGCCGCCGCTGCCCTTATCGAACGCCATCGCCTGCTCCATATTGCAGCCAGCAACATGAACAGCGGAGGACCAGGGTGGTCCAATCCCAAACTATGACCAGAGACAGCACCGCAATGCTCACGGATTTGCCGGAGGCCAAGCGCGTGCTGGAAGTTCGTACGCCCCCACGCGGCCATTGGGTGGGCGACGGGTTTCCCGTCCGCACCATCTTCGCCTACGACAATGCGGCTCAAGCGAGCCCCTTCCTGCTGATGGATTATGCCGGGCCCTATCAATTTCCCCCGTCCGACAAACGGCGCGGCGTGGGCGAACACCCCCATCGCGGTTTCGAGACCGTGACCATCCTCTATAGCGGCGAGGTCGAGCACCGCGATTCCGGAGGCGGCGGCGGCAAAATCGGCCCCGGCGACGTGCAGTGGATGACCGCGGGCTAAGGGGTGGTGCATGAGGAGATGCACTCGTGGGATTACACCAAGAGCGGCGGCGCGTTCGAGGCGATCCAGCTCTGGGTCAATCTGCCCAAGCGGCTGAAGATGACGGCGCCGAAATACCAGACGCTGCTCGCAAGCGACATTCCTGATGTGGCACTGCCCAACGATGCGGGCCACGTGCGCGTCATCACGGGCGCATTCGACGCCGCCAAGGGCCCGGCCGAAACCTTCACGCCGATCAATCTCTGGGATGTGCGGCTGAAGTCCGGGCACGCGGCATCTTTCACAGTGCCTGCCGGGCACACGGCGACCGTGTTCGTCATGCACGGCAAAGTGGCCGTGAATGGCAGAGTCGCGCACGAAGCGGAATTCGTCGTACTCGACCGCAAGGGAGAGGGCATTCGCATCGATGCCGAATCCGATGCGACCCTGCTCGTGCTTTCCGGCGAGCCCATCGACGAACCGGTGTTCGGGTATGGCCCGTTCGTGATGAACAATGAGGGCGAAATCCGCCAGGCCATGCTGGACTATCAGTCCGGCCGCATGGGCCATCTGAAATAATCATCCCGCGCCAGCGCGGCGCTCCGAGCGGGCGCCGCCGCTGCGCAAGTTTTCTTTCAGGAATTCGATCAGCGCTTGCAGGGCCGCGGGATTCTGCCTCCGGCTTGGGTAATAGAGGTAGAACGCGTCCGGCGGCGGCGCCCAGTCCTCCAGGAGCGAGACCAGCTTGCGCTCCGCGAGCAAGTTCTGCGCGTAGAGATCGGCCGTATAGAACACGCCAGCGCCATCGGC
>Ga0265338_10009966_pt1 | contig 11233 bp, 10 predicted proteins | sample 42126metaG_FD_193579 | JGI IMG/M metagenome (GOLD analysis project Ga0265338, IMG submission 193579) | Rhizosphere microbial communities from Carex aquatilis grown in University of Washington, Seatle, WA, United States - 4-21-26 metaG | ecosystem: Host-associated > Plants > Roots > Rhizosphere... | reverse complement strand
CACCGGCTCAAGCGCAAGGAGTTCGACCGTGAGGACGTGAACGGTCCGCTCTACCGTCCGGCATTCGTGTTCGGCTACTACTCGGGCCCAACCGATCGGCTTGCGGCGCTGTACGAGCGCCATCGCTAGCGCTTCTACGACCACATCATCACCCCTCCCGAACGGCGGCGGCGCACGGCCGATCCAAACAGCCTTCGCCGGCTCTTCTACGCGGAGACGCTGCACGGCCAGTTCGCCCTGCTCGCGTTCTTTATGGACCCCGAAGACGACGAGAGAACCGGGCGCGGGTTCCTGCGGGAGAAGCTCCAGATCGACGGGCTCGACAGCGTCCTGTTCGCGCTCAAGAGACCGCCGTGGACACGGAGGGGCGGCGATCCGCGCTTCTGGGAGGCCGTCGGCGAGGTCCAGACCTTCCTCCACCGCGTCTATGACGCTGCGCTGATGCCGTCACGCATGCCGCGGCGGATTGCCGTCGACCTCGCGAAGAACCCCGCCGTCGAGAGTCTCTACCTGTTCCTTCCCGACGCCGCCGCGCTCGCGCGCGTCTACCAGCGCTACGACGGGCCCTACGCGTTCTTCACGGCGCTCGAGAGCACTCACCTCTCGAAGCTGCTCGGCGAGGTCCGCACGCGCGTCCGGATGACGCCGGGGGCCGGGGGCGGCGAGGTCACGTACCGCGATCTGTCGGAGGGCGAGCAGCAGCTCCTGCTCGTGCTTGGCCTGCTCAAGTTCACAGCCCGCAGCGAGGCGCTCTTCTTGCTGGACGAGCCCGACACGCACCTCAACCCCGCATGGAGCACGCAGTACCTCGACTTCCTTGATCGCTTCATCGACGATCGCGACAGCTGCCACATCCTGCTGACTACCCACGACCCGCTCGTGTTCGCGCAGCTGACGCGCCCGCAGGTGCGGATCTTCCGCCGCTCCGAGGACGGCACCGCCGTCGTCGAGGAACCCCTGAATGATCCATTGGGGATGGGCATCCAGGCGATCCTCGCGAGCGACCTCTTCCGCCTCCCGTCCGGGGGCCTCGATCGGGCGACGCTGCGCGACATCGAGCGCCAGCGATCGCTGGCGCTCAAGGACACCCTGACTGAGAAGGAAAGAGACGAGCTGCGCGCGGTGACGGACCGGCTGAACACGCGCGGCTTCTGGAAGCAAGATCGCGACCCGCTCTACCAGCTGTTCATGGAGCAGTTCATGCCGCGCTTCGCAGCAGCCGGTGGTCCGGTGGAGACCGAAACCTCGCAGGTGCGCGTCGAAGACATCCGGCGCCGAGAGGAGCTCGCGGACGAGGTGGCCGAGGAGATCGCCCGCGATTTCGCCAGTCAGCCGCCCACGCCATGAAGTTCATTGACCTCGACTTCGTGCTGAGAGATGCTCATGCACAAAGGTTGATCGAGGCTGCCGAGGCGGTGCAAGCCGAGTTGCTCGCCGAGTCCGATGCTGCCAAGCGCCGGAAGCTCATGCGGGCCAAGCGTGCCGCATGGGCGGATTTCCGGGCGCTGTTCGAACGGGCCTACGGCGCCAAGTGCTGGTACACGGAGTCCAAGAATCCCGGCACCGACGACGACATCGACCATTACCGTCCGCAGGGCGGCGTCGCCGAGGCGCCCGACCACGGCGGCTATTGGTGGGAGGCGTTCAACTGGAGGAACTTGCGGCTCAGCTGCCACCGGGCCAATCGCCCGCGCAGCAACCCGGAGACCAGCACAGTGCTCGGCAAGGGCAATCACTTTCCTCTGCTCGACGAGGCGCACCGCTGGTGCTCGCCCGACCACTTCTGCTGCGAGGAACCGGCGCTGCTCGATCCGACGGATCCCGAGGATCCGCCTCACCTGACCTTTGACATCGACGGTCGTGTCGCTGTCGCCCCCGCCTTCGCGACGTCAGATACGGCGGTCCGCCGGGTCGAGGCGAGCCGCGAGCTCCTGCACCTCGATTGGCCGGCGTTCGTCGATGATCGGCGTGACCTGTACGCCGTGATCTACAGACACGTCCTGGCCGGCGACCGGGCCGAGAGAGCAAAGCTGCAGGGCGAGGCTGCGGCCGGTGAGGCGCTCAAGACGGTGATCAGAGAGCTGATCCGGCTTGCCGGCGTCGAGCAGCCCTATTCGCGCGCCGCCGCCGCCTACATCCGGCGCTTCCGCGATCGTACTTGGATCGAACGCGTGGTCCTCTCCTACCTCCCCGAGATTTCGGCATGAGCGCTCCCGGAGCCCATGAGCTCGTCCGCAGGCTCTGGCAGTACTGCAACGTCCTGCGTGACGACGGTCTCTCCTACCCGGACTACGTCGAGCAGCTCACCTACCTTCTGTTCCTGAAGCTCGCCGACGAGCGCGGCGACGGGGTCGTGCCGTCGCGCTTCGCCTGGCGGTCGTTCGCGTCGCTCGACGCGGTGGCGATGCATCGCGCCTACGGGGAGGCATTGGCCGGCCTTGGGGGCGAGCGCGGAACCCTCGGTCTCATCTTCCACGACGCGCGCAACAAGATCTCCGATCCGGCAAAGCTGCGGCTGCTGGTCGTCGACCTGATCGGAGAGACCGAGTGGCTGGGCCTCTCCGCCGATCTCAAGGGCGACGCGTACGAGGGTCTGCTCGAGAAGAACGCGCGTGACACCAAGAGCGGGGCTGGCCAGTACTTCACACCGCGACCGCTCATCGACGCCGTGGTCGACTGCATCGACCCGGCCGCCGGGGAGGTAATTCTCGACCCCGCCTGTGGAACGGGCGGGTTCCTGCTCGCGGCTCACCAGCACGTCCTGCGCAGACATCCGCGGCTGTCACCGAGAAAGCGCGATCACTTGCGCACGAAGGCGATCCGCGGCGTCGAGCTCGTGCAGGAGGTCGCCCGGCTCGCGGCGATGAACCTCTTCCTCCACGACATAGCGGGCAACGCCGATGATGAGCTGCCGATCGTCTGTGCCGACAGTCTCGCGGTTCCGCCGGCCGAGCAGGTCGACGTCGTCCTCTCGAACCCTCCGTTTGGCGTGAAGGGCAGCGTGACGTATGCCGCAACCAACGGCTCCGGCGCCGCAGAGGCGCTCACCGTCGTCCGTCCCGACTTCTGGGTGAGGACGGCGAACAAGCAGCTTAACTTCGTGCAGCACATCGCCGCCTGCCTGAATGAGGGCGGGCGCGCGGCGATCGTTGTGCCCGACAACGTGCTCTACGAGAGTGGGGCGGCCACCGCGATCCGGCGGCGACTGCTCGAGAACTTCGACGTCCACACGCTGCTCCGCGTGCCAGCGGGCCTGTTCTACGCGGCCGGCATCAACGCGAACGTCCTCTTCGTCGAACGGCGTCGTGCGCGCGAGGGCGCGCTTTGGGTGTACGACCTGCGTTCAGGGAACCGCTTCTCGTTGAAGAAACGCCCGCTGCGCGCGGACGACCTCCACGACTTCGTGACCCAGTACGGCACGCCAGGCCCCGCGGGCCGCGCGGCCCGAGCGGAGACATCGCGTTGGCGTCGGTTTGCGCATGCTGAGCTGCTCGCGTCCGAGGATGTCCGTCTGGACCTCTCCTGGGACGTGAGCGAGCCCGAGTCGAAGGTGGTGGGACTGGCGCGGGTCGACGAACTCTCGGCGCAGATCACAGCAGATCTTGAGAGGGCATTGGAGCACTTGGCGCGCGCCGCGCCTTAGTAGCGGTGGGGTAGGTCCCTGGGCCAGTCCCTCGAGGTGGCGTCGGTCAGCAACTCCTCCGTGGCAGCCGTTCCGACTCTCCCAGGAATCGCACCTCAATTTCTTGATGTGCAAAGTCCGGGACGGAGTCCCGTCGCTCCCGTAACAAAGCCCTGCTGACGCGGGGTTTCTCCTGCCGGGGCTCAGAGTCTCGCTACTTCGCCTCGTAGAAACGGGCGGCCGCGGTGCATGGCACCGCTCAGGTCACAGTCACGCTCCGAAGCATCAGACTCCGACACGGTCGCGGGTTCGAAACTCGCCCCCGCTATACCAAAGTCCCGCGACCGCCCTTCAGGCGGTCGCTTCTTTTCGGCGTCGGTGACCAGCTCGGCGGTCACGACCGCGCTCAGCTTCAGGCGCTGCGCCTGCTTGTCGTAGCTGGCTGTCACGTCGAAGTCACCGAACAGCGCGGCCAGCTTCTCCGGGTCGCCGCCCTTCAAGGTGGAGCGAAGGTCGGGCACGGCGTCCAGCAGTGCGAGGATCTCGTCCGGGTGGCCGCCGGCTGGGCGCGCGGCTTTGAGTTGCTCGATCGCGTCGGTGATCGCGTGCCGGCGCGCGCTCAGCTCCTCGATGCGTTTCGTCGCCAGCGCGACGACGGGGTGGTTTGGGTCCTCGTGCTCCTCGAGGCGCAGCGTCTGCCGGTGCAGCGAGCGATCGACGTCGCGCAGCTCGCCTGCGAGCTGGTCGGCCTGTGCGTCGTGCTGCTTCCACTCGGCGCTGTCGGCGAGCGCCAGCTCCTTGCTCAGCAGACGCAGGCGCTCCGGTCCGAACAGCCGCTCGGCGAGGAAGTCGCTGACGGCATCGAGCACGGTCTCCTCCTTGATTCCGAAGACGCGTGGGTGTCCTGTGAGGTCGGCGGCTACGTTGCCGCGTCGCGAGACGTACTGGCAGCGGTACCAGTTCTTGCCCTTCTGGTGGCTGCCCTCCATGCGCCGCCCACACATCCCGCACCGCACGCGGCCTCGCAGGACGTAGGTGCGTCCGCTGCGGATGCCTGGCCTGCCGATGTAGCTCCGCGCCGTTGGCGCCTTGGATACCGCCTCGTTGCGCTGCGCGCGCTCCTCGACTTGGTCGAACAGCTCCTTTGGGACGATCGCCTCGTGGACGGGCGTTGCGCTCCAGATCCACTGGTCGCGCGGTCGCAGCGTCGGGCGGCCCCGGCGCTTGTCGTGACGATTCCACACGTTGAAGCCCGTGTACTTCGGGTTGCGCAGCATCGCCTGGATCTGCCCTCGGTTCCACGTCTGCGGGAGGTCGTTCTCGTCCTTGCGGTTGCGCTTGGGTGGCGGGTAGCGGTCGAGGTCGCGGTTGAGCTTGTCGCAGATCTCGCCGAGCCCCAGCTTGCGCAGGCAGTACCACGAGAAGATCATCAGCACGATCGGCGCCTGCACAGGATCCGGCACGAGCCGGTGCTTCTTCTTGCCCTCCTTCGCCTTGTGCGGGTTCGGGTGAGGATGGGGCTCGAGCATGTACCCGTACGGGACGGGGCCGCCGGTGTGCCAGCCCTGGCGGACGCTCTCCTCCATGCCGCGGCGGCTCTTCTCGATGAGGTCGCGCACGTACCACTCGGCGACGCCCTGCTTGACGCGGCGGGTGAGGATCGCCGTCGCGGTCGTCTCCATCGGCTCATCAGAGGCGAACAGCGCGATGTCGCGCCGCTCAAGCTCGCGCTCGATGTGGGTGGAATCGACGGTCATGCGCGAGAGGCGGTCGATGCTCTCCACGATCACGGCGTCGAACGGCGGGTGCTTCTCCTCGGAGGCGCGCAACAGGTCCGCGATGCCACCGTCGCGCGGGACCGGCACGTTGAACGCGGCGCCGTCGGCGCCGTTGCCGCGCAGGTCGAGGTCCTTGCGGCCGCTCTCGATGTCCCAATAGGTCGCGACGATCTCGCCCATGCCGCTGGTCTGGCGCTTGCAGCTGGTGAGCTGGCGTGGGATCGAGAGTGAGGGGTCCTGCTCGTCCTCGGTGGAGACGCGCGCGTAGAACGCGAGCCGCATCGGCTTGTCGCTGACGATGCTCACGACTGCCGTCCCTTTCTCGGAGCGGCACGCCGCCTGCTCCTTCTCGGGGCGACATCGTCTGCGTCGATGTCCTCCCAGCCGCCGTGGTGCAGCTCGGCGAGCTGGAGCAACTGGGATGGCTGCATCTTCAGGGCGTGGGCGAGCCTGACGATGATTCTCAGCGTCGGGTTGATCTCGCCGCGCTCCACCGCCCCGACGTAGTTGCGATGCAGTCCGGCGCGCCAGCCCAGCTCGGTCTGTGTCAGGCCATAGCGTCCACGCGCCTCACGTACCGCGCCGCCGATCGCCGCGTAGATCCCCTGCCGCGAGTTCTTCCCGCGCATTGCTGCCTCCTCGGTCTGAGACACCGCGGAGCGCGCGCCCGTATCTGCGAGATCGAGTCGGCCTCGCCGAATGGATACGGTAGATCGCGCACCGAAGCGTCGTTCTTCGGTGCCAGGCCCGGGGGCGTTCCAGCGCCGCCCGGGCCACCTATGTGCTGGGTCCTGCACGACGACACCAGCATCGCGCGCGGATCTCAAGCGCCACGTCAGCTGGAGAGCCTCACGCGCCATCATCGGCCGGCTCGGATCTGCGCTCAGCGGCATGACGCAACAGCCGGACGATCGCCGCCATCTGCCGCTCGCGCAGCTCCTCGTCGCCGTCGACGGGGTGAACGACAACGGTGACCTGCAGGTCGTCATTATGGGATGCCTGGTCGCGGGCGGTCCCGCTCACGACGCCGAGCCCTTCGCGAAGACGAGCACGTCCTCGTGTGCGATGAGCAGCATCCGCGGGACCGTCCCGCGGCGCTGGCGGGCGAGCTGGAAGAAGCTCGACCGTGAGACGAGCCCACCGTCGCGCAGACCGGCGAGCAGCGCGACATGGCGTGCCTCGAGCACGAGGCCGGCGTCGGCGGCGAGCTGCACCACCACGCCGGGGAGGTCGACCAGCGCGCCGTGGTGGCGGTAGGGCCGGGTCGTCATCACGAGCCGGCCGGTTGGGCTGAGCATGCGCCGACAGCCGGCGAGGATCTCGACGAGGGCTGCGCGGAGCTTCGGCGCGATCGTGTCGCCGTCGGCGAGCGCGGAGAGTTGTCCGAGGTTCTGTCGGCTGTCGGAGTAACGGTAGTTGACCTTCTCGACCCCTCTGCCGGGACGGGCGCGGACGTGGCCGTGAACCGAGGACCCATACGGCGGCGAGGTGAGGATCAGCTCGGCCTGCCCGCGCAGCTCGTCCAGCAGGCCACGACCGAGGGTGCGTGCGTCGCCGCGGAGCGCGAGCGCCTGCCCTTTGGCTCCCTGTCTGTGGGCGAGGAGCACGTTGCGTGCTGCCAGCGCGGTCCAGCGGTGCTCCAGCTCGACGCCGAACGCGCGGCGGCCGAGGTGGATCGCCTCGACGAGCGTGGTGCCGATCCCGCACATCGGGTCGATGACGAGGTCGCCGGGCGCGGTGTAGGTCTCGATCGCGCGGCGCGCGAGCGCCGGCAGCATCCGGCCGGGATGCTCCTTGGACTCAGGGAGGTAGCGTCCGCGGCGCTGCGTCGCGGCGACTTGCTGGGCAACCGGCCAGACCGAGAGTGGGGCATCGCCAGTCGTCATCGCTTCGCCTCCGGGCGCCGGAAGACGAGCACGTCCTCGTGGCAGGGCGTGGCGGTTGTGCCGCGCGGGGGGCGTGCGCGGCAGCGCAGCCGATCGCCGTCGATCTCCGCGACGAGCCCGACGACGTGCTGCCAGTAGAGGAGCCCGAGCTGCTGCAGCTGCGCCACCAGCTCGCCGGCGAGCAGGCTACCGGCGCGTCGCTGGTCGATCACCAGCACGACGAATCCGCCGGGCTTGACCACGGCCGCGGCCGAGGTCGCGTACTGCCCGAGCACTGCCGGTTGCGCGCTCGGCAGCGCTGTCAGCACGAGCGCGGCGGTGGCGAAGGGCAGGCGCGCGATCCGCTCGCCCGGCGGTGCCACCAGCTCGCGAGCCTCTCTGCGCGCGAGCACGCGCGGCAGGTCGCGGCCGTCGCCGACGAGCACGCGCGCGCGGCCGGTCGCGCCGTCCGAGCGGGCGTTCTCGATGTTCGTGGCGGCGAGGTCGGCGCAGCGGTGGTCGGCCTCGACGCCGAGGGCGTCGCGGTCGAGCCGCATCGCCTCGACCAGGGCGGTGCCGCTGGCGCAGCAGGGGTCGACGACGAGGTCGCCGGGATCGCTGTAGGAGTCGATCACGCGGTGTGTGAGCGCGGGCGACAGCTCGCCGCGGCGGCAGCTCGAGGCTGGCAGGTAGCCGCCCTGCCGCTGCCGGCGGATGCTGCGCTGCGCGCACGGCCACACCGCGAGCGGAACGCTGGATGAATTCTGAGTCATGTATGTGAGTCGACCGGCGCGGTCCGACTGCACATAGGAATGTCAATTTGAGCCCTGTTTCGGTACAGCTCGCATCACAAGCCGATGGCCGGCGGCATGGAGCACGCGCTCGACCATGAGGAATCGCGGTCTGCCGATGCCACGCTCGAGGCGCGAGATCGTCGACCGTGAGACGCCGGCTCGCTCGGCGAGCTGGTCTTGCGTGAGCCCAGCGGCCTTGCGCGACTCTCGCAGGAGCAGCACGACCGGCGCGCGCTTGTTGGCTCCGGCTCCGAGCTTCGGCGGCGTCAGTGTGCGTCGCTCTCGGCCGCGGTGATTATCTCGGCGTCCTCGCGGGCGTATGCGCGGATCGTGTCCGTGTCCAGGCCGGTGAGCCGTCGCAGCATGGCGACGGTGGCACGCTCGGTGCCTGCGGTGCGGGGTGAGATGAAGTCGTGGGTGTGGATCTCTGCGAGGCGCTCGCGCAGAGCTACGGGGTCTTGCCAGTCCTGCAGTCGCAGAGCGGTCCGTGCGCGCGGCTCGTCGTGAAGGCCGATTGCCGCTTGAAGCTCTGCCTCGGGCATCGTGTTCGCCTTCCCGGCGTTGGTCGTAGCAGCCATGCGTCGATGACACCATCATCAACAGCGAAATGCGAGCGCGAGGTCAGGATGAATTATGGTCGGTTGGGTCGAGGTCAGGAGGAGAGCATCGGGCGGCACGTTCAACGAGCGCAAGCGGCGGTTCGCCGCCGGGGCTCCATGGCTCAACGGCGATCGGCCACGGCCCGCGCGCGAGGGTGGCTGCCACGGTTTGCGCCCGCCGCGCGCTCGGAACGACGAGCAGCACGAGCACGTTTGAGTGTCGGAGGGTGCTGCGCGGGATCGCTTTTGCGTAGCGGCGTGCTTTGGTGAGGAGCCGGCCGTGGTCCTCGGTGCTGCGGTCGATCTCGAGCAGCAGGTGCAGCGGCGGCGCGCTTGGCCGCTGGAGGATGAGGTAGCTGTCGGGGATGACGATGCCGTCGAGGAGGTCGCGGGCGCCGCGCTCGCCGCGCCACTCGGGGACCGTCCCGCCGGCCGCGCGTACCTCCTCGATCAGCAGGGTGGCGAACTCGTTGGTGTCGCGGCGGTGGTCGAGTGCTGCGGACTTGGCGACGGTCTCGGGGGGCTGGCGGGTCCAGGGGAGCTGGTCGCGGTCGAGTCCTCGGCCGGCGGCGACGACGTAGGCGCCGGCTGGGCCGAGGATCCAGTGGTGCGGTGAGCTGCCTTCGCCGAGCTGGAACGTGGGGCGGAAGCGCTCGAGCACGCGCAGCTGGTGGAGCTTGCCGAGCCGGCGTGTCGCGATGCGCTGGGTTGTGAAGTGCAGCCGGCGCAGTTGCTCGGTGGTCAGCACGCGGTGCTCGAAGCAGTCCTCGGCGATCTGGCGGTCGCGGTCGGTCAGCCGTCCTGCGAGGCGCATCGCGTCATCAGCGCGGACACGCGCAGATCGACCAGCGCCATCAGGCACAGCTACCACGACACCCTATTTGTCGGATTTTTTCGATCGCGCGTATTCGCCGCGGACAGGCCAAATACGCGCGTTCAGGGTGATCCGTTCTGGTCGGGCCACAGAACGGATCACAGAATGGATCACAGAACGGATCAGTCCTCACGCGGCCTCCGGTGGCGCTCGACGAGCCGTGCCTCGACCTCCTCGCGGGAGGTGCCGATGCGTTTCCGCGATGCGGCCCGCACCGCCTCGGCCCGGTCAGGGCTGCCGTCCGCGAGCGGCTGCGTTGTCATCGTGAACGCTGACGTTGCCCGGCCGTCGCGGCAGAGACGGACGGCGGCGTTGTAGGCCGCGAGGTGCTCGAGGTCGTAGGCGTCAAGCTCGGGCTGGACCTCGGCACGCAGCGAGGTGGCGTCGTCGGGGGAGAGCTGGAAGTAGACCTTGGTGCGGGCGTTGGTCAGCCCGTCGCGCATCTCGCGGCGCAGCTGGCCGAGGTACTGGTGGGCGAGGCCGAGTGAGAGCCGGTACTTGCGCGCCTCGGCGAGGATGTCGGGCAGCGGGGTCGGCAGGTTGAGGAAGTTCTGCACCTCGTCGATCAGCAACGCGCAGTCGGGCCGCTCCTCCGGCGCGCGTGCGGCGCGGGCGAGCGCGGCCTGCCAGACGCGTGCGACGACGAAGCTGCCGAGGAGGCTGCTGGTGTCCTCGCCGAGCGTGCCCTTCGGCAGCCGTACGAGCAGCAGCCGTCCCTCATCGAGACAGCGCGGAATGTCGAGCGTGGTGCGCTGCTGGCCGATGATCGCGCGCACCGGCCGGCGCAGCAGAAACGCGCGGAGCTTGTTGAGCAGCGGGGCGATGATCTGCGCCTGTGCGGCCTCGCCGATGCTGTCGTACCAGCGCCAGAACGGCTCGAGCCCGACCGGGTCATCGAGGTCGAGCAGGAGCTGCGAGCGCCACTGCGCGTCAGTGAGCAGCTGCGGTACGTCCACGAGCGTCGCCGGCGTCGGCGTGGCGGTGAGCGTGAGCAGCGACGATCGGAGAACGTCGTCCGTGCGGGGCCCCCAAAAGCGGTCGAAGACGCGCGCGAAGATGCCGACGAGCTGGTCGACGACGAGATCGTGGTCCTCACCCTCCAGGACGTTCAGGCCGGGCGGGGCGGGGTCGAGTGGGTCGAGCAGATCGACACGGTTCTCCTGGCCTTCGGGGATGCGCGCGAGCAGGTCGTCGATCAGGTCGCCGGCCGGGTCGATGACGACGCTCCCGCGACCGGCGGCAAAGTCAGCGAGCGCGAGCTGGCCGATCAACGTCGACTTGCCGACACCGGTCGGGCCGAGCAGATGGAGGTGGCGGCGAGCATCGGCGATGCCCAGCAGCACCGGGCGGCCGTCGCGGTCAATGCCGAGCTTCTTACCTTCGACGGCGCCGCCGGGCGGTGGCGGCACGGTTCGTGCTCCGGCGCGCACGATGCCGGGGATCGACTGATCGGCGGGAAGGTGCGCGAGCGCCGAGAGCTCGCGCACCGAGACGAGGCGTCCGCGTCGGCCGAGCGTGCGCAGGCGCAACTTGGACTCGGCATGGTGGAGGCGGTGGCGGCGCAGGCGTGCACGCCCCTCGAACGCGGCGAACGCACCGGCAATCGCGTGGATCCGGCCTCGTGCCGCGCCACGCGCGGGCGCGGCAACGGCAACCCGGATGACGAATTGGAAGAGCGGGCCGGATGCTTTCTCGAGTACG
>Ga0265338_10009965_pt1 | contig 11233 bp, 10 predicted proteins | sample 42126metaG_FD_193579 | JGI IMG/M metagenome (GOLD analysis project Ga0265338, IMG submission 193579) | Rhizosphere microbial communities from Carex aquatilis grown in University of Washington, Seatle, WA, United States - 4-21-26 metaG | ecosystem: Host-associated > Plants > Roots > Rhizosphere... | reverse complement strand
CGACCGAGACGGCTACCTGGTCCTCGTCGGCCGGTCCGACGACGTGATCAACCGGGGCGGGGAGAAGATCTACCCCCGCGAGATCGAGGAGATCCTGCTCGCACAGCCCGGGGTGCGCTCGGCGGCGGTCATCGGCGCGGCCGACGACGTGCTCGGCGAGCGCCCGGTAGCCTACGTGGTGCCCGCCGCGGACGCGGTCGCCGACCGGGTCCCGGCCGAGCTGCGCGCGGCCTGCGCGCAGTGGCTGCCGCGGCACAAGCGGCCGAGCGAGTTCTGGCTGCTCGATGAGATGCCGCTGGGGCCGACGGGGAAGATCTCCCGGCGGCTGCTGAAGGAAGCGGTGCCGGCCGAATCGGCGTCAGCGGCGCTGTGAGTTCCGCGCTTTCCGAAGCGAACCAGCCGGCCGCGCCCGCCCAGACAGGCGCGGGCGCGGGCGGGCGGTGGTCCCGGCCGCACATCGTCGCGTTCGATGCGATCCGGCTGATCATCATGGTGTTCGTGGTGAGCGTGCACACGCTGGCCTTCGCCGGCGGCACCGTCACCGTGAGCATGGGCGCGGTCACCACCATCTTTCACACCAGCCGCGAGCTGTTCCTGCTGCTGACCGCCCTGGTGCTGACCTACAACTACGGCAAGCGGGACCACCTCACGACCGGGAGGTTCTGGTGGCGCCGGTTCTACCTGGTGCTGCCCGCCTACATCGCCTGGTCCGCCATCTACTACGCGGCCGACGGCCGTGCCCGCGGCGCCTTCCCGTCGGCGTTCACGGGCGACCTGCTCAACGCCGGGGCCCGCTACCACCTGTACTTCCTGCTCGTCAGCATGCAGATCTACCTGCTCTTCCCGCTGATCCGCCGGGTGCTGCGGAAGACCGAGCGGTACCACGCGTGGCTGTTCGGGGCCGCCCTCGCCTACCAGGTCTGGCTCACCGTCGTGCTGCACTACAAGGTCGGCCGACCCGGCAACGGGATGCTGGCGCAGTTCCTGAACGCGGCCGGTCAGGGCTACTGGATCGACACCTACGCGTTCTACGTGGTCGCGGGCGCGCTGGCAGGCTGGCACTTCGAGCAGCTGTGCGCGTTCACCCGGCGCTGGCTGCGCGCCGGCTGGCGGGTGGCGGCGGTAGCGGCGGGAGGGGTCGCCGCGGGCATCGGCGCCTTCCTGACCGAGACCGAGGTGTTCAACGCAACCCCGGCCAGCGCCAGCGCGGTCTTCCAGCCAGTCGTCATCGTCGAGGCGATCGCCTTCGGCTGGGCGCTGCTCGGCTTCGGGCTGCTGTGGAGCGATCGCGGCGCCCCTGGCCGGAAGTTCGCCGCCGCGGGCTCGGCCAGCTCATTCGGCATTTACCTGGCGCACCCGCTGGTACTGCAGGTGCTGCTGCTCGTCGCCGGGTCGAGCCTGTTCGGCGCCGGGCACGGCCTCACCGGCGACCTGCGCCGGGTCGGCCACTCCAGCCTCGCCGTGCTGGCGCTGCTGTTCGTGGCGGTGCCGCTCATCTACGCCATCTCCTGGGTGATCGCCTCGGCGGTGCGGCACACCCCGCTCAGCCTCCCGCTCACCGGCCGGGAGCGGAAGCCGGGCAGGCGGTTCCGCATCGGGCTGGCGACCGAGCGGGCGCTCGAGGCGGCCGAGGACAAGATCGTCAGCCAGGCCCGGCGGGTATCCCGCCGCACGATCGCCATCGCGGCCGCGGTGGCGCTGGTCGCCGCGGCCGGCAGCTTCACCGCGGTACAGGTCGACAAGGCCGTCACCCGCACGATCAACTACACCACGTCCACCATGCAGGTGGGCGACATGACCCGCAGCTACACGGTACTCACCCCGGCCAAGAAGACCCTGTCCAGCGCGGCACCGATCATCGTGGTGCTGTCCGGCATCAACTCCACCCAGGACCAGGAGATCGGCCGGGATCAGCTCACCTCGTACGTGCGGGCAGGCGACGCCGAGCTGGTTTACCCGCTGGCCTACCGGGAATCGTGGAACGCCATCGGCTGCTGCTCCTGGGCGGCCCAGGCCAGCGTCAACGACGTCGGGTTCATCGAAGCGCTGGTGAAGCAGGTCGACCCGGGCAGTACGCGGCCCGTCTACCTGATGGGCTACAGCAACGGCGGGCGCCTCGCCTACACCCTTGCCTGCAAGGACCCGCTGCTGTTCGACGGCACCGCGGTAGTGAAGGCGGAACCGATGCACTGGTGCGACATCTCCGTGCCGCAGAAGATCCTCCAGGTCGCCTCGACCGACGACACCGACACCCCGTGGTACGCCGGGGAAAAAGGGAAGTTCCGCGAGTCGCCGGCCGCCCAGGTGCAGAACGCGATCCTGCGCTACGAAGACCACTGCTCGGCCAAGTCGGCCAGCTCCCACCAGGGCAACATGACCCTCACCACCTGGTCGGACTGCCTCGGCGGTACAAGCGTCAGCTTCGCGGTCTACACCGTCGGGGTGCACAGTTACCCGCGCCCGCCGGTCAGCTTCCCGGCCACGTCCCAGGTGATCTGGGCCTGGATCAACAACACGGTGACGGTGCGACCCCAGCCGAAGGCACGGTAACCAGGCACGGAGGCGGCGCCAAACGCTTACGAGTTGCCGCGCCATCAGCCCTAGGATGGAGGCCATGCCGATAACCCGCGACGAGGTCGCTCACCTGGCCCGGCTTTCCCGGCTCGCGCTCAGCGACGAGGAGCTTGACCACCTTGCCCCGCAACTCGACCAGATCATCGCATCGGTCGCGCAGGTGCAGGAGGTCGCGGCGGACGGCATCCCGCCCACCACGCACGCGACCGGACTGGTCAACGTGTACCGGGCCGACGAGCCGACCCCCTGCCTGACCCCGGAGCAGGCGCTGTCCGGCGCGCCCGCGGTCGAGCTGCAGCGGTTCAAGGTGCCACGGATCCTGGACGAGGAGTGAGGCACACCGATGACTGAGCTAATCAAGAAGACGGCGGCCGAGCTGGCCGCGGCGGTGACCGCGGGCGAGGCGTCCGCCGTCGAGATCACCCGCGAGCACCTCGACCGCATCGCCGCGGTCGACGGCGAGGTGCGGGCGTTCCTGCACGTGGCCGCGGACGACGCGCTGGCCCAGGCGCGCGCGGTCGACCAGCGGCGGGCGGAGGGCGAGCCGCTCGGCCCGCTGGCGGGCGTCCCGGTCGCGGTCAAGGACCTGTTCGCCACCGTCGGGATGCCGACCACCTGCGGGTCGAAGATCCTCGAGGGCTGGCGCCCGCCGTACGAGTCGACGGTGACCCGCCGGCTGCGCGACGCGGGCGCCGTGCTTATCGGCAAGACCAACATGGACGAGTTCGCGATGGGCTCCTCCACCGAGAACTCCGGCTACGGGCCGTCGCGCAACCCGTGGGACCTGAGCAAGGTGCCGGGCGGCTCGTCGGGCGGCTCGGCCGCCGCCGTCGCCGCCTACCAGGCGCCGCTGGCGCTCGGCACCGACACCGGCGGCTCGATCCGCCAGCCGGCCTCGGTCTGCGGGATCGTCGGCACCAAGCCCACCTACGGCGGGAACTCGCGCTACGGGGTCGTCGCGTTCGCGTCGTCCCTCGACACGCCGGGTCCGTTCGGCCGCACCGTGCTCGACACGGCGCTGCTGCACGCGGCCATGTCCGGGCACGACCCGATGGACTCCACCTCGATCGACGCCCCGGTGCCGGCGGTGGTCGAGGCGGCCAGGCACGGTGACGTGGCCGGGCTGCGGATCGGCATCGTCAGCGAGTTCTCCGGCGACGGCTACCAGCCGGGCGTGATGGCCAGGTTCACCGAGGCGGTCGAGCTGCTCGAGTCGCTCGGCGCCAAGGTCACCGAGATCAGCTGCCCGCACTTCAAGTACGCGCTGCCCGCCTACTACCTGATCGCGCCGAGCGAGGCGTCGTCCAACCTGGCCCGGTTCGACGGCATGCGGTACGGGCTGCGGGACGGCCGCGGCTCGGCCGAGGAGGTCATGGCGACCTCCCGGGCGGCCGGGTTCGGCCCCGAGGTGAAGCGCCGCATCATGCTCGGCGCCTACGCCCTGTCCAGCGGTTACTACGACGCCTACTACGGCAAGGCGCAGCAGGTGCGGACGCTGATCATCAGGGACTTCGACGCGGCCTTCGGCCAGGTCGACGTGCTCGTCTCGCCGGTCACCCCGACCACCGCGTTCCCGATCGGCGAGCGCGCCGACGACCCGATGGCGATGTACCTGGCCGACCTCTGCACGATCCCGACCGACCTGGCGGGCAACGCGGCCATCTCGGTGCCGTGCGGCCTGGCGGACGAGGACGCGCTGCCGGTCGGCCTGCAGGTGATGGCACCGCCGCTGGCCGACGACCGGCTGTACCGGGTGGCCGCGGCGGTCGAGGCGGCGTTGACCGGGCGGTGGGGGCACCCGCTGCTCGACGAGGCGAGGGGACTGGCACGATGACGGTCACGTACGAGGCGGCGCTGCAGAAGTACGAGCCCGTCTTCGGGCTCGAGACGCACGTAGAGCTGGGCACGGTCACCAAGATGTTCTGCGGCTGCACCACCACGTTCGGGGCCGAGCCGAACACGCAGACCTGCCCGGTCTGCCTCGGCCTGCCCGGCGCCCTGCCGGCCGTCAACGAGCGGGCGATCGAGTACGCCATCAAGATCGGTCTGGCGCTCAACTGCTCGATCGCGTCCTGGTGCCGGTTCGCCCGGAAGAACTACTTCTACCCGGACATGCCGAAGAACTTCCAGATCTCCCAGTACGACGAGCCGCTGTGCACCGACGGCTACCTGGACGTGGCGATCGGCGGCAAGACGGTGCGGGTCGGCATCGAGCGGGTGCACCTGGAGGAAGACACCGGCAAGTCGCTGCACGTCGGCGGCTCCACCGGACGCATCCAGGGGGCCGAGTACTCGCTGGTCGACTACAACCGGGCCGGCATCCCGCTGGTGGAGATCGTCACCAAGCCGGTGCCCGGGGCCGGCTTCCTGGCGCCCGAGGTGGCCCGCGCGTACGTCACCGAGCTGCGCGACGTGCTGCGCACGCTCAACGTGTCCGACGTGCGGATGGAAGAAGGCTCGATGCGGTGCGACGTGAACACGTCGGTCACGCTCATCGGGTCCGGCACCTGGGGCACCCGGACCGAGACCAAGAACGTGAACTCGCTGCGCTCGGTCGAGCGGGCGGTACGCTCCGAGGTCGCCCGCCAGGCCGAGGTGCTCGACGCGGGCGGCCGGGTAATCCAGGAGACGCGGCACTTCCACGAGGACAGCGGGGTGACCACCTCCGGCCGGTCCAAGGAGGAAGCGCAGGACTACCGGTACTTCCCCGAGCCCGACCTGGTGCCGGTGGCACCGGACGCGGACTGGGTGAAGTCCATCGCGGCGTCCCTGCCGGAGCTGCCCTCGGCCCGCCGGGCGCGGCTGATCGAAGCCTGGTCGCTGTCCGAGCTGGAGTTCGAGGCGCTGCGCAACGCGGGGGCGCTGGACGCGGTGGAGGCGACCGTGGCCGAAGGCGCGTCACCGGTCGACGCCCGCAAGTGGTGGCTGGGCGAGCTCGCCCGCCGGGCCAACGACGCCGGCATCGAGGTATCCGACCTGCCGATCACCCCGGCCGACGTGGCCCGGGTGGCCGCCCTGGTGGCGGCGGGCACGCTCAACGACCGGCTGGCCCGGCAGGTCATCGACGGGGTACTCGACGAGGAAGGCACCCCGGACGAGATCGTGGCCGCCCGCGGCCTGGCCGTCGTCAGCGACGACTCCGCCCTGACCGGTGCCATCGACGACGCCATCGCGGCCAACCCAGACGTGGCAGAGAAGATCCGCGGCGGCAAGCCCCAGGCGGCCGGCGTCCTCGTCGGCGCGGTCATGAAGGCCACCCGCGGCCAGGCCGACGCCGCCAAGGTGAAGGAGCTGATCCTGGAGCGGCTGGCCTAGCCGGCGGTGACCGCGTCGGGCCCGCCTTCCAGCAGCCGCTTGAAGGCGGGCTCGTCGAGGACGGGGATGCCAAGCTCGACCGCCTTGTCGTACTTGGAGCCCGCGTTCTCCCCGGCGACGACGAAGCTGGTCTTCTTCGACACCGAGGCCGATACCTTGCCGCCAGCCGCGCGCACCGCCTCGGCCGCCTCGTCCCGGCTGTAGGTGGGCAGCGTCCCGGTGATCACCACGGTGACGCCGGCCAGCAGCCGGCCCGCCGCCGCGGACGGGTCGAAGCCAGGGGTCTCCAGCTGCACGCCGGACGCCCGCCATTTCTCCACGATCGCCCGGTGCCAGTCGACCGCGAACCACTCAGCCACCGAGGCGGCGATCGTCGTCCCCACCCCGTCCACGATCGCGAGCGCGTCCGGCGACGCCGCCGCGATCGCGTCGAGCGAGCCGAACGCGTCGGCCAGCGCCCGGGCCGCGGTCGGCCCGACGTGCCGGATGGACAGCCCCACCAGGATCCGCCACAGCGGCCGGGTCTTCGCCTCGTCCAGGTTGGCCAGCAGCGCGTGCGCCACCAGCTTGAGGCCGCCCGCCTTGTTCACGAAGAACGGGCTGGCCGCCAGCTTCTCATCGGTCAGGTCGAACAGGTCGCCCTCGTCGCCCACCAGGCCGTCTCCCAGGAGCGCGACGACCGCCTCGTAACCGAGCGCCTCGATGTCGAGCGCGCTGCGCGACGCGAGGTAGAACAGCCGCTCGCGCAGCTGCGCGGGGCAGGCCCGGGTGTTGGGGCAGCGCCAGTCGACCTCGTCTTCCTCCCGGCCCAGCGGCGTGCCGCACTCCGGGCAGGCGCGCGGGAACTGGAACTCCCGCTCGTCCCCGGTGCGCACGTCGGCCACCGGCCCGACCACCTCGGGGATGACCTCGCCCGCCTTGCGCAGCACCACCGTGTCGCCGATCAGCACCCCCTTGCGCCTGACCTCGTCCTCGTTGTGCAGGGTGGCGCGGTCGACCGTCGAGCCGCTCACCTTCACCGGTGCCATCACCGCGTACGGGGTGACCCGCCCGGTCCGGCCGACGTTCACCCGGATATCGAGGAGCCTGGTGGTGACCTCCTCCGGCGGGTACTTGTAGGCGATCGCCCAGCGCGGCGCCCGGCTGGTCGCGCCCATCGCCTGCTGCACGCCGATCGGGTCGATCTTGACCACCACGCCGTCGATCTCATAGGCCGGCTCGTGCCGGTGGCCCGGGTCAGCGTAGTAGTCGATGTAGGCGGTGACCTCGTCCAGGCCGGGCACGACCTTGTACCGGTCGCTGACCGGCAGCCCCCAGGCCGCCAGCCGCTGGTACCAGCCGGACTGCGTATCGGGTGCCCCTTCCAGGTGGCCTTCCTCGCTCGGGCCAGCCGCCGACCCGGAGATGCTGCGGTCGCTATCGGGGGCCGCTCCCGTTCCCACGATCCGGCCGATGCCGTGCACGATCGCGTCGAGCGCGCGCGACGCGGTGACCCGGGGATCCTTCTGCCGGAGCGAGCCGGCCGCCGCGTTGCGCGGGTTGGCGAAGGCGGGCTTGCCCGCTTCCTGCAGTGACTGATTGAGCCGCTCGAAGGCCCTGGCCGGCAGGAACACCTCGCCGCGTACCTCGAGCAGCTCGGGCACGTCGTCCCCGGTGAGCCGGCCAGGGACCGACCCGATCGTCTTCACGTTGAGGGTGACGTCCTCGCCGGTCCGCCCGTCCCCCCGGGTAGCGGCACTGGTCAGCCGGCCCCGCTCGTACACCAGGTCGATGGCGAGCCCGTCGATCTTCAGCTCGCACAGGTACGGCCCGGTCCCGCCCAGCTTGGCGGCCCGGTCCGACCAGGCCGAGAACTCCTCGGGCGAGAACACGTTGTCCAGGCTGAGCAGCCGCTCCAGGTGGGCCACCGGGGTGAACAGGGTGGAGATCAGGCCGCCGACCCGCTGCGTGGCCGAGTCCGGCGTACGCAGCTCGGGATACTGCTCCTCGATCTCGTTCAGCGTCTTGATGCCCGCGTCGTACTCGCCGTCGGAGATCGTCGGCGAGTCGAGCACGTGGTAGCGGTACTGCGCCTCAAGCAGCCGCTCGCTCAGCTGGGCGTGGGTCTGCCGCGCCTCTTGCAGCTCCATCTAGGACAGCTCCTCCATCATCTCCGGCAGCAGCCGGGCCGCCTCCCGGCACCAGCGCAGCGCGTCCCGCGCCTGGGCGGGCGACGACCCGGCCAGGCCGCAGGCCGGGGTGATCACCACCTGCCGGGCGCACGCGGCGGCCGGGAGGTCCATCTTCCGCCACAGGTCGCGGACGACCGCGGCGGTGCCGGCCGGCACCGGCCGGGTGCGCGGGTCCCGCCCGGCCCGTCGCCCCGCCTGCTGCCCTCCGCCCGCGGCATCGGCCAGCCCGCCCGGGCCGGTCGTCGGCAGCGCCCCGATCAGCAGCCCCGCCCCCGCCTCGGCGGCCTCGGCGAACCCCACGAAAACACCCCGTCGCAGCTGGCTGGGGTCGAACGAGACACCGTCGGCTCCAGCGCTGATGATTATCCCGAACGGGAGGTGGGATGAGCAGCAATGGACCAGCGTGTATTTTCCCGTGGCGGCCAGCACCTCGTGCAGCCGCTCCCGCGCCACCTCGTCCTCGACCGCACGGACCCGGGACAGCCCGCTCGGCGTCGGCACCGCCCCGTGCAGCACGGCCGGCAGCAGCGGCTCGTCCAGTTGCACCAGGACGGTCGCCCCCGGCAGCCGCTTGGCGACCTCGGCCGCGTAGGCGGCGACCCCTTCCGCCAGCGAGGAGGTCAGGTCGGCGACCAGCCCGGGATCGGCCAGCGCCGGGTTCAGCGACCGCGGCTGCTCAATGGTCGCGGCGAGGGTCCACGGCCCGGCCAACTGCACCTTGACCGGCCCGGCGAAGCCGTCGAGTGCTTCCTCCAGCGCGTCCAGGTCGGATGACAGCAGCGACCTGGCCCGGCGCAGGTCCCGCCCGGGGTGCTCGGCGATCCGCCAGCCGCGCGGCCCGGCCAGCTCGACCGGGATGTCCACCAGCAGCGCCGCTGTCCGCCCGGTGATGTCCGCCCCCGGCCCGCGCCCGGGCAGCTCGGCCAGGAACGGCAGGTCGGGCAACTCCCCCGCGATCACCCGGGCCGCCTCGATGGGGTTCTCGCCGGGCATCGACCCGATCCCGGTCGCGGTCCCCGGCTCCCAGGGAAAAGCTTGCTTTTCGGCCACGCTGTCGAGCTTAGCCGCCCGGCCAGGAGGGCGGCGGCGGGCGCTCGTCGTCATCGTGGCCGTTACGAGGCGGGAGTTCCTGCCAGTCGCCGCCGTTCATGTAGCGGCGGCCGCGGCGGCGGGGCAGGACGGCCACGATCAGGAAGCCCATCACGATCCCGGCGATGAAGAAGATGCCGATGACCCCGGCCACCAGCTCGAACCCGGTCACCGCCGCGGGTCCGTCCGCTGGGCGCCGGGGTCGTCGCCCCGCCGCTCGTCCTGGCTAGCCGGCGGTTGGCTATCTCTGTGCAGCATCCGCTCCAGGTAGCCGTCGTCGAGGCGGAAGAGCCCGAAGATGAACCGGGCGCCCGAGCTGAGCGCGTCGGGTGCTGGGGCGAGCAGGCTGCGCTCGCTGTCCTCGAAGACTGACCCGTACACGGCGCCGCCGACGACCCCGCAGGTCACTCCCATGAAGAAGACGAAGAAGATCGTCGCTGCCGCTAGCTGTTCGGCGAAGTTGACATTCACGTAGCCTCCGCAAGGTTCCCGCAGTCCCGACCTGGCAGGACCAAGGTGCCTAACCTTCGTCCGGCCGGGGAACCCGCTGGCGACCACGCTGTCGATCCGGACCTTTATACCTTCGTACTGAACAAGAGGATTCCCTGGTATGTACGGCATCAAACCACCCATACCATCAAACCGAATGACCCTTTATGGGGTACGATTAGGGTCGTAGGTATGACATGGCCATCAGGGGCACAGTGATCGATGGGGACGAGCCCTGACAGACCGTGGGTTGATACCACCCAGACGTTTCACCTGAGGCGTCCCATCGGCGGATACCACTGGCACCAGGCATCGGGCGCAGGCCATAAGGAGGCGACAATGACTGTCGCGGCGTACGCACAGATCGCGGAGGACCTGAGAGGGCAGATACGTTCGCGCGACATCGAGCCCGGCGGGCAGTTGCCGAGCGTCATCGAGCTACGGGACCGCTACAAGGCATCGCGGAACACCGTGCTCGACGCGATCAAGAAGCTCAAGGACGAGGGCCTGGTAGAGACCAGGCCAGGCCAGGGCTGGTTCGCCCGGGTCCGCATCGTGCCCTTCGTCAACTCCCTGGACTGGGGGGATGCCGCCGCGATCGAGCAGGCCAACGCCAGTGGCCGGACGCCGCGGGTCACGCCGCCCGCCGTCAGCCTCCAGCCGGCCGCTCCCGACATGGCCGAACGGCTGGACGTGCCCGTCGGCACGCCGATGATCGTCCGGCACCAGGAGTGGTTCCTCGACGACATGCCGTGGAAGCTGCAGGACGTCTGGTGCCCCCGGTCGCTGTTCGACCAGGGGGCCCGCCGGCTGCTGATGGCGGAGGACCTGTCCCAGGGACTCGGCGCCTACCTGCGCGAGAGCCTCGACCTGCGCCCGACCAGCGCCGCGTTCTTCTTCCTGCCGCGCCAGCCGAGCGTCGAGGAGCGGAAGTTCTTCGCCTTTCCCGCCGAAGGCGAAGTCCCCTACATCATCGAGCTCGTCCGCACTGCGGCCATGGCCAGCGAGAGCGGGCCGCGGCCGCTGTACGCGGTCGTCGGCGTCTACGCCGGCGACCGCAACCGCTTCGAGGGCTCGCAGCTGGCGCTGCCGGCCGACTGACCGGGCGCTATTCCCAGCGCGACGAGCTGATGCCGACCAGGTCCCTGGCTGCCTGGGCGCTCTGGCTGGGCGCGTCGAACCGGAGCGAGTGCCTCCGGTCTTCCCGGCCGATGGCCAGCGAGAGCTTGAGGAACACGCCGATGCACGCCCCCGCGATGATGGTGATGAGTACTGCGACGACAACGGCCATCATGGCCGGCCTCCCTGCTTCGTCCGCGGCCGCCCGCGGGGTTCCCCGGTTCCTGACAGGCCAGATGGATCACGAGGCTTGGATAGTTAGACCAACGGGAATAGTCCGGGAGGTCCCTGCACATTGGGGCAACCATCCTGCTAGACTCAACCCGATGCATCTGACGATCCAGGGCATTGGACCCATACCAACCTGTCGCCTGGGTTATACCACGGACATCCGGGCATAAACCATACAGCACCGAATATTCCGGTGGCCCTGCCAGACAGAATCATCAGGGTTGTTGGTACCAACGGAGGAGCCC
>Ga0265338_10009964_pt1 | contig 11234 bp, 10 predicted proteins | sample 42126metaG_FD_193579 | JGI IMG/M metagenome (GOLD analysis project Ga0265338, IMG submission 193579) | Rhizosphere microbial communities from Carex aquatilis grown in University of Washington, Seatle, WA, United States - 4-21-26 metaG | ecosystem: Host-associated > Plants > Roots > Rhizosphere... | reverse complement strand
CGGCACCGACTCTCCCGCCGGCTCATGGGTTCAGCCACTCGGCATCCTGCGCATGATCTCGATGCTGTCGTCGCTCGGAGAGATTCCGGCGGAAATTGCAATCTGCCTGGCGACGGGAAACACGGCCAAAATGCGCAGTCTCAATTGCGGTGTGATCGCCGCCGGACGCGAGGCGAGTTTCGTTTTCCTCGACACCGCGCAGCAATCCGCCGGGAAAAACTTGCTCGACAGCATTCAGAAAGGAGATTTGCCCGGCGTCGGCATGGTCATCACGGATGGAACCGTAAGCATCCAACGCAGCCGAAATACGCCGCCAGCAACGCGAGTGCCGGAGGTCGTCCATGCGTAAGGGGTCAGTCTTTTTCTCGCTATGTCTGATCGGCCTGTCGCCATTGGTGTTCGCGCAGGCGCCCATCCCCGACTGGTGCCGCGGCCTGCCTCGTCCCGAGTACAAAACTCTCGAGCGTGTTCCCATCAGTGACCCGTGGTTTGAGGTTTACAAACCCGCGCACGACGTTTTCGCCATCTACGAGCCGCACCAGGCGGAAGAAACCATCGGATACCTTATCGTCGGCGACAATCAGGCCTTGCTGTTCGACACCGGCATGGGAATCAGCGATCTGAAGAAACTCACGTCAGAACTCACCAAGTTGCCGATCATCGTTCTGAACTCTCACACCCACGACGATCACGTCGGCGACAACTGGCAATTCTCCACCGTCTACGCCATGGACACCGACTTCACCCGCAAGAATGCGATGGGATCGCGAGAAGACGCGCAAGCCGAGATCACGCCCGATCAGATCTGCGGCGCACTGCCGAAGGAATTTAATTCGACGTCTTATGCAACCCGCCCGTGGAGGATCGCGGCCTACACGCATGACGGCGCACGCTTCGATCTGGGAGGGCGCACGCTGGAAGTCATCGCAACCCCTGGCCACACGCCCGACGCCATCTCTTTAATCGATCGCGCCAACGGCCTCCTCTTCACCGGTGACACGTACTATCCCGCGCCGATCTGGCTGTTTCGCCCCGAGACCGATTTCGATGCCTACGCCGCGTCGATCCGCCGTCTGGCCGCGATCGCGCCGCAGATCAAAACAGTTCTTGGCGCGCACAACATTCCTGTAGCGTCGCCCGGAGTCTTATCGCGCCTGGTCGCCGCCTTTGATGAAGTGCGTGCAGGAAAGGTTAAACCGACGCCGGACTCTCCGGGCAAAGTCCTCTACAAGGTGGGAGATATTTCGTTCCTGATGCGCGCACCGCCCGCACGCTAGTGCGCAGGTCCGACATCCCGCCGGCTGTCGCGGCCGGCGTCCACGCCCGCCGCTCTCCGCCAGAAATCAAAATCGCGAACCTCAGCGCAATCCGTCTTCGCCTTTGATCTGATCCTTAGTCAATCCGCCCACCCGCGCCAGAGGACGCCCACTATCGGTCACCGCAATCGCGACCATAATTTCATTCGCGCGCGGTGCGTCATTGATCCGTACTTCCATGCCGTCAAAGTGGCTGCGCACAAACGCCGCGTCCTTGTGCCCCAGTGGAATGTCGAGAACTACGCCCATCCCTCCACGTTTCTTCGAAGATGGAATCAACGCCGCGCCCTTGCCCAGCACGCGCCGTACTGGAGTTCCCAGCTTCGGATGCAGAATCGCCGCCGCGTGCTCCAGTTCGCCGTTCTCGCCGACGGCCGCGGCCTTGCCATAACTTTCTGCGGATGATCCCGGAATTCCCAATGCGGCCACCGCCCGCGCCGTCAGCAATTCCCCCAGTTCCTCGCCGATCTCCATTAACTCCGACAGATCCTCGACATACTTCCCCGCGCACGGATTTTCTATCACCGCTACGGCCGCAGCCCGCCGCGTTGCAGGAGAAATCTCCCGATCCATCTCCCGCCGCGTCTCTTCCACGAACGTCGCGATCTTCCGGATTCTCGCCTTCATCGAATCCCTGTGCCTCTCCGTGTCCTCACTGGAAAACACCTTATCTGTTTCATCGCAGTCCATCTTCTCCTTTGACGTCGGATGCTTTCAGCCCACCCACCCGAGCATGCACGCGCGCCCCCGTCGTCATCACCAGCGCCAGCAGAATCTCATCTGCCCGCGGAGCATCGTTCAATCCAACTTCCATCGCATCAAAGTGACTGCGTACGTAGGAAGCGTTGATGTGAGTAATGGGAACATCCAGCCGCGTTCCAGGCCCGCCGACTTTCTTCGTCGAGGCAACAATCGCTTTCGCTCCCCCCAGGATTTCGCGCATCGCGTATCCGCCCGGAACGTGCCACAACGCTCCGTGTTCGATCTCTCCGGCCGATCCCACAATCGCGCCCTTCCCGTATCCCTCGACAATCTTCGAATCGCCACCCAGCGTCGCGACGAGGGTGCGCGCCATCTCCAGACCGAGAGATTTCAGGTCATCCATGAAGCCTTCGATATTTGGCACATAAGCACCCGCGAACGGATTTCGAATGACCGCAATCGCCGCTGCGCGACGCAGAGGCCTTTCCGCAACCGGGCCGCCCTCGTGAAAGATCTCTTCTACACACGTACTTTTCTTTCGGACCACCACCTCAGGCATTCACCAGGCCCCTTTCCTGAACGCGAGCGGCAATTGTCCTCGAGTCGCCCACACCTGCAACCAACCGAATATCTCCTTGCAGACAGAGTGCCGCAGACCGGATCAGGCCGAGTTTCAGCAGCAACTCTGCCGTCCGCGTACCACTGGTCAACGCAAGATCGCTTTCCGCGTTCGTCAACTCTCCAACGGCTTGCGTGACCAACCGATCTCCGAGATCGCTGTCGGGCGCAAGCTCGCAGGCCGGAACCCGCACAATTGCCGGGTGTCCCGGCAAGTCGACCGCGTTGGCAATGATGGTCGCCGCCGCATCGGCCGCCGCCGCGCGATCGGCAAGCACTGTAACCGCATCCGCAATCCCCAGGGAGAAGCTTCTCCCGCGCCATCCGCTGGTCGCAATTCCTCGCACGGGATTCGCCGCGCGCAGCGTACTCGTGCCCACCAGCGATGGTCGATCGGGCCGCTCGACCATGCCGACCACAAACTCCTCGCCGGCACTTAAGGAAAGCGCAATGTCGCCACCATTGTTCACATAAGCGCGAGACAACTCGGCCGATGAAACCATCGCGGCGAGAATCTCCTCCGCCACGGCGCCAGCCACGGCAGCCATCGGCGTGATGAAGTATTGCGCGGCGTAAGGCAGAACGGCCGCTACCATCCGGCGCGCGACCTTCCCCCTTGGCCAGGCCGCGTCCGCGGAACTTTGCTGTCGCAAGAAGGAAAGCTCTTCGCACAATTCATCGAGCACGGCACCAAACCGCGCACAGGCCGCTCGATACGCCCGCTCGATTTCTTGGGGAGCGCCAAACGCCTCCACAATCAGGTCGATGGGCCCATCCTGAAGATGCAATCGTCGCCCGTCGGGAAGCAACCGAATTTGGGCACGGCGGTTCATCGCTTCTTAGCCTTTGCGCCAGATTCCAGCGGCCACGGATTGTCCGCCCGCGCCGTCAGACGCTTTCGCCCATCGTCCTGTTCTGCGATCGAACTCAGCGGACGCACATTCTCCATATATCCTCCCAGCGCCGCGTAGTCGGCCAGCTTTAGAGTGAACTCGATCGGAGCCACCAGCGCCGGAGTCGGCACATATCCAAATGCATTCTGCGGCATACGCGTCACGTCGGCCATAAACGTAATCCCACCGCCCGGCCACACGTAAACGGGCGCTCCGCCGCAGGTCACGCGCGTCAGCGTATCGCGCACCGAATGCGTGAGTTTCACCGGGTTTTCCGTCACGCCAGCGCGCAGCGATCCTCCGGCGCCACCCATGAACAACACCGTACACAATGCCGGCTCGCAGTTCTCTTTGATCCGCGCCACCGATGCCCGCAAATCTTCAGGCAATTCCTTTTCTTGAGGTTTGAGATCTTCTCCCAACTCAAAGTAGGACGAATGCTCGCCTGTGGTGCTCACCATCAGCAAGCGCAATCCGGGCCAGGCTTTCTTTGCGCTGAACTTCCCCAGAATCGTCAGAGGATCGTCGATGTCGGTGCCGCCCCACGACGTGCCCGGCTCGGCTACTTGAAAATATCTGCCGGGAGTCGATCGCCTTGCCTTCAGCTTGATGCCAGTCTCGCGCACGCCCAGCAATTTCCCCGCCTGATGTTCCGACAGCACACCGGTGATGTGATCGTCGACCACGACGACCTCATCCACTTTTCCGAACCACTGTTTGGCAAACATGCCGATCGTCGCCGACCCGCAACCTACGCGCATGCGTTCTTCCTGAGTTCCATCGACCAACGGCGGCTTTCCGGCTTGCACCACGACCTTGGCACCATCGTCAATTTTCAGTTCGACCGCTTTGCCATTGCACAGATTCAGCAACGCTTCGCACGTCGCCGTGCCCTCGTGCCGGCTGCCTCCGGTCAAATGCCGCACGCCGCCGAGCGACAACATCTGCGACCCATATTCGCTCGTGGTCATGTGACCGACGGCCTCTCCCTGCGCTCGTACCGTGCTGCATTCCGCGCCCAGGTGGCGGTCCGTATCGATCTTCACCTTGACGCCGCAGTAGCTAAAAATTCCCTCGGTCACCACCGTGACCATATCCACGCCATCCACCTGCGACGAAATGATGAACGGCGCCGGTTTGTAATCGGGATACGTCGTGCCTGCGCCGATCGCCGTCACAAAGATTTCATAATGGCTGGCCTCACCGTGGCCAATCAGCGTGCCGTCCCACTCGCCGCTGCGTTCGAGAAATGGCACCACCGACTCGCCGCGCTCGAGCGCGCGATCCAGCACCACATGCGGATCGAGCCGCACCAGTTTACCTTCGTGATTTCCATAGCGGTCGCACGATCCTGTTCTCCCCGGCTTGATGTAGCACAGCACCGGACACGCATCGCACCGGATCGAGTCGTCAGCCACGCGCGCCTCCCGCCTTGACGAGAATCGCCGCTCGCACCCGGTCCGGTGTAGCCGGAATCTTCCGGATGCGAACTCCGACCGCGTCATGAATCGCATTGAGAATCGCAGGCGCCGTCGGGATCACCGCCTGCTCGCCAATCCCCTTCGCGCCGAACGGCCCAATGGAGGACGCGTCTTCAATCAGAATCGACTCAATCGGCGGAACATCGCCGGCCGACGGGATCAAGTAGTCGTGCAGGTTCTCGCCCTTGCCGGGAAAAAATTCTTCCATCAGCGACATCACAATACCCTGCGCAACACCACCTTCTATCTGTCCCTCAATCAACGTGGGATTAATGGCCCGTCCCACATCGTGTGCCGCCGTCACCTTCAGAACGCGAACCGTACCAAGCTCAACATCAACTTCAATCTCCGCCATGTGCGCCCCAAACCCAAACACCGCGTACGGAATCCCCTGCCCGTTTTCGTCCAGCGGACTGGTGGGAGGATCGAATGTCGCCTCGCTAGTAATCACGTACCCGTTCGCATCGAGCGGCAATTCAGAGAGAGCAAGCGTCTTCCGTTTGCCATCGTCTGCGACCGTTACGATGCCATCCAGAAACTCGAGCGCGGCGCACCCGCACACACCTGCCAACTGCAAGATCCTGCTGCGCAGCTGGCTCCCGGCCATCTGCGCCGCTTTCCCTGTCACGAGCGTCTGTCGCGACGCCGAAGTTTTGCCGCAATCAGGCGTGATCGCTGTGTCGCCTGAAACCAGGTCAAACTGAGCAATGGGCGCGCCCAGCGCGTCCGCGCAAATCTGCGCAACGATGGTGTTCGATCCTTGTCCAATGTCGACCGCGCCCTGATGCAATGCGATGCGCCCGTTGCGCTGCAATCCGATTCGCACCGTCGAGGGGTTCGGCAACGAAGTATTTCCGCACCCATACCACATGCCCGCAACTCCAACTCCCCGTCGCATCGGCCCTGTGGTCGCGGAATTGAACTCTGCTGTCTCCGCCCGCGCCACCTGCCATCCCGGCCGCAACGCTTCCAGGCAAGCGCGAATGCCCACACCTTCCCCGAGCACCTGCCCCGTGACGGTCGGGGTGTGATTGTCCAGCGAATTCAGGATGCGAAACTCCAGACGATCCATTCCGACCTTGTCGGCCAGATCGTCATACAGTTGTTCTTGCGCAATCGCTGTCTGCGGGACACCGAAGCCACGAAACGCGCCGGCTGGGACAGTATTCGTATGTACCGCACGGGTCAGAGCGCGATAGTGCGGAACCCGGTACGGCCCCGACGCGTGCACCGGCACTCGAAATGCCACCGTCGGCCCCCAGGAGGAATATGCGCCGGTATTAAAGTCCGCCGCGAAATCGAGCGCAGTCAACCTCCCTTCCCGCGTGGCCCCAGCCCGCAGCCTCATGCGCGCCGGATGCCTCTTGGTCGTCGACACCATCGACTCCGTTCGCGAATACACCATGCGCACCGGACGTCCCAGTTTCCAGGCGGCGAGCGCAATGAAGGGCTGCACTGACAGATCAAGCTTGGAACCAAATCCTCCACCCACCGCAGTCGGAATAATCCGTACTTTCTCCGGCGCAATCCCCAGGATCTTCGCCACATCGTCACGATCCATGTAAGGAGATTGGGTGCACGCCTGGATCTCGATGGTGTCGCCAACGCGCCGCGCGAACCCCGCCTCCGGTTCGATGTAAGCGTGCTCTACAAATCCCGTCTCGTACTCTCCCTCGGTCACAATCTCCGATTCGGCGATCGCCTGGTCGACGTCCCCACAGACCACTCGCCCGCGCACCAACACATTCCCCTCGCGATGCCCATGAATGCGTGGTGCCTCGGAAGCCAACGCATCGTCCATCGTCTTCAGAGGCGGCAACTCCTCCCAACGAACCGGAAATGCTGCCAAATCGAGGGACTCAAGAGCATCGGTCTCGCCCACTACCGCGGCCACCGCCTCACCTCGAAACCGTGCTTCCGCATGCGCAAACACCGGCTGATCCGCAAACCTGGGAATGACGCCGTAGCAATCTACGCCGGGTACATCCTTCGCCGTCAGAACCAGCATCACTCCGGGCTGTTCCGCAACGAACTGCTCCAGATCCCCAAACAAAAACCGCGCCCGCTGATGAGGCGATCGAATCGCGCGCACTCCCAGCGCTCCCGCAGGAGTCTCATCAGCCCCAAAGATCTCGGTCCCATCAACCTTCTTCTGCCCATCGAGACGCACCAGGCGCGCACCCACAGCCTGCCCGGCCTCGGGCGACACGTCGGGCGGCACTCGGGGCGACACGTCGGACGACCGATCAGCCACAGGGCCGGATGCGGCCTGAACAATCGCGCGGATAATCTTTCGATAGCCCGTGCATCGGCACAGCACGCCGCCGATCGCATCCATCACTTCGGTCTCGCCAGGGGATGAATTTTTCTCCAGCAGCGCAGTCGCCGCCACCAGCATCCCCGGAGTGCAAGCACCACACTGCGCCGCCCCGTGAGAAAGAAACGACCTTTGCAGCCGCCCCAGCAGTGGTGAACGCTTTGCCAGGCCTTCGACGGTCGTGATCTCGCAGCCCGAGACCTGTCCCACAGCCATCAGGCACGAGCACACTGGCTCCCCGTTCAACAAAACGGTACAAGCGCCGCAGTCGCCTGCGTCACAGCCAACTTTTGTTCCAGTCAAACCCAGATCATCCCGGAGAACCCTCGACAACCGCCGCGCCCCGGCCGATCTCACCGTGACCTGTCGCCCGTTTACGCCAAACGCGATCGGTTCGGCGGCGACCATAGCCGGGAGCTTCTCCGTCGCGGCCATATCAGCGAACCCCCGCGCAAGCTTCCAGCGCGCGCTGAATCAGGGTCAACGAAGCGTCACGACGGTAGGCGGCTGTCGCTCGAACGTCATCGATCGGCGAAAGTGCTGCCAGGTGTTCCTCCTTCACTGCAGCACCGATTTCCGCGCGAATGGGCATCCCCACCAGTTCGTACTCCAACTGGCGCAACCGTTGCGCCCTCGCCGCACACGATCCGACAGCGATATGGGCTTCGCCCACGCAGCCTTTCTCGTCCGCCTGCATAACCGCCGCCACCATCGAAATCGAGATCACCAGGTACCGGCGCGCCCCCAGTTTCAGGAACACCGACGCCGCATTCTCCATGCGCCGAGGGACCAGAACCGCGGCCAGAATCTCATCGGCCCGCCGCAAGGTCTTTCGATTGCCCGCAATAAATTGCGCGAGAGGTACGCACCGCAGTCCCGCAACGGAAGCGAGTTCCACCTCCGCATCCAGCGCCAGCAACGGCGGAACTCCGTCCGCCGCTGGGGACGCATTGCACAGGTTCCCCGCCACCGTGCCGCGATTCTGAATCTGTACCGAGCCCACTTCCCTGGCCGCCGCCTTAAGCGCATCAAAACAACGCGGCAGCGGCGTCCGAATCACTTCCGTCCACGTGGTCAACCCGCCAATGCGGACAAACTCCGGTTTGATCGAGATCCCTCGAATCTCACCCAGAGAGGTAATGTCGACAACGCGCCCCTGGGGCAACCGCTCCCCGAGCGCGGGATAGAAATCCGTCCCCCCTGCCAGAATCTGGCTTCCCGCCGCAGACAGCAGACCGAGCGCCTCATCGAGTGTCTTGGGTTTCAGGTACAAGGATTGGATCCCCACGCTAGTCTACCTACGCCGCTTGCTGAGTTTGTATATGAGGGGCGCGCATTTGTACAGTTAGGCTTTGGCGCCGCGCAGTCTGCCCGTCCGCGCCGTTGCGCTCGATATCCACAAAATAGGCATGCATTTTTCTTCCCTCCGGAGCTGCCCTTTTGGCCGTTCTGGTCATCTACACAAGAACGGGGATAGAACTCGCTGTTCCTTGGACGGACCGCCTCAAAAAAGCCCGAACGGGGGATTGACATTGGCTCCAATGTCTGGCAAAAAAGGTGAGCGAAATATGGCGCAGTGGAACATCAAAGCGTCGACTCTGCTCATCCTCGGCTGCGTGGTCTTTCTCATGCTGCTGATCGTGGTGTTGCCTGACGTCGATCTGCCCGACACCGCTTTCCATCGCGGAACCGCGCCCGTAGTCGTCCACACCCAGGCTACTTCTGCCCCGGTTGCGATCGCATTTGCCGTCGCTTTTCAGTGGTCCGACACCACTAAGAATCATCCGCCGTTTTATCAACCCGGATCGTTGATCATCACCCCGGAACCGAATTCCCGTTCCATTCTGCTTCGCTCCATTCGTTGCTAGCGGGTTAGCTGCGCTGCACTCAAGCTTGCTTCGTAATGCGAAGCAGGGAGGGGGGCAGTACGGCTACGATTTCGGGTTCCCGGGGGGGACTTCCCGGCCTCGCAGCCCCTGCCCCATTTTTGGACGATCGAGCAATCGTAAGAAAGCCGAGGAGGATTTCATGACATTCGACCAAGACCAGTTACCGGTTCATCACGTGGCCCAGCTTCTGGAACAGGCCTCAGCCCGCACCGGCTTCACCACTGCGGAAATCGTCGCTCTGATCGACTGCGAACTGGACACCAATCATTTGCTCGACTACATCACCGCCGTTATGTCCGACCGCATGAATTGAACGCTGCCCTCTCCCGCTTGCCCCGCCCTGCACCGTTCTCTGCTCACCCCTGTATTCTCCTGCGCTCGGAGAATCTGTTGATTCTGTGTTCTAATCTCCGCGTCGTGTTTCTCATCCCGGAAACATTCAGGAGAACGCATGCCGCCTTTCTGCCGGAAACGCCTCGCCGGTGCGCTCGTCATTCTCGTGGCTTCGGCAGTGGCGCAAACGCCCCCGCCGCCGACCGCACCTCCCGCCGATCTGGACGCTTTCGTCGCCTCGTCGATGAAGACCTTCGACGTCCCGGGCATGGCCGTAGCCATTGTGAAAGATGGGAAGATTGTCGTCGCCAAGGGATATGGCGTACGCAAGATGGGGGATCCCACTCCCGTCGACGAATTCACCCTGTTCGGAATCGGCTCCAACACGAAGGCATTCACGACGGCTGCGCTGGCTACGCTGGTGGACGAAGGTAAGCTTTCCTGGGACGATCCCGTCTACCAGCGCCTTCCCGGCTTCGTCATGTACGACCCTTACGTCTCGCACGAGATGACCATTCGCGATCTGCTGACGCATCGCAGCGGTATGGGCCTGGGCGAAGGCGACCTTCTCTTCTGGCCACACTCGACCTACACGCGCGAAGAAGTCATCTACAAACTTCGCTTCATGAAACCTGCCTCCAGCTTCCGCAGTCATTACGCGTACGACAACCTGCTCTACATGACCGCCGGACAAATCATTCCCGCCGTTACAGGTACTTCCTGGGACGACTACGTTCTCCAGCGCATCTTCACACCGCTCGGTATGACTCACTCGAACGTCACCAACGCAAACATCAAGCCCAGCGATAACGTGGCATTCCCACACTCGCACGTGGGCGTCGACAAACTCCAGGTCATCCACTTCGAAGTCCTCGACAATGCTGCCCCCGCCGGCGCCATCAATTCCTGTGCCGCCGATATGGCCAAGTGGGTGCAGTTGCAGCTCAACCGGGGCAAGTTCGTCGACCGCGACGGTCGTCTCTTCAGCGAGCAACGATCCAAGGAAATGTGGTCGCCGCAAACCATTCTTCCCACCGGCGATCCCCCGCCGCCGCTGGCCGGACTCAAAACCAACTTCGCTGATTACGCTCTGGGCTGGGGACTCCGGGACTACCACGGCCGCAAGCTGGTGGGCCACACTGGAGGCGTCGCCGGCTTCGTCTCGCGCGTCATGCTGGTGCCCGAAGAAAATCTAGGAGTCGTCGTGCTCACGAACGCGGAAGAGGGCGGCGCATTTGATTCCATCCTCTATCACGTGCTCGATCACTATCTTCATCTGCCGCCAACCGACTGGATCGCCGCGTTCAAGACACTGAAGGACACGGAAGAGAAAGACGCGGCCGAAACCATGAAGAAGGCCGAAAGCAGCCGTGCCGCCGACTCCAAGCCATCGCTTCCGCTTGAAAAATACGCCGGCATCTACACCGACGCGTGGTACGGCCCCATCACCATCCGCAGTGAGAATGGCGGCCTCGTCATCACCTTCGACCACACGCCCACCATGATCGGAGACCTGCAGCACTGGCAGCACGACACTTTCAAGGCCCACTGGCGTGACCGCACGATCGAAGACGCGTTTGTAACTTTCACCTTGAACCCCGACGGCACGATCGACAGCGCCCGAATGGCCGCCGTCTCGCCACTCGCCGATTTCAGCTTCGACTATCAAGACCTGCTATTGAAAC
>Ga0265338_10009963_pt1 | contig 11234 bp, 10 predicted proteins | sample 42126metaG_FD_193579 | JGI IMG/M metagenome (GOLD analysis project Ga0265338, IMG submission 193579) | Rhizosphere microbial communities from Carex aquatilis grown in University of Washington, Seatle, WA, United States - 4-21-26 metaG | ecosystem: Host-associated > Plants > Roots > Rhizosphere... | reverse complement strand
ACCCCGGGAGGGCACAAGGCAACGATGATGTCGAACGCTCCCAAGCCATAAACGGTTCTCGAAGACAGTCTCGGATCTCGTGTTAATAGGCCGTGGACCTTTGCTAGGGTCCTTGCTCCACGGAGCAATAAATCCCCACTGCATTGGCTCAGCAATCCGTCCCATCTCTTCGTCCTCAAAGATGACTGGCACCCATTGCCGCGGAGCGACGTTGTAGTTGTCCTTAGAGACAAAGTGGGGCTGTTGCGTCAAATGAAACTTTGAACTCAAGCCCGCTGTATCGAAAAGCGTATACCGGCCACACATAGTAGACATAGTACACCCCATAACGAAGGAGAGCGTTGCATGCGCGAAGTCATAAATGAGGAAGTTAGTGTAGTCATGAGTTATAGTGCTCGCAAGAAACAGTCACTCCCCTATTTGCTCAACTGGCAAAACAAAGATTATTACGTTGGCAAGATTGGCTACTACCATAGTTACATGGAAGGACAAGAGCGGCAGCATATCTTTGAGCTTATCGATAAAGACGAAACACTCTGGTTCAGACTACGGCTTAATGGGGGCAGCCTGCACTGGGTGCTCGAGGCAATCCACGATGGTCTTGCCAACTAACCACCGAAAAGGTATATAGCCATGGACATCACGCTTAATGTTACGCAGCCTCTTACCATGCATATCGACCTTAATTCGTGCTACGCCATTATTGAGCAGCAAGCCAACCCGCTCATTCGTCATAAACCCGTTGGTGTAGCGGCCTACACGTCACCGGGAGGCTTTATCCTCGCATCGTCCTATGAGGCTCGGGCACGTGGCATAACAATGATGCGAGTACGCGATGCTCGGGCACTCGCAAACGATATCGTCATTCTCCCGCCTGACCCCGAAAAGTATTACGATGCGCATCGCCGGTTTCGTACAATTCTCGAACGATACACGAGCGATGTCACACCAAAATCTATTGATGAGTTTGTCGTCGATTTTACCGGCTCTGAAGCAGTCCGTACCAATTCGGACCTTATCTCTGTAGGCTGCCAGATCAAAGAAGACATCAGGCGAGAAATCGGCGAATACGTAACGGTTAACATTGGCATTGGCCCTAATCGATTTCTCGCAAAGGTAGCAGCGGGGCTCAATAAGCCTGACGGCCTGGATGTTATTACGAGCGATAACCTACGTGAGACATATAGACATCTCACGCTCATGGATCTGCCGGGGATCAACCGCCGATACAAGGCCCGGCTCAATCTAGCACACATCTTCACACCCCTCGAATTCTTGGATGCCCCTATACATAAACTCAAGCACGAGATATTTCGAGGCATTGTTGGATATTACTGGTATCTGAGGCTACGCGGCTACGAGGTTGATGCCACAAAATTTGGCGTTCGGAGCTTCGGGAATGAGTACGCTGTTGGTGACAAAACAAGGGACATCGAAAAAATTGAGCGACTACTCATGAAACTTTGTGAAAAAACAGGGCGTCGGCTCCGCAAGCACGGCTATGAAGCACGAGGTGTTTTTCTTGGGCTTGGATTTGAAGATAGAACATGGTGGGGTAAGAGTAAGCGGGTACGGGATTGCATCTATTCGACACAGACTATTTACACGCACACCGCGAAGCTACTGCGCTCCATCGAGTTCCCTACCCGCGTAACACACATAAGCATCGCTGTGTTTGATGTTCGCTCCTCACAACCTACACAGCTTGGTTTATTCGACGGAACAAAACTCGGTACCCGATCCCTCGTCAAGGCAGCCGATACAATCAATGACCGTTACGGCGAATTTACCATCGTACCAGCGAGCATGGCCAACATGCAGGACACTATCATTAAGCGCGTGCCGTTTGGCAGCGTACGAGATGTGTAGCAAACGCTACAAAATCAGCAACAAGCTAGAGTGTTACAATAATGCAATATGAAGCTGAAATGGTCGGCTCTATGCATGGTGGTGACATGTGGAGTGGCATTACTTATCCATACCCCCGCGACAGCCGCTGCCATACCCGCCAAACGTCAAGTGAATCTTCTCCCTGCCACAACCGGCAACGATATTTCGTGGCCACAATGTGTTCGTATAAGCCCCCTGCCCATAAGCCACACCTTCACTATCGTAGGTGTTAATAATGGTAAATCAGATTCAACCAACCCCTGTTTTGCCCAAGAACTCGAATGGGCGAAGCACTCATCAGGTGGGACGGGGCAGCCAAAAGTACTACTGTACGTCAATACGTCAAATCCCGGCGATACCATACCGGCCACCGCCGATTGGCCAACTTCCAACTTTGACGTTACCGAGCCAAGTGTTCCTGTGGTCGACCCCTATGGCCCGTGTCATGGTTCCGATGATACTGCCTGCTCGTGGCAGTACGGATACAACATGGCAGCACTTGACGCCGACGCGCGAGGCGTGCCTGCTCCGTCAGCCTACCATTGGTATCTAGACGTTGAAACAGTTAATAGCTGGACGAGTAGCACGACACTGAACGCGGCTGATCTCGAGGGTATGGTTACCTATTTTAGGAACATCGGCATAACGGTGGGGCTCTATTCCACCCGCCATCAGTGGCAAGACATCGTGGGCAGTGATTACGATAGGACAAAAGACGTGACCGGTAACATACTCGACAACCTCCCGAGCTGGGTCCCCGGTGCGGACGACGAGGCTAGTGCGAAAACAAACTGCTCAGCCCGACCATTCACCGCAGGCGGCAACGTCGTCATATCCCAATACTTATCAATCCAGGATGATCTCGATTTCGACGTCTCATGCACGTAGCTACCCGACACGGCGATAAAGATACCGGTCAGAACGTAGCGCCTGATACAGCCTACAAGTGATACACTGAAGAAGTTAACGAAAGGAATCCGATGTCCCCACAGGATCAACAACAACCACCATCCTCAACCCCAAGAACCCATTTTTCAGGGCTATCCGGCAATGAGATGTTCTGCGTAGGATTACTTGGCTTCATCCCCGGTGATCTACTGGTTGGGAATAGCGTTTTCTCGATGGGCTTTTTAGGCGGCATCGGGTCAAGTATTCGTACTGTCGTTGGCGGGGAGATCACACAGTTCACCAGCATGATCGCCGAAGGAAGACGTCTATCACTCGAACGTTTCGACCAGGAACTTCAGCAAGCCGGTGGCATGGGGGCTACAGGCGTAACCAGCGAGCTTATTTTTCATCCGGGGAATGTCGAATTCCTTACCGTAGGATCAACAATTCACTTGCGAGACGGCCAGCCTGCCGCGGCATTTACCACGTCCGCTGATGGGCAAGAGCTATTCTGCCAATGGGATGCAGGATACGCGCCGAAAAGCTTTGTGTTTGGTAATGTCGCCTACTCTATCGGCGTCGGCAGAGGTATCACGGGAGCATTTCGCCAGCTCGCAAAGGGAGAGATTACGCAATACAGTGACGTATTTAACACCACCCGTAATCTTGCACTTGAACGCCTAACGAAAGAAGCGCAAGAAAAGGGAGCAAACAGCGTCGTTGGCGTTCGAACGAGCATACTACCCGTCGGTCAGTCTGGCATTCAAGAGATGGTCATGATCGGCACCGCCTCCAGGCATGAGGCGCTTGACGCTGTTGCCTCGGTCGTCGGCGGTGTTACGACAAGCGATCTTACCGCTGAAGAGACGTGGAATGTCGCCAAAATGGGTTACGTGCCGCTAAAGCTTGTACTTGGTACCTCAGTATACTCACTAGGGCTTGCGGGCGGGATAAAGTCAGCACTACGTAACTTCGTAAAGGGCGAGATCAAGGAGCTTACCGAGCTGATTTATGGAGCACGAGAAAGCTCCCTGCAAAAGGTACGCAAGCAAGCACAAGAAATCGGCGCCGATGATGTGCTTGGCATTAAGACTTATATCTACAATCTTGGTGATGGTGTCATCGAATTCCTCGCTATCGGTACTGCCGTGAAACGCGTCGATGATGCCACTCCTCGGACTGAAACTTTGCCTACACAGGCAATCATTCGTGATAAGGACACCTTCGTTAATACGGCGAACTATTCATTTGGCACTGATTTGCAGAACCCTTTGAGATAATCCCAAAAAACCACCGGCCAACTGCCCGTAACTAATGCTATAGTAGAACTCATGGAACCAAACGAGACTTATACTGTACTTATCATCGAAGACAATGCAGCGATGATGGAGGCCTTGAGTACGACCCTGGAGGCGGCTGATTACAAAGTAATCAAGTCGAGTGACGGTGAGTCGGGCCTCGTTGACGCGCTACATAAACACCCCGATATTGTGTTACTTGACCTCAAACTGCCAAGGCTTAACGGCACGAAACTACTTTCGCGGCTTCGCGATGACCCTTGGGGCATGTCTGTTCCAGTCATCGTGCTCACAAACGAGGATGATGTTGAGACGATTATGGAAACCGTTAAGAATACTGCGCAAGGGTATTTCATAAAAGCCGATACCGACCTTCAGGTTATTGTCGAAAGCGTTCAAGACGCGATACGCCAGACTCGTCTTCGAAAATAAGCAGTTGCTTTTGCCCAATATGCTACTATTAGCGTGAGCACGTTCATCGTTAATACATACGTAACATAAGGCAAACGAACAATGTCACAACACAAAAAGAGTCAGTCTCACCTTAGAGGACTGGCCGCTTTTGTTTCTCTATTTTTAGTACTCGCGTTATCAACAAATGGGGCGGCGGCCGTACGGCAGACTCATATCGGTGATTTCACCGGACATTCACCTTTTCATATCAATCACCACTCCCTAAATGGACCCGTGGGGCTTAGCCCGAGTGACATTAAATCAGCTTATAATCTTACGAATGCCGGCTCCGGGAGTGGTACTGTCGTGATTGTTGACGCCTACAACAGCCCAAATATCGCATCAGATATTAACACTTTTAGCTCTCAGTACGGTTTGCCGCAGTGCACCACCGCCAGTGGCTGCTTAACGGTACACGAAATGGTAAGCCGGTTGTCCAACAGTACAAGCTGGGGGCTCGAAACTTCCCTCGATACCGAGTGGGCGCATGCGATTGCACCTGGTGCAAAAATATTACTGGTTGAAGCACGATCAGCTAGCGGTACAGACCTACTCAACGCGGTGAATTATGCACGGAGTCAACCAGGGGTCGTCTCTATCTCTATGAGCTGGGGCGGTAGTGAATTCTCGACCGAGGCCCAGTACGATAGCTACTTCACGAGCACTACCGGGGCGACCTTCTTTGCATCGGCCGGTGATAGCGGAAGTGGCGTTGAGTGGCCCGCAGTATCACCAAATGTTATTGGGGTTGGTGGGACTACACTCCATTTGACGACAACCAATACTGTTAGCTCTGAAACAGCATGGAGTGGGAGTGGCGGAGGCGTTAGTGTCTATGAAACGCAACCTTCGTATCAAACGACGTACGGCATTGGCTATAAAAATCGAACTGTTCCCGATGTTTCATATGATGCCGACCCGTCGAGCGGCGTATCAGTATACGACTCATATTCCTACTACGGACAACGTGGCTGGTTTGAAATCGGCGGTACCAGCGTCGGTGCGCCACAATGGGCCGCGATTCGTGCACTCGGAAGCGGCATTACAAATACTAAGCTATACAGTGATGCCAAGCTCGCTACAGGTGCACCGTCCTTCCGCGATATTACGACGGGAATTAACGGCTCTTGTGGTACCGTATGCAGCGCTGCAGTCGGATATGATACTGTTACAGGACTTGGTAGCCCGCTTTCTACAAGTTTCTAGCCACGCGATTATTACTGATTGTGGGCGTCGTTCCCATGCTCATAGCTCGCCCACCTTCCACGCACTATAATCATGTAGAGAGAAGACTGTCGTTATTGAACTAAAAGACGCCCAAAACGGGCGTCTTTTAGATGTTCTACCTATTAAATTGTTACGGATGCTCGACAAATGTAAGCGCGTATCCAATTTTGCCGGCACGACCTGCTCGTCCAATACGATGCGTGTAGTCGTCGTAGGTCTGTGGCAAACCATAGTTAACAACGTGCGAAATGTCGGCAACGTCAATACCACGAGCTGCAACATCAGTCGCGATCATGATACTTACTTTGCCTTCTTTGAACGACTCAAGGGCACGCCGTCGCTGGCCCTGTGTCTTTCCTCCGTGCATCGCAGCCACATCAAAGCCACGATCCCTAAGATCTCGCTCAAGTCGCTCGACACCACGTTGTGTAGATTCAAAAACGATGGTCTTTGTAACTAATGGCTCAATGAGCAATGTGTGCAAGGCATCGAGCTTATTAGACTTTCCAGAATAAGGGATCACATCCTGGTGCACATTACTGCTTGTGTCACCTTGGCGAACGCTAACCGTCACCGCGTCTGGGCTAAAGTTTGAAATAAGCGCGCTCACTCGTTGGTCCATTGTTGCAGAGAAGTAATAACTCTGACGGTTTGTAGCAAGCTTATCCAAGAGTAAGCGAACATCCGCGACAAATCCCATATCAAGCATTCGGTCAACCTCATCAAGTACCACGATATTGAATCTCGTCAAATCTAATGAGCGCTGTTCGATATGATCTTTGATACGTCCAGGAGTACCCACGACAACGTTTGGATTACGTCGTAGGTCGCTTAGCTGTGGGCCATATGAACTGCCACCTATAAGAAGCGCGCCATAGATGCTCCCGTTCTTACTCATTGATCGACGTTCGGTCTCTATCTGCTGAGCAAGCTCTCTTGTCGGGGCGACAATAAGGGCTTTTGCGTTTCGGTCAGTCATAAGACGGTTGAGTATAGGCACTAGGAATGCGGCAGTTTTACCGGTTCCCGTATTCGCGATACCAACAATATCCTTGCCTCCTAGCCCCAGCTCAATCGTCTGATCTTGGATAGGGGTTGGTGATATATATCCCTTCTGGTGTATGTTTGCACTTAAACGTGAGTCAACTTCGAAATCCGAAAATTGATGCTTTGGCACATACTCTTCATTAGAAATCGGGGTAGCGACCTTCACAAATCGTGCAGGGTCAATATATTGTCCGTGTTTTGGTTTGTTGTTCTGTCGTTCGCGTGGTTTACGTGTGTATGGTGATCGGCTGCTTTTATAAGCATAGCCGTTTCTTGAATTTACAGGCATAGTTTTACTAGAGGCTCCTTTGTCGTTTGTAGTCGTTTAATGCTTAGGATTGTCCATGGAATCCAGTGAGCATAAGGGACCAACAAAATAACTCCGGATTCAGGTGAGATTACTCTCACGAACAATACTGATACATTAGCACAATACTTCATCAGAGTCAATCATAAATCTATTACTAGCTCTTCCCCACCCCTATAAAGTTATCTCGTTTGGCTTTTGATCTGTTTCGCAGGTAGCGCCAAAAGGATACATCGTTAACGCCGAATGTCATATGCTGTACCCCTACCCCTCAACTAATCACTGGCTTACGGACCTGGTCGCTACGGTCAATAATTACCTCGAGCGTGTCAAGTTGGGGTGGTGATCATGCGAACTCATCAAAAATTGATACGAAAGAGCCTACCGATACAGCCACAGACCGATAAGACGTTTTGGACTGACGATCTGACCATGCTAAGCTAAACTTAAGCACTAAAAATGAGAAACTGCATTGAACCCGAACGACATTAAACCTACACAACCCGAAGCGCAAACACAATCTGAGAATGACGCAACACTGCTACCCGTAGCAGCGCACCAAAGCACGACCATCGTGGATCCTAATGCACAGACCCCCAGTCAACCAGCTGCAGCAATGCCTGTATCTCCCGAGCCGGAAATTGCCACTGCGCCCACAAGTACGGACCCACCTGAGTCTGAGGAGACGCCACAAAATGAGCCGGACAACAAAAAACCCGCTCCACCTCCTAAGCAGCTAGCTAAGTTGAGCTTGCCGCTCATTATTACCAGTGCTGTTATTTTATTCTTACTAGCCTCAGGTAGCGTTGTATACGCGTATTATCAGAGCAACCACAAAACACTCTATACTTCGTCTGCTACGACAAAGATTCCCCACGCTACATGGGCCCAGGGATCGAACATGACTGAGACTAGCACTTCTTGCAGTCCTGTCCCTACATCAAACATGACCGAAAGTAATGCCATCACGGCGTATACTAGCTTTGTCAAAGCAATACAAACCAAGAATCAAACGTGCGCGAACAGCCTATCAAGTGCCTATTTCCTCAATCAGTCAAAAACTGAGTTTGGAGCATCCAATGGTGACTGGATTACTGCACAACCAGATGGAATACGGCCAATCTGGGAGGATTTTAGCCAACTGCCGACAATTCTTACGTCAACCAGTTTCACCCAAGGTCCGTACACACAAGCTGCAGCACTAGGTCAGAAGACAACTTCAACCGGGCCAACAACCGGAATCACCTTGAACTATCCAATAGACTTAAGTAAATATACGGGAAACACAACACAAAAATGGGAGATTTCCTTATCGTTCGTTGATAATAACGGAAAAGTGCTTGTCGACAACTTGCTCGTACAACCTCAGACAACCGATTCTACAACAAGTGACTAGTTCGGGTTGATCTCAAGACCCAGATCCATGCCATCGAGTCCCGCAAGCATCACATGCCCCACGTGGCCAAATTCGCTGCGATTGGGACTTAATTTGATGGCCCAGTGAAGTGATAGCGCAGGGTCAAAAGCTGCCTGAGCAAGTAGGCGCAATATCTCCGCGTCTTTTTCTGCCGTTTCGCGACTTAATCGGCTACGGTCCGTCACCGGATCAATAAGGTGTGATACATACAGTCCTGATACATCCCCGCTCCTGACACGAACTACAGTTTCATCTCTCGTATGCCCCCTGAGCGCAGACAATAACAATTTGCCTATCTACTTCAACAGAATCACGATATGGAGGTAGTCCTGGCTGTACATACCCCGCAAGGATCGAAGCTCGTCGCTCCCTGCCGAGTATCACTTTCCCATGCGCGACCATGCCACGCAATGCTTGCTCGCCAACCGTTTCAACGACGCCTTTGTAGGTGCGCCACCGCTGATATCCCCAATCGGGCCAAGAGTACGTAGTTAGAGACTCACCCCTGGACGCCATACAAGAAACCTATTTTACGCGCTTGCGCTTGACCGGGTCGAGCTCTCGCTTTCGAAGCCTAAGATGAGCGGGTGTCACTTCAAGGAGCTCATCATTTTCAATAAAGTCTAGGCACTGTTCAAGTGAAAAGATCGTCGGCGGCGTCAGCTGAACGACACCGTCCGAACTGCTCGATCGCATGTTAGTCAAATGCTTTGCCTTACACACATTGATTTCCATATCTTCTTGACGCGTATTCAGGCCGATGATCTGTCCGGCATACACTTTTTCGGCCGGTCCGACAAAGGTGCTTCCGCGAGCTTCAGCATTTTGTAGTGAGTAAGGGGTAGTTACCCCCGTCTCAAATGAAATCAGCACGCCGTTTCGAAGCTGCTGCAAGGCTGCGCCGAGTGGCTGAAAGCCCGTCACAAGGCTGTTCATAACAATTGTACCCTTGGTATTGGTCAGTAAGATGTTACGCATACCAAGCAGTGCCCGGGTTGGCATTTCATAGACTAGCTTCGTCACACCCTTAGGGCTTGCAAACTGTTCTTTCAAAGTTGCGCGGCGTTGACCGAGCTCCATCTGTACGGTGCCGACATGTTCGGCAGGCACTTCAATGATGACTTCTTCGATCGGCTCCATAGTTTTGCCGTCTTCCTCATGCGTAACCACCTGTGGTCGGCCAACTTCAAACTCAAAGCCTTCACGTCGCATCGTTTCAATCAAAACACCCAAGTGAAGTTCGCCACGACCGGCGACCGTAAAACCGATACCGTCGTCTTCAACTTGCAAACCGACATTGATCTCAAGCTCTTTTTGCAATCGATCACTAATCTGGCGGCTCGTGCTGAACTCGCCTTCTTGCCCCTTAAATGGGCTGGTGTTAGGTCCGAGATAAATACGAAGGGTAGGCGCTTCTACTTCGATGATCGGGAGTGCTTCCGGTTGTTCAGCGTCCGCAATAGTCTCACCAATCTTGGCGTCACCAATTCCAGTAAGCTGTACGATATCGCCGGCTACGCCGCCTGGCACTTCAAACTTTGAGACGCCGTGACTCATGAACACTAGTTCAACCTTCGCCTTTTGCAGCGTGCCGTCCTTCTTGCAAAGTACCACCTGGTCACCTGGCTTTACCTTGCCCCGAGTAATACGACCAATAGCATACTTTCCTTTGTAAGTGTCCCACGCTAATGCGGTAACCAGCATCTGGAACGGTTTGTCCAATTCGATCTTCGGAGCTGGTATCTTCTCGATAATAGCGTCAAAGATAACGTCGAGGTTGGCATCGGCTTCGGGATTGGCCGGCACATCCTTCCAGGCTTTGCCATCGCGGCCAATTGCGTAGTAAATCGGATAATGCAATTGGTCCTCATGTACCGCAAGCTCTAAGAATAAATCAGCTAGCTCATCCTCAACTTCCGCGATCCGACTACCCGGCTTGTCTATTTTATTCACGATGACAATAGGGCGTAGGTTTGCTTCAAGTGCCTTTTCAAGGACAAACTTAGTCTGCGGCATAGGGCCTTCTTGGGCATCGACAATAAGTAGACAGCCGTCTGCCATGTTGAGCGTACGCTCAACCTCACCTGAAAAGTCAGCGTGCCCTGGAGTATCGATAATATTGACTCGATACTCACCGTGCTGGACTGCGGTCACTTTAGCGGTGATTGTGATACCACGCTCACGCTCCTGATCGCCGCTGTCCATGATGAGCGTCTGTGACATCTCAGCTTGATTTTCGCGAAACGTGCTCGATTGTTTAAGCAAGCCGTCCACGAGCGTCGTCTTTCCATGATCAACGTGTGCAATGATTGCAATATTTCGTATCTTAGTGGGATCTTGTTGCATAGCCATTAATAAAAGCGCCTGTCTTAAGGGCGCTTAACCTTAATTTAAATTATAGCATAAAAAACTTTAGCGGTAAATGCCCCACTGTCGGCATCACTACGTTATTAATAGAGCTAAATATGCTAGGGGGAATGCGGCATCAGCGGATGTAGCGCCAGCAGCCGATCACCGCATCCGTCTGGGTCAGACTTTTACCTCTCGGATCCATGCCGTCAACTTCTTGATACATACGTCTTTATTCTTACACCGCAATACCCCGACCGTTAGGTCGGGGATGTAGCCCTTCCCGGCAGCTGCCTGCCTCGTAGTCTCACGGTGGGTGGTATATCATGTGGCTATGCCAACCTACCGTCGTAAGTCA
>Ga0265338_10009962_pt1 | contig 11235 bp, 9 predicted proteins | sample 42126metaG_FD_193579 | JGI IMG/M metagenome (GOLD analysis project Ga0265338, IMG submission 193579) | Rhizosphere microbial communities from Carex aquatilis grown in University of Washington, Seatle, WA, United States - 4-21-26 metaG | ecosystem: Host-associated > Plants > Roots > Rhizosphere >... | reverse complement strand
CGCCGTTGCCGCAGCCAGAACGGCTCGTCCTCCGCCGAGTGCGCGCTCTGGTTTGTCGGCAGCCGCGCCCAGCCGGGCACCTCCAGCCACAGCCGCATCAGATGGCGCCGCCGCGCGATCTCCGGCCAGTCCTCGAACCCGGTGCGGCCGTGCAACAACATCCGGTTGTTCAGGAATTGGATGTCGCCCTCGCCGATGCTCATATCGAGATAGAACTCTGGCGACGACGCGATCCGCTGCACCTCCGCCAGCGCCTCGGCCTGCATTGGTGTCATGACAGCATCGCCCGCCGCCACCGCGCGGTGCGGATAGTCGCCGGAAATATTGCAGGTGAAATCGCCGCTCTCGCGCGAGAAGATCACGACGCGCTTGACCAACGTGCCGTTCCCCAGCTCGGCATCCCGGTCCATCCGGCGGAACACCCACTCGCCATACAGGGTCGCCAGCAGGTCGGGCCGTGTCTCCAGCAGCCGGTTGTGGATCGCCGCCGTGCTGACGATGCGGCTCAGGCCGCCCGACTTCGCCGCCTGCACGCACATCAGCGAGACCACATCGCAGGTATCTGTGTGGAACCGCTGCGCGCCGCCCCGGTGATAGCCCCGCGCCCCCTGCTCGATGTCGCTCACGTCGATGACATGGCCCAGCAGTTCGCCGAGATAGGATTGCGGCAGCAGCCGGCCGATATGCACGCCGAGCCCGGCGTAGATCCAAGCCATGTCGTCCTGCGAGTAGCGCTCGCGCGGCAGGCCACGCAGCAGCAGGAAGCCGCGCCCGTCGTGCAGCGCGTCGCGCAGCCCCGCCAACACCCCACCCAGTCCCGGCAGCGGAAACATCGCCGCGTTCAGATCGGCAAAATCGACCGTCCCCAAGGTGCGCAGGTGCGCGAGCGCGGCGTCGATCTCCGCCACGTCCGCGGCGGAGAATTCATGCATCCCCTCCGCGCGGTAGTCGATGCGCGATCCCAGCCAGGCACCTGGTCCCTCGACAGGCACGATCGCATTCATGCACAACTCTCCTTGCACCGCGTCACGCCGAGGCTAGAACAAAACGGCCCCGCGTGGAACTGGCATACTTCCCCCGCGCTAAACCCGGATTTCTTGCCAAATCAGGCGCACCGTCGGAGCGTCGAATAATGCCGCCCGCGCTTGCGGCGAAACGAATTCGTACTGCTTCATCGCGAGCATCTCCCGTTGCACAAACGGCATCCGGTGCGGAGTGGGCGGCTGCAACCCCAAATCACCCTCCGGTCTTGCAAGATGGTCATCAGCGACGTTAATTTCTGTCTCGCTAACGCCGCAATATGGGAATCCCGGTTTGGGATCGTCTGAAGGGCTCCCCTCGTGAAAATCATCGAGGCATTATGCATGGCAGCGTTCACTCTCTGCCTGGCGGGTGTTGCGCTTGCCGATGATCTGCAGACCGTCGGCAATGTGGACAGACTTGGCTTTTCGGCGCGCCGGTTGGAGCGCATGACCGCTTGGTTTGAGGCACAGAGCGAAAAAGGCAATCCCTTCGGTTTTGTCGTGGCGATCGCCCGAGACGGCAAGCTCGCCTATTTGCAGCCCACCGGCTTTCAGGACCACGACAAAAAAATCCCGATGCGCCCGGATTCAATCTTTCGCATCGGATCGATGTCCAAGCAGATCACCAGCGTTGCTACCATGATGCTGATCGATGCAGGCAAGCTCGAGCTTGACGCTCCCGTGGCGCGGTATTTGCCGGAGCTCAAGGATATGCCGGTCGTCAAGACCGATCCGGTTACGGGAGATGCAATCCTTCTGGAACTTGAACCGGCAAAGCGAGCGATGACCATCCGGGACCTGCTGCGCAATACGTCCGGTCTCGTTTATGCTATGCCGGATTTCGCCGATCCCGGATATGGCAATGCGGCAATCCACGCGCTCTATGGCGCCAAGGCGCCGTTCAGACGCGACCGGCCCGTCGCCGAGTTGGTTGCGAGCCTTCGTGGCCTGCCGCTTTTGCACCAACCCGGCGAAGTCTGGGAATATTCCATGGGCTACGACGTGCTCGGACGTGTCATTGAAGTCGTATCGGGCCAGACTCTCGAGCAGTTTCTGCAAACTCGCTTGTTCGCGCCGCTCCATATGGTCGATAGCGGATTCTCTGTGCCCGAGGATAAAGTCGCCCGTCTCGTCGCCGTGCCGGGCACGCAGCCCGCATCTCTTTCGGATGGGGACGTCGCAAAGCCGCAAACGTTCTTTTCGGGTGGCGGGGGGATCGTATCGACGGCCCCCGACTTCCTGCGCTTCTGTCAGATGTTGCTCAACGGCGGCGAGCTAGACGGCGTGCGCATTTTGCAACCGGAAACGGTCCGGCTGATGATGACAAATTCGCTACCGCCGCAAATGCACATCGCCGGACACGAAGCCGGCCCAGCTTATGGTACGGGATGGGGGTTCGGCTTCGCCATTCGCACCGACCCGGATTTCAGCATGATCCCAGGCGCGGTCGGCAGCTTCAACTGGCAAGGCAGCTGGGGCACGTTTTTCTCGGTTGATCCGGCGCAGAAGCTGATCTTGATAATGCTGATGCAGCGGCGACAGTACAGTGAAAACGGGTTCTATTTCAACGCAATCCGTCGTCTGCCCTATGCGGCCTTGAAGGTTCCTGAAGCACCCATGACCTTGTCCTCGGGGCCATCGAACGCCACCGATCTGTCGGAATACGCCGGAAGGTACGATTTCGGCGATTCCGTAAGTTCGCTGGACAGACAGACGTCGATCGCCGACGGTAACAGTTGGACCGGGCTTGAGTCCGTGGTCACGGAGACAGATGGCCTAAGGGTGATCAAACCGGCTGACGCAGGCCCCGCCGCGAGGGCGGGTGTCATGGCGGGAGATCTCATCACCGCTATCGGCGACCGGTCGATCAAGGGCCTGACCCTGGAAGCGGTCTTTGGCCGGATTGCAGGTCCGGTCAACGCCACGATCAAGCTCAAAATCATCCGCCAGCAGCAGACCGATCCACTTGTTGTCGCCTTTGCCCGGGAGGCAGTTCCCGCGCACGGTGTCGAACTTGCGGTCCGTGTCGCGGATGGCAAACTCATAGTTGAGTCAACCGGTCGATGGTCGATACTTGATTTTGACAAGGGCCGGCCGACGCCCGTGGCAGTTCTTTCGAGGGATGAATTCTACGTCGAGAGTGGCGATCATACGCGGATCGCCTTCATTCGCGACCCAGCGGGCAAAGTCAACGGCGCGGTGCTCAATCCGGGACAATGGGAGCAGCGCGGCGGGCTCGCTCAATAGGGGGCACGGACAGAGGATGACGTGGCGTGCTGGTTGATCCGGCTCAATCCCGCATACACTGACCGCCCAATGCCGGGCCTGGAGCGGCGTCTGAGGTTGCAGCACGCGATGACAACGGATCGCAGCGACGAAACCATGGCGGACCGCGCCGCCGCGGACGCCTCGATCCTGGCGCTCTACCATGAACTGCTGCAGCGCGAGCCGGGAGCGACCGAACTGGAGGCGTGGCGAACCGCCCTGTTGGATGGCGTCACCTCCGCCGAGGTTCGCGCGCTCGTCATCGCCTCCAATGAATACCAGCAGAAAACCGAAGTGGCCGCGCGCCAGGCAGCGGTCAGCACGAGCGGCCTGTTCGATCCGGACTGGTATCTCGCGACCTACGCCGACGTTGCGTCAGCCGGCCTGGACCCGCTGGAGCATTATTGCCGCTTCGGCGCCGCGGAACATCGGCTGCCGAATGCCTGGTTCGACGATCTGTGGTACCGCGAGCAAACCGGCATCCAAGCCGACACGCAGGCTTTGCTCGACTATGCGACACGGGGCGAGCGGCTGGGCTTCAGGCCGTGCCCACATTTCGATCCGGCCTGGTACCGAACAGCCTATCGCATGGATAACGCGACTTCGCCTCTGGCGCATTTCCTGGCGCATCGCACCAGCCGGGCCTTCGCGCCCTGCGCGCGCCTGTGGTCGGTAGCACGCCCGTCCCTGGCGGCCGCATCGCCCGATGAAACCGACCCGTTTGAAAAATTCCTCGCACCCCAACCGGGTCTGCCGCAGGGCGCCGTCCCCGACATCCAACTGCTGCGATTTTCCGGCCTGTTCGACGAGAACCACTATCAGGTCACCAACGACGATGTGCTCGCTTCCGGGCTCGATCCGCTGACGCATTACTGCGTCTTCGGCTGGCAGGAGGGACGCAATCCGAATTTCTATTTCAACGCGCGATGGTATATCGAGACCAACCCCGAGGCGGCACGCCTGCAGGTCAACCCGCTGGTGCACTACCTGCTGGTCGGCGAAGCGGCGGATCGCCGGCCGGTGGTGTTCTTCGAGCCGGCATGGTACCGCCGCACCTACGCTCTGCCGCCGAACGTCTCGCCGCTGGCACACTATCTTGCGCACCGGCGGACCCAGGTCTTCTCACCAAATTCGATGTTCGATCCGGATTGGTATCGTACCCAGTGCGGTGAAGCGGTGCATGCGCGCCGAGACCTGTTCGCGCACTATCTTGTCACCGGAATGCAACATGATGTGCGACCATCGGAAACATTCGATGCAGCAGCGTGGCGCCAGACGACACGCGGCCGTCCCACCCGGCATTTCCAACACGGCCAATCACCCGAGACGGACAATCCACTGGTGACCTACATGTTGGCGCAGTACCGATAACGGCGTGGCAGGACCCACTGTGTCGTTACAATCGGCCAATGCGGCGGCCAACGCTGTTGTTCGCCCGCGCTGGCAACGTTGACCTATCGTACGGACCGCGTTGGTCACCCGCAATGACAGAGGCAACGCCGCACTCGAAGCGCGGGACTCCGTTCAGGCGGCAGCCTGCACAGCGGCAAAGCGTTCCACCACCGCCCTCGCCGCTTCCAGTTCCGGCCCCGTTACAACCAGAGGTGCGCAGCCATTCGCTTCCCAGGCCAGCGCCGTCAAATCCGGATACAGCACGACGGGGCCACCGCCGTTGGCGAAGAAGCCACGATTGTCGTTGACGTCGAGGTAGGACTCCACCGCGAGCCCGTTTGCCAGCAGCACATCATGCCGGGACAGTTCAACATGGTAGTAGTCGATCGCATCGACTGCGATCTGCTGTATCGTGGTGCCATTCACCAGACGCTTGGCCGGGATCAGCACATCGTTGGCGTAGATCGCGTGATCCGGCGACACCAGCAGGTCGCGATACGGCCGGCCCGGACCGAACGCTCCGGCGCTGATGCGGATCGGCCAGGCATGTTGCGGCGTGGGATGGCGACGGCACTCCAGGTGGCGGCGGCCGACCCAGATGACTGGCTCCGTCGTCCCGCCCAACTCGGTTTCCACCAGGTCACCCGCGCGCAGGTCCTCAACCGCCACCTCACCACGCGGTGTTGCGATGCGCGTGCCGGCCGCGAAGCAGGTCACCAGGTCGATGCCGCTGGTCGTGTCGTGCTTCACGAGCACCGACGAGGCGCTGGTCAACGACGGCCCGGTCAGATCGATCGTGATGTTGATCGTCGAGCCGCCGGAACCACCCACCACCAGGTCAACCTGTCCGTTGCCCGCGTCGTAGGTGGCGGTGGTGGTCACGCCATTGGAGATCAGCGGGATGGTGGGCAGCCAGATGGTATCGCCGTCGCCAAAATCCGTGATCGTGCCGGAGAACGAAGCGCCGATATTGCCCGTGTTGATGTTGTCGAGCTTCACAACGTCGTTGCTCGAGTCCATGAAGTTGAAGTCGATATCGGCCTGCACCGTGCCGTTGGCCTCGACCAACCCGCCGCTACCGACGTCGATCGTGCCGCCACCGGTCGCCGCTGTCGAGCCGAGCCCGCTCGGCAGCGTCACGGATTCGGTGTTTAAGATATTGCCGCTGATGAAGAGGGTGGCACCTTCGACATCGAGGGTCGGATGCAGCGCGGGGGTGTCGATACCGAAACCCGCCAGCAGGAGATTGTTCAGGTAAATCGTGCCGGTATTGATGGCGACATAGACCGGCAACGAGTTGGATTCGATGGTGGGATCATTACGGCCGGGCGCGAAGATGTTGTAAAAGGCAAGATCGGAGGCGCTGATCGCGCCGGCAACCAGCCCGGCGTCATCCCCCGTGCCGGGAATCCCGGCAGGGACGGTGCCGGGGACGGTACCGGTCGATGGCGCAGCGCCGGTGAAGCTGAACTGGCTGGTCTGCGCCCAATCACTGCCGCTGTACCAGTTGTTCGCGGAGGGGATCCACGACAACGTGGTGCCCGCGCCGATCTGCGAGCCGGCGGGGGGCATGCCGGTTACCGGAAACCATAGATAGCTGGTGGCCACCATCGATCCTACTCCTACGGCCCCCGGCGGCACCTGCGAAAGCCTGCCCGTCGGATGATCGTTCAACGCGAAATCGCCGAAATCCGGTGCGACACCGGATTCACTTCCGAAAGAACACCACACAATTCCACCGGCAAGCAAGCAGTACCGTCCGCCTGCCGGCAGAGGGCACCACCGCAAGCCTGGTGCTGTGCGCGATGTCCACCTCGCTTGGCATGATGCTGGCGGCGCGCGCACTGCAAGGCATCGACGGCGGCGGCTTTGCACCCTGGGCGGCAGCGTCGGGGTATCGCTCACCACGACGCTGCTGGAGGGGCGAACGCAGTTCCACCATGCGCGGCTGGCAGAGCACATCACAGGCTATAACGGCTATGGCTGGCCCACGCCCCTTGCACCGATCGATGGGGTAGTGCAGGCACAGGCGGCGATGATGAGCTATCTCGACATCCTCTGGCTGTTGGGCGTGCTGGCACTGTGCCTCTGGCCGCTGGCGCTGTTCCTGCCACGGATGGCGAAAGGGGCGGCGCCGGCGCATTAGAGCCGGATGGAACCGAAGTGGGGGGCGATGCTGCGAGTTGTTCTGGCCGCGAGCACGATACTGGCGCTCGGCGGCTGCACTGTGGGGCCGGAATTCCAGGTCCCATCCTGGGCCTCGCCCACATCCTGGTTCGCCGGACCGAAGGAGCAGGTGCCGCCGGCGCCATCGATCCCGGTTGCCGCACCGATCGATCCCAACTGGTGGACCCTGTTCCACGACAGCCAGCTAACCGCGCTGGAGCGCCGTGTCGCGGCAGAGAACCTGGACGTGCGAGTCGCCACCTCGCGGCTGGCCGAATCGCGCGCGCAGCTTGGCCAGGCTCGCGCGTCGGAGTTTCCGACGATCAACGCCAATGGCTCCTTCACGCGGCAGAAGGCCAGCAACGTGGGCCAGTTCGCCGCCGCGCCCAATCCGCTGGGTGCCAACGGTGCGTCCGGCCACACCGCCGGAGCGCTGCGCAGTGCCAACCTCGCACCGTTCAGCGTCTATCAGGCCGGCTTCGATGCCTCCTGGGAACTCGACCTGTGGGGCGGCGTGAAGCGCTCGGTCGAGTCGGCCACCGCCTCAGTGCAGGCCGCGGAGGAGGCACGGCGCGCCGCCCTGCTGTCCAGCCTCGCCGAGGTCGCGCGCGATTATGTCGCCCTACGCGGCGTGCAAACGCAGTTGCACATTGCCCGCGACAACGTTCACACCGCGCAGCAGAGTCTGCAATTGACCCAGCAGCGGGCAGCGGGCGGGGTCACCACCGATCTCGACGTGGCCAACGCTTCGGCGCAGTTGCGCAGTGTCATGGCGGAAATCCCGCGGCTGGAGCAGCAGGAAGCGGCGGATATCAACGCGATGAGCCTGCTCTTGGGACAGCCGCCGAATGCATTGCGCGGCGAGTTGGCCCAGGCGCACCCGGTTCCGCCGGTGCCGCCTCGGGTGCCGATTGGCGTGCCGTCCGAGCTGGCGCGGCGGCGGCCCGACGTGATGCAGGCCGAGGCGCAACTGCATGCGGCGACCGCGACGATCGGGGTGGCGGTGGCGGCGTTCTATCCGTCGGTGACGCTGTCCGGCAGCATCGCGTTGCAGGCTCTGACGCCGGCGCATTTCTTCAGTTTCAATGCGCGGGAGTACGCTGCCGGACCGGGCATTACCATTCCGATTTTCCAAGGCGGCCAGCTCAAGGCGACGCTGCAGTTGCGCGAGGCGCAGCAGGAGGAGGCAGCAGTCAACTACCAGAAGACCGTGCTGGGGGCCTGGCACGACGTGGACAACGCGCTGACCGCCTACCAGACCGAGCAAGCGCGGCGTGACCAGTTGGTGCTGGCGGTGGCACAGAACCAGCGGGCGCTGGAGCTGGCGCAGAGCCGTTACCAGCAGGGGGTGGCGGACTTCCTGACAGTGCTGGACGCCGAGCGTAGCCTGCTGTCCAGTCAGCAGCAGTTGGCGGACAGCACGACGAATGTCTCGCAGAACCTGGTGGCGCTGTACAAGGCATTAGGCGGTGGTTGGGAGACCGATCTGCCGCGCGAGACAACGTCGAACGCAACGGAGTAGCATTCCTGCGGCGCGGCCGGTCCGTGCGGACGCACCGCGGAGCTTGCCGTTCCACCAGTCGTTGCCGCGCTGCGGCCTCGAAGATTTTCAAAAGCCGCCGGCCTTGCCATCGTGCATCAAGCGCAAGCTTGTCATACCAAATGGCCAATTATACTAACCACCCAATTAGACCAACCGCCCACGAGTCCGACACACTGCGGCACGTACTGCTCCCCCCCCGTGTCATGGCCGGCGAAGGCCAGCGACCCACAATTTTGCCATGTCGAACGAAGTAAAGTCGTGTTTGGCCGGCCTTCGCCAGCCATGACACGGTAAAGTGGCGCCTGCCGCTAATGTTCCATCTTTCAGGCGCTTGTATCAGACGGCAACTGTAGCTCAGCCCCGCGGGGCAAGCTGCCGCCACACAGACATCCGACAATCACTGTGGATTTCAGCGGCTCGCGGTCAACCGGTTCCGGGCGGTGCAGCACCGCATCGAGTCGCAATCGGCTTACCAGCCGTACAATTGCGCCAGGAGTCATGCGAGGCATGGCGACAACAATTGAAGTCGAACCTGCACCGGATTGCTGTGTTTATGCCATTCATCGCGGACCGCAGTGCATTTCAGAAGCGATTATATATGCGATAGGGGTCAATTTCAGGACGTGTGGCAAATTAGTACCTTGCATTCTGGAGGCGACGATAGTAGTTGTGCCTTCGCTTGGAACTTTATCAAAATAGGAATCGCCCCATTGGCCAGAAAGCCCACCCTGTCCCAGCACCTCCGCGATGCTCGTATCAAGCGAGGCTTGTCGGTTGCGGACGTTGCTGAGCAAGCCGGCGTCAGTGTCGCCAGCATCTATCTGTGGGAGACCGGCAAGACCCATCCGCGGGATGCTAATCTCTCCGCGCTCTGCAAGGTCCTGAAGCTGCCGATCCGCGCGACGAGAGAACTCGCTGGATAACCTGGCTGCGAGACGCCGGGTAACCTGGGCGATACCGCTGCTGCTGCCAACATTGCTGGCGGCCTGTGCTAGGTTGCCTCCCGGCGATCCGTCATACTGCTGTGCAACACCTGCGCGAGGCACCGTCGCGATCCACACCGATGTGGAATTCGACAGCGGCGTTACCGTCTGGCATCGGCAATAAGGCCGCAGCAGATGGTGCCGGCTGAGGGTTGAGCGACGCTGCTTTGGCGCGATCGTCGGATCGCGTCGATCTCTCGGCAGTGCGTACCTTGGGTGATTCTTAAACTGCCGAAGGACGCCCACGCATCGCCTTGATGCCGGCACGGCGCGTCTTGTCTTCAAGCCGGCGCTGCTTCGATCCATGGGTCGGCTTGGTCGGCTTCCGCGGCGGCGGCGGTGGCGCGGCAGCCTGCCGGATCAACGTCAGCAGCCGTTCCAGAGCGTCCTCCCGGTTCCGCTCCCGCGTCCGATGCCGCTGCGCCGAAATGACCAACACGCCGTCCTTGGTCAGCCGCCGTCCAGCCAGCCGTTCAAGACGTCCGCGGATCGCATCCGGCAGGTTGGGGGAATGCCGCACGTCAAACCGCAACTGTACCGCCGTCTCCACTTTCTGAATGTTCTGCCCGCCGGCGCCCGACGCGCGCAGAAAATCCTCGTGCAGTTCCGCGTCGTCGATCGACACGGTCCGCGTGACCTGGATCAGCATCGTCGGGCATCCAGCATGATCCGGGACTCTTTCAGCAACAGAGGGGCCGCGGCAAGACGTCAGCGCGCAGCGTGGCGGAGATGGCGTATCACCATGACCGCCATCATGGCGAGCACGAGGGCGACAAAACGACCAGCGGAGACCACCATCGAAAAATCCAGGCCGGCATGCTGACGCAGCGGACCGGCCCCATCACTGTGTCGCCGAGGCCCGTGGCGTGGTCGCCCGGACGCCAGCCCACCGGTGCCGCGATGCGCGTCGCGCTCAGTACGTCATGACCGTCCGACTACTCTCCCCCGCCGCATCACACCGAACTCCTCGTTGATAGGATCGAACGGCAGCACGTGCGTGATGAGGTCGTCGATGCTGATCCGGCCTTCCATGTACCAATCGACAATCCGCCGCACATCGGTCCGCCCACGAGCGCCACCGAACGCGGTGCCCCACCACACCCGGCCGGTCACCAGTTGGAACAGCCGGGTAGAAATCTCCTGGCCGGCGGCCGCGACACCGATGATGATCGATTGTACCCAGCCACGATGCGAACACTCCAGCGCCTGGCGCATCACCGTCACATTGCCAATGCATTCGAAACTATAATCCGCGCCGCCTTTGGTCAGATCGACCAGGTACGGCACCAGATCGCCCTGTACCTCGCTCGGATTGACGAAATGCGTCATTCCGAATAATTCGCCGATCGCCCGGCGGTTCGGATTCAGGTCCACCCCGACGATCATGTCGGCGCCGACAATGCGCAGGCCCTGGATCACGTTCAGCCCGATGCCACCCAGGCCGAATACCACGCACGAGCCCCGGCCTCGACCTTCGCGGTGTTCATCACCGCACCAATGCCAGTTGTCACGCCGCAGTCGATGTAGCCGACCTTGTCGAACGGCGCGTCCTCGCGGATCTTCGCCAGCGCGATCTCCGGCAGCACGGTGTAATTGGCAAACGTCGAGGTGCCATGTAGTGCATCACCGGCGCTCCGCCGCTGGAGAACCGGCTGGTGCCGTCCGGCATCACCCCCCCTGCCCTGCGTCGCACGGATCGCCACGCACAGATTGGACTTGCGGCTCAGGCAATACGCGCACTGCCGGCATTCCGGCGTGTCAGCGGGATGACGTGATCGCCCTTGCGAAGGCTGGCGACGCCCGCGCCGGTCTCCACCACGATCCCGGCGCCCTCATGCCCGAGGATCGCCGGGAATATGCCCTC
>Ga0265338_10009961_pt1 | contig 11235 bp, 5 predicted proteins | sample 42126metaG_FD_193579 | JGI IMG/M metagenome (GOLD analysis project Ga0265338, IMG submission 193579) | Rhizosphere microbial communities from Carex aquatilis grown in University of Washington, Seatle, WA, United States - 4-21-26 metaG | ecosystem: Host-associated > Plants > Roots > Rhizosphere >... | reverse complement strand
GAGCTTTTTAAGCACCAAGCCAAACCTACCGCCGCCCTGGCCTTCGCTGCCTGATAAACCCCTCAAATTTTAAACCTATTTGTCCTGCACCCTCTTCTTAATCACTGTTGTCTTTCCAATGCGTCGTTCGGCCGTGATTATCAAACTCTGTTGCTCGACCGTTTCCCATATCGTGGCAATCATGTTCCAAACATACGTTTTTTTAGACGTGCGTCAAGAAAGACGTATGTTTTTTTGGGATATAAAAACGCCTTCCCACCAGCTCGTGACTCGCTCCAACAACATCTTCCTCCGCAGACAATCGAGCCGGTCCCAGGGTCGATTCATCCTTGCGTCTAACTGATTTATACGCCGTTCCATCCAACCGGATCGTGACTATGCCTCGTTTTCTCGTCGCCTGCGAAGCGATTCCCCCCGTTTTTAGCGTCATTTCGCGTCTTTAGCGGGCAGCATCTTCATCTCCTAATACTATCCCTTTACAGGGTCAATAAAAGGCGCTATGCTTCCCTCGTTTTCGGGCCTCTGGCCCGTCGTTCTTTGAAAAGTTGCGGTCTCGGGGGGGGGCGCGAATCGGGCGTCGCGCGCCCAAACTCATGGTCAATCAAACTTAATCAAGGTTAATCAAACTCCGTCTCCACTCAGCCCAGCCTTGATGTGCGATCCATGTGCGACGATGTGCCGGAAGCGTGCGTTTCGGAGCTTTTGCACGCGGAAAATGTGCGTCGACGTGAGCCTATGTGAGCGTATGTGAGGTTATGTGCGGCTTCACGCAGTTTCTCCTATACGCGCGACGCTCGGAAGTTGTTTGCGCGGAAGGCCGGAAAATCGGCACTATGTGACACGCTGAAAACGGAGAGCAATTCCTCGGCATGGCCGGTGACGCAACGCGAACTGCGAGAGGGCGCGCGGCGGTGGGCCAATTACCGCCTTCGCGTGGGCGCGGGGCTGCTCGGCGCGGGATTGCTATTCTTGACCGTGATGGGCGGGCAATTGGACGTCAGCGGCACAGGCATGCAGTTGTTCCGGCGCCTGCACACGCTGATGCTGTCGCTCATCGTCTGGGCCGCGCCGGGCATGGCGGCGGATTGCATTGTCCGCGAACGCCGCGAGGGGACGCTCGGGTTGCTATACTTGACTCCGCTTTCCGCGCGCGGCGTGGTGATCGGCAAATTCACCGCCCAGGCCCTGCGCGTGTTGACCCTGTGGCTGGCCCTCCTCCCGGTGTTGACCATTCCCTTCCTCACCGGCGGCGTCGGACGCGGCGACGCCTTCAGCGCGGTGACGATTGAGTTTTGCACCGCGACGGTCTGCCTGGCCGCGGGCATGGCGGCGTCGGCCCTGGCGAAAACGCGCACAGTGGCGTTCGTCCTGGCGTATCTGTTGACAGGAACGGCCCTGGCGGGGTTTGCAATTGTGGCGGCGGCGGGCCCCAATTACGCCGGAACAGTCCCGATTGGCGAACTGCTGGCGCGGGGCTTTGAAATGGCGACCGGCAACGTCTACGGGCCGCGGCGCGCGCTGTATTTCATGGGAGGCCGGGCCGTTTTCGCGCCGGGCGGTTGGGGCGTGTATCTCAGTTCGCCAAACAGCGCGCGTCTATGGGCGCTGACGCTGGCGGGGGCCCTCGTGGCGTCGCTGGCAACGTTATACTTGTCCCTGCGGCTGGCGGTGTGGGCGATTGAGAAATCGTGGATGGACAAAATCCCCTCTGCGCGGCAGGAGGCGCTGGCGGCCAGGTTCTGCACCCCATTGTTCGGAGGATGGTTCCAGCGCCGGATGGGTCGTCGGCTGGATTGGAACCCAATCGCCTGGCTGCAACAATACTCGTGGAAGGCGCGCGCGAGCAAATGGGGTTTGTGCGCCGTATACTTGATTGCAGAGTCGCTGGCGATGGCGTGGTTTGCCTCGGTGGGAGGCGGTTCGTATTACGAGCTTGAGCGCCTGGCGTCAATTCAACAGGCGCTGGTTTTTCTCTTGGCGGCGGTATTGACGTTCACGGGCGTAAGCGGCTTTCTGAATGAGAAACGAACCGGCGCGCTGGAACTGCTGCTGGTGACTCCGTTGCCTGTCAATAAAATCATCATCGGCCGCGCCTGGGGGCTGTGGCTCCAGTTTCTGCCGGCCGCGTTGGTGCTCCTCGCGGGGCAGGTCAGCGTCTTCAGCCTTTCCGGGATGTCGAGTTTTCACTGGGCCCTGGGACGCGGCCGATGGCTCTATCTTCCGGAACGCAGTTACGACGCCATTCTGATCGCCGCCAACCTGTTTATCGCGCTGCCGATTTTCGCGACCTATGCGGCCTTGCGCTTGAAGAACCTGATCGGCGCCGCGGCGCTGACGTGGCTCGGCGCCTTCCTGGTTTGGTTCACGGCAATGACGATGACCGAGTTCTTTTACGCGCGCGAAGTCAACGGAGTCGGCTGGTTTGCGTTGGAGGCGTCCAACGCCGGCTACATTGCGCTGACGTTCTATTTGCTGCGGCACAGTTTGTCGCGCCGGATTTATGCGTTTTGAAGCATCAGGCCGAGCGCCCGCGGGATCTACTTGCCGAGGGCTGAGAGAATGAAGTCCACTGAGCGATCGGTGGCCCCGAGGTTTTTTTGCGTGACAGCGCGCGCGCGGGCGCCCAGGGCCGCGCGGCGCGCCGGATCGGCGAGAAGTTCGGCAAGCGTTTGTTCAAGTTGGGAGGCGTCGCCGACTTGGATGACTGCGTTCTCGGCAAGATAGGCGCGGACGATGGGACGGAAGTTTTGCATATTTGGGCCAAAGACGACGGTCTTGCCGAGCGCGGCGGGTTCGATGGGGTTTTGGCCGCCTTCAGCGGTGAGGCTTTTGCCGACGAAAACGACGTCCGCCGCTTCGTAGAAAAATCGCAATTCGCCATTCGTATTGACAAGAAGGCACTGCTTCCCTGGCGCGGGCTCGGTGCGAAGGCAGAACGGGACGCCCCTGGCCGTGAGTTCGGCGGCGACCTCCTTTGTGCGCTCGAAATGCCGCGGCGCCAGGACAAAGAAGAGATCCGGAAACCGTGCCCGCAGGCGCAGAAACATCTCCGCGAGAAGCGCCTCCTCGCCGGCATGCGTGCTCCCGGCGACGAACACCGCCGCGCCGGCGGCGACGCCGAGGCTCTCCAGGAAGGCGCGCGCGTCCAGTCCGGCGCGCGGCGGGGATTGCGCGGAGTCGAATTTGAGATTTCCTGTCACGCGCACAGCGCCGCTGGCGAAGCCGAGTTCGACCAGGCGCCGCGCATCTTCGTTCTGTTGGCAGCCCACTCCGCGGAATTTCGCGAAAATGGGGCGGAACAGGAATCCGGCGCGGCGATAGCCTTTGAAGGACCGCTCGGAAATGCGGGCATTGACGAGAAACAGCGGAACGGACCTGTCGATCGCGCCCCACAGGAAGTTCGGCCATATTTCGGCTTCGACGAGCACAATGGCCCGGGGGCGAATGGCGTCGAACGCGCGCCGGACGTTCCCGGGAAAATCGACCGGATAATATGCGCGCGGGATGTGGGCGGGGAGGCGTTTGCGGAGTTCGCCCATGCCGGTGGAGGTGGTGGTGGTGACGACAATTTGCCACGCGGGCAATCGCTTTTCCAGGGCGCCGATGAGCTGGAGGCAGACGCCGACTTCACCCATGCTGACGGCGTGCAGCCAGAGGACCGGCTTGTCGCCAAAAGCCGCCTTGAAGGCGTCATCGTAGCGCGCAAAACGCTCGCCGAAGCCGCTTTGCCAGCCGCCGCGCCGCCACATTTTGAGGAAATAGTAAGGCGCGCTCAGCCAGAAAAAGAGGCAGAAGGCGATATTGTAAATAACCCGCATGAGCGTAGAATTAGAATGTGAAATCCGGTCTGTTGTCTAGCTGGCTCTGTGTGTGTTTTCTTTTCCATGCGACCTTCGCCCACGGCGCGCCCCCTCAGATACGACTACGCAACGGAGCCATTGAAACCGCAACAAGGCAAATGGCGCCGGACGGCACGAACATTTCCGGTTTGTATTTGGTGCAGTTTGACGGGCATCCGAAGGCCGAGTGGCGGGCGGCGCTCAGGAGCGTCGGGGTCGACCTGCTCAAGTACGTCCCGGAGGACGCATTCGTGGCGCGATTTCAGGGTGTCGCGATTGACCAGGTCAAGGCGATGAGTTTTGTGCATTGGGTGGGGCCCTATCGGAGCGAGAACAAAATCCACAGCGCGCTGGCCGCCGCTCCGACGAATCTGGCGCAGCGTGTCAATATCATGATTTCGCCGCGCGCGACCGTGGACGAAGTGGCGCGGGTGCGTTCTTTTTTGCAGGACGTGGAGCACGAGAGTCATTTGCGCCAGGGAACTTTTTTGCGCGGCGTGTTGCGGCCTGGAGCGCTGGCGGCGGTATCGAAGTTGGACGCGACACTGTGGATCGAACCGGCCACGCATCGAAAGTTGGTGGATGAGGCGGCGTCAAAGCTTGTCGGCGGCGACGACGGCATGGTGGCAACGCCGACCGTGACGGAGCAGAAGGGATTTGACGGGCGCGGGATAACGGTCTGCGTGGCGGACACCGGGTTGGACTCGGGCGACACAAACACGATGCATCCCGACATGCGCGGCCGCGTGAAGGGCTTCAAGTATTACGCGCCTTTGACCGACGGGTCGGACGGATACGGCCACGGCACGCATTGCGCGGGCATCGTCGCCGGCAACGCGGCAACGGGCGAAACGGATCCGGACAGCGGCGCGTGGTATGGACTGGGCGTGGCTTCGGGTTCGAGTTTGTTTATAGAACGCATTTTTGACGACAACGCGAGCGAAGTCACCCCGGCGCCCAGCGACGCGGATTTGGCGCGCGACGCGGTGGCCAGCGGGGCGCAGATTGGTTCCTGCAGTTGGGGCAATGACGTTCAGGGCGCCTATGACACCGACGCGGCGCAATTTGACGAACTGGTTCGCGACGCCGACAGCCTTGCGGTCGGCGACCAGCCGTATGTTCTTGAGTTTTCGGCGGGCAACGCCGGGCCGGCGAGCCAAACGCTTGACAGCCCGGCTTCCGGCAAAAACGTGATCGCGACGGGCGCTTCGGAAAACCAGCCGGACTTTTACGCGCTGACTTACGGCCTTTATGCCGACGGCCCCGACACGATGGCGGACTTTTCCAGCCGCGGCCCCAGCGCGGACGGCCGCATCAAGCCGGATTTGGTGGCGCCGGGCACATGGATCGCCTCGGCGGCGTCCTCAGCCGCGAACGAGACCTCCGTGGCGTGGACGGTGATTGACGGCTATTATGTTTACATGGGAGGCACGAGCATGTCGGGCCCGGCGGCTTCGGGCGCCGCGGCGGTGTTCGCCCAGTATTACAAGACCAATCACGCCAACGCGATGCCCTCGCCCGCGCTGGTGAAGGCGGCGCTGATCAATTCGGCGGTCGAATTGGACGAGACCAACGGCGGGCCGGGGCCGGCCCCGAATTTTGACGAGGGCTGGGGGCGCGTTTGTTTGACAAATCTGATTGGCGGCTTACGCGGCTATTTCTACCTGGACCAAACCGTGCTCTTGACAACAGGTCAGACCAGCGATCAGCACGTCTTTGTGGTGAATCCCTCGCAGCCGTTCAAGGTGACGCTGGCTTACACGGACGTGCCAGGATTTCCAGGCGCCATTCCCGCGCTGGTGAACGACCTGGACTTGGAGGTGACTGCGCCCGACGGCGCCCTGTATCGCGGCAACCGGTTCGCCAACGGCCAATCGATCCCCAACGCGCCGACGCCGGACAGCTTGAACAACGTGGAAGGTGTGACTCTTGCGGCGCCGAAGCTGGGCGATTACCTGGTGCGCGTGCGCGCGCGGAATGTGGCGGAGGACGCACGGCTGGACACCGCGGCGATCGACCAGGATTTCGCCCTGGTGGCGTCCGGAGGTTTGGCGCCGGCGGGGCAGGGGATTGTGCTGCTGGACCGGACGAACTACACAGCGCCGGGCGTGATTCACTTGACAGTTTTGGATTCGGGACGTGCGGGCGCGGTGAGCGTCAACGCGAAAATCACCAGCTCGACCGAGCCTTCTGGCGAAATCCTGGCCCTGGCCGCCTCCGGCAATTACGGCGTGTTTACCAACTCGATGGCAACGCTCAACGCCGCGGCGGCGGCGGACGGCAAATTGGAGATCCACCAGGGCGACGCGATCCAGGCCAGTTACACCGACGCTTCGGGCGGCAGCCGCGTGGCGGCGGCCACGGCGGACCTCGCGCCGCCGGGGATCAGCGGCGTGACCTTCAACTCGGACCAAGGCGTGATGACGATTTCGTGGCAGACCACGGAAGCGGCCAGCTCCCTGATCTATTTTGGGACCAACAAGCTCTCGTTGGGGCAATCGGTTTCCGATTCGACGCTCACGACCGGCCACGCCTTGACGATGGGCAACCTTAAGCCGGGTGTAACCTATTATTACATTGTGGTGTCGACGGACGCTGCCGGCAACGTGATGACGAACAACAACGGCGGGGGCGATTTTTCGTTTGTGGCCGTGGCGACGCCGATCGTGCTGCTGGTCGATGCGTATGAAACGGCGGACGGTTCGCCGGTGATCCCGGACAGCGCCTACACCAACGCAATCGCCGCGGCGGGTTTCCAGTTCATGCACTGGAAGGTGACGGACCGCGGCGCGCCCGTCCTATCGGACATCATGCCCTTTCGCGTGGTGATCTGGCGGACGACGGATGACGTGATCAATTATGAGGGCACGAATAACACGCTGACGCCGCAGCAACAATTCATGCTACAGAGCTACCTGAACAGCGGGGGCGCGTTCTTCATGTCCTCGATGGGCATCCTGACGCAACTGGGCGACGTGGCGTTTCGGTCGGACGTGTTGCAGGTGGCGCAATTCGCTCAAAACGCGGACCCGTTTTTCCCATGCACAGGCTGCGATGAAGACGCGGGAGCGCCGTCGATCCTGGGCGCGGCAAACAACCCGATCGCGCGCGGGATGAACGTGGCCCTGGATTTCTCGGATTACCCGTCGTTCGACCTTGGCGACGGCACGACCTTCGGGCCGGATTTCTCGGACACATTCGTGCCCTCGACGAACGCGCTGGTGATTTCGATTGACAGCACGAACAGCCGCCCGTGCGGCATGAGCTATCCGCGATTTGGCGCGGACAGCGCCGGCCGCGTGGTGTTTCTGTCGTTTCCAATCGACGCCGTGCTGGCGAACATCGCGTCGCCGAACAACGAATACACATTGATGCGGAACATCCTGGAATTCCTGGATCCCGGCGCGAATGGGGTGGGGACGATTGCGCTTGACAGCCAATTCTACACCGTGCCCGACCAAGTGACGGTGGAAATGGCCGATTCGGACCTTGCCGGAGCGGGACAGGCGTCCGTGGCCTTCACGGCCAGTTCGGCAACCAACCGCACGACCCTAACGCTGCGCGAGACGCCGCATTCGGGGTTGTTCCGCGGTTACCTCACCCTCGTGGCGACAAACACCGCGGCGCCCGGGCAGTTGCGCGCGTTCAACGGCGACACGATCACGGCGAGTTACTTCGACGCTTCGGGAGGTAGCAACGCAGTGGCGACGGCTGCGATTGACACCGTCCCGCCGGTGATTTCGGCCGTCTCGGCGCAGACCAACCTGAATGGCGCGACGATTACGTGGGCGACGTCCAAACCGGCCGATTCGCTCGTGCAATTCGGCGAGGCGGCCTTGCTGGATCGGACCGGCTACGACGCGATCCCGACGGAGAGCCATTTGATCGCGCTGAACGGGTTGCAGCCGAGCCGTAAATACTATTTCCAAGTCGTCAGCCGCGATCAGGCCGGCAACACCGCGGTCGACGATAACCAGGGCGCGCTTTTCACATTCACCACGCCTCCCGCGCTCCGACCGCCTTGGTTGGACAACATGGAGAATGGGATTAACGGATGGACGGTCGTCGCGTCCACGGACCAAGGCTCGGACATTAATTGGACGCTGGGCGCTCCGAACAACGGCTTGCAGACCAACGCCTACTCGGGCAACAACGCCTGGGGCAGCGACCTGGACGGCAACCAGACGTTCACCATCGCCGACAGCTTCCTTTACAGCCCGCAAATTGATTTGACAGGATTTAGTCAGGCGACGCTGACGTTTTGGGATTGCTATGATTTCTCGGACTTCGGAAACAGCCGCTGGGAGGAGGGCCAGATCCTGATTTGCACCAATATCAAGCAGGATCCCGACACGCTCCCGCAGGCGCCGGACGGGGACTTCACGGACTCGCAATCGCTCGATTGGGAGCCCGAGACAATCAACTTGACCCCCTACGTCGGGCAAACAATCCAGGTGGTTTGGAATTATTCGAGCCTGAATTTTGGATCCTACTTCGGCGGGGACGGGGGGACCTTCTACGGTTGGCTGGTGGACGACGTGAGCGTGACCGGCGCGCAGGCGGGCGCGGGCGGGACGATTGTGGTGACTCGGAACATCGGGTCTGGATCGTTTATCTTGACAGGACCGGTGAGCGCCTCCGGCTCCGGTTTTACCACGACAATCACCAACGCGCCGCCCGGCGACTACAGCGCGCAGTTTGGCGCCGTGCCGTTTTACAACACGCCAGCGGCGCAGAGCAACACGCTGGCGCCGGGAGACACGCTGACCTTCGCGGGCAATTACACGTTTCCGGACGCCAATTCCAACGGCATTTCGGATTTGTTCGAGCAGCAATATCACCTGGCCAACGCGACGCGCACGAGCGACGCCGACCATGACGGCATGACCGATTTCCAGGAGTTTGTCGCGGGAACCAACCCGACCAATGCGCTGTCCGTGTTGAAGTTTGTGGCAATGCGCGCGACGAACAACGTGGCAACGTTCCAGTGGTCGGCCATCCCGGGGCGCATGTACCAGGTGGAGACTTCGAGCAACCTGGCTTCCTGGGTGCCGGCGACGGATTGGCTGCAAGCCAGCGGCAGCCCGATGACGTATTCGCTGACAAACGCCGGCAAAGGCGCGCGGTCGTTTCGCGTCCAGGTGCGGCCCTGAAGCGCGCCTTCTGAAAAAAAGTTTGTCGGATATTCGCGGCGTCCGTCGTTATACTCTGTGGAAATGACAGCGAACGACGCTGATTTACTGGGCGCCTTTGTCCGGGGAACCGGGACGGCAGCGGGGCAGGACGCTTTCACCGAATTGGTCAAGCGCCATTTGGGCCTGGTTTATTGCGCTGCGATGCGCCAGTTGAGGTCGCCGCACCTGGCGGAGGACGTCAGCCAGCAGGTGTTCATCCAGTTGGCCCGTTGCGCCGCGTCTCTCGAGCGCGGAACGATTCTGACCGCGTGGCTTTACCAGGTCACCCGCCGTGCGTCGATCGATCTTATCCGCCGTGAATCCAGGCGGCAGGCCCGTGAACAAGTCGCCAGCGAAATGATGCTTATGAACGATCCCGGCGCCGATTGGACGCAGATTGAGCCGCTTCTGGAGGAGGCGATGCAATCGCTGGACGAGACGGACCGGACGGCGATTCTCCTGCGGTTTTTCGAAAACAAATCGTTGCGCGAAGTGGGCGAAAGGCTCGGCGCCAGCGACGATGCGGCGCAAAAGCGTGTCAGCCGCGCGCTGGATCGATTGCGCGACTATTTTTTGCGGAAGAAAATCGCCGCCTCCGCCGCAGGTTTGGCCGGGGCTATGTCCGCCAACGCCGTCCAGGCGGCGCCCGCCAGCCTCTACCATTCGGTTGCCGCCGCGTCGATCAGCGCGGCGACGGTGTCTGTGACCGCATCCGCCGCCATGCCAGTTGTCAAAACTATTCTTATGACTACTCTCCAAAAATTCGCCGTGGGCGCCGTTCTTATCGGCGCCGGTGTCGCCATTGTCTTGCAGAGCCGCGAGGTCTCGCGGCTTCGCCAGCAAACCCAGGCCCTTCAACAACAGCAGGACAGCCAGGCCCTGTTGAGCCGGCAAGTCCAGGACCTGCGCCAGGAACGCGACCAGACCAGCAACGCCCTGGCGTTGGTGCGCGCCGAAAACGCAACGTTAAAGAAGCGTCCGACCGAAACGCTGAAGCTGCGAAACGAGGTGGGCAAGTTGCGGGATGAGAAGAACCAGCTAGCCTCCACCAGCGCCATCAGCAAATTGACCGCCAGCCCCGAAGCGCGAAAAATGCTGCGCGACCAGCAGAAAATGGGCATGGGGATGATCTACAAGAAATTCGCCGAGGACGTGAAGCTGCCTGAGGAACAGGCGGATAAATTCAACGATTTGCTGGCCGATCACATCATGCAGGACGTCGATCACGTGACCACTGCGTTGCGCGACAATTTGCCGGCGGACCAGATGCACCAGCTTTTTGCCGACGAGCGGGCGTCATTGGAGCAGAGCATCAGTTCGCTCCTCGGACCCGATGGCTTGGCCCAATACCAGGACTACACCAAAAACCTGCTCAGCAGCCTGACGGCGCAGCAATTCGCCAATACGCTGGACGGAACGCAGGCGGAGAAGGACGCCAAAGCCGCGCAGTTGCGCCAGGCGATCCAACAGGAAGCGCAATCCGCGCTCTCCACCGCTGGGTTGCCGTCGGACTTTCAGCTCGTGCCGATCCTCAACTTCGCCAACATCGCCTCCGAACAGGAGGCCACGCAGAACCTGAACCTGCTCAGCGGCATCTACCAGCGCGCCGCGCAGCAAGCCGGCTCATTTCTTAGCCCGGACGAAGTGACGAAATTCCAGGCCTTCACCACCAAGGCGATCACGCAGAACACCTCGCTCCTGACCATGAACCGGACGTTGATGGCGCCCATCGGCAGCAAATAACATCACGAGAAAAGGCGCGTTAAGGCGCTCAACGGCCCACTAAGCAGCGCTTTTTTCGTGTGAAACTGCGGTCGAAAAACGCAAAACCAACCACTAATCGACACCAATGGAGCTGGGCCTTTCTCCCCCCCCCACGACCGGTTCAAAGCCAAAGGTTCAAAAGGGAAAAGGAGTTCTGAGCCCCGACGCGGAGTCGGAGCCATGGGCGAACCCTGCATTCCCAATTTCAAGGAACAGGCCTGCCGGATGGCCGGCAGGTGCGGGCAACTCGGCCCGCTTAAGGGAACGTAGCGCTTTGGTTGACCCTGTCAAGGGATTTCAGCAGGAGAATTGCTTGCTGGAAGGGCTGATGTGCAAAAGTACGGTTTGACGCCCAAAACTGTGGGCGGCGGCCTGAAAGTGGCGGAAAAGCGCCGGTTTGAAAATCCGGGAGCAGTCAAGCAATAGGACAACAAAAAAGCCGGCGCAGGGAAAGCGTT
>Ga0265338_10009960_pt1 | contig 11235 bp, 11 predicted proteins | sample 42126metaG_FD_193579 | JGI IMG/M metagenome (GOLD analysis project Ga0265338, IMG submission 193579) | Rhizosphere microbial communities from Carex aquatilis grown in University of Washington, Seatle, WA, United States - 4-21-26 metaG | ecosystem: Host-associated > Plants > Roots > Rhizosphere... | reverse complement strand
TGAGCTTTGTGATGAGGCGGTCTATCGAATCATAGTCGGGAGCCAGGGCTTTGAGCGTTGCCTGAAGCTTTGCCATGATCAATGCGGCTTGAAGTCCCTTCCCGGAAACATCAGCCAGCGCCAACCCGAAGCGGACCTCACTCAGGGGAAGAAAGTCGATAAGATCGCCTCCCACTTCGTTCGCAGGCCTCGAATAAATCCAGAGCAGCCAGCCCGGGACTGAAGGGCTCGTGTCCGGCATGAGCGCGCGCTGGACCTTCTGGCCGGCGACAAGTTCATCCCGGGCAAGGAGTTTGTCCTTCAATTCGAGCATAAGGACAAGCAGGATCAAGGCACCGCCGGGTAGATTAAGGTTGGTGAACTCCACACGATGACGATCGATCGTAAACGTGGGACCACCAAACACAACCAAAATGATCCCGATGATCAACAAAACGCGGCGCAACGGTGTCAGTCTCATGAGCATGCTCTTGAGGAGCCAGCCGCAGAGATGAAGTCCGCGCTGAATCGGCGACATGCCGGCGAGACGCTTCTTTTTCTCTTCGTCGAGGTAGAACTCTTTCAGTTCCCGGAATTCTCTGCGGAAATTCTGCCAGTGGTTCGAATGCCGGAAATCGTCACGAAGCGTGTCGCGGAGCCGTGGTTCAGCTGTCCGTGATGAGTTGTCGGATTGCATCGATATCTATTCTCTTGAATGTTCTACTAATGAATACGGCACTTTTGCCCGAAAGTTAAGGTAAAAATTCAGTAAGGAAGGGGCCCCGGCAATCCGGTATCCGGGAATCATCCCCCAGAACTTGCGCTATTTTCAGTGTTGAAGTGCAGCGAATCAGGCGAAGAATCAAGCGACGGCATCTCAGAAGATCGATGCCCGTTGGCCCAGAATTCCCCTGACAACGAGAAGAACCAGAAACGAAACAGCGAGAAGCATCACCGCCAGCACAAGTGCAATCCGCAAGTCGATTTCAAACCCGATATATATGGCAAGGGGCATCGTTTGCGTCCGGCCAGGAAAGTTTCCCGCGAAAATGATCGTGGCGCCGAATTCTCCGAGCGCCCGCGCCCAGGTCATGACGATTCCGCCGATGATCGAGGGCAGAGTCAGAGGCAGAACGATGGTCCGAAATATCTGTGGGCGCGATGCGCCGTCGACCGCGGCAGCATGTTCGAGCTCCCGGTTCACGCTGGCAAAACCGGCGGCAGCAGATTTGACGTAGTACGGTGCAGCGACAAACACCTGAGCGAGGATGACCGCTGCTTCTGTGAAAGGAATCTCGACTCCGCCAAAGAACGGGCTGAGATAGCCCCGGCGCCCGAACGCAATCAGCAAAGCAACGCCGGCCACCGCCGGAGGGAGCACCAGCGGCAGGTCGATGACGGCATCAAGGAATGTGCGGCCGGGAAACTTCTTCCGCGCAAGGAGGTAGGCCACCGGAGTCCCAAAGACAAGAGTAATCAGTGAAGTGGCGAGAGTGGTCGTCACGCTCAGGTCGATTGCCTGAACGACCTGCGTTTCTCCCAAGCTCGAGGCCAACATCGACGGCGATATTCGCAGGAGGAGCCCTGCAAGCGGAACAAACAGGAACAGCACAAGCGGCAGGCTCGCTGCTGCGAGCTTCCAGTGAAGACGATCATTCGTCGTATGTCCGGCCGGCAGATTGTTCTGTAACGCCGAATCGATGTGATCTTTTTTCTTCACCGTCCCGGACCTTTGCTTCTTATCGGAATGAATCCGAAACGGGCAAGCACGGTTTGCCCTTCATCGGAAAGGAGAAACGCCATAAACTTCTCGGCTTGCTCGCGATGTTTCGAGTCGAGCACGACTGCGACCGGATACGCTGCCACGACGTTGAACTTTTCGGGAATCTCGATTGTGCCCACTTCGTGCCGTGCATTCTGAGAGATGTCTGAGCTGTAGACGATCCCCGCATCTGCCTCACCCATGATGATCTTGCTGAGCACCACTCTGACATTTTCTTCGTACGATACTACTTTTTTGATGACGTCCTGCCGGAACAACGAACCATACTCCGGGCTTCTGGCACACTTTTCGAGAACGTCTAGCGAGTACTGACCCACCGGGACAGCTTTATCCGCCAGAATTATTTTGATATGATCCTTTGTCAGATCGCGGAGCGACAGCAACCCGGCGCCATTTTCCTTCGGGTAGACGACAACAAGTCTATTGAGGGCAAATATCCTGGACGCCGAAGTGTCAATCCTGCCGGATTTCGCTGCTTCACTCATCTGATGCATGTTTGCCGACACGAACAAATCCGCCGGCGCACCCTGGCCGATCTGTTGCGCAAGCTGCTGCGAGCCGGCAAAGTTGAATGAGATTTTCACGCCTTGATCTTGCGCCGTATAGAGGCCCGCGATTGCGTCTAAAGCTTCAGTGAGCGATGCGGCGGCGAAGACATTCAGCTCCAATGCATGACTTTGCTGAGCAACCGAGGCAGGTCCAAAGAACATGACTTCGATCGCTACGAGCAAAATGATAAGCGTTGTTCGTTTCACCTGCTTCCCTGCTCCTTTCAGACAGTTCAATAGATGAATGGAATAAGTTTCTTCACGCGGAGCTTGTACTCCCGATACTCGCTGAAATGTGATTCGAGCACACTCTCCTCCTCGCCGATTTTCTTCAGCAACCCAACGAAAACCAGACCAACCGCAAGAAATCCTTTCAACTCGCTCATCGCCGCGGCGGAACCCAAGAGTGCGAGAAGAGACCCGGAGTAGATGGGATGGCGGACGATCGAGTAGGGACCTCGCTGGACTAACTCGTGGTCCTTCTTTATTGTGACTTCACCGCTCCAATTTGTGCCGAGTGTTTGGCGAGACCACCAGGCAAAAAAAATCCCTGAGCCGCACAGGACTGCTCCGGCAATTCCGGAGAGTGTATTTTCGGGAGTAATTTCCGCCGCCAAGATGCCTACGGAAAACCACGGAGCATAAAGCAGAGCGAAACCCAGTAAAATCGCAGCCAACGCGACAATCCGGGGGAGTGTTCTTCCCTTCCGCGCTGTCTGCTTATTTCCCCGAGAAAGAACAGCCCAAAAAATCTCGTGTGCAATCCAGAAGAATACTGTCAATTCACGGCAAATGGTCAGCATTTCTTCTTCGTGAGTTTCTTTTTCAATTTCTCCCGCTTCCAACCCGATCGCAAACCCTGATGAAAACCCGGCCGAGTCTTCCCTATTCCGTTTTGCCAGAGGCCGGCATTACGTGATTTGATGAAGAGAATCATACCGGATCGATGGTTTTGGTCCCGGCATGCGACCATTCAAAAGTATAAGTTCCGGAGTGGATAATCAAGCAGCTTTACACGCAATACAAATGAAGCGAGGTTAGGGATTCGCAGAGGAGCGATGCACCTATGTTGGAATTCGGCGAAGGCTCATCCGAGAGGAACGACCACGTTCTCTCGAGGTGTGCTTTGGAGCGGATGGAGTTGATAGTGCGGAATAATGTGTGCGCCAGACCTTCGTCTTGCCACTTCACTAATTCTGGCAAGAACGCCGTCGAGGTTATTGCAGACCTCCGAGGCGGTGATTTGCATGATAGCGATTTCGTATAGCTCTATATATTGCCGGCGGCGGCGGGCGTATTCATCTCGACGATCGCGAACCCGATCATCACGGACTATTTCGACGGCCAACCGGCTCTTCTGGCAATAAAAATCGAGGATGAACACTCCGAACCCGAATTGCCTCCGGAACTTGAATCGCTGAAGCTGCTTCTTCCTGAGTCCGGACCAAAGAATCTGCTCAGTGGAATTCTTCTTCCCGCGCAACGCCCGTCGTCTCTTGGGATTTGACTTCTGTTCGGAAAGATCTATGGATATCAAAATTCCCCCTGACTAAAATTGTGAAAATATATGAAAGTTCCTGGAAGCCATCCTACTCATTAGTCATGGATTTTCCCGAATGGGTGCCTTCGGCATTTACCCCGTATGAAAAACGACGGGGTTCAGAACGACATTGATCTGTCAGTGTTCATTCAGAAGCACTTGATCTTTCGTTTTTGAGATGGCTTCTAATAATTCGGGCGAGTAAGGAGCCCGTGATCGATTCAAGAGACGAACAAAAGGCATTAGCTGCCGCCCAGGATCAATCGAAGGAAGATAGAAGCGATTACCGAAGAAGGTCGGACTGCGATCCTCTAGAACATATATATCTATATTTACAGAAAAATGGAGATTTTTTTCTGCCAAAGAAGCTGGGCGGGATCCCCCCGCGAGCATTCTATTCCCCTTTCACTCGAAACGCAAATAGGAACGCCACAATCAACATCAGGACTGCCAGCAAGAAAGGAGCGCCAGGCAAATTCCAGCTTCTTTGTGCTCCGATGAAGTGAGCGAAGGTGATGGTGAAAAGTCCTGGTCCGATCACTCCTGTGATTCCCATGATGCTGTTGTTCGCACCTTGTAATTGGCCCTGCTCGGACGGCTGAACATGACGTGTCATTAACCCCTGTGCCGACGGGCCGTAGAGTCCCATCATAGAAAAGATCGGCACGCCGAGCCAGAATATCATGCCGGTCGGAGCCAGTGCGTATACCGCGAATCCGATCATTCCAAAAATCAGCCCGGCAAGCAGAGACCGGCGTTCTCCAAAATCGGCGACAACCCTTTTCACAATTCCTCCCTGCACGACAAGACCACACGCCCCGACAATCGCCAGAGTTAATCCCACGGTCCGTTCGTCCCATCCGTAGCGATAGCTCGCGTAGAGAACAAAGACGCTCGGCAGAACCTGGTGGGCGAGATAGAAAAAGGTGGTCGCACTTGCAATCCGGAATAACTCGTGGTGGGATCTCAGGAGCCTTAGCGCGCCGAGAGGGTTGGCACGGCGCCAGGAAAATTTTTCGCGGTTCTCCACGCTGAGCGATTCAGGCAAGACAAAAAGCCCGTACATCGCATTCACCAGCGTAAGGCCGGCCGCCACCCAGAAAGGAAGACGCGTATCGATCCCTCCCAGAACTCCGCCAAGCGCGGGACCGAGCACGAATCCGAGACCCCATGCAGCGCCGATGATTCCGAAGCCCGCGGCCCTTTTTTCGGGCGGAGTGACATCCGCAATGTAAGCGCCGGCAGCGGTGAAGCTTGCGCCGGTGATCCCGGAAATTACCCTTCCGACAAAAAGAAGCCAGAGTGTCGGCGCAACGGCCATGAAAATGTAATCGACGCCGAGCCCGAAACAGGAGATGAGGATTACACGGCGACGCCCGTATTGGTCGGACAAAGCGCCGAGAACGGGCGAGAAGATGAACTGCATAAGCGCCCAGACGGTGCCGAAAAGACCGAACATCTCCGCCGCCTTGCCCGTATCTCCTCCCAGAAAAATTTCGACGAGTTTCGGTAGGACAGGAATGATGATGCCGAGTGCGAGCACGTCGAGGACGACGGTAACAAATATGAAAGCGATGGCGGCTGGGCGGGCAGAGGATTTGGAGCTGTGAGCGTCCACTAATGTTGTAGGATGTTCTGGGTTCTGGGTTTTACCTTTTACGTTTTACGTCTTACGTTTTACGTTTTACGTCTTACGTTTTACGTTTTCCATTTTACATCTTCCATTTTATGCCTTTACCGCTCCTGCCTCTGGAATTCGGGCTTGAATGGGAAATGCAATTACCCTATGATGAGCTGATCCAAGCTTACAAAATATCTCTCCCAGATTTTCTTCAGCTGCGAGGGGAGTACCAATTCCATCATTGTGAAGAAGCCGGACGTCTTCATCACGACGGAGATCGTGAGCCGCGTACCGGTTCCCTCCGGGGCAAACGTAAACGTCTGCGTTGGCAGCATCGGCATCCCCCCTTCAGCTTCGATGACAATCTTTTCATTGGGGACGAACTCGACTATTTTCATGTGAAGTTGTTTCGTCCCCATGAAATGTACTTCTTCAGTGAACGTCATTCCGACTCCCGGCCCCCCGTTCATGTGGCTGACGCCCGGGACGTCATCCCGCCACTCAGGAATTCTCTTCGGGTCGGCAACGAAGGAAAACACCCTTTCGACCGGAGCATTGATCAGCGCAGTGTGCTTGAATGCGATCATGTTGACGTCTCTGAGTTCTTCGAGGGCCTCGACGGCGATTCTGGCGGATACCTCTACTTTTTCCCCTGCAGCTTTTCGAGCCTCATTCTCGCCATTCCGTTTCGCGGGTCAAGTTTCAGAGCCTGATTGTAATTGTCAATAGCCGCCGGCGCATTCCCTTCATCCTCGTAGATGCCGGCGAGCCGCGCATACGAAAATGCAAACGCCGGGTAGAGTTCAATATTAAGTTTCAGCACTGCAATCGCCGCGTCGTCCTTGGTCGAATCGGACGAAATCATTTCGGCCAAACGAACGAGTGTCCCCTCTTTGAAATTGTAGGTAAAACCTCCGTAGTACTGATCACGAAGAGCATGATACTGGTGAAGAGTAGAGTCAATGCCGTAGTGATCGAACGTTCTTTTCAGTTTGTCTTCCAGCTGGACGGGTGTGGAATTTCCGTGATGGCAGGTCATACATGAAACCTGCATCGAAGCGGTATTATCGCCATTGAGCTTCGAGAGATATACGGAATTCACCGCATTCATCATCTGGATCATCACCCGTGCCTTGTTCTTTTCCGGCTTGCTGTCTGACACGAAATCGTATTGACTGAAATCTTTTCCCTCTTCGCCGACATGGCAATAGGTGCACCGTACGCCAAGCGCCCCCGTGAAACCGAACATCACTCGCTGAAGATCTCTCCCTCCGGTTGTTTTCGGCAGGACGGTGAGGTTCTTGGGGGCATCGGGCCACTGCCACCACTGGGCAGATGCCGGGACGCTCAGGAGAAACATCGCGAGAATAAATAGCGCTTTCTTCATGTGATCCTTTCTGGAAGATAGTTCGAATGAGGGGCTGCTGGAAAAAGTTCAGCGCGCGAACTACGGCAGTAATTCGTGCGCGTGATATGCTGAACTTCAATTGTGAAGATACAAAAAACCAATTGGAAAAACACATCAATCCAAGAAAAAAAATACGAGGAGGCCCGCTCTTTCTCGGTACTCCTCCTGTGTACAACTGCGGCAAAAACAGTATCGGAGAGTACTTCATACACAAAAAGAGGGAAGCTGCCTGATTTTTGGGGCTGCTTCCCTCTTCTCCTGAGTCCTCTATGCCGGAGCTATTACTTGCGGACGCGCTCTTTCTCCCAACGCCCCTCGTAGTTCACCCATTCGTTGTTTCGACGCTCCCAGCGGCCGGGGACCCAAACCGAGTGGGGACGCGGCGGACGCTCCCAATGACCCCTTACCCAAAGATACTCATGACGCCGGGGATGCCAGCGATAGTAGCCGGCGATCCAAACGACATTGCCATGGGGTCTCACCACAACTTCCTCTCTCGGCGGAGGAGGAGGTCCCACCCGGATATTCAGCCCGACGTGGAGTTGGGCCGAGGCCGGAACGGCAATTGCGAAGATCCCGGCGAGGAGTAAAGCTCGCAGAAGTGTTTTCATATGCACCTCACTTGATTTGATGGACGGCGTTGATATTGCGATATATCAGATAGACAAATGTAGCTGCGGTCAAGTTTAAGATCATCCTCATTTTTCAGGATCGCTTGCTACAGAACACATCAAAATAAACTCAAGTTCACTGCACCATCCCGAACTTCTTATTTTTCGCCGTCATTTTTATGAAATATCGAAGACGCTTTTCAAAGAAGTCGGGCCGGTTTCTTGTCCCGTCAATCCACCCAACGCGGATTCGCCTGTAGGATTCGGGAAAACTGTTAAAGTGTTTCCACACTTCCGGGTCCTTTTTCAATGCGCGGATGATATCGGGAGGGAAAATGAACTTTTTTAACTCCCCCTTTTTCTTCGATCGTCCGTCGAGATGATGGCTGATGCTTTCCAGTCCGAACCGGGTCATCGTACCGGCTTCTATCAGCCGCCGGACCCGCTCTTTGTTCATTTCGGATAGAGGGCTTTTCTTTCTGCGGGGAGAGAACCGCTGAACCCAGCTTTCTTTGTTCCTCGGTTTTGTTAAACTATCGATCCAACCGTAACATAGCGCTTCTTCAACCGCATCATTGTAGGGGATTCGGTCTTTGCCGCTTCCCTTCTTATAATAGACCAGCCAGATATCGGGAGCAGTCTTGTGATTTTTCGCCAGCCACCTGCGCCATGCTTTTCGGTCGGTCACATACAGTTTTTTTCCTACTTCCATAACAACTTTCCGATGCTACGCCATGTAAAAAGCAATCCAGAAAAGGATGAAGTCATAAATGTTGGTGATCGCCTGGATGACGACGACAATGAAGAGGACTGATTTGATTCCTGTCAGCCAAATGTTCTGTCTGAATGTTTGGCGCAGGCTGAGAAAAATATAGATGCCGATGATCAATGCCGGAGCCTGGTGGATCAGGCGAAAGAGGCTCGACTGAAAAAAGCTTGATCCGACCGATGTCGAACCGACGATCTTTGTTGCACCTCCCATCACCAGCATGAAGAGACTCCAGAAGAGCACATAGAAGCTGACCAGATGCGCCGCGGGGATAAGCTGTTCAACGAAGTACTTCTTGGTGCGCCAATAGAAGAGCCGCAGAAAAATCGCAAGAATCGGTACCAGAAGTATCACCAGCGATTTTGCCAGCTGCTCCAGATGAGAATTGAACGATGCGTAATATTGCCCGAGAGGAATTTGACTCGCGTGAATTTTTGCCTGAACCACTGAGATTGCCCAACCGGAAAAAACTCTGTCGCCGGTAATGTCGCTCAGAACGGGAAACATAACACGAATGTTGTATCCAAGCTGTGAACTCACGAACGAAGAGAAGAAATAGAAGATGTTGACGAGCAAAAGGAGCTGGAGCGGGTTCGTGTAGCGAATCCGCCGCCCCGCCCAGTACTCAGTGGTCAGAAAGCCGGGTTTCGCGATGAGAAGTGCAACGGTCCTGACAAACTTGAAGTCAAAATCTATCAGAAGTCCCAGCCCCTCTTTCACGACATGCGAGAGGGAGTAATCCTGTTCCGACACAATTTTCTCGCCGCAATGAGAGCAAAATTCCGCTTCAACCGGGCGACCGCAGTTTACACACAAAGGCCTGGCGTCCACGTTGCCGTTATGAGGGATCGTTCTTTCGATTGCTTTCAAGGAGTCAAACGGATTAAGGGATGATCAAATAAAGGATATGAAACTCCCCTAAAAATAGTCGTTGCGGCTGGAATATTCAAGCAGGAAAAAAAGGCGCCCCGCCCATGAAGCCCATAAAAAAAGCCAACCGTGTTGTTCACACGATTGGCTTTAGTCCGTCCCTGCAACCCATCCCTCCTTCCAACCGGACTATGAAATCGATGCAACTCCCCAGTGCCTTCCTTGGACGGGTTCCAGGAAGATCCAAGTGCATCGGGGATAAATCCAGCAGAACAAGTGATTGGCCTCGAGGCAATACCGAGGCACATCTAAGTGACACCTGGTCTCAGAAATGGTTTAGCGGGGGAGCGAACACTCGGCTAGGCAATGAAACGAAATACGATCCCGTAGGTGAGCAGCGCAACAGAGAGGATACCCATCCAGAGGAAGAACTCGCGGTCGCTGATCGGCCGCACTTCTTCTTCCGTCACCTGCTCTCCGCTGGCGAACTCGTCGATTAGCCAGAACAAGAAGGGTTGTTGGCTGATTCTGTTTGGTAGGTTCATGGTTCCGCCTTTGTTGGATTGTCGTGGTAAAACCTGTCTTATGATACGACATGCCGATTAGGCAGGTATGAGTCCTACTTTAAGGAATTGTTAAATCTTTGAAAACAAAGCAATTTGCCCTCAACGCTATTGAATCACCGCCAATATGGCTCTATATTCAAAAGCAATATTTCGAACGCTCAACCCATCCAGGCAATGAACCTCAACTCCTATATTCTCGAACAAGCACTGCGCCGCCTCCACCTTTCGGATAATGCAATACGTCAATTCCAGCTCGCGGGAAAATTCAGCGATGTCAATGGAGGAGGATTTCCGAAAGAACTGTTCCAACTAAGCGCCCCCGTGATCATCAGGGGTCTTCTGAATTTCGCCGTTCTCCAAATGCAGAGGGACTGGCTTTTTCCGTTTTGGGTGCACCGCCAGCTCGACCCTCAGAGCGAAAGTTACATTCCCCGGTCACAGAATCCTCTCCTGATCAATGTCACACAAAGGAATTGGACGACGATCGGAACGTTGAACGGATACCACGAGGCAATAATCGATCCACGCGGGCTTGCAACGCCTCTCCCGCGCGAATGGTCGATCGATACATGGGTTCTCGCCGACGGGAAGCCTTTTTTCCCTTCGCTTTCGGAAAGTGCGGAGCAGCGTATTGAATCGAATTTCCCCGGTCTCACCACCCGCTTTGGAATTGACGGGCTCGATCTCACGCTCGAACATTTCGCCACGCCGACCAATCATGGGATCGATATTCTCTTTGCGAAAACGGCAGTCAAAAATTTGAGCGCGAAGAAAAAATCGGGCGTGTTGTGCGTTGCCATCCGGCCGTTCAATCCCGAAGGAGTCGCCCAGGTTCTTTCCATTGAATTCCGCACGCCCCGCATCGCCCACGTCAACAAATCCGCCGGCGTCGCATTTGCTGAAACTCCCGACCGCATTCATTGTTCATCGCTCGAGGGGGGCGACATTGCTCATGCCCTTCGAGGAAACGGGATGGATTTCATGGAGAAGAAGTTTTCTGCTTCCTCTCACTGTCCGCATGGACTTGCCCACGCAACTGCCTTTTTCTTTTTTGATCTATCGCCGGGGGAAGAGAAGCGCGTCCATTACAGTTCGGCGCTCGCCGATGAGAAACTGCTCCAGCGCCATGGAACAAAGCAAACGTGGCGGGTCGCGTTCGACAAGAGAAAATCGGACCAGCAGGCAAAGTGGGAAAAGGAAATCTCCGGCGGGGGGGCGTATGAGTTTGCGGATACCGAACTCCAGCACCTGTTCGACGCAAGCCGCCTTGCCTTGCTCGAACTGAACGATGAGCAGTTTATTTCTCCCGGCCCATTCCTCTATCATCACTTCTGGTACCGCGATGCAGCCCTCATGGTCCGTGCGCTCGATATTCTTGGATTTCACCGCAGGGCGAAAGAGGTGATCGACGCCTTCCCCAAACGGCAGATGCCCGACGGATTCTTCCGCGGGCCTGACGGCGAATGGGATTCCAACGGCGCGGTCATCTGGTCCGTTCATCAGCATTTCATTCTTACGAAACAGCATCTGTGGCTGAAGA
>Ga0265338_10009959_pt1 | contig 11235 bp, 9 predicted proteins | sample 42126metaG_FD_193579 | JGI IMG/M metagenome (GOLD analysis project Ga0265338, IMG submission 193579) | Rhizosphere microbial communities from Carex aquatilis grown in University of Washington, Seatle, WA, United States - 4-21-26 metaG | ecosystem: Host-associated > Plants > Roots > Rhizosphere >... | reverse complement strand
GAATTCCGCCGGAGGTGTTGCCGAAAATTTTCCAACCGTATTTCACGACGAAAAGCGCGCGGCAGGGGACCGGCCTGGGTTTGAATATCGTACAGCGTCTGATCAAGGAAGCCAAAGGTGCGTTGCGGGTGAAAACGAGCGTCGGCGAGGGAACGACGTTTACGGTGTATGTTCCGGCGGCGGCATTGGGGAAATAATTTGGAAGAGCGCGGAACTTATTCCGCGCATCGCCGGGCGCGCTCCACTTTCCTACGTACCTGATTCGGGCTCGGAGATTTATCTGCGAACCGCGGCCGCCTTGGTGATCTCGGCGACGAGTTCCTGTGGCTGCCAGGTGTTGCCGATGAAAATTTTCTGCACGCGGCCGGAGGCATCGATGACAATGGTGCGGAGGTTGTGGTTGATGATGCCCGCATCATCCTTCAAAAACACGAGACCGAATTGTTCGCCGAGGGTGGTGATCTCCCTGACCGCGCCGGTCGCGAAGGTGGAATGAGCCGGATCGGCGCCGTGAAGTTCGGCGTAGCGTCGCAGGATTTCCGGGGTGTCAAATTCCGGGTCGAAGGAAACGGTGAGAAGATGCCAATTGGTCGGGGCGTTGGTGGCGGCCAGAAGTTTCTTCTGCGCTTCGGCAAAATTGTTGGCCATCAGCGGGCAGAAACTCGGGTAAGGGCAGCGCGTGAAAAGGAAAGTGATCGCCAAAGCCTGGCCTTTGAATTGCGCGGTGCTGATTGCCTTGCCGAGTTGGTTGGTCAAAGGATAATCCGGTAGCAAATCGCCTTCGTTGAGCGCCTCCACGTCGTGCGCGGAGCGAAAAGGTGTACTGGTTACCTCGATATTTATTTTTTTGCCCGTCTTTCGGATTTGATCAACCCAGCCATGGTCGTCTTCGATCACGATGCGGAAGGATACGGAATCGCCGGGAGCGAGCCCGGTGAGTTCGTTGGTGTCCTTGACGTCGAACGGCATCGTCATGGCTTGCATGTAGCCCGGGATGGCGTCGTGTTTGATGGTGACCGTTTTCTCGGCGGGCGCGACTTCGGTGACCACGCCGGCGGCGGGGTGAACTTCCTGATTGGTTTGAGCCGTTGCCGTCAGGGCAAGCAGCGCCAGGTTCAAAACGCAAAACAGGCGTAACATAATGGAACAAGTTGTACGAGGAAGTTTAAGCAAGTCAACCGGCTGATGGATTGAGCTGCAGCGCGGCTATTCGGCTGGTTTCAACGATTTCAAAAATGGTTTTCCAGTTTGTTGGAGGCGTTGCTCGAGGCGACGGGTGCAATCGCAGTCCGAGCAAGCCCACGGTTCGGTGCCGTTTTCGTGGCGGCAATTTTTGCGATTGTGCGCGTCCTGCACTTTCAACAAATCAAAAAACTTTTCCCAATAAGGACGCTCTTCCTCCAGCGGGACGGTGCAGAAACACGTTTCCACCCAGTGGGCCACGCCGTCTTCAGCGATGCGCGCTTGTTGCAGATCGTAAATATATTCGTCCCCGGCGATGGAGCCGCGGCCGAGCGAGCCGTCGCGGATAGCGGCAAGAAGAACTTTATCTTTGCCCGGTTTGACGCGGGCTTTCACCAAATAGCGCATGCGGAAAACATAATGCAGACGGCGCCCGGTGCAAATTCGACAGGATGCCGGCAGCAGGTTAAGCTCAAACGCTTTCGAGATGCTCGTGGCAGGCATGCACTTCAATTGTGACGTGAACGAGTTCCTCATGGATTTTCAGCGCAGCGCGGTACTCGTCGGGTGTGTGAGGATGATGCGCGACGACGCCGATAATGGCGGCAAATTTGCCGACGCCGACCTGCCAGATATGCAAATCAGTAATTTTTGAATCGCCGTCGGCTTCGATGCCTTCGCGGATGACCACGGGCAAATCGGTATCGGCCGGGATACGGTCGAGGAGAATCGAGCTGGTGTCGCGCAGCAAGGTATAAGCCCACGACACGATCACCACGGTGCCAACCAGGCCCATGATCGGGTCGAGCCAAACCCAGGCAAAGAAGTAACCGAGCGTCAACGCGACGATGGCCAGCACGGAAGTGAAGGCATCGGCAAGTACGTGTAAATAGGCCGCGCGCATGTTTAGATCGTGGTGATGCCCGCCGTGCGCGTGATCGTGATCGTGGCCGTGATGATGGTGCGGGTCGTCTTTTAGGATCCAGGCGGAGGCAATATTTACCAGCAGGCCGACGGCCGAGATGATAATGGCCTCGCGAAAGTGAATTGTCACCGGCGTGACAAGCCGGTGAATGGATTCAGCGGCCATGAGCACCGCGATGCCGGTCAGGAAAACGGCGCTGGTAAACCCGCCTAACACTCCGACTTTGCCGGTGCCGAAAGTGAATTGCGTGTTCCTGGCATTTCGGCGGGAGACGTAATACGCGAGTGCGGTGAGAATAAACGCCGTGACATGGGTACTCATGTGCCAACCATCCGCCAGCAGCGCCATCGAGTGCAGAACCGTGCCAGCCACGATCTCGACAACCATCATGATGGCCGTGAGAACGATGACTTTGTGGGTCCGTTTCTCGGCCGACGAGGTGTCGGCTGTGAAATTGTGCTCGTGTTTCCACGCGGAAACGTCAGTCGTGTGCATAATAGGCGGTGGCGATAGCCAAAGTGTCGACCGAGACACGAATGAAATCAACCGCCTTCTGCCACGGAAAATCAGTTCAGCTGGTAAACGCGCAGTTCGGCCTGGCCGGGTGTTGGGAAGTCACGGACGCCGAGATAAAACTCGCCGCGATCCGGCGAGAGATAGGAGGTGCGGGCGCCGCTCACGGTGGGGATGCGCTCGCGGAGGTGATAGGAATCGGCGCCCACCTGGTCGATGACATCGATGAATCCGGCGCCGCAGGACACAAAAATTTGTTTTCGGCTCGCGTCATAGAAGAGATCGTCGGTATCGCCGGAAATTTCGATGTCGGTGACGCGCTTTCCGGTGGTGGTATCAATCACAACCAACCGGGCGGGTTGACGGCATCCGACCAGAAGCCGATGGTTGGCCTCGTCGAGAGCCATGGGATAATTGGCGTGGAATTGATCCATGGGCCAGGTGGCAACCACAGTATTTAAGAGGCGATCCACCACGGCGATGTGTCCGGCATCCGGCACATTCACAAAAATGCGGTTACCGTTTTTTTCAAGTTGAAAGGATTCCGGATGGCCGGCCAGTTCGAGGTTGCGAAGCCATTTGCCGTTCGTCGCGTTAATCACCCCGAGCGCACCGCTGCCGTAGCCCACATAAATCAAATCTGATTTTGCATCGTAGCGCACGTTGTCTGAATTGGGCAGGCCGGCGAAGACCTTGATGGCTTGCAAGGTCGAGCCGTCGACGATCTGGACTTCGCCGCTGATGCCGTTGGCGATCACGAGGTGATTTTGCGCGGGTAGAAACGCGAGACCTTGCGGTTTGGAGCAACCGGTGATGGTGTGAATGCGTTTGCCCGCAGCGAGATCAAAGATCTCCACCGTATTGTTGCTCAACCCTGACATGAACAGGCGCTGCCCTTTGAGATCGATGGCGAAGTGATCGAGGCGTCCGGTGACGTTCGGCAGGGGAATGGTTTTTACGAGGGTGAGCGCGTTGGTGTCCGCGGCGTGAAGGTGAAGTGCGAGCAGTGGGAGACAGAGGAATTGGAGCGGTTTCATAGATTGGCGATATTCAACTTTTCGGGAGTTTCTCTCATTGGCCAATGATTTTTACCAAAACCCGTTCGCGTCGGAGACCATCAAATTCGCCGTAGAAAATTTATTCCCCGGGGGCCTATATTGTTTCTCAAAAGCAATTTCCGAAAAGGTGGTAAGGGGATTATTTTGATAGGACAAGGTCGGACTGGGTGCGACACCTTCTGCGAGTGACGAATGCGGAACACGAATTGCGGGATGAGAGAAGCAGGCCAAAAAAAGATTTTTATTTTTTTCACTCTCCAAATCGCTCAAAAACCCGCCAAATCCCAACAAAATCAACCACTTATGACGAATTGACCGGTTTCGAACCGAACAGCTTTTGAGGCAGGGAGTTGGAGCGCAATTTTCGAGTTTAGAGGGTGGAGACCCGACCGGGTTTTGGGGTGGGAAGGGAGCCGGGTTGGGGAGTTCAAGGGGGTGGAGTTCACGCGTCCGCTCCTCGACGGCTTGAGCCGACCTGCCGGCAAGATGCCGGAAGCACGTCATGGCGGCGGGGACGCGGACATCGCTGCGACCCAAGGCCCTGTTCGTTCCTGTTTTCATTCGCCCCTCCTTCTTCGATTCTGTTTTAGCATGGGTGTCAACTCCGGGAGGGACGTGTCGATATTCCAGCGAAACGGCGAGGAACCAATCTTCAATGGGTTCGTTTGGTAATTTTTGTTTTGTAAAGGTCGGAATCTGAGGTGTTGTTTGCGGATTGATCCGATTGATCGAACACACCCACTGCTCCGACCTTTCTCCCATTTCCATCAGACAAGATTTCGGGGAGTTTGTTTATTTTGGTTGAATTTGGAATGTGAGGGGGCACCCGATTTTTTAGAAAGAGACGATACGAGAAGTCAAAGTGTAAATAGTGAGAACCGCTATTTACTCCTGACCCCTTCATGGCCGATTTCCCATTACAAATCTTTTCGGTTCTTCGGTCGGCTTGTCGACTCTACGCGGGCAATACCAATAGAGTTGGAATTCGGATTAATCATCGTAGGGCACCCATTGCACGGCTGCCCCCCGCAATCGGGGCACGGGAAGTTTGGATCAGTTTCCGGGACAAGAGTAAATCCCTTGACTGCGATTGCAATTCCAGCGTCGACCGGATCGCTGGCGAGGTCTCCGCTTTTGCCTATCGTGCCGCGATAAAAAACAATGCATTTAGTTGTGTCGGCAACAGGACCGGCAATTTGGATAGTGACGGAATCTCCGGGCCGTAAATCGGAGGTAAGTAGCTGTCCGGTGACTAGTGTTCTGTTGAATTTTGTGTCATCTTGGTATACGTAAATCGTACCACCACTACACAGTGCTTGGCTGGAGGTATTAATTACCTGGAGATTATAATTATAATTTGCTGAATCCCACGTTACGCTGATCTGTAGCTGACCGCGGAAAAAGTAGTCGAGAAGGCCGGCGCTGTATTCAACGGCCTTAGGGATAATAATATCGTGATAATCCTTGAGAACATTATCGTCATAAATGGTACAATAAACCGCACCGCTAAGTCCCGGAATTTTGGCTCCCAGGTAATTGACCCTGCAAAGGTGCTCAATATTAACGCCGTCGGAATTCTTGCTCAGATAGACACCCTGACCAAGGTGGTCGCCGATTTTCAACGGTTTGACTCCGACCTGCGGATTGCTCTTGACCTGGTTATACGTAGTGCTGTGATCACGAGAAGGGAACGGATAATATGCAACGCTGCCCGGAGAAGAGTATTCGGGGAATGAATGACTTTTTCCGATAAAATTGCCGTTGGCAAACTCCGCCAATCCCAAGGTTGAACCGTCACTCAAAGCCGACCCATTTCCGTTATAATGATGCCGATTCCAAAAATCTTCCAATTTGCTAAAACCAGCGGCGCGCCAATCCAACACACCACTTCCGTAAATCAAATTTGCCCTATTATTCCCACCATAAGTTTCCAGGTAGCTTCGCCAGAAAGGCAGCAAATGTTGTTCATTCCGGACATGCTGGGGTTGACTATCATCTTCCAGCAAATGAAGGACATGGCCCAACCCTAGAAACATCTTGGCCAAGGCATCTTTGCGATCTTCCCGCTTAAGAGCCGTCAAACCAAGCCATTCCTTATCACGTACATTTTGCCAGGAATACTCGTTATATGTGTTAACATTGACACCTAGCCCCAAACTCGGAATACCTAGAAAATTGACACCGGGACAGTTCCGAAATGCGGCCCATGAGAACGAATTCGTTCCAACTCGGGGACACATGGGGGGCTTGATCTTATCATCGATCGGAATATTACTCAGTCCTTGCCCGCTTATCGGATCATAAAAGTGGTTGAACGACCTGAAACCACCATTGTCTTCCCACATATCATCCTCATGGAAGGCGCCATCCCTTATGTTGTTCCCTGACTCCGTGCTTCCTATTTCAAGCGAAACAACGTTCAGAAATTCAGAATACCCTTGGTTCTGGGAAAGCGCTGCATCCACCGCATGTTGTGCAATCTCCTGATGAACAGCTTTTTCATGTGCAGAAGCCCGGCAAAAGCAGAATGTTAGTGCCAGGGTCAGAATGCACACTTTTCTCGATTCAATTTTCATAAATAAATCAGCTCATGGACCTACCGCTCCTGTATTTCATGGTCTTTATTCTCTTGTTGTGGGCATCGTAAACTAAGATGTGGTCCCACAGAATGTCACTGAATATTCCAGGCACGTAGGTAGTAAGCCTGATCGCGTGCTGGCCAGTAGAATCTTTGAATAAATGAATGATGGGGTCGTCGCCCAATGTATTTTGCTCTCTCCACGGGAGCGTATGAATATAAGTCAGGTAATCGTCTTGGATTGCCAGCTTGAGTTTATCCCAATCTCCGCCCGACACACTCTCCCAACCGGCCAAGGCATCGGCGTGGTTGTAGGTGATACAGCCAGAATTACAGGCAATTAGAGCGAGCAGTATAAATGGCAGAACGCGAATCATTTTCATAGCTATATTGATTTTCTAAAACTCCACGATTTTCCACACTCCATTGAGGGGTTGCGCAATCTCACGATGAACAGGCTGTTCATGGGCAGACGCTCGAATAAAACACAAGGTGAACGCCGCGGTCAGAATGCACAATTGTCTCGATTCAATTTTCATAAATAAATCAGCTCATGGACCTGCCATTCCTGTATTCAATAGTCTTGATTCTCTTGTTGTGGGCGTCGTAAATCAAGATGTGGTCCCACAGAATGTTACTGAATATTCCTGGCACGACGGTAGTAAATTTGATCGCGTGCTGGCCGGTCGAATCCTTGAAAAAGTGAATACTGGCGTCGGTCAATGTATTTTGCTCTCTCCATGGGAGTGTATGGATATAGGCTACGTAATCGTCTTGGATTGCCAGCTTAAGTTTATCCCAATCTCCGCCCGGCACATGCTCCCAACCGGCCAAGGCATCGGAATGGTTGTACGTGAGACATCCCGGATTGCAGACAATTAAGGCGAGCAGTACAAAAGGCAGAACGCGAATCGTTTTCATAGTCCTATTGATTTTCTAAAACTCAACGATTTTCCATACTCCATTTTCTTTCACAAAGCTCACAGGGAAAGTGATTGTTTGTCCACTAATAACCTGTTCAAAATAGTATTGAGCCGTATCGGCTCCAATAGACACAGGTGTCAGCGTCCCGATAGCACTGATCTGGGTAGCACTGGCCGTCGTCCCGATATTATTAAACGCTTGCCGATAGGCTGGCGCGGTTGTGCTGCTAAAGCTAGAAATCGCACCGGAAATATCGCTGGCCGCGATATGGCTTACCATGGTATTCCACGTCTGCACTGGAGAGTCAGCGGGCAGAGTAACCATAATGACGCTGTTGTTACCGGTATCGGCAACATAGATTTTTTCATTCAGCAGATCGGGAATCTCAGCAACCGCTTGCACTTGACTTATTCCTGTTTGGGTTGAAGAAAGCGCTAATCTGGATCCGAAAGGCGTAGGATTCATTGAATCTGCATGCGTGACGGGAGAAAACACCTGAACCCGATTGTTTGCGGTTTCCGCAACATAAACGCCACGCGTGCCAACGGCCAATTTGACTGCCCCTTGAAATTGCCCCAAACCAGTTCCCGCCGAGCCACTGGTGCCAATCACCGAATCCGAAAAAGCCAAAGCGATTCGATTGTTTCCCGAGTCCACGATATAAAGATAGCCGGCTGCATCGTAAGCTACGCCTTTCGGCGTGTTGAACTGTCCGATGCCACTGCCTTGCTGACCAAACGAATTGAGAAACGTGCCGCTCGTGGTAAATTGCTGAATGCGATTATTTCCCGAATCGGATACAGCAATTTGTGTCCCATCGGGAGAAACGGCCACATCAAAAGGAGCGTTGAACTGGCCATTTCCCGTCCCGGAAGTTTTATCGTCCTTGCCGATGTGCCCGCTGGTCCCAAAGGTCGTGTCCAGTTGGAATGACGATGCCGTGGGAGTAAATCTGAGCACCTGGTCGTCGCCGGTGACAGCGACATACACGTTTCCTGCGCTGTCCACATCCAAGCCGGACGTCGATGTTCCAATGGATGCCAAAGATCTTAGAAGCGTTCTGCTGGAGTTATATTCCAGTATGGTAGCGGTGCTCCGTGAGAGAACGTAAAGATTGCCTGACGCGGTGGTCTTTAGGTCCACTGGATCTGTCACCGTAATTGTTGTATTCGGGGGCAGAACTGGCGGCGCTTGGACATTAATGCTCAATCGGCTCGGATCGGCAGAACTCCATCCGCCAGCACTTGAAAATCTCCCTGCGCTCGTCACGACCGTTGCAACCGGGAAATTTTCGCTGGCACTCGAATAGGTATGCGAAATAGAATTCAGATTGTTGGCGGTCTGGCTAATCTCACCATTGCCCTTGAAATCATAAATAACTTGCTGGAATGTGCCGGGAGCGCTGGAGGTGACTTGGAAACTCACGGTTAACGGCGCAAAACCAGCCACCGGAGTCGCGGTCAATTGGACTGGGTCCACCGGAGTGGCACTTCCATTGACCGTGATTGAAGCCGTAGCTGTCCTTTGCGCAATATTGTTAACTATCGCGGCTACTGAGTTTTCTTCAATCGTCGCGGTTACGGTATTGGCTCCAGGGTTAAGTGGGACGTTCAAAGCCTCAAACGTGTTGCCGCTGATAAATGCCGTCACACCGTTTACAGTGATTTGCTTAAGAAACGGCTCCACAAATGTCCCGGTTACGTTCACCCGCGCTGTTGTGATCGAGGAGTTATTCGCCGGTGTCGAAATCGTTACACTCGGAAAACTCGAATAGTGTTGGTAGTCGTACAAAAGCGTATGGCCGCTGGAGTCCAGTTCGCTGCCGGAATGGGCTAGGCTGTCAAAATATTGAAATTCCCACGTGTCGGGCAACCCGTTGCCGTTGCGGTCAACGGTGCAAGTGGTGTTGTCATAGGTGTAAATATCGTCCGGAGAACAGAGTGTGCCCACATTGCAGAAATCCGAGGTCGAAACACTCAAGGAATTGACAGTGCCGTAGGCGCCCAGATCGCATCCGAAGAACCAGCAGTCATAGACATAACACCAATTGTACCCGATGAAGGGTGCCTTGATACCGATCCAAAAAAACCGAACGTCCAGGTTATGCACGTAACCGCCATACCCATCCATCTGGCTCAGATCCAGGCCCACATAGGCGCGGTTGGCGGGAATATAGCCCAAGCTGCCTGAAATCTTCCCCAAGGCTCCGCCAGCCGAATCGTCGTTCATATCGGTGATCACCGCCTTTTGCTCGTAGTCCGGGCAATTGATGGCGACGGTGGGCCTTAAATTGCCGCTGGAGGATAATTTGATCACCGCGCCGGATTGGATCGTGGCATACCACATTACCACGGAACTGTTGATGAAATAGGTATGGTCGCTTTGAAAGGTGTAATCGTTACACGTCTGTACGATCTCGTAATCCATCACGAAGCCGGGTGGCAAGTTCAGGGCGGAGCCGCCGTCGCTCCGCTTTGACGCGCCAAGAAGTTGAGAGTTGAGAGAGGCGATCTTCGGCAGTGGCAGGCGACTCGCCTCGGCCAGACGCTCGTTGAACGGCCTCATCTTACCTGGACGCGGCGAGGGAACAGTCATTTGCGCCAACATCTTCCGGCGGGGCAACGTACGTTTTGCGGACGGTGGCGCGGCGCTGGCGCCGCCGGATGACTGCGGCAAATTCTGCAATGCCTCCGCGGCTTTGTTCCAGAGGACGTCCTCGGTCAACACGGCCCGGCTATCAATGCTCACTAGTCGTTTAATTACCGGTAGCGCGGATTGCGGTGAAGCTGTTGAAGGGGTTGTGGGCGTGGAAAAGGCCCGGCCCATTCCCATCTGCATCGTGCCGTAGTTCAAGGTTTGATCGGTCACGGCTGGCTCCGTCGCGGATTGCGCGGTCATCGCGCTCGTCGCAGAACGGGTTCCGGTGCTCATCGCCTTTTCCGTGATGACCGGCGCGGGCGATTGCACGATTTCGGTCAGCATTTCCAACCGGGCATTCGCTCCCATGCCGAAATCCGCCGGAGTTACCGAGGGTTTGGCGGTGAGCATAATGTCCTGATGAAAGTGCCCAACGTCGTAGGTGTAAGTAACCGAGCCTTCGATGCCGTTGGAACCGACGAAGGCGTCGGCGAAAATAACTTTGTTGCTCACGATCTGCGCCGAGCAATCCTTCAATTGCGCCAGCAAAACGCTTCCGCCCGAGTCCGGGTCGTAGAAGGCAATTCCCAGCGGGTGAGAGACCATTCTTCCACGCGTGCCGGTGGCAGGATCGGCCGGCAATTCCATATCCACCGAGCCGTAGGAATTGAGGTTGGTGGCCAGGATCACGCGGTAGGAGGCCCCGGTGCAAACGATGGCGCTGGAGAAACTTTGCACGATGGGTATGGATTCGATCCAATTGCCGTTGGTGTCCTGATAGTTCAACCCGTTGGCGACCAGCGTGATTTCATTCGTTCCGTACGCGCCGGGAATGACTTTGAAGTGCTCGCCGATTTTGGGTTCGTTGGACGTGCCGGCGGCGGCCAATGAATTGCCGGTGAAAGACAGGATTGCAATGAAAGAACTGACCATTCCAGCCAAGCACACGGTTCGATTTATTCTCATAGTGGTTTTATTTCGAAATCGGTTCCTTTGACGGGGTGAGACTCTGAGCGAGTTTCATCGCGAACGGCGCGCAATGAACGGCCCGCGAGGATCCGCCGTCGCCAAAGGCTATGGCGGGATTGGCTGCTCGCCCCACCCGCAGTGGCAACTGAAAATGGCGCGGACAAGCATGGTTGCCAGAGCGAATGAAGTTTTTGAAAAAGAGAAGCAGTGGAAAAATCAGATCGCCAGGAAAGTCGCTCGTTAAAGATAAAATCTGTGAGCCGGCCTAAGAAACGCATCAGCCGTGTGCGCCCAACTTGTTGCCATCCAATTCTCATGTCCCGCCCAAAAACCGTTCCTAAAATCCACCAACCGCAGCAACCGTGAGGGAGATCACCTCGTTCAGAAGCATTTCTACTCTGGAAGGCAATTCGCTCCAACGTTTTTAATAAATGTTTCTAATTCAGAAG
>Ga0265338_10009958_pt1 | contig 11236 bp, 11 predicted proteins | sample 42126metaG_FD_193579 | JGI IMG/M metagenome (GOLD analysis project Ga0265338, IMG submission 193579) | Rhizosphere microbial communities from Carex aquatilis grown in University of Washington, Seatle, WA, United States - 4-21-26 metaG | ecosystem: Host-associated > Plants > Roots > Rhizosphere... | reverse complement strand
ACTGTCCGTCGGCGAGCGCAGCGATGATGGCGTCGAAATCACTGCGCGCGACGGCGTGGGTGACAAGACCTGCCGCCATCGCATCGCCAAGCCCGATGCTGTTTGCCGTCAGCCCCAGATAGAGGCCCAGGCGGTCCGGCAGGCGGGACAGGAAATAGCTGCTGCCGACATCGGGAATGAATCCGATGCCGGTTTCCGGCATCGCGAACATCAGCGAGCTATCCGCCGGCCGGTGGCTGCCATGGATCGAGACGCCGGCGCCACCGCCCATGGTGATACCATGGACCATGGCGATATAGGGCTTGGGATAAGCACCGATCAGGGCATTCATGCGGTATTCGTCGCGCAGCAGGCTCGCGCCCGCATCGCTGCCCGCCACGATCGACTGTTGCACGGCGCGGATGTCGCCGCCGGAACAGAAGGCGCGCTCCCCCTCGCCTTTTATAGCGACGGCCTTCACGCTGTCGTCGGCCGCCCAGCCCGCGAGGCTGTCGGCAATGGCGGTGATCATGCCGTGGGTCAGGGCATTCAGGGCCTTGGGCCGATCCAGGGTCAGAAGGCCCAGGGCGCCCTGTTTCGTGGCTTTTATATGGGGGTCGGTAACGCTCATAACAGGCGAGACTTGCGTGCCCTGCCCCGAATTGGCAAGAGAACCGCTATGAGCGCTTACCCTGCCACTCGGATGCGCCGGTTGCGGCGGCATGACTGGACCCGGCGTCTTGTCGCCGAAAATATGCTGTCGCCGGCCGACTTCATCTGGCCAGTCTTCGTCATCGAAGGCGAGAACAAGCGCGAACCCGTCGCTTCCATGCCCGGGGTGGAACGGCTGTCGGTGGATCTGGTGGTGGCCGCGGCGAAGGAGGCCGCCGGTTTGGGCATTCCGGTGATGGCGCTTTTCCCGCAGACGCCGGCATCGCTGAAAACCGAAGACGGGCGCGAGGCGTTGAACAGCAACAACCTGGTCTGCCGCGCCGTGCGCGCCATCAAGCAGGTGGTGCCACAGATCGGGGTGATGTGCGATGTGGCGCTCGATCCCTATACCAGCCACGGTCATGACGGCCTCTTGCGGGACGGCGATGTGCACAACGACACGACCATCGAGATGCTGGTGCGCCAGAGCCTGGTGCAGGTCGAGGCCGGTTGCGACATCATCGCGCCCTCCGACATGATGGATGGGCGCATCGGTGCCATCCGTGCCGCGCTGGAGAAAGCCGGTCATCACAACATTCTTCTGATGGCCTATGCCGCCAAATATGCATCCGCCTTCTACGGCCCCTTCCGCGATGCGGTGGGCTCGGCCAAATCGCTCACTGGCGACAAGCGCAGCTATCAGATGGATCCGGCCAATGGAGATGAGGCCCTGCGCGAAGTGGCGCTGGACCTGGCCGAAGGTGCCGACATGGTCATGGTCAAGCCGGGCATGCCGTATCTGGACCTGGTGCGCCGGGTGAAGGAGCGCTTCGCCGTGCCGACCTTCGCCTATCAGGTGTCGGGAGAGTACGCGATGCTGTCGGCCGCCTTTGAAAAGGGCTGGCTGGACCGCGATCGCGCCATCCTGGAGGTGCTGACCGGCTTCAAGCGCGCCGGCGCCAGCGGCATCCTTACTTACTTCGCGGTGGAAGCGGCAAAATTGCTGCGGCAGGCCGCTGCCCGCGACCTGGCCGCGACTCATGCCGAGCGCCTGGGACAGCCGTCCAACACCAACGACGCCTGACAAAAGCTGCGTTCCGCGACGATATTTAAAAATCGCTGGAACAGCTCGGTTCCGGCCGTGTTGATTATATCAGACGACATGAGACAGGCGCAGCGATGGCGCTCAGAAGTCATCCGGTTGAAAGCTACTCTACCGACCAGGTCCGCGGCAGCCAGATCATCCTGCGCCAGCACTGGGAAAAGATCGTCTTCCTGGGCGGGCTGGCGGCCACCGTGTTCCTGCTGGTGATCGCTCAATTCATCTGGAGCTAGCCGCCGGGCCTGGGACGGTGCGCTTTTTCGAGCTGATCGTACCGGACAATCAGCCGCCCTGGTCTCTTCGCTGCTTCGGTAACAAAGAATGACGGTGCGGAACCGGTACCTGAGGGAAGCGTTGCTCGCGGGTCACCGATTTTCCAGGCAGGGCATGATGGGTGAGTGCGAAAATCCGCCGGATGCGCGCAAGCCTGAGCGCAACGAGAGCCTGTTGATGGAAAAGCCGCAGCTGCGGGCCATCGCCAATTATCTGCGCGGCTTTCACGGCGCCGATTCCTTTGTTACCGCCCTGGCGCGCGCCCGCAGCCTGAGCGAATCGGGGGAACTGGCCATCGCCGCGGTATGGAACCAGATTGCCGAGGAGATCAGCCAGATCGAGACCAGCGCCGCGCTGGAACGCTGCCTGAATCGTCAGACATAAGCTCAAGAGACGCTTGAGAATATCCGTGTAACTCTATGAACTGACGGATAAAACGGCTACTGCTCGCGCTCGGTGGCGAAGAGGCTGCGCAGGATGATCTCGGAGCGCGCCGGCAGCACATGCAGTCCGGAACGGCGCTGGCCCAGATCGATCACATTCTCCAGCACCAGCATGGCCAGGCCATGCACCGCGCTCCACACCGCCAGACCCAGCGCCTCGTCATGCAGCGCGGCCCCGATCTCCTGGCCGATGGCGTCGGCCTTGAGCCCCAGGGTGGGAAACTGGTCGCGATTGGGCAGCTGGCCGCCGAACATCAGCCGCGCCAAAGCGGGCCGCTGGGCGACAAAGCGCATATAGGCCGCGCCGATATTGGCGATCTTGTCGGATTCGTTTCCTTGCGCCTTGGCCGCCTCGCTGATGGCCTCGCGCAGTTCGTCGAAACCCTCGACGGACAATTCCACCAGCAAAGCCTCGTGATTGTGAAAATGCCGGTAGGGCGCGGCATGGCTGACCCCTGCCCTCCGGGCCACAGCCCTCAAAGTCAGGGCCGCGAGGGATTCTTCCTCAAGGATGGCGCGCGCGGCCTCCAACAGGCCGTTGCGCAAATCGCCGTGGTGATAGCCACGGCCGCCCCTGCCCGCCGCCACCACGCCAGGAGCGTTGGTGCGAGCATCCTGCTCATTGTTCATAACGTAACAACCTCTATGACTTATGGCCCTTACGCGCGTGCTCCTGGCGCACGAAAAGGCTGGATGTATCCCAGCGTTTGCCCCCCAAATTCTCCACTTCCGCATAGAACTGATCCACCAGCGCGGTGACCGGCAGGCTGACGCCCTGCTTGCGTGCCTCCTCCAGCGCGATGCCCAGATCCTTGCGCATCCATTCCACGGCAAAGCCGTGATTATATTCCCCCGCATTCATCGTCTTGTAGCGGTTCTCCATCTGCCAGCTCTGCGCCGCGCCCTTGGAGATCACGTCCGTCACCGCCTCGATATCCAGGCCGGCGGCCCGCATCAGGCTATAGGCTTCGGCCATGCCCTGCACGATCCCGGCGATGCAAATCTGATTCGCCATTTTCGTAAGCTGTCCCGAACCGGCGGGGCCGAGACGCTTTGCCATCTTTGTATACACGGCCATCACCGGTTCGGCCTTGGCGTAGGCGGCTTCGGAACCGCCGCACATGATGCCCAGCTTGCCGTTGACGGCGCCGGCCTGGCCGCCGGAAACCGGCGCATCCAGAAAATCGAAGCCGCGCTTTTGCGCGTCCGCCGCCAGTTCGCGGGCAATAGAGGCCGAAGCCGTGGTGTGGTCCACGAACAGCGCGCCTTTGGAGATGGCGCTGAAGGCGCCATTGGCGCCCAGGGTGACTTCGCGCAGGTCCGAATCACGGCCCACGCAGCAGAAAACGATCTCCTGGCCCTTGGCCGCCTCGGCCGGGGTGGGCGCGGACTTGCCGCCATACTCGGCCACCCACTGCTGGGCCTTGGCGGCGTTGCGGTTGTAGACCGTGACCTCATGGCCACCCTTCTGCAGGTGACCCGCCATCGGATAGCCCATCACGCCCAGGCCGATGAATGCGACTTTCATTTCAATCCACCACTTCAATCTTAGGGGTTTGTCCGCCCGCAAAGGACGGTCGCTTCATCAGCCAAATAACGACAAATACAGGCAAGGAAACGAAGAACATGAAAAGGAAATCATTGGCATAGGCCTGCACTTGCGCGCGGTATTCTATGAGAGAATTAAAATTTGCCAACCCAAAAGGAATCTGGGGGTTCATCATCATTGAAGGACCATTGACCCCCAGAGCCCGGTTGAAGGGCGAGGCATAGCCCGAAAGTTGTGCATGAATGGTCTGAACCGAGCTGGCCAAAATGGTCGAGGTGACCGATACCCCGATTGCCGAGCCGATATTGCGCATAAGATTGGTGAGTCCGGCCCCATCCGTGCGCAATTGCGGGGTCAGGGTGGCAAAAGCCACCATGTTCATGGGGACAAAGACCAGCCCCATGCCCACGCCCTGAATAAATGTCACCAATGAAATATTGCCCACCGAGGCGCTGGGGGTCCAACCGGTCATGGCCCAGAGCGACCAGATCAGCAGCCCCGCGCCGGCGGTCATCAACAGGCGCGGATCCACCTTCATGGTCAGGCGGCCGGCGAACATCATGGCGAACATCACGCCCAGGCCCCGCGGCACCATCAGAAAGCCGGTCTGGGTGACGCTGCGTCCCGACAGGTTCTGCAGATAGGGCGAGATCAGCGCCGAAGAGGCCAGAAGAATGATGCCCATCACGAACATCAGCACCAAGCCGGAGACGAAATTGCGGTCCTTGAAGATCTCCCTCGGGATGAAGGGCTTCTTCTCGGTCAGCATGTGCACCAGGAAGAGATAGATGGCGATGCCCGCGATCAGGGCCTCGATCACGATCTCGGACGAGGAAAACCAGTCCTTGGTGGTGCCACGATCCAGCACCAGCTGCAGGGCCGCCAGACCCACCGACAGGGCGCCGAAACCGAACCAGTCGAATTTCAGGCTGCGGTCCTTGGCGGTGTCCTTGAAGAAGATCCACAGCGCGACACAGGCCGCCAGGCCGAAGGGCACATTGATATAGAAGACCCAGCGCCAGCTATAGGCATCGGTCAGCACGCCACCGAGGGTCGGCCCCAGGATCGGCCCCAGCATCACGCCCATGCCCCAGATCGCCATCACCCTGCCGCGCTGGGCGGGCGGATACATGTCCAGCATCACCGCCTGTGACAGCGGGCCGAGCGCGGCGCCGAACACGCCCTGGATCAGGCGGAACAGCACCATCTGCGACAGGCTGGTCGCCGCGCCGCAGAGCATGGAGGCAATGGTGAAGCCGGCGATGGACGTGATCAGGAAGTTCTTCTTGCCGAAGCGCGCCGCGATCCAGCCGACCGGCGCGGTCATGATCGCGGCGGCGATGATGTAGCTGGTCAACACCCAGGTGATCTGCTCGTAGGTCGCCGACAATTCACCCATCATGTAGGGCAAGGCGACATTGGCGATGGTGGTGTCCAGCGCCTGCATGAGAACGCCCGCCATCGAGCCCAGCAGCACGGCCCATTCCGCCACCTTGCTGTCATAGCTGTGCGCGGCGTGCGGCGCGTCGGTCATAAGCCGAATTCGTCGCGGAAGCGGGTGATGCGGCGCTTGCCAGTATCGATGGCCGTCACCGCGCTCATGCCGGCACGCAAGGCGCTGGGACAGGAGCTGTGGTCGATGGCGATGCGCACGGGGATGCGCTGCACCACCTTGACCCAGTTGCCGCTGGCATTTTCCGCCGGCAGAGCCGAGAAGCTGGAGTCGCTGCCCGCATTGACGCTGTCGATATGGCCATCCCATTTGCAGCCGGGATAGGTGTCGACCGTGATGCTCACCGGCGCACCCAGGCGCACATCGGTGAGATCGGTTTCCTTCATGTCGGATTCGACCCAGACATCCTTGCCGATCAGGCCCACCGCGCTGGTGGTGGTGAAGGCCGACAAAGCCGAAACCACCAGAGTGCCGGGCTGGAGCGAATCCACTTCACTGACGGTGCCGTCGAAGGGGGCGCGGACGGTCGCATGGTCGAGCTGGCGCTGGGCCTCGTCCAGCGTGGCCTTGGCCTTCTGATATTCGGGGACCTGCTCGACCGGAATGTCCACATTTCCGTTCAGCTTGGCGAGCTGAGTGGCGGCGTTCTGCTGCAGGGAGGCGAGCGTGGCCTGCGCGCTCAGGACCGCGGCGCGCTGGGTATCCACCTGCATGGCGGCGATGGCGTTTTCCTTGGCGAGCGCCAGATAGCGCGTATAGGTCTGCTGGTTGGCGACAAGCTGCGCCTTCTGGGCGGCGATCTGGCCGACCGCGGCGCGATACATGGCGCGGGTGGAGTCCACATCCTGCACGGTCTGGCCCAGCGCCGCCTTGGCGTTCTCCACCGCGATCACGAAAGGCTTGGGATCGAGGGTGAAGAGCACGTCGCCCTTCTTTACTTGCTGGCCCTGATGGACATTGACCGTCTGCACCAGACCGGAAACGTCGGTGGCGACCATCAGCTTGTTGGCGCGGACATAAGAGTCGTCCGACCCGACATAACGGCCGCCCGCCAGATAGACCACGCCCGCGATCGCCAGAACGACAGCGACGCCGCCGATCATCAGGATCTTGCGCAGCTGTCCCCTGTCCATTGCGGCGCTTTTCGCAGGGGCGGAATAAGCGGCGACATTGGAAGCCGATGACATGCTATTCTCCTGCCGCCGCGATGCGCGCGGGCGGTTCCGTGGTGAGCCGGGTCTTCATCTTGAGCAATGCGTTGGTAACGAGTTCCACCGTGGCTTCGTCCAGATCCTGGGCGACTTCCTGGAAGAGTTCGGCCTTGTAGACCTGGATGGCCTTGAGGATCGGTTCGGCGGCCGGCAGCAGGTGCAGGCGGCGGATGCGGCGGTCGGCGGGATCAAGCCGCCGCTCCAGAAGACCGCGCGCTTCCAGGCGGTCCACCAGGCGGCCGATGGTGATGGGCTCGACCTCGCAAAGGCCGGCCATTTCATTCTGAGTCATGCCGGGCTGGCGGGAGAGCCGCCCCAGGATGATGCCCTGGGCGCGGGTCAGGCCGTAATCGCGGGCCCAGCGGTCAAAACGGGTCCGCATCAGGCGGGCCACGTCATAAAGTTCCAAGAGGAGTTCAGGTTTCATACGCGACAACATAAGCTGGCTTATGTTAACGCACAATGACTTAAGCCATGCTGTTTACAAAGGACCGGCCATGCGCCAGCCCGATGGTGAAGTTCCCTGCCCTGGCTTCAGTTGGTGATCAGGTAATAGGCCAGCGCGTAGTAGGCCGAGGCGAGCACCGCCAGCCCCAGCAGAATCCAGACAAATCCCCGCACCTCGAACCGTGCCACAGCCGCCCCCTCAAAAATAAGGGCGGCTCCGTGGAAGGAGCCGCCCTGCGCAGGTCCGCCTCCCCCTTCTTGCGAAGCAAGGAAAGGGGGAGGTGCCCGTAGCACCCATCAGGTGCGAAGGGCGGAGGGGGTTCGGGAAAAACTACATGCCGGAGCCCTGGATGCCCTTCCAGCTGGCTTCGATGGCCTTCACGGCATTGTCGGGTAGCGGGACATAGTCGAGGCCCAGCGCGAGGTTGTCGCCCTTTTCAAAGCCCCACTGGAAGAACTTCAGCGCGTCCTGCGTCGCCTTGGCGTCCGGCGGATTCTTGTACATCAGCGCGAAGGTGGTGGCGGTGATCGGCCAGGACTGCGCGCCGGGCGAGTCCACGAAGAGAACGTAATAGGCGTTCTTCTCGGCCTGGCCCCAATCCACGCTGGACGCCGCGGCCTTGAAGGTCTCGACCGTGGGCTGCACGGTCTGGCCGGCCTTGTTGACCATCTTGGCGTGCGCCAGATGGTTCTGCTTGGCATAGGCATATTCGACATAGCCGATGGCGCCCGCGAGCTGCGCGACGTTGCCGGCAACGCCTTCATTGCCCTTGGCGCCTACGCCGGTCGGCCAGTCGATGGCGGTATCGGCGCCGATATTGTTCTTCCAGTCATTGCTGACGCGCGCCAGATAGCTGGCGAACTGGAAGGTGGTGCCCGAACCGTCGGAGCGATGCACCACGGTGATGGCGCGGCCCGGCAGAGCAACACCCGGGTTGAGCTTCTTGATCGCCGGATCGTCCCAGCGCGAGATGTGGCCCTGGAAGATGCCCGCCAGGGTCGGCCCGTCCAGGGTGAGCTGGCCGGGGCCAACGCCCGGGATATTGACGACCGGCACGATGCCGCCGATCACGACCGGGAACTGGATCAGCCCGAAGGGCAGCATTTCCTTGGCGGTGAGCGGCTTGTCGGTGGCGCCGAAGGTCACGGTCTTGGCCTTGATCTGGGCGATGCCGCCGCCAGAGCCGATGGACTGGTAGTTCAGGCCCACGCCCGAGCTGCCTTTATAGACCGAGGCCCATTTGGCGACGATCGGGAAGACGAAGCTGGAGCCCGCGCCGGTGATGTCTGCGGCCATGGCCGATGTGGCGATGGAAAGTCCGACACCCACGCCCATCAGGGTCTTGAAGAGTCTGTTCATGTCTTTTCTCCGGTGTTGGAATTAGTTGGCGTACTGCACGCGCAGCCCGATGATGTTCAGATCCTGGCTGTCACGGTTGAGATTGCCGATCACACCCTTTTTGACCTTGACGATATTGTCGTCGAGCATCACGCGGATGTTGCGGTTGAGGTACCAGTTGACGCCCAGCGCCACGACCCGCTCATCGCCGCCCACGATGCCGGCGAGCTGGCCGGTGGCCGCAGCCTGGGTGCTGTTCCAGTTCAGGTTGGTGTCGCTGTAGCGGGCAACCAATTCCCACGCGCCCCAGCTATCGCCTTGCAGCGAGAACGGCCGCGAGGGCACCGGCGCGCCGAAGCCGGCTTGCGTTTCCGCGATGCCGCTGGGCGTATAGGTCTTGGTCTCACCGGTGATCAGCCAGGCCGCGCCGATGGTGAAGCCGGAGAAGGTCGGGTGATCGATCACGGCGGTGGTGCTGATGCAGGCGGCATTGGCCGTGACGGCAACGGAGCCGCACTGCCGGTCCATCTTGAACTGCGCCCATTCGCCTTCCAGGTAGAGGCTCTGCCAATTGCCTTCCATGTCGAAGGCGATCATGTCGCCGGTCTTGGCGGCGATGGCGCCAGTATCGATCAGACGGGTGCCGTCTACGCGGATTTCGGGACGATCACGGAAGCGGACAGTTTGCGAGCCGCCGCCGGCTGTGTTGCCGCTGTAGAGGATCGAGGCGATGCTCATGCCGACCTGGAAGTTGGAGATGCCGTCGGACCAGAAGCGGTCCACGACGCGGCCCAGGATCTGGCTTTGCTCGTCGCCGCCATTGCCATGGCCGGCGGCTGAACCGGTCTTGGCGCCGGTGAAGGCAACGTCGAAGGCGACGTTGTCGCCGGACCAGAAAGCGTCGGTCTTGTTGTAGCCCACTTCGATGCCGCGGCGGCTGTCACCGGCGCCGAAGCTGTCGGCGGCGATGTTTTCGATCTCCGGACGCTCCAGCCAGGTCAGGTTGGCCGAGGAGGTCGTGCCTTCCATCATGAAGGACGGCTCGAGAACGCCGACGTTAAAGTGCCAGTTGGGGATGCCGACATAGGTGATCGCCATCTTGTTGAGCAAGGGATCGCCCTCGCCCGCGGGCTCGATCGAGGCGATGGAGCAGGTCGAGGTGGCCGCGGCGCCCGGCGCGCCGGTGATGGCGGTGGTCGCGGTGCAGGTGGGGTTCTGCCCGCCATCGCTGCCGCCCGCGTTCAGGCGGATTTCATACTGGAAGTCGCTGAAGGCCTTGCCCTCGATGCCGAAATAGGCCCGGCGCATCACCGCGCCGCTGGAGAGGTCGGTGGGACCGGCAAAGCCGGCGGGATGGGTCGAGTCCTGCGAAAAGCCGGCGAAGTCGGCCTGCATGCGGGCGCGGATGGCCAGGGTGAAACGACCATCGCCGGAAGCGAAGGTGGCGCGGCCATTGTCGAAATTCCAGACCGCGGAATTATAGCCCTGCTCCAGGGTGGAGAGGCGGGTACGGTCGGACATGGCGCGATCGTTCTGCGAGGAGAGCGCGTCTTCCAGCGCCTGCACGCGGGCGGCCAGTTCGGCATTGGACATGCCGCCGGTGCCGGATGCGTTACTGACATTCTGGGCAAGAACCAATGGCGGCTCGACCGTATCGGTCTTGTCCGCGGCGCGCGCGCCAGCGGTGATGGCGATGACAGCGGCCCCGGTCATCAACGCCAGTTTCCCCAATTTCATACCCGAAGTCCCCTTTTGTGAATCGTGCGCACATTGCGCGGCGCTTACCTCGCTGGGGGGAGCGACGGCTGAATGACGGTTCCGTGACAGATGCGTGACAGCCTTCGCGGCTGCGAGAGATTCCGCGGAATTCCGCGACCGGCACCTTACGGAATCTTAAGTTTGTTGCCCGAAAGCCGCGGCCGGTTCGAAGGCGTTCGACCGGCAGTTGTTATCGCTAACCCGCGCCACCGCGAAATGTCAGTACACGGAATAGATGTTCCCGGTACGGCGCGCCCGCCACCCTGTGAAAGAGCCCAGGATTGCGGCCGGACACCTGCCCTTGAGGTTCGTCCACGCACCCGGCAGATTGGAACAAAATGAGGCCTTGAAGGCCAGGGCACGCCCCAAGGGGATCAGACAATGCTGGTGCATATTGCGAGCGTGCTCACACCGGAGCAGGTCGCCGAAACAGTCCAAACCCTGTCGGCCGCGCCCTGGGGCGATGGCCGGGAGACGGCCGGCTACCTGTCGACGCGGGTGAAGGACAACGCCCAACTGCCCGAAGGCCATCCGGTCGCCCGCAAGCTCGGGGCAGTGATCCTGGACAGCCTGGGGAACAACCCCAAATTCATTGCCGCGGCCCTGCCCCTCAAGATCGTTCCGCCCCTGTTCAACCGCTACAGCGCCGGCCAGACTTATGGCAGCCATATCGATGGCGCGCTTCGGCCGGTGGCGGGATCGCCGATCAAGGTACGAACCGACCTGTCGGCGACGCTCTTTCTCAGCGACCCCGCCAGCTATGACGGGGGTGATCTGGTCATCGAGGACAGTTTCGGAGAGCGGCGGGTGAAATTGGCGGCCGGCGACATGGTGCTTTATCCCGGCACCAGCATCCATCACGTCACGCCCGTGACGCGCGGCGAGCGGGTCGCCTCCTTCTTCTGGATCCAAAGCGCCGTGCGTGACGACGCCCAGCGCAGCCTGCTGTTCGAACTGGACGATGTGGTGCGGACGCTGGGCGGCAAGGAAGCCAACCACAAGGAGGCCGTGCGCCTGGCGGGCATCTACCA
>Ga0265338_10009957_pt1 | contig 11236 bp, 10 predicted proteins | sample 42126metaG_FD_193579 | JGI IMG/M metagenome (GOLD analysis project Ga0265338, IMG submission 193579) | Rhizosphere microbial communities from Carex aquatilis grown in University of Washington, Seatle, WA, United States - 4-21-26 metaG | ecosystem: Host-associated > Plants > Roots > Rhizosphere... | reverse complement strand
GGTGATGCCAAGGCCAGGCCTATCGGGAATCGCGGCATAGCCATCCGCATAGGCGAACACCGCCGGATCCTCGATGTAATCCACCAGGTCGTTGCTCTGGTTGTAGTGGATGCCCAGGCTCTGTTCCTGGATCACCGCGTTGTAGCAAACCGCGTCCAGCTGCAAGCAGACGGCCAGCGCGATGGGCCCCAACGGGCAATGCAGCGCCACGCCCACATCATAGGCTTCGGCCATGGCGGCGATCTTGCGGGTTTCGGTGATGCCGCCGGCATGGGAAGGATCAGGCTGGATAATGTCGGCAAGACCATCGTTCAGAACAACCTTGAAATCCCAGCGCGAGAACAGCCGCTCGCCCAGCGCGATCGGCGTTGACGTGTGGTTCTTGATCTCCTTCAGCGCCTCGACATGCTCGCTCAGCACCGGCTCCTCGATGAACATCAGCTTGAAGGGTTCGAGCTCTCGCGCCAGTTGTTTGGCCATCGGCCGATGCAGCCGGCCATGAAAATCCACCGCGATGCCGAACTCCGGACCCATCGCTTCGCGCACCGCGGCGACCCGCGCCACCACCGCATCCAGTTTCGCGGGACTGTCCAGAAAGGCGCATTCCTCGGTCGCCAGCATCTTCACCGCGGTAAAGCCGCGGCTTGCCGCCTCGCGCGCGCCTTCCACCAGACCTTGCGGCCGATCACCGCCGATCCAGCTATAGACCCGCATCTTCTGGCGCACCGGCCCGCCCAGCAACGCATGGACCGGCTGGCCCATAACCTTACCCTTGATGTCCCACAGCGCCTGGTCGATGCCGGCCAGCGCGCTCATATGCACCGCGCCGCCGCGATAGAAGCCGCCACGATACAAAACCGTCCAGTGATCTTCGATCGCGCCGGGATCCTTGCCGATCAGATAGTCGGCCAGCTCTGCCACGCACGCCGCCACCGTTTCGGCGCGGCCTTCGACCACCGGCTCGCCCCAGCCGGTGACGCCCTCATCGGTCTCGACCTTGAGGAACAACCAGCGCGGCGGCACCACGAACGTGGTCAGCTTGGTGATTTTCATCGCATCCCTAAACAGCGTTTTGTCACGCCTTGTGACAGACAGTGACGGCCTTTCGCGGGGGGCGCAATGCTTGCGCCCCTCTATTCCTTGGCCATCCGCTGACGCGTCTGGCCGTGCAAGTTGTCGCAGGGACAAGGCGCGCGGCTTCAGGAAGGCCGTATATAGCCTATATTCAACTTATGACCGAAGAACGCGACGTCAGTCTGAAAACCGCCATCCTTCGCGGTGTGTTGCACCGCTGCCCGGCCTGCGGCGAGGCCAAGCTGTTCAAGAGCTACCTCAAGCAGGTCGAGGCTTGTGCCGCCTGCGGCGAGCGCTTCGGCCATATCCGCGCCGACGATGCCGCGCCCTGGGGCACCATCATTCTGGTCGGGCACGTTTTCCTGCCGTTGGCCTTCCTGGTGAATGTGGACTTCCTGTCCACCTGGGCGGCCATGATGCTGTGGGCCACCTGCTTCTGTCTGCTGTCGCTGGCGGTACTGCCGCGGTCCAAGGGCCTGTTCCTCGGCATCCTCTGGCATACGCGCGCGCCGGGCTACAAGCAGGTCGAGATCGCCTCACCCGGCGTCAGTTGACGTCCTTCAGATAGCTTGGGCTGAGCGTACCCTTCTCTTTCGCGACCGGCATCAAGGTCGGATAGAACTGCACAAAGGTCGTATCCACCGCGCCATGATCCTGGTGACAGGAATAGCAGTTGGCGCTGAGCGGCCTTAGCGCGCCCGGAGCCTTGCCGTCAGGCGAAACGAAGAAGGACCACCCACCGGGAAAGCGCTTGCCGTCCTTGATGTGGATTTCCAGATTCATCACATCGGTTTGAAACTGGCCCGCCTTGCTGAGCGTGCCGGCGGATTCCGCCATCCGGTTTTCCTTGATCAGGATCGTGCCCACCGGCCAGGTGCCGGTTTTCTGGAAGGCCGCGAAAGCCTTCGGATCGACGAAGACATTGTCCAGCATGTGATGGCCGGGCGCTGCGGCGGTGTTGTAGTTGAGGTCGAGGCTGGAGGTGAGGAACACCCATTGCCGGTAATTGTCCGGCACCGCCATGGTCTCCGGCTCATCAGCCAGCGCGCCAACGGAAGCCAACAGCAGACCCACAGCCAAACCCAGATATCGCATGAACACCCCCGAAAGCCCTTCGGGGAGTGTGCCGCCTAGCCCGCGCTGCCGCAATTGCTGTTGCAGGACCCCAGACATGCGCAGCCATATTGGGCCGCGCGCGACGCCAGGAATTCCTCCAGCGCCTGCTTGAGGAGATGCTGGCGCGTGACGTCGGCTTTCACCGCCAGAATTCCCAGCCGCTCATAGTCATGCGCCGACATGCGGAAGGCGCAGTTGCGCTCTTTTATTTCCGGCGGCGGTGGCGGCGGCGGCGCGACCGCCGGGCGCCAAGGCCGATACTCCGGCATCTCTTCTGCCCGGGACAGCGCCGGCCAGGGCCGCGCCTCGCCCTTGCGGGCCAGCAGATCGGCGGTGATGTGGGCAAATTTGCCGTGGCTCATTTCACGCCCCAGGTCGGCTGGTCGCTGGCGCGGCGGCCAAAGGAGCGGCGATCGGGATGGCGCTGTTCGGTCGTGAATATCCGCCGGTCGATGCCGGAGCGGCGTTCGGGTCCGTCATAGACCGGAGGCGCCTCGATCACGGGAGGTGGCACTATCTCTTCCACGCCCGGCGACAGCAGCGAGCTGATGGCCAGATGCTCCGGCGCGATATCCGGTAACAGGGTCGGATCCTTGACGATGCGCGACAGCCGGCTCTGGATGTAAAGCCAGAGCTCGCTGATCTCCTTGGCGGATTGGGAGTTGGGCACGACTTCGCCCACGGTGCGGCCGTCAATCATGCTGGCGGCGAAATCCACCCGGTGATGAATGGTGACGGGCGCCACCGTGCCGTGCTGCGACAGAGCCACCGCGCTTTCGCCGGTGATGCGGGCACGCGCGGTGGCGGCGTTGACCACGAAGATCAGCGGCTTGCCGTGACGCTCGGCAATGTCGACCGTGGCGCCCACCGCGCGCAGATCATGCGGACTGGGGCGGGTGGGAACCAGCACCAGATCGGCATGGGCCACGACCCGGGAGATGGATTGGGTGATGGCAGGCGGCGTATCCACAACCGCGATCTTGATGCCGGCCTGCTGAAGACCCGCCAGCGCTTTTTCGAGATCAGGCAGCCCCGCCTTGACGAAGTGCGGCACAGGTGCCCGGCGGGCATTCCACCAATGGGCCAAAGACCCTTGCGGATCGGTGTCGATCAAGGCGATTTCGCCAGCCCCAGCCCGGGCTGCCTCGACCGCCAGATGGCCGGACAGGGTGGTCTTGCCCGAGCCGCCTTTCTGGGATGCCGCAACAATGGTGTACATGGCGGGGAGCATGGTCCTGGCCCTGTTTCGCGCCCGTGAAGGCCAAAAGCGCAATTTGTCTTGAATAAGACTTGTATTTGGGACGGCCCAGCCGACTGTCCCCGCCCCGTCGGCCTGAAACGCCTTGGAGCCGCCGTATCTGGCCCCTATAAATCGACTGTTTCAAAGCCTTTGAGGAGCGTCATGAAAAAGCTGCTGGCCGCTGTGGCTTCCCTTTCTCTGGCGATGGGTGCGTCGGTGCTGGCGCTGAAAGCGCAAGGCACCAGCCGGAATGTCTGGGACGGGGTTTACACCGCCGATCAGGCGGCCCAGGGCAAGACGCTCTATGACAACAAATGCGCGCTGTGCCATGGCGCGGAATTGGCCGGCGCGGAGATGGCGCCGCCGCTGTCTGGCCCCGTCTTTCTGGGCAACTGGGCCGGCCTGTCGGCGGGCGATCTTTTCACCCGCATCCATTCCACCATGCCGGCGAACGATCCCGGCAGCTTGAGCAACGCCGATGCGTCGCTGGCGGTGGCCTATATTCTTTCCTTCAATAAATTCCCGGCGGGGACGACCGCATTGCCAAGCGAGGATGCCACGCTAGGCCAAATCGCCATCACGGCCGAGAAGCCGGCGGGGAAGTAACTCTCTTTCTCTTGATCAGTGTTTGGGATCAGTGGCGCCGATATCGGCCCGCACTTTCCACACGCCATTCTCCCGAACCCAGACGGTCATGTAATGGCCAGTGGTGCTGACACCAGGTCCGACATGGCTTGAATGCCCCTCGGTCCAGCCAAGTGTCCCGTCAGCCGAGACACCGCCGGTATCGGGCACCCAGCTGATCTTGACGTGCGGATCGCTGTGCGGCGCTTTCGGATCGTTGAACCGCCGGACTGCATCGGCCTTGTTCTTGATCGGGGCCGCGCCCGTAAAGGTCTGCCCATCCTCAGCCAGATTGGCGAGATAGGCCTGGTCATAACCCTTCTCCACCGACATGCGCGCAAAGGCGCGATCGACGGCCAGCAGGTCGTCCTTCGGATCGGCTAACGCGGGTGCGGTGGCAGAAAGGATCGAAAGAATCGCAATCGTTCCGCTGAGATGTGGTTTCACGCTTGGCCTCTTTCGAAAATCGGTCAGGAGAGTATGGCGCATTTGAGTTTGCTGGTTGGTGACGCGGCCGATGATGGAGATATTTAGGGTCTGTGTCTTCGCCTGCCGCGCCCGCCCGAAGACGCTGTCGCGCGGGCGGGCTTGGCATTCGTTTCCACGCGGACCGCGTGGAAACGAATGGTGCCGCCTGCGTGACTCGAACACGCGACCCCCGCATTACGAAGCAAAGAGGACTAAAACAACCAGACGGTGCCCCCAGTGCTTACTACGCAGAAATCGCCGTTTAACCGGGGACTCTCAGATCCTTTGCCGCCTTAAGTGGTTAGTCAAGGAGAGTTTCTTCGAGTTCAATTTGCTAGGGCTATGCAACCCGCAGGCAACCGCTCCCGCATCTCCGCGACATTGGGAGTACGATCCGGGTGCCTAAAATCGCGTTGTGACGCAATCTTCGGTAGCGAACTCTTCGATGTCTGCCCGGCCCTACTGAGAGCTGCTCACCTCTGCCGACATCCCGCTGCATTGCTGAATTGCGGCGCAATTGTCTCCGTGATTTTTTAGCGGGAGGAGGTACCAATGTCCGACCAGCGCAGCCACCAATCCTTTAGCCAACCATCTGACGATAAAGTGGAAAAGTTCGTAACGCTTAAGCATGCCGCTGTCATGCTAGGAGTTCCGGAATTTAAAGTGAGGCGCGCGGTAACGCGCAAGCAATTCCCCTCATATCGTTTCGGCAACAACCGCGCTCTTGTCAGGATGTCGGAAGTTTTGGAGGCTATAGAGCGATTATCGCGCCAATAGCCAACTAAGATATTGTTCGAAAGTGCATCACTCAGCCAACAGGGCGGTACGACGCTGGATTTCGCTTACGGCCATCCCCGCCTCACCTTGAATAAATACGTTTGTTCGGTACTGGCGGTACTGAGATCTGATCCAGCGAATCGCCCAAAGAGAGAGCGGATAGTGGATCCAAATTGCCGCCCATGAATGAGAGAGAAAAATGGCTTGGCGAACTTCGCCTAAATCCGAAGGAAGGGTCGTACTATGGCGGGGTACCGCACGAAAGCATTGCGGCCATAATTTCAGCACTATTTTCCCAACGGCTTGGCTGCATTGTCCTAAGGGGCGCGCCCCTCTTTCGTGGCTCGTCCTGGTGTCAATCAATCGAACTATCACCTAGGTGGGAATAATTAGTGGCTCTAAGTCGCCGTTGCGCTTGTCCGTCGCAAAAAACGCTCGCCGACTTACTTCAACTGTCCTCGCGCAGGTCCTAAACCCGAATATAATCACGGCGTTATGTCTGTCAGCCGGACCGCTGGCCGGTTGGCCGCCACCCACGCTGGCGCGATTGCTGCCACGACTTGGCGCGGTCCCGGGCCCAACCGTTAGCCTTTCAGCCGACTACCCCGCTCACGGACCGCTTGTCTTATGCGCGACAAAGTCGCACGCTTAGCTAGTTTCCTTCTTAGCGTGTGTCTTCCGCTCACCGCGCTCAGCGCTGAACGCGCTTTCAAGGGCCGACTCGGTAGGGCACCGCGCCGCGGTGTTGCGATTGACAAGGAGATCGGGAATGTCGGCGCAGACGACCTTTCGACCCCAGCTGCACGGATTCGACTTCGACAACGACTGGGACGTCGACGACAACTATCGGAACTTCGTCCGATCCGAGATCGCCAACGCACTGCCAATTGCGATCACCGCGATCACCGCCAATCCGATCCTTGGCCCCGCCCTATTCAGCATCCTTGGGGTGGCTGTCGGGGTCGTCACGGCACTTGCCCCATGGCTCTTCGCGACGCCCTTCCTGATCGACGGCCTCGTCAAGCTTCTGCTGAGCAAGATTGGCGATGCACTGCCCGACAACTACGGGGCGTGTGGCGGAATGGCTTTTGCCCCGCTCGACTACTTTTACAACCGGCTGGTCATCCCCAAGGGCGTCAGCCTCTCTGCCGACAAGCAATTCAACGTGCCGCCTTTGAGCGATCCGGGCGCTCTTAAACTTCGGAATTATATCTTCTCCCGCTTCAGCGACAGCTGGGCGTCCGGGGGCGTCCTGCACACGATGCTGCAGTGGTTCGTGATCCTGAACACCATCCCCAGCGATCTAGGCGGTGGCGGCCCCGCGGTGCAATCGCTCTGCAAACCCGAATGGGTGAAGCTTGCCGGGCTGCTAGACCTGGGCAAGCCGCAGCCGATCGCGCTGATTTTCGACACCTGGAACATCTTCGACAACCACCAGCTTATCGCCTACGGCTACGGGGGCGACCCCTTTTCCGGCCCCGCCTACATCAACGTCTACGACAACCGTGTTCCGGACCAGGAGCTGTTCATCCGGTTCGATTTTACCAAGTCACAGATGTCCGGAACCATTACCGACGCGAATGGGACGGTGATCGAGCCTAACACAAGTAACGGCAAGAGCGTGCCCGATCCGGCTTTGCGGGGGTTCTTCTGCGCCAACTACGTGCCGATGGCTCCGCCGCCGGCCTGGGGCGTAACAGAGGGACTGGCGGTTTTGCCGACGAGCTGTCAGGGCGTCAACATGGGTTTCGCCCTCGCGGCAACGACCGCCAACGCGTTCAGCTTCTTTCAGCAACCGGACCAGATTACCAAGATCACACCCGTCGTCGGGGACGCATGGGGCATCCAGACCTACCCGGCGAACTACCCGAGCCTCCCGACCGCAGATGTCTGGGGGACCGGGCCGGCCCCGCTCGCCGCCGAGGTCTCCTTCATGTACCCCGGCGTCTATGTCGAGTTCGCAAAGGGCTTCCTGCAGGTCGTCGACAGCAAGGGCGCGACCGTGATGGACCAGTTCGGAGAGCCGCTTACCGGTTTCGTGAACCTGCCGAGTCTCGCGCCTCCGGCGGTGGGTTCGGTGAGTCTGGATGTCCATGCCGCGCTGGTCATCACGCCGGTGAACCACACCGGAGATACCTGCTTCTTCCCCTATTTCGAGGGCGGGGCGGTCGTTCTGCAAGTGGCCCCGCCGCCTTTCGCGAGCGGCGACGTCACGTTCAAATGGCATGTGAAGGGCGTGAAAGTGCCCAACACCACGTCTCAGACCGTCGAGATTTCCAAACTTCCAGCCGCGGGCAGGACGGTGGAGGTAACCGTCGAGGTGCGAGACATCACCACGGGCTGCATTGCCACCGGCTCGCTAACTTTCACGGTCTATACGGCGAACCAATCAGGGTCGGAGACGGCCCTGTGCCACCTCGTCCACAGACTGTCCGACCTGATCGTTCCGGGCCTCATCAATCCGTTGGGCCCGGACAATCCCGAGCTCAACCGCAATGTGCTCGAGAACATCGCCCAGATTAGAGAGGCAACGAGAGCGATCACTACGCTGGCGGACGAGCTCGAATCCCGCGAGAGCGGGCAGTAGCCGGAGCCTGCCCTGTCCAAAGGTCCCCAACGACGGTGTCGCCCCCGTCGGCAGCCCGAACCGGTGAAAAACTTCCGCGAACAGAGAAGGTAGACGCATTAATTTCCGACAGCGGCCTTGAGCAGTTCGCCTAGCTGCGGCTGGGGCCGCCCGTAGGACTCAGACCCTCGCATGCCTGGTGCGCGAGCGCACTGCTGACGTTGTGATCCGGCCATTACGAAGCAATTAAATAGTGTGCCTAGAATTGCTCGGCTATTCCAAAATTCGCTTACTGCAGTTTTGTCTCCGTTATCTACGGGTGTTCGGCGCACGCTTCGCGTACTAGAGGCCACCCACGGGAGTTTGGAAAGTAGAGGAACTGCAACCCGGCAGTAACCAGAGCTTTCCACGTGCCGTTATGACCCGCCGGTTTCAGCTAAGTCGCGGCCGACCCTTGGACGAGACCGCGCGGAACACGCCGATGGCGAAGGCGGAAAGCAAAAGTCGCGGGCGGGAAACCGTACTACAAGCGCGGCTCGTGATCCTGACTTGGTCCCCAGGCATCACATACTTTAATCGGTCCTATCATTCTAATGATGGACCCAATTAACGCCCTCAGTACAGGCGCTGCATGGGCTAGAACTGCCGTCTTTTTCTGAGCCCAGTCAGATGTCCGTCACTTGGCGATAGGGGCGGAGTTGTTGCAAGGACTTGCGTTAGTTGAAACCTGCTGTTCCCAAACTCTCCAATATCCGTCCGGTCGGCCGCGCAGCATGATCGCCTCGTCTCGACAGCTATTTCCTTGAAATTCGGTCCTATACGTGAGTGTGCGATATACTCCTACCGGCCAGCCACTGGGCGTTTGAAAATCCGAAAACCCGATAGGCCCGGTGCGCTTTAGTTCTTTGCCCATCATACCCCTCGAGGCTCTGTAGACGCTCAGGTATGTAGCCTTGTCCTTGATCGCAGGCGCTTCGGGGTCCAAAAGTGAAAAAGCTCCATCAAAGTTATCGGCATCGACCTTGGCCATATATTCTGATGCTACTTCTGGGGCACTATTCCGCGTAGGTATTGTCACAATATGTGTAGCGACAACTATTTGCGGTCGCATCGCGTAGACAATTACAAACAAAGCAATTGCGCCCCCCGCCTTCACGAAGGGGATCTCCACTTCTAACAAGCCCGGTATTATCGCACCAACGCCGGCAGCAGCGAGAGCTAGCACAGTAATAAAAACCCTTTGCTGGCTTTCAGTAGGATCTTTGAACACCACTGCAAAGACCAGCATAGTAGTGACAAATATTATCCCGAATGCGAACGCCAACAAAACGTTGATGTTTAGGTTTCCAACTATAATCCCTCTGTCTTCATTCGGCGTAGTATTCATCAGGTAGCATCCGCGGGGCACATCGCAACCACACCCGCCCATAGCGCAGCACCGCTGCCACCATATTGAGGCCCAACCGGGCCTTGATAGTTTTGGTGGAAAGATGCGATTTGGGCTAGTTCGCTTTTGGAAAATCTAAGTTGGTGAAGCGCCCAACAAGTCGCTAAGAACTCATCCCCTGTCGGAATGCTGTGGTGTGCGCACTCGTGATAAGTTGTCAACTTCTGCATTAACGGCGGCAACGCAAAGTACATCTGCGTATATTCCGTGTAGGGAATGCCGCTGACCCGATTCCAGTTTGATATGGCCCACGCAGGGTCATTTCCAGTTATTTGCCACACCTGCATTGGCTGATGTGTAAAATAGTTGAAGCCAACACATTGGTGAACATTGGGTATGGGGACTTGTGCCTTAACAGTGCAAGGTGATAGTCCAAGTATAACCGCTATCGAAAGCGCTGCTATGGACAGTGGATGAGCGCGATTGCGCAAAGTGGCGACGGTGAGCGGCATTGATTTCCCCCATATCAACATCTTGTTACAGAAGGCCCGCTGCCGATAGTTCGACCTTTAAGCTGGCCAATAGTTTCTCCGATATCAACTTGCTTGCGCCAAGTGTAAGAACAGATCCCAGGACATCGCTGACCAACCCGCTGAAATTGTCCTTTCGAAGCTGGCCAAGTACTGCCTCCAATCTTTCTTCGATCGGTTTCAGTAGCTGGTCAGGATCCAATCCACCTTTCGGCCAACGAGGAAGAGGTTCGTTTTTTTGATCTAGCACCGGCAAGATGGGAAGATAATAGGCCGTCTTGTTGCTAATATCGTTCACCTTGTTGCCATCAAGGTCGCACGCGTGGTTTTTACGAAGCGCATCCGTCCATTTGTCGAACAAGACATTGTCTGCGCGTAAAACCATTTCGGTTCTTAAATAGGACTGCATGTTTGCGCGCCCCAGCAAGAAATCATGCGTGCGGAAATCTCTGGAACCCCACCCCGCTAGTGCTCCCAGAGCGGTGCCAGCCAGTGCCGCTTCACCGACTTTGCCTATCTCGGGTCTTGTTGGCACCAACTGGAACCGGCTAAAAACGTCATCAGCTCTGAATAGGTCCATGTCCGCAGTAAGGTAGCGAGAGGCGCTGACGAACATGCCGACCACCGCCGCTGCGACCCGCAAGAGACTTCTTCCGCTTGGCGGCAAGTCGCTTGGTTGGTCTGCTAACGGGTCAATCATCAACATCGCCCGATATGCTTTGGTCGGTTCCCGCGGATTCCGACCAATTAGCCCCGCGAGGTCACGGTGCAGGTAAGTCACGGGGTCATTGTTGAAGCAGCCCCCGTCGACCGCCGTGAATTTGTAGGTGCCGGAGCGCACAACATCTGGAAGGACTTCCCAATCCGGCTTCGACCACGTGATTTCGTAGTACGGATCGTCGGCCTTTGGGCGGATCTGTGGTCTATACGAATAATGCTCTGCCGGACGATCCAGTGTTCTCGCAATCAGACCCAACGGCATGGACCCGCTAGCTGTAGCAAATTTTGCTAGATACTCATATCCGACAGCAAGCGCACCGCTGGCCGTTGGATCGACCCAGAATTCATCGTCGCGCTTGCCTTGGGTCGGATCCTCGTTGTGAGGGTCAGCACCGTTCGGGATCGCGAAACGGGCAATATCGTCGTGTTCAAGATAAGCAACACCGGTGAACTGATTATAGGTAGGAATCGCCTCAACCTTGTAGGGAATACCTCTGATATTGGAAATCGTCGTGACGACCCTGAACGGTTTGGCGAAGTAGCTTCGCGTGAACCCGGTCTGCACCTGTGCGAATTGCACCAATGAATTTGCGGCGTCGTCGATCATCGTACAGTTGAGGAGCGATGTCGCGTGCTGAACAGGAGTGCCATCACCTGAAGGCTTTGGGCCCGGGCTCACACCGGTCCCTGCATCAACATCAACGTTCGGGTCGATATCGACCCGAACGTTGATG
>Ga0265338_10009955_pt1 | contig 11239 bp, 7 predicted proteins | sample 42126metaG_FD_193579 | JGI IMG/M metagenome (GOLD analysis project Ga0265338, IMG submission 193579) | Rhizosphere microbial communities from Carex aquatilis grown in University of Washington, Seatle, WA, United States - 4-21-26 metaG | ecosystem: Host-associated > Plants > Roots > Rhizosphere >... | reverse complement strand
CTCTCACTACTCCCCCCCCACAGAAAACTTTCTTGGAGATGGCGGGAGCAAGGCACACCGGATACGTGTCGACCGGCATGCGCCGGAGCGATTGGCGAAACCCCTGGCCACCCATTTCAAAGAGCGCGCCGGGTTAACGGCGGCTGGCGGCCCACAAAGGCCGGCCGAGGGCGAACATAGCGCCCAGCGTAAACCCTGTAAAGGGATAATCATTGGATTTTTTGCGGAAAGCGGGGATTTGAGAAAGGCGAACAGGCAGAGGAATCAGGGGCAGGGGAATGGTGTCATGCCCCACCCTTCTCGCATATGTATTCAGCAATCGTCTTCCGAAACAAAGGTGTTTTCAAGCCTTCCTCCAGCGGCTGCGGGCGTCCAGCCGTGATCGTCGACATCGTGTGAAGCCAAGAGAGTCGGTTCGGAACCGTCCAAAACTTGACGCGCTGTGAGACCGAAAGACAGCGGCTCGAAACCGCGCGGGCTTTCCAAATGTCGAATGTCGAACTCTGACCCTAATGTCAGATACTAATGTCAGATAATGTCAGTTAAAATGTCAGATAAAATTCCGCCGCTGACGGGCGCAAATCAGCTCTGCAAAGTGGGGAATCCTCGGGGGCAGAGCGGGAGGGTAAACCAGAATTCGCTGCCTTTGCCCGGTTCGCTGTTGACGCCGATGCGTCCGGCGTGGGCTTCGATGGCGAGCTTGCAGAACGTAAGCCCCAGGCCCGTGCCCACGCGCGGCCCCGATTGCGCGACCTGGCCGAATTTCTCGAAAATGCGCTTGTGGAATTCGGGCGGGATGCCGCGACCGGTGTCAATCACCGAAACGCGCACGGCGTCGCCAACCGCTTTGATGACCACGCGCACGGTTCCATTGGGGGCGAACTTGATAGCGTTTCCAACCAGGTTTTGGAGAACGCGGGTGATAAGATCGCGATCGACTGACACGGTGACCGGGCTGGGCGGAGCTTCGAGATCGAAGGTCCGGTTTTGGCGCAGAGGCTCCAGCACGGAGAAGACTTCGACCGCGACGGGCGCGAGGTCGCATTCGGCGCGATGCAATTCGAGCTGGCCGGCCTCCATTTTGCTGACGTCGAGCAGCGAATTGACCATTTCGAGGAGCCTCGCGGCGGAACCGCGGGCGCGGCCCAGGTAGGCCGCCCCGCCGGGGGAGAGCGTGGGCTTTTCGGCGGTGGCGCAGAGGTCGACGTACCCGAGCAGCGCGGCGAGCGGGGACCGCAGATCGTGGACGATCATGTGGGTGAGATTGTCGCGAAGCTCCTGGAGGCGGCGAAGCTCATCGTTGCTTTGCTCGAGTTCGCGATTGCGCTGTTCGAGTTCGAGTTGGAGGCGGTGAATCTTCAAGTGCGCCTCCACACGGGCCGCGACTTCCTCAAATTGAAAAGGCTTGGTCACGTAATCGACGCCGCCGGAAGCGAAGGCGCGGACCTTGTCAAGCGTTTCGGTGAGGGCGCTCAGGAAAATGATTGGAATCTCACGAAGGATGGGATCTTTCTTAAGCTCGGCGGCGACGTCGTAGCCGGAGAGTCCGGGCATCGTTATGTCAAGTAGAATCAAATCGGGCGCCGAATGCCGCGCTGTCTGCAAGGCCAGCTCTCCGCTCAATGCCGGGCGCACTTTGTAGCCCCGTTCCTTAAGCATCCCGCTAAGCAGTTGCAGGTTCGCGTACGTGTCGTCCACGACCAGTATGTCGGACGCGATGGCGTCGCGTTGGGGCGGGTTCATTTGGCGGGCGGTGTCGGCTCGAACAGCTCGAGCAAGCTTTGGAACTCAAACCGTTCGGCGCGCGCGCGAAGCTCCGGCGCGACGGAAGGCGCAAAAGGTTCGACCTGGGAGATGAGGTCGAGCACGCGCTCCAAATCAAGGTCGAGCGCCGCCCGATAAACGCGCTCGCGCCATTCGGCCGGGAACGTGGCGGCGATCTGCGCGCGGTCAATGGTTGGAGCCGGCGGCTTCTCGATTTTGCGCTCGGCCATTCGGCTAAATTGCGCGCCAGTGTGAAGCCGGATCATCTCGAAGAGGTCGCCGTCTCGGAACGGTTTGCTCAGAAAGTCGTTGGCGCCGGCGGTGGCGGCGTTGTCACGATCTTCAGCGAAGGCGCTGGCGGTGATGGCGATGATGCACGGCTCGCGTCCGCCCGGCAGGCCGCGGATTTGCCGAATCGCCTCCAAGCCGTCCATATCGGGCATGCGGAGGTCCATCAGGACGAGACGGGGGCGCCATTCCTGGAACAGGACAAGAGCGTCTCGGGCGTTCTCGGCGGAGCGAGGCTCGAACCCGGCGGGTTCGAGCAGGCGATGGAGAAGCTCGCGATTCTCAGCCTGGTCATCGACGATGAGGACGCGCATTTGCCCCTGGCCGGGGGCGAGGCGGTCGACGCGCCGGCGAAACACCATCGTATCGCTTTCAACGGGCGTCGGCTGGCCGGGGTCGACGAGCGCGGTAAAGATGAAAGTGGAGCCTTTGCCGGCTTCGCTTTCGATGACGATGTCGCCGCCCATCAGGCGCGCAAATTCCCTGCTGATGGCGAGGCCAAGACCGGCGCCGCCGGCGCGGGCGCCCGCGCCCGTTTGGCCAAAGGACTGAAAGAGGCGCATTTGATCGGCGGCGGTGATGCCGGGGCCGGTGTCGCGGACTGCGAAGCGAAGGTGTTTGCCGTCGTGGGCGGCGGAGGCGTTGACAAGGATGCCGCCCTGCGCCGTAAACTTGACAGCGTTGCCGACGAGATTGAACAGGATTTGCCGCAACTTCCCATCGTCCGCCGTGACGAAACGCGGGACGCTCGAAGCGATGTTCACCTCGAACTGGAGCTTCTTGGCGTCGGTGCGGAGGCTGAACATGTTCTCGACGTCTGCAAGGAGGCGGTGGAGGTCGAAGGAGACGGGATTGAGCGTGACGCGTCCGGCCTCGATTCTGGACATTTCCAGGACTTCGTTGATGAGATCCAGGAGGTGTTCGCCGCTGCGGCGGATCGCGCCCAGGGACTGGCGATGCTGCTGGGTGAGGGCCGGATCGCGGTCGAGGAGCTGGGAAAAGCCGAGGATGGCGTTCATCGGCGTGCGGATTTCATGGGACATGTTGGCAAGGAAGGCGCTCTTGGCGCGGTTGGCGGATTCGGCGGCTTCCTTGGCCTGGCGGAGTTCGTCGCGGGCCTTTTCGAGGTCGGCGGTGCGGTCGTTGACAAGCTGCTCGAGGTTATGGCGGTAACGCTCCAATTCATCCTCGGCGGCCTTGCGGGCGGTGATGTCCTGGGCCACGCATATAAGGCAATCCTCCCCGCGAATGGACATGGGCTCGACGGAAACGAGGGAAATTATATGGCGGCCGGAGGCGGCTTGGGTGGTCAATTCGAGTCCGCGGACAGACTCGCCGGCGCGAAGCCTGCGGATGGTGATTTCGCGGTCTTCGGCGTTTTTCCAGGCGCCAAGTTCGATGGTCGTTTTGTTGCGAATCTCAGCGCGGGACAATTCGTGCATTTGCAGGAAGGCGTCGTTGGCCTCGATGATCACGCCGTCTGAAAGCCGCGTGATGAGCATGCCGACGGGGCTGGATTGAAAGGCCTTCGAGAATTTCTCCTGCGACTCGCGCAAGTCGTCCTCGGCCTTTCGGCGCTTGGTGATGTCCTGAACTTGCGCGACCCAATGAGTGGGAACGTAATCGGCGTTGCGCGAGATAGCGACGTGGACTTGCGCCCAGACGGCGTGCCCTTTCTTGTGGAGATAACGTTTCTCAACCTGGAAGGAATCCATCTCGCCTTCCAACATCCGCTGAATTCGGTCCAGGTCGCGGTCAAGGTCTTCGGGATGAGTGACGTCGCGGAAATGTCGGCCTCGCATCTCTTGTGCGCAGTAGCCGAGGATGTCGCACAGCGCGGGATTGGCCTCAATGACGCGCCCATCGGTGCAGACGATGGCCATGCCGATGATCGAATCGCGAAGGATCGACCTGAGAAGCGATTCGTTGACAGGAAATTCGTCGGACGCCTGGGTTTCAGGCGCGCCGGGGCGTGTGACTTCACGCAAAGAGTCGCTCATGGTTGGCAGGGAAACAAGCCGCCGATAACTGGCGAAAGGTACGGCAACCGGGGCGAATGAAAAGCGCAAAGTCAGCGCGCGGCGATTGAAAGCGATTGAAAGCGCCGGTCAAACGGGTGACGGCTCGGCAGGAGCCTCGCCCTACCGGGATAACCGGTTGGCGAGCAATGGTTTGGGTAGGGCGACGCTCCCGCGGAGCCGTGGTGTTGAGAAGGGAGGTTCATTGGCAGCCTCGCCCGCACCCAAGTCAGCGCGCAGCGGGCTTGTCTTTGACTGTCCATTTGACAGTCGGCAGCGCGATAAAGTCGGATTTGCGGGAGAGCTTGTCCCATTTCTTTTCCAGCCGCGCGATCCGTTTGGCGGTGGCGGGATGGCTCTGCAGCGATTCGGGCATGCCGTCGCGCAATTGAAATTGCACTTCCGCGGCCTCGAGCTTCTGAAAGGCGTGAATCATGCCGCGCGGGTCGATATTGGCGGCGACCATGTAATTCCAGCCGACATCGTCTGCCTCCGTTTCATAATCGCGCGAGAATCCCTGGAACACCATGAGGCCGGAGCCAATGGCGAGGATGTTTTCCGCGCCGCTGTTGCTGTGCAAAAACAAGCCAAAAACCATCAGGGGGCCGGCCGCCGCAATGCCCCGCCGGATAACGTGGCGCTTGGTTTGATGCGCCAGTTCGTGGGCGAGCACGCCGAGAATTTCGTCCGGCTGGTCCGTCATCTGAAGCAATCCGGAGGTGACCACGACATGGCCGCCGGGCAGGGCGAAAGCGTTCGGCAACGGCTCGTCCGCGACGTAGAATGTCAGCGCGCGCCGGTCCGGCGGCAACACCTGGATCAACGGCGCGCAGAGCGCCGCCAATTGCGCCACGTCGTTGGTGTCTTCCATCAATATCTTGCGCTTCTGGAGCGACTGGATTTCGTGGTCGCCGATTTTTTGTTCCCACCTCATCGGGACGCGCGCGGCGATGGCGCGGACCATCGCGCTGGTGGCCAGCGAACCAAGCCAGACGACGACCACGCATGCGCCAATGAAATAGCCAGTCAAGCGCAAGGCGCGCGTTAATTCGCGCCTGCTTAATGCGGCCGCGACTTGCGGGCGCGTCCGAATCGTCGCGTTGCGAAGAATGGCCTGGTCGCGCGTGAAGATGATGACGTCGGGCCGCTCGGCGTCGTTGAGAAAAATCCCGTTCCCGTCGCTCTCAAATTCCACTTCGAGGTTTTCCGTCGGAATCTCCACTGAGAGGGCCTCAGATTGGAAAAGCAAGGCGACGGGCCTGATTAGCACTGTGCCAGCGACCGGGTCCGCTCCGAAATCCGGATGGAACAGACTGGCTTCGTAAAGGCGCGACGGTGGGTTCACGCAACGCCGATCCTAACTCGTCCGTCCGTCCGCCGCCATTCCAAAGCGCCGCAAAAACCAACCACGGCTGCGGTGAAGCGGCGCAAAAAAGAGCGCGCTTCGCGCAAGAAGCGGTTACGCGCCGCGCCGATCGATGTCGATACGAAATGGAGAAATCACAGTGACAACTGGCTTGGACAATTCGGCTTCCCCAAAAGGGCGCCGGCCCAAACTCCAATGAACGAAATGAGACGACCGACCCGAAGCAAGATCGCCGCGGTAGGCGCGGGGCTTGCCATCATGGCCGCTTGTGCGTCGCGCCTTTGCGCCGGCGAACCGTCCACGCCGCCGAACGCCACAGAGCTCAAGAAAATGAGCCTCGAGGACCTGATGGACGTCAAAGTTCAAACGGTCTACGCCGCCTCCAGGCACGAACAGAAGACCAGCCAGGCGCCGGCCAGCGTGAGCATCGTCACCGAGGAGGACATCCAGACGTACGGCTATCGCACGCTCGGCGATCTGCTAAGCAGCGTGCGCGGTTTTTATGTGGACTTCGATCGCGCGTACAGCGTGGCGGGATTGCGCGGCGTCAACCGGCCGGGCAGCTATGGCGACGGCATTTTGCTGATGATCGACGGCCACCGCATGAACGATGGCTTGGTGGGCGCGGCTTACACCTACGACGATTTCCCGCTTGATTTGGATTTGATCGACCGCGTCGAAATCATCCGCGGCCCGGGCTCGGCGCTCTACGGCGACAACGCATTCTTCTCGGTCATCAACGTGATCACGCGGCGCGGGCGCGATTTGCAGGGAGTGGAACTGTCCACCTCGGCCGGCAGCTTCGACACCTATTCGGGGCGGGTGACCTATGGTTGTCTCTTCACCAACGGCATCGAAGTCCTGGCCTCCGCCACTTACAAGGACAGCGCCGGCTACGATCATCTGCATTTCCCGGAATTCCAAAGCGTCAACGGCGGCGTCGCTGACGACCTTGACGGCGGCCACGTCTTGAAATTGTTTTCCACGATTTCCTACCACGATCTCACGCTGGAAGGCGGCTTCAATGAACGCCGCAAATCGCTGCCGACAGCGGCGTACGGAACGCTGTTCGACGAGAAACCCAATTGGATTATCGATCAACGCTCCTACGCTGAGTTGCGCTGGCAGCATGAATACGACGCGTGGACGCTGCTGGCGCGCGGCACGTTCGACAGCTACAACTACCGCGCCGAGGGCGCCTTTGACGCCGCGGCCCTTGAGCTCGGGGCTCCGGGTGACATCGTGCTCAATCACGAGTCCGACGGGGTCCGTTCCGCCGGCGGGGAATTGCAGGCCAGCCGCACCTTCTTCGACAAGCATCAGGTCCTTTTCGGCGTCGAGGGCAGGGACGATTTTTGCCTGCACGGATTGGATCATATCGAGAACCCGCCAGTGGTTGTCCAGGAGGGCGAAACCAGCGTTTACAACTTCGGTCTTTACGGTCAAGACGAATTTTCTGTCGTCACCAATCTGACGCTCGATCTGGGCGGACGCGTTGACCATTACTCGACCTTTGGCAACACGGCCAATCCACGCGGCGCCCTGCTTTATTCGCCCTGGGAAACGACGACTCTGAAGCTGCTGGCCGGCCGGGCCTACCGCGCTCCTAATCTCAGCGAATACGCCTACAACGCCCCGGGTTATGTGCCGAATTTCGCATTAAAGCCCGAGATTATCCGTTCCTATGAATTTGACTGGGAACAGCAGATTTCAAGGCCGCTGCGATTCATGGCCGGCGTCTACTACAACGAAATCCAGAACGAAATCAACCAGGTCGACCAGACTGCCAACCCAAGCGTGGGCGGCATCACCTATATGAACATCGGCAAGGCGGATATAAAAGGAATCGAGACGGAATTGGACGGCAACTGGGCGCATGGGCTCCGCACGACCTTGAGTTACACCTACGCTGACGGACGGGACTCTTCCACGGGCCAGTGGCTCCCCGATTCGCCGCATCACGTCGCCAAGTTGAACCTCGCCGTTCCCATTTATCGCGAAAACGTCTATGCCGGTTTTGAAGTCCAGGCGATGAGCGAGCGGCTTTCGCTGGATCGCACGACCACCGCATCGGGCGCGGTGGTGGCCAACTTCACCATTCTGAGCCGGGAATTGGTGAAGGGCCTGGAGGTTTCAGCCAGCCTCTATAATATTTTTGACACACGGTACGCCGATCCGGTGGGCCGCGACATCCCGGAAGAACTCATCCAGCAGGACGGGAGATCCTTCCGCGTGAAGCTCACATATCGCTTTTAAGAGGCGCGCAATGGCTGCAACCCCATTTGCGTCAAATACAAGCTCCCGGTCAACCGCTGCGGGCGTGTTCTGCCGCTGGCGCGTATGGCTGGCGGGGTTCTTGGCGCTGGTGGCATTGCAGCTCGGCCGGGGCGTGGCTTCGGAAGAGTCCGCCCCGGGCGAGTATGAGGTCAAAGCCGCCTTCCTTTTTCATTTCGCCCAATTCGTCGATTGGCCGGCGCGGACGTTCCCAAGCTCCGAAGCTCCGGTGGTCATTGGCATTCTCGGCGAGGATCCGTTTGGAAGCGTTTTGGACGGAATGGTCAAAGGCGAATCCATCGGCGCGCGTCCCCTGGCGGTCAAACGCTTGGCCTCCGAGTCGGAGATTTCGGGCTGCCAGATCCTGTTCGTCAGCCGATCCGAGAAGAAGATCGTCCCGACACTGTTGCAGCGGTTAAAGGAGCAACCGGTCCTGACCGTCAGCGAGGTCGACCACTTCTGCGAGGCCGGCGGCGCCGTTCACTTCATTATTGAAGACACAAGGGTGCGCTTTGAAATCAACCCCGACGCGCCGCGGCTGGCCGGCATCAAGGTCAATTCCAACCTCCTGCGCGTGGGGCGCATCGTGCAGGGCAGGACTCCCGCTGCCCCGCCGCCATGAGCTTTTTCAGAAACATTCGAATCAAGGAAAAGGTGACTCTGGTCATCCTGCTGGCCAACCTTGCGACGCTGCTGCTGGCGCTCCTGGCGGTTTTCACCATCCAGTGGTTTCACATGCGCGACGCCATCTCCCAGGACCTGATCGCCCAGGGCGAAATCATCGCCGCCAACAGTTCGGCCGCACTGGCCTTCAAGGACGCGGACACCGCCAACGAGACGCTCGCCCCGCTTCAATCCAAGCGCTACATCCTCGCCGCCGCCCTTTATCTGCCAGACAGCGAACGCCTGGCAGGCTTCGGCGCTGCGCCCCCTAGCCTCGTCGTCCCAAGCTCGAGCGCCTCGCCGGCTTTTCACCATGTCGGTCCGCACCTGGCGCTGGCCCAGCCCGTCATCCTCAAAGGCAGGCGGGTCGGCGCGCTCTTCCTTTTATTTGACTTCGACGACAAGCAGGCGGAAGTCACGCGGACTTACCTCGCCACTTTGGGAATCGTCTTTCCGCTCTCACTGTTGCTGGCCCTGCTTCTCTCCTCCTCCCTGCAAAATGTCATTTCCAAGCCGATCCAGGAATTGGCGCATACAGCCGCGCGCATCAGCGAGCAGAAGGATTTCTCGCTCCGGGCGCCCCCCTTGGGGAGCGACGAATTGGGCGCGCTGACCACCGCCTTCAACGAAATGCTCGAACGCATCCAGGAGCAGGACGCCGCGCTGCACCATCGCCTGCGTATGGAGAAACTGGTCAGCGAAATCTCCGCTCGTTTCATCGACCTCCCAGTCCGCCAAATCGATGACGGCATCCGCTGGGCCCTGGGCGCCATCGGCAGTTTCAAAGAAGCCGAAGTGGCCGTCGTTTACCTTTTCGCGCCGGATGGAAAATCGGCGGCATGCGCCCATCGTTGGACAGACCTCGCCACCGGTGATGAAAAGCCGTGGCCCGGGGCCTTTGAGGCGAAATTGTATCCATGGTATTTCAGCATGATTCAAACGCGCCAGGCGATCAAGGCGAGCGGGTTGGCCGATTTGCCGCCTGAAGCGCAAGCCGAACGCGCAATGCTCGCCAGCCTCGGCATTTGCTCAGTCGCCGCCGTGCCGATGGTCTTCGGCGAGCGGTCCATCGGGTTTCTATCCGTGGCCTGTCGCAAGCATCCACGGCAATGGGGCGAGGACGCGGTTACCGTCCTGGATCTTGTGGCTCAAATTGTCGTCAGCGCCCTTGAGCGCAAACGCGCCGGCAACGAATTGGAGACGATCCACGCCGAACTCGTCACCGCGTCGCGGCAAGCCGGCATGGCGGAGGTGGCCACGGGCGTCTTGCATAACGTCGGCAATGTCCTCAACAGCGTGAATGTTTCCACCACGCTCATCCACGACCGCCTGCGGCAATCGGAAGTGGCTGCCCTTGTCAAGCTGGCAGCCGTCTTGAAGGAACACGCCTCGGACCTCCCTGGCTTCCTGACGACGAGCCCCCGCGGCAAGGTCGTTCCCGCGTTTATCATGCAATTGGCCGACCATCTAGGGCAGGAGCACGCCGCCCTCAAATCCGAGCACGAAACCGTCGCCCGCAATATCGAGCACATCAAGGAAATCGTCGCCATGCAGCAGTCCTACGCCAAGGTCTCCGGCGTCGTCGAGCGGATCTCGCTGCCCGAATTGCTGGAGGACGCCCTGGTCATCAATCGCGCCGGCCTCGCGCAGACCGGCGTGGCCATTCAACGGGATTTTCTCAATTCGCCCCCAATCCTGGCTGACAAACATAAAATCCTCCAGATCCTCACCAACGTCGTCCACAACGCCAAATGCGCCCTCGAATCCGTTTCGCGCCCAGACAAGCAAATCAAGCTCATCGTCCGCACGCTCAACGGGAGCCGCGTCCAAGTCGTCGTGCAGGACAACGGCATCGGAATTCCCAGGGAGAATCTGACGCGCATTTTCGGCCACGGTTTCACCACGCGCAAGAAGGGCCACGGATTTGGCCTCCACAGCGGCGCCATTGCGGCAAAGGAAATGGGCGGCTCGCTCCAGGCCATGAGCGAGGGCCCCGGAGCCGGCGCCACCTTCATCCTGGAGCTGCCCTTGAAGCCGGAAAAAACGGCCTAATTGCTCAATGCACTTCCAGGGCGCGCTTGAGCTGCCGCGCCGCTTCCCGAAGCAGGTCGCGCTCGGCGCCCTCCGCCCTGGTGGCAAGGTCCTCGAGCTTTTCGCGCGCCGCCCGAACCTGGCGGTCTGACTCGCTCTGATGCTCGTCATGCCCCGCAGCGTAGCCCTCGCCGCGCAAATCGAGCGAGAGAAGCTCGGCGGCTTCCCGGATCTTTTCCATCGCCGCGGCTTTGTGGCCGTCATAATCCGCGTTGGCGTGCTCGAGTTGCCAAAACACGTGGCGCAGCTCGCGCCGGTCTTCCTCGCGCAGCTTGACCGGGGTCGGCTCGGCCGCGCCTCCGGCCAATTGAAGCTGCGCAGGCTGCGTCGTATTGTTGACTGCCAGAGCGCGAGTGGCGCAAAAGCCCAACGGCAGCGCCGCGGCGACGATGATTGTGGACGTTCGTAACATTAAATTCATTTTCATAAGATGTCGGTTCCTCGCTCCTAAACTAATCGTGCCCGAACGCTTGTCAACGGGATTGGCAGGGCGCGATCTCCGAGCGCGACGCGGCGGCAACGGACTGCACGTCTTGCCCGCGCCATTCCGTTGGCGCAAACGCCATTTCCGCGTTACAGTGGCGTCCGCCATTGTGACCTTAGACTTAACACGACGCACCGAGCCGATGCCACCCGCCCTGCCAGAGTTGCTGGCGCCGGCCGGAGACTGGGATTGCGCCAGGGCCGCCGTCGAAAACGGCGCCGACGCCATCTATTTCGGCCTGGACCGCTTCAACGCCCGCATGCGCGCCGACAATTTCACCGAGTCCGATCT
>Ga0265338_10009954_pt1 | contig 11240 bp, 12 predicted proteins | sample 42126metaG_FD_193579 | JGI IMG/M metagenome (GOLD analysis project Ga0265338, IMG submission 193579) | Rhizosphere microbial communities from Carex aquatilis grown in University of Washington, Seatle, WA, United States - 4-21-26 metaG | ecosystem: Host-associated > Plants > Roots > Rhizosphere... | reverse complement strand
CCAGTTGCCTTCGCTTTCGCCCATTGATCAGGCCAATCTGCTCGAAGGCATTAGCCTCCTGCTCAGCGACGCCCAGACCAGGGACTTGGTTCGCCATACGGTTGGCCTCCTTCGCCAAACCGAAGAACACCGCCAAAAAGTCTTCCAGAAGCTCGCGCCTTGGCCGGGCCGGCTGCCGGACGCGCCGCGCGCCAATCGCAAATCTTAAACCGCATATTTCCCATGAACGCTGCCGGCCATGAAAACGCCTGCTTGCCTGATTGCCCCGCTCCCCCCGGCATTGGCATCGCCGAATGCGATCAGTCTCGCGGCCCAACTCGCAAACCGCGCCGCCAACTGAGGCTGCTTGCATCGCGACGCGGCTTGCCCCGCCGCAATCGCGGCCGCTACATCGATATCAGCCCGCGCTGCACGTTGGTGGGGCTGGATTTTGTCCGCAGCATCCGCGGCTGGCCTGCCGTGCGCGTGCTCGATTGCGTGGCCAACGGTGTGCATCGCCGCCGGCTCCGCTGGGTGTTCAACGTCGCCGTGAACCCGGCCAGCCCGGTGCGCGAACTCCGGTTCTGGCGCGATGAGCTGTATCACAAGGTCAGCTCGCCCACCACGCTGGAAGCCGCCGTTGCCCGGATCCTGGGCCGGGCCGGGTCGTTCACGCGTTCCGAACTCGAAATCAAATGGACCATGAACGCCACCACCATCAGCCGCCTGATCCGTGCCGGCGAAATCTTTGAAATTCAGGGCCGCCTCACCCGCTCTACCCTCATCGCCTTCCTCAAACGCCGCGTCCAATAAATCCGCAATCGTGGCGCCGGTATCCCGCCGGTGCGTTTCAATATCCCAAATTGATATGCTCAATAATTTCCGAATCACCAACCGCCCATTGGACCATTTAACCAAGGCCGCCACGGCTCTGTCCCTCAGCCATCGTACACCCACGGCGTCATGGAGTGCGGCGGGAACCCCGATCCGAATCGGGGCACGCCGCTTTCGCACGTACGCGGGTCAACTCCCTTATTTGGACATTCATTGGGCGTGGGGAGTTGAATGTTGAATGTTTCTTCATGTTCCATCCATGAAACCCCATGCCACCACGCTTTTCGCCCGCGGCCTTGCCCGCGGCTATGCCGCCGGACGCGTCCACGTGCGCCAGATCATCGCCGCGCACCGCCAGCCCGTTAGCCAAACCGCCACCGCCGGCCGGCATCCAGCCATAACTCTTTCCCTGCGTGCGACTGCCGCCGACAATCAGGCAGATACCGCCAGCAAGCAAACCTCCGCGCAGGGCGCCATTTACCCGAACCGAACCAACCCAAGCTGTTTCAATCCCCGCTGATACCGTGAAATTTACGCCAAAAATCAGGGCCTATGTCCCGCCTCCCACTGCCATCTGGGAAAAGGCCGTGTTGCAAAAATATCGTACCGTTGCCGACGTGGAAGCCTACCTGGCCCGGGTTCAATATCTGAGCGATCGCTCCACCTCGTTCGGCTCCATCCGGCATGCCCGCACCAAAATTAAATTCCTCCGCGAACTGCGCGCCCATCTTGCGCAATCTCCCGCGAGAGATGTGTCATTGCCAAGCCGCGATCCGGCCGGAACCCAAACGCACCCCAAACATTGCCAGCGTCATCAGCCCGGGGCGGAGATTCCCACACCTGACGCCAGCCCGAACTCCGGCTCGCTGGTTTCGGAATCGGCCCGCCACGAAATTCCACCGAAGCTCGCGAACGATCTAAACACTCCCGCGTCCGGATATCCTCTACCGTGAAAACATCCGCCACTTGCCTGTTCCCGACGGGATTCCAGGTTCAATACGCGCTCCGAGCCAATTCCCTTGCCTCCTTGCGGGAGAGGGGGCCCTCTATTGTCATCAGCGTCTTCGGTTCCCACCCCAGACCGTCGGTTGACCTCACCATCTTCATTCCAAGTCGTGAACAGTCAACGGGGAGAGGGACCAAGGGGTGGTTATCCCAAGGCGCCCCCAAACCCAACAAAATCTAAAACCAAAAAAAGAAAAAATGAAAACTCAAAACCCAACTCAAGAAATCGAAACCACCTGCAAGGAATTGTCCAACCTCCGCGCGCAACTCAGCCGCCGGTACGAAACCCGCCTCAGCGCCCTGCGCGCCCTGGACGAACAACATTCGCCCGAGATTAACCGCCTCCAGGAACGTTGCGGCGCGCTTCGCGCATCCCTCGAAAATCTCGTCGAACAGGCGCGCCCCTGTTTCGCCCGGCCCAAGACCCGCGAATACCACGGCATCACCGTGGGTTTTGAAAAAGCCCGCGACGCCATCGCCATGCCGGACGAAACCATCCTCGTTGGACGCATCGAAAAAATGCTGCCCGCTGCCCAGGGCGAGACCGTGCTCGACCGCAGCGTGCGCATTATCAAACAGGCCTTCAAGAAATTGCCCCGCGAAACCCTCCAGAAACTCGGCTGCTCCTTCATCGCCGGCGCCGACAAAGTCATCGTCCGCGCCCAGGCCGGCGACATCGAAGCCATTGTCCAGCCCACCGCCGCCACCACCATCACCGCCACTTCCGCCCCCGCCCCCACGCCAACCACCCACTGGACCACCGTGAAATGGCAATAGTGGCACCGGCGCTTCGCCCGTACGCTTCACAATCATGAATCCAATCTGCCCAACCTTCAACGTGCTCTGTCGCAGCCTTGCCAAACGTCACGTATCCCGAAGGGATTACCGCATTCAGCCCAGCGTTGGCGCGACGCAGGAGCGCCTACGCTGGGTTAAGAGCCTGAAATCTGTACTACTCCGTAAGAGTTGCATCAACCATGTCCGTAGCATTGCGACTTGGCCAATGGGGTAGTAAAGGCTAGTTAAGGATAATTAAGGCTTAGAAAATTTTAATTTTTTACCATGCCAAATCGCCCCAAATCTGAGAAATGCCCAAACCATTCTGAATCGGATGTAGGGCGTTGAATGTTGAATGTTGAACGTTTTTTTGGCAGTTCACGCCACGCCCCGGCTATGATACAGCGCCACCAGCGCCGCCCCGATCGCCTGCGACATCTCGCCGAGCTGCGCCGGCACAACTTGCAGCGTGTCGCGTTGCTGCGGCCACAAATACGGGCGCGCCGTTTCGTGGATCAGGCTCAGGTATCGGTCCCGGAATTCCGGCGTCGTGGATTCCACGTCCATCAAGCCGCCGCCAATAATGAAAATGCCGGGGTCCAGCGCGCATGCCAGGTTTGCCACGTGCATACCCATCACCTGCGCCTGAAAATCAAAAATCTCCAGCGCCAGCGCATCGCCCTTTTGCGCGCGACCGCGCAGCGAAAGCACCTTCTCCTTGATCGGCGCCGTCGATGCGGCCAGTTCATGGTCCGGATACTTCGCGAGTTTTTCCGCCAGCAAATGCGCCAGGCCCGAAATCGTCGTATAGGCCTCCACGCAGCCCCAGTCGCGCCCGCAACCACACGGCAGCGGTTTGCTGGTAATGCCAAACATATGCAGCGGCACCGGCATGTGTCCCGCTTCCATGCCTGCCAGCGTGTCGCCATCCAGCGACAGCCCGTCGGCATTCACGAACGCCGCGCCCAAGCCGGACCCCGGCATGAGCATGGCCACGGACACCTTCGACCGGCCGCGCGCCAGGCGCGCCTCGGCTACGCCGCCGTAATTGCCATCGTTGCCAACCGCCAGCGGCATCTGGCGCCCGGCCTGTTTTTGCAGGGCCGCGCTGTAATCCGCCCAGACATCCCAGCCGCAGAAGCTCGCCGGCAAATTCGGCGACTTTCCAAACACGCCGTAGCGTTCGTACGGCCCGGGAATTGCCAGCCCCACGCCGGCAACCTGGGCCCACTGAAGATTATTCTCCGCGAGAAAATCGCCGATGCCGCCAATCCATCCGCTGATGACCGCAGCGCGGCCGTCAGCGGCATTCGTCGGCCGCTGAAGTACTTTGATGCTTACCGCCTCGCCACTTTCCCAAACGGCCGAGAACTTCGTTGTCGTGGCACCACTGTCGGTGCCGATAAAAATATTATCGCTCATGCTACAAAACAAAAAATTCGCGGACTCTCTCCCCAAACGCAAGACTTAACTCCCGCTTCGAATGTTGTGTTTGAGTTTCCTTGTAAACCTGTGGATCGCTGCAACCTCCTAAACTCGATGCTCTCAGGGACCCTGCCGTTCGGGTTTCGAGTTTCGGGTTTCTTTCGGATTTCGGATTTTCCCTTGCTATTTCCCCGTCAGCTTTCGCTCCCATTCCGCGACCTTCTTCAGCAAGTCCGGCAACCGCTGGGCCGCAATCATCATCCGCTTGGCCTGCCGGTCCGGCTGCGCGGGAATGCCCAGCCACGTTTCGCCATCCGGAATGTTATGCATCACGCCGGACTTGGAACCCACCGTCACCTGGTTGCCAATTTTCAAATGCCCGGCAATCCCCACCTGGCCCGCCAGCACACAATATTTTCCCAGCTTGGAGCTGCCGGCGATGCCCACCTGCGCGCACAAAATCGAATGCTCGCCAATTTCCACGTTATGCCCCACCTGCACCAAATTATCAATCTTCGTGCCTTGTCCGATGATCGTGGAACCCAGCGCGCCGCAGTCGATCGAGACATTCGACCCGATCTCCACATCGTCGCCAATGACCACATTGCCAATCTGCGGCACCTTGCGCTGAAAGCCGGAGTCGAACACATAACCAAACCCATCCGAACCAATCACCGAACTCGCATGCACCCGCACCCGCCGGCCAAGTTGCGACCGCGCATAGACCGTCACGTTGGCAAACAAAACCGTGCCGTCGCCCAGCACCGCATCATCCCCGATGAAATCACCCGCCCGCAGCTCGCAATGGGCGCCGATCTTCACCCGCTCGCCCACCGTGCAATGCGGCCCCACATGGGCTGTCGGATCGATTTGCGCGCTGGCGGCAATGACCGCCGAGGGATGGATACCCGGCTTGAGCCTGGATTCCGGGAAGAAAATGGCCATCGCTCGGGCAAAGCCCACCCGCGGATTCGCCACCCGAATCAAGATCTTGTGCGCCGACGTAACCCCCTTTCCGGCAATGATTGCCGTGGCCGCGCCCTTCTCCGCCGAGGCAAAAATTTCAGTGTTTTCCGCAAAAGTCAGGTCGCCCGCCTTGGCGGCATCCGGCGGGGCAAAACCGGTCAGTACCCCGGCGGCATCGCCGGCCACCTCGCCGTCCAGCCGCTTGGCAATTTCTGCAATCGTAAAACTCATTGAATTGACTTGTGTGTCGCGGCCTACTATAAAGCCACTCGAATTCAGTTCAACCCCAACTTTTATGCCGAAAACTCTCCGCGTCGGGCTGATTGGCTACAAATTCATGGGCCGCGCGCATTCCAATGCGTGGCGTCAGGCGCCTAAATTCTTCAACCTCAAGGCCAATATTGAGATGCACACCATTTGCGGACGCGACACCGCCGCCGTGCAGGCCGCCCGCGCCCATCTCGGCTGGCAGTTCGCCACCACTGACTGGCGCGAGATTGTCGAGTCGCCCCTCATTGATATCGTGGATATCGCCACCCCCACGTTTACCCATGCGGAAATCGCCATGGCCGCCCTGAAAAACGGCAAGCATGTCCTCTGCGAAAAACCCATGGGCATGAACCTCAAGCAATGTGAAGCCATGCTGGCCGTCGCAAAAAAGGCCAAGGGCGCGCATATGATTTGCCACAATTACCGGCGCATCCCGGCCATCGCCCTCGCCAAGCGCTTCCTCAGCGAAGGCACGCTTGGCCGGATTTATCATTTCCGCGCCCGCTATGCCCAGGACCGCCTCGCCGATCCTGAGTTTCCCGTCGACTGGCGCCTGCAAAAGGCAACCAGCGGCAGCGGCGTCCACAGCGACATTAATTCCCACATCATCGACCTCGCCCGCTATCTCGTCGGCGAATTCACCGCTGTCTGCGGTATCGTCAACACCTTCATCCCCGAACGTCCCCGTGCCGACCTGCTCGCGCAAGGCACCCGGAAAATGGGCAAGGTGGACGTCCCCGATTCCGCCGTGTTCATTGGCTGGATGGAAGGTGGCGTCATGGCCAACCTCGAAGCCACCCGCTACGCGCCGGGCCGCCGCAACCACATCGAAATCGAAATCAACGGCAGCAAAGGCTCCATCTATTTCGATTTCGAGAACATGAACCTCTTGAAATATTACAACGGCGATGATCCCAAGGACCGCCAGGGTTTCCGCGACATCATCGTCGGCCAGCGTGATGGCATTCAGCCGTATGTCTCCAATTGGTGGCCTCCCGGCCACGGTATTGGCTACGAACACACCTTTGTCCATACCGTCGCCGACTTTGTAAACGCCTGCGCCGAAGGCAAATCCATCCATCCCACGTTCGAGGACGGCCTGAAAAACCAGCGCGTCCTCACCGCCGTGGAACAATCCTCCGCCAAAGGCAAATGGGTGAAAGTCTGATCTTTGATATTTGTAGCAGCCGACGTAAGGAGTCTCTAAAATTCGGTAATCCCAGTTTGAGCCTCCTGTGGTATTCGCCCGTGGCGAGCCGGTAGGACGCGTCGCTCCGCGCGCGCCGCTATGATTTCGAAACTTCGATCCTGCTTGAAGTGTCCTGCCGGTCGAAAGGATATTTGAGCCTCCCCTACGTCCTCCGCTGCCAGGCTCTTTGAAATAAACAAAAAAGCGCCGGGCAAACCCGGCGCTTGGCAAAACAGAAAATGATCGGTCGGCGGTTAGTGAGACGCCAGTTCGAGTGCGATTTCCTTCTCCAGCTCGTGCACGAGATCGAGATCCACGCGGCCCATCTTGGTGCGCGCTTCCACATCCACCTGGCTCACTTGGGGATCAATGGACTGGACGCGAATGTACACCTTGCAATTGTTGACGCGCCCTTCCAGCGAGCGAACCTCGTTGGTGTATTGGTGCGGAACGTGTTCAGTTACCAGTACGCCATCGCGCGACACCACGGCGACCGAAGCTTGATAGACCTGTGCCACCGGACGCTGATAGCGGCCGGCCATTGAGTCGCGGGCCAGCGGGCTGAGCGCAAAAGTGTCCGTATCGCTCACGGTTTGAATGCAACCTGTAGCGACAATGACAACGCCGGCCAGCGCCGCAAAGAGAAAGTGTACCTTTTTCATATAGGCGACAATCAAACGTGAAACGCTGCTTACGTCAAGCATGATCCGACAGATCGGCCCCAAGCTTGACACTGCCGCAAGCAATAACCGAACCTCAATTATCAAACATTCGCTGCCAACCGCGGACACGTACACGGAGAACTGTCCGACCTATGGCAACATGTGTGACCGGAAGTTTTCTGCGATCCCCCCGGAAATCAAGATTGCCGACTATGGCCACCGTCACATCTCGGCGGCATCCTGGACGCGGGCCCGCGATCCCCGTACCGGAAGCGTAATTTGGGAGGGAAAGAATTTTCGCCAACGGACCGCGGCCAACTGGTTGCGCAATTATTTGGAACGGAAAAATTATTCCTGGCTCGCCTCCGCCAAACATTTCGTAAATGTGGTCCAAAACAAGCTGAAAAAACCCAGCGAAGAGAATCAGACCAATTTGGGCTGAGTGCTTGCCCAAAGCTGCGGATGGGCGAGTACAGGGTAAATCCGGTGCTTTTTAACCAACACTCCAACTTCCCAGCTCACCAGTCTTTGACTGGTTTGGAAGTGGCCCGCGGCTTCTCTTTGGGCTTCATTTGGAGGAGTTGCTCGCCGTCTTTTTGTGAATCGAGCAGGTTCTTGGCCTCCTCAGGCGTCATCGTCCGCGCTTGAGCTTGCTGGGCTTGATCCCCGGGTTTTTGATCTTGGTCACCCTTTTTGGCAGCGGCCTCCTTTTGCTGTTCATCTTGTTTCTGTTGGTCTTCCTTCTTCTGCTGGGCCTGGTCTTGCTTCTGCTCATCCTGCTTTTTCTCGTCCTCTGACTTCTGCTGGGACGACGACTGATTTTGCTGGTTCTGCTGATTCTGTTGCTGTTGATTTTTTTGCTGCTGTTGTTGCTGCTGCTGCTGCTGGTTTTGTTGATTCTGCTGTTGCTGTTGCTGCTGCTTAAGCAATTGCTCGAGTTTCTTCAGCTTCTCGTCAGCGGGATAAGTCTTGAGCCCGTTTTCGACGGTGTTGAGCGCCGCCGGAATATTGTTGGAAATGTACAGTTGCGCCCCGCTGTTGAAAAAATCATCCGCGGGCGCAAGCTGCGCGCAAACCTTCTGCCATGCGAGCAGCAGGCTAAGGCTGATGAGGAGTCGCAATGTCATCAATGTCCTTCAATTTCTTGGTGTAGTCCTGGAATTGCTTGGCGGCAATGCTCTTTTGCAAGGGCGCCATGATTTCGAGGGCGTGATGAAATTGCGCCCGTCGCACCGCGGCATCGGCCTCGCCTTTGATGTGAAGCATGGCTTGCTTGAATAACTTGATTTGCTCGATGGCGTTGGTGGTGAATCCGTAATTGTATCGGGCGTCAACGTCATTGGTGTTGAGGTTAACGGCGCGTGCGTAGGGTTCCACCGCGTTTTCCAAGCCGGACTGCATGCCGTCGAGGTCATCAGCCAGCTTTGCCTGCTGGAACTTCACGTTGCCCAGATTGTAAAAAGCCTTTTGCTGAAGGTTGATATCCGGCGAAAGGGTAACCTGTGAGAAGAGATTTTGCGCGAGGTCAAAATTGGTGGCGCGGTACGCGGCGTCGCCGGCATTGAAGACCAGGCGCAGGTCGTTGGTCTCCACCGTGGCGAGCCGGGTAAATTCCACCAGGGCATTGGTGTAATCGCCGGCTTGATAATCACGCAGGGCGGACGTGGGCGACGCATCCGCGCGAGCGCCCCAAAGCATCAGCATGGCGATCAGCGCAGTGGCAGCGCCAGTGGCGGGAGCAGGCCGCTTCGCGGAAACTCCGCTGCTGCGCCGCGATGAAGGACGGCGTTCAGGCAGGAAAATTTCCGCGATGAGTAACAACAGCGCGGCCAGCAGGAACCAGTGGTACTGCTCGTGATAGCGGCGGATCACCTTGCCGGTGCCCTCTGCCTTGGGTAGCTTGGACAGGCCATTGTCGTAGAGCAAATCCATGGTGCTGGCGCCGCGCAATGGCAAATAGAATCCGCCAGTGGTGCCGGCAATTTGTTGCAGGAGCGATTCGTTCAAATGCGATTTGACCGCATGGCCATCCGGGTCCCGGACGAGGTTCGGATCGAGCAATGCGCCTTCAGCGCTGCCGATGCCAACCGTAAATATTTTCAGGCCTTCCTTGGCGGCGTTTTGTGCGGCTTCCAGCGCGCCTTCGTCGTTGTCCTCGCCGTCCGTAAATAACACGAGGGCTTTGTGATGATCTTTCTCCTTAAAGGCCGCCAGCGCCGTATTAATGGCGGCGGCAATGGCCGTGCCGCCCTGCGGAATGGTGTTTACATCCAGCGCCTGCACGCTCTGTTGAAACGCGGTGTTATCAATCGTCAGCGGGCATTCCAGGAATGCATCGCCGGCAAATGCCACGAGCCCGAGCCGGTCAGTGACGGCCCTTTGCATGAGTTCGAGCGCGGCCATTTTGGCGCGGCCCAGGCGGTTCGGTGCAATGTCCGTTGCAAGCATCGACTTGGACGTGTCCACCGCCACCATGATGTCGAGCCCGCGTTGCGTGACGGACTGCATGTCGTAGCCGTATTGCGGCCGGGCCAATGTGACAATCAAAAGACCAGCCGCGAGAACAATCAACGCGAACCGGATTTTCCGCCGCGTGGGCGAGAGTCCCACGGTTAACGAGGCTAGCAATCGCTTGTCGACGAACTGCGTGAGCAATTTTTGGCGCACCCGGTTACCCCACCAAAAGAATGCAATTAGCACCGGCGGGATCACCAGCAACAGCCATAGCAGTCTGATATGCTCAAATCTCACGGCAACCTCCTAAATGCTGTATGTGCCAGTACAATTTCGATCAGCAGCAGGGCGAAACCTGCCATGACGAACCACGGAAACAGTTCTTTGTATTCGGTATACTTGTTGATGACCGCCTCGGTCTTTTCGAGTTTGTCAATGTCGTCGTAGATTTGCAGAAATTTTTCAGCGTTGTCGGCACGAAAATACTTGCCGCCCGTCTTGGCGGCGATTTTTTGCAGCGTTTCCTCATCCACGTCCACGGGCATCATTCGATAGATTTTGCGGCCAAACATGTCCTGGCCGGGCATCGGTGCCTGGCCTTGCTCGCCGATGCCGACGGTATAGATCTTGATCCCGAGCGAGGCGGCGGCCTCGGCGGCGAGGAGCGGCTCGATTTTGCCGGAATTATTTTGGCCGTCAGTGGCCAGGATGATGATTTTGCTTTTAGCCTGCAAGTCGCGCAAGCGGTTGATGGCGGTGGTCAGTGCGTCGCCAATGGCTGTGGCATCCTGGTTGATGGTGCCGATTTCAAGGCGCGCGAGGTTTTCCTGCAAATAATCGTGGTCCAGCGTCAACGGAGTAGCGATGAAAGCCTGAGCGGCGAACACCACCAAGCCAATGCGATCATTGGGGCGCTTGTCGATGAAACTCTTCAGAACGGACTTGGCCATGTTGACGCGGTTGACGCGCTCGCCGTGCACCACGAAATCTTCGGAGATCATGCTGCCGGACAGGTCCAGCGCGGCCACGATATCAATGCCGCTGGCTTTGACCTCGGTGGTGCTGCTGGTGAGGCGGGGTTGCGCGAGGGCGCAAATGAAAATGGCCAGCACCAGCCAGCGCAATGACATCAACAAACCGCCGTGACGGGCGCGGGAAATGTTTTGCATGCCCCGCACCAGTTGGACCGAGGAATAAACGAAAGCGGGCGGCGCGCCACGCCGGCCCTTGAGCCACGCCAACAGCGGCAGCAGCAGGAGCAGCGACAGAACCCAGTAGTGCGCGCAAGTGAAAGTTTGATGGGTCATCCGATTGACGATTTACGATTTACTGGCGTCTGGTGATGCGGACCCGGTTTCGACCTGGGGTGCCGGTTGTGCGACTGCGGGCACAGTTGATTCGGTGCCTGCGGTTTGCGGCTCGGTTTCCTCCACCAGCCGCAAGGCGGAGCTGTGCAACGCGAGCAATTCCTTTTCGCCCGGCTCATATTTGGCGAATTTTACCAGGTCGCAGCTTTCGAGGAACTGGCCAAGGCTTTCCTTCTGGTCCGGCAACAGCAACTTGGTGCCGGACAATTCCCGCAGGAATTCCTCCGTGGTGCGTTCCGGGGCGTGAAAACTGAACCGCTCTTCAAGATAGGTGCGCGCCGTGTCAGAAACCGCGGTGACGAAGGGTTTGGG